>Ga0099364_10000527_pt1 | contig 64661 bp, 48 predicted proteins | sample TergutTh196P3_FD_73070 | JGI IMG/M metagenome (GOLD analysis project Ga0099364, IMG submission 73070) | Microcerotermes parvus P3 segment gut microbial communities from Pointe-Noire, Republic of the Congo - Th196 P3 | ecosystem: Host-associated > Arthropoda: Insects > Digestive system > Gut ... | reverse complement strand
GGCATCAGAGGCGGCTTTGCCGCCTCTGATGCCGCCTCCTCATTCACATAAATTGTTGTCATTCCGAATGGAGCGTAGCGAAATGAGGAATCTGATACATTACTCGAACACGTCATTGCTCTTTGCGCCCCTTGCGTAGAACCTTTGCGTCTTTGCGGTAAAAATACGATGGCTTTTCGGAGTGGATCCATACATTTGTTATTTATTTCCCAATTCCGACATAAAGAGTATGCGCACCAAGCGGACTTCTTCGGATGTTAGTTCGTCGTCGCAGAGTTTGTCAATGGCTTTTTCGATGGAGTCGGTTTCGGCTTCGTCTTTGAAATAGTCGTAGATGAGTTCGTAATGGTCTGCGTCCACCACTTCGTCCACGAAATAGCGGATGTCGAGGTGTGTTCCGGAGGCGACGATGCTTTCGATTTCTGTCAGCAGTTCGTCCATCGAGAGGTCTTTGGCTACGGCGAGGCTGTCTAAGGGGACTTTTCGGTCAATGCTTTGGATGATATAGACTTTCATTCCTGATTTGTTGACAACGGACTTGACGACCATGTCGTGCGGACGGATGATTTCGTTATCTTCGACATAGTTTTTGATTAGGTTCAAAAACGGTTGTCCGTGTTTTTTTGCCTTGCCGGCGCCGACGCCTGTGATTTGTTGCAGTTCCTCCATGGTGATGGGGTACTGGATGGACATCTCTTCGAGGGAGTTGTCCTGAAAAATCACAAACGGGGGGAGATTCTCTTTACGGGATACATTTTTCCGTAAATCTTTTAGCAGTATAAAAAGTTCATTATCTGCCGATGAGCCTTTCATTGCGCCTCCTGCGGCGATGACGTCGTCGTCGCCGTCTATTTCTTCATCTCTATCTTTTGTTAACATAACGCTAATTGGTTTTTTCAAAAAATTTACTCCTTTTTTTGTCAGTTTGAGCAGTCCGTAGTTCTCGACGTCTTTTGTAAGGAAGTCTAACACAATGGCTTGTCGGATGACGGAACTCCAAAAACGTTCATCATAATCGGCGCCGTCGCCAAAGATTTCCAACTTGTCGTGTTTGACCTCTTTGATGCTGCCGGTCGCCTTGCCCAGCAATATATTGATAACGTAAGGTTCTTTATAAAGTTGTTTGATGCTTTCAACGGCTTTCAAAATCATTTCGATGAGTTCTTTCCCTTCAAATTTCTCTTTGGGGTTGAGGCAGTTATCACAGGCGCCGCAGTTATCTTTCTTGTAGGTTTCGCCGAAATAGTGTAGCAGCATTTTGTGTCGGCACATGCTGCTTTCGGAGAAAGCGATGGTCTCTTCGAGCAGTTGTTCGTTGATTTCCTGTTCGGCTATCTTTTTCTGTTTGAGGAATTTTTTTAGCCGCAGCATGTCGTCGTAGCAGTAGTAGGCGATACACAAGCCTTCGCCGTCGTCTCTGCCGCCGCGTCCGGTCTCCTGATAGTAGCCTTCGAGACTTTTGGGCATGTCGTGATGGATGACGTAACGGACGTCGGGCTTGTCAATCCCCATGCCGAACGCTATCGTAGCGACGATAATGTCAACGTCTTCCATCAAAAACGCATCTTGGTTGGTGCGCCGTGTGATGGCATCCAATCCGGCATGATACGGTAGCGCCTTAATACCGTTTATCTGCAATATTTTTGCAAGTTCTTCCACCTTTTTACGGCTCATGCAGTAGATAATGCCCGATTTCCCGTGGTGCTGCGTGATGAAACGGATAATATCTTTATAGACGTCTTTTGATTTGGGGCGGACTTCGTAATAGAGGTTGGCGCGGTCGAACGACGATTTGAAAACGGTGGCATCCAGGATGTTAAGGTTTTTCTGGATGTCGAACTGTACTTTCGTAGTTGCCGTGGCGGTCAGGGCGATGACGGGTACCTGATGTCCGATATTTTGGATGATGTTAAACAGGTTTCGGTACTCCGGTCGGAAGTCGTGCCCCCATTCCGAGATGCAGTGCGCCTCGTCAATGGCGTAGAACGAAATTTTAATGGAGCGTAGCAGTTCCACATTCTCTTCTTTGTGCAGCGATTCCGGTGCGACGTAGAGCAGTTTTACCTTTCCCGACGTCAAATCGTCTCTCACCTCCGCTATCTCCTGCTTCGACAGCAGGGAGTTCAGAAAATGGGCGACGCCCTCTTCCGTTCCGAAGTTGCGAATCATGTCCACTTGGTTCTTCATCAAGGCGATAAGCGGTGAGACAATGATGGCTGTCCCTTCCGAAATCAGCGCCGGGAGTTGGTAACACATGGACTTCCCACCGCCGGTGGGCATGATGACAAATGTGTCCTTTCCCGACAACACATTGTGTATCACAGCTTCTTGATTTCCTTTGAAGCTGTTGAAGCCAAAATGCTTTTTCAGCATTTTGTGCAAGTCTATCTCTTCAGTATTTTTTGACATACTTGATAAGTAATTTAAATGCAAATGTACATGTTTTTTTTTAATTACATAACAAAATAAAAAAAGGACGGGTAAAAAATATCGAAAATATTATCTAAATCAATTAAATAATTATCGAAAATACAAATGGAGACATTTCCTCCGAGCTTGTAAAGAGTGCCGAAAAAGAGTTTCTTTACCGCAAAGGCACAAAGAAAATGCAAAGGGTGCAAAGAGTAATCATATTATTATCAATTACTTGCGCACGTTGAAAAAAACTTTCTGATGGTGTCGAAGTCAGGAAAATACAAGACGAAATGATCTACCCCGGACAAATCAAAACCACCGTCATCCGCAAAACACGAGCGGTGGCGTATGCAAAGTAATTTTGTAAGGGATCAATTACACTTCAGCACAGTCTGCATCTGGTATTCGGCGACTTTTTTATATTGCTCGGCGGTTACTTTCTTATAAGCGGTGCAGGCGTCGGACTTTTTGCCGAGTCCTTCGTATGCTTTGCCGAGTTCGTAATAGGTGGCGGAGGGGTCTTTCAGTTCCATCGAAAGCGCTTTGTTGGCGGCGGTAATGGCGTCATTCCATTTGCTTAATAGGTTGTAAGCCGATGCCATGTAATAATAGATGTTGGCGTTGGACTCGGGGTAGGATGCGGCTGTTTCCAAGTGTGTGATGGCTTCGGTGTATTTTTTGTTTTTGATGGCGTCGGTGCCGGCGCTCATGTAGGCGGAACTTGCGATTTTTGCTGCGTTGGCGTAGGTTGTCGCTTTCTGTTCGTCGCCCTGGGTGAGTTCCATGCACTTGTCGAGGTCTGCTTTCATTTTGTTGAGGTCGCCTTTCTCTTTGTATGCGCGTCCGCGCCAGAAGTAGGCAGTTTCGTTTTCGCTCTCCATCTTCAGGACGGCGTCGGCGGCGGCGATGGTCTCGTCGTATTGCTTGTCGGTGAACGTTGCCGAGGCTTTGGATATATAAACCCGCCCGACGTAGTTCGACGCTTTGGTGGCGATGTCGTCGTTGTCGCTGTTCTTGGCGCACTCTTCCGCGTCTTTAAAGCGGAGGAGCGCTTTGTCGAAGTTCTTCTCCTGATACAACTCCATCCCGTAGGCGTAGTACGTCTGAGCCAACGCCTGCTTGGCGCTCTCTATGACGGTCTCCGCGCCTTCGATGCCTTCGAGATCGCTCATCTTTTCATACATGGTCAACGAGGCGGATAATTCGTTGATGGCGGTTTCGTAATCTTTGGTTTCTACCGCTTTGATACCGTTTTGGTATAACTCATAGGCTTCTTCAGCCGACTGTGCAGCGACATTCAGCGCGCATGCATAGAAAATAATCGTAAAAATTGTTGTTACTTTTTTAAACATGGTATTCATTATTTTATTATTAGTTTAGTCCATTTCAATTTTTAAGAGTTGTGCAAAAATCATGCCATTTCCTTTAAAACACTTCCATATTTTTTGCGATACATTGAGTTTATCTCGTATGATATGGTCGTGAAAACTTACCTGCCATGCAAAATCATGACCTAAACAGAGATAAAGACAATCATGCAAGAGGAGTTTTCCGCTGCGTTGCACAGTGATTTCGACAGTTTCGATATTTTCACGAAATTAGCCATAGCCCGTCGGGATGATGCCGTCATCGCCTTGGCATTGGTTCAGTTATACCCAGAGACAAAGATTGTGATACTGTGCGACATTGTGGTTGACGCTCCGCTGAGAGGACAAAAAATTGGCGAAGCGATGCTCGGCTGGATAGAAACGGAAATAAAGGTGTGGGGCGCCAAGTTCATCTTTTTGGAAAGCGGTAAGAACAACCATTCGGCACACCATTTCTTCGAACAGGCAGGGTTCAAGGGCGTTTCGATAGTAATAATTGAATAAGGGGAAAAATGATGACTATGATATTGTCTGAACGCCTTGCTCTGGGGACAATCTCATATCTCAACAAAAAGTTGTATTTTTGCAGCGTAATATTGTTTACTAAAAAAGTATTTTTTATGAGGAAAAATTTCACTTTACTTCTGTTCATCGCATTTTTCGGCTTACCGTTTGTATCGTTTGCCCAGAAATACGCCGTTTATTTTACCGACAAAGTCGGGACGCCTTACACTCTTTCCCATCCGGAAGCGTTTTTATCTCAGCGGGCGCTGGAACGCAGAGAGAAGTTTGAGGTAGAACTCACCGACGACGACCTGCCGGTCAATCCCGCTTACGTAGCAGAACTGCAAAACGTCGGCGCAACGGTCTTATACACAAGCAAATGGCTCAACTGCGCCGTAGTCAACGCCGCCAACACAATCCTACCGCAAATAACGGCGCTGGATTGCGTTGACCATGTCGTTTTCGTGAAGCCGGAGGGCGGAAAAAAGATAAAGACGTCTAAGAACAAATACGGAGTTGCTCGTCGCACTCCTTCCAAAATCTCCTCTTCGAGGTCGGAGTACGGACAAGCCCACAACCAAATTGCGCAACTCAACGGCATCGCCGTCCACGACAAAGGCTATAAAGGCGAAGGCGTGGTGATAGCGGTTTTAGATTCGGGTTTCGATAAAGTCAACACTATCAATGCCTTTAACCCGCTGTTTGGAGAAGAGCGCATCTTGGCGACCCGCGACTTTGTTAATCCGGGAGGAAATGTTTACAGCAACACACACTATCATGGTACCGCCGTCCTTTCGTGTATGGCGGCGTATGTCCCTAATCAGATGATCGGCACCGCTCCCGAAGCCACCTGCTGCCTCTTCCGCACCGAAGACGTTGATTCGGAATATCTGATAGAAGAGTACAACTGGGTCGCCGCCGCCGAAGCCGCCGACAGCATCGGCGCCGACATCATCAACACCTCTTTAAGTTATCACGACTACGACGACCCAACGATGAATTGGGACTATTCCGATATGGACGGACAAACCACCGCAGCCGCCATCGGAGCCAATAAAGCCATTGAGCGCGGAGTCTTTGTGTGCGTGAGCGCCGGAAACAGCGGCGGCGACCCATCGTGGAAATGGATCGGCACGCCCGCCGACGTCAACAACGTCCTCACGGTAGGCGCTGTTGACGAAGATGGCGATTACGTCTATTTCAGTTCCATAGGACCTAACGCCGCCGGCGAACAGAAACCCAATACCATGGCGCAAGGTTACGATTGCGCCACGTATGCGGATGGCAACACTATTTCGTACCTCAGCGGGACTTCTTTCGCCTCTCCCATCACCTGCGGAATGGTCGCCTGTCTGATACAGGCAAAGCCGCACGTGAAACCGGTTGAGTTAAAATCTTTTATCGAACAAACCGGCAACAATTATAATACACCGACAATAAAGATGGGCTACGGCATCCCCGACTTCGACATGGCTTTGAGCCTGCTGCCCGACCCGCCGGAGCCGCCGGAACCGCCCGTCATCACCAATCATTTCTACGCCATCCATTTTACGGATAAAAACGACTCCCCCTACTCTATTGACGAACCGTTAGCCTTCTTGTCGCAAAAATCGCTCGACCGCAGAGCAAAATTCAACATTTCGCTCACCGACGACGACCTCCCCGTCAATCCCGATTATATCGAACAGGTAAAAACCGAAGGCGCAGAACTCTTATTCTCAAGCAGATGGATTAATTGCGCTTTGGCACGGATTCCCGATTCGGTGATGTTAGAAAATATCGAAAACCTCGCTTGCGTTGATACGGTCATCTTTGTAAAACCCGGCGACGCGCCCACTTCCAAAAGTGTAAAACCGCTCCTGACCACAGCGCCGGAACTCATTGAACAACAACCTCAAGCCTCTATTTACGGCTACGCCGACGAACAAATCCGTCAACTCAACGGAATACCGCTGCACGAAGCCGGCTATCAGGGCGAAGATATACTCATAGCGATTTTGGACGCCGGATTCCCCATCGCCAACCAAATCAACGCTTTCAGCCATGTCTATGAGAATGAACGACTTATCATGACCAAAGACTTCGCCAATCCGGGCGGAGACGTCTATGACGCAACGCTGAACGCACACGGCACCTTAGTCATGTCGTGTATCGCCTCATACTGGTCGGGGACGATGATCGGAACCGCCCCAAACGCAAGTTTCGCCCTTTTCCGCACCGAAGACGCCGAAACGGAATATCCCATAGAGGAATATAACTGGGTCTTTGGCGCCGAAGCCGCCGACAGCATCGGCGCCGACGTCATCAACTCCTCCTTGGGATATCATGACTTCGACGACACCTCCATGAACCATACCTACAGCGACATTGACGGGAAAACCATCGTCTCCTCCATCGCAGCACAAAAAGCCGTTGACTGCGGCATCTTCGTCTGCGTCTCGGCAGGAAATACCGGCGACGAACCGGCATGGCAATGGATCGGCAGTCCCGCCGACGCTTCCGACATCCTGACGGTGGGCGCCGTCAACAATCAAGGACAATATGTCTATTTCAGTTCCATCGGTCCTAACGCCGCCGGCGACCAAAAACCCAATACCATGGCACGCGGACAAAATTGCCCCATCATCATTGACAATGAAGGGCTTTATACCGCCAGCGGCACCTCGCTCTCGTCGCCCATCACCGCCGGAATGGTCGCCTGCCTCTTGCAAATGTTCCCCGACACAAACCCCATGGAACTGCGCGACATGATCCAAAAATCAGCCAACTACTACAACAACCCAACCCCGAAAATGGGCTACGGCATCCCCGACTTTGCCAAAGCCGCCGGATTGGTCTCAATATCGGAGATTGCTGATGGGTCTTCTATTATAATATATCCGAATCCGACGAGCGGGGAGTTGAGAGTGGAGAGTGGAGAGTTGAGAGTTGAGAGTGTCGAAATATTTGATGTCTTTGGTAGAAATGTCTCACGTCTCACATCGCATATCTCACATCCCATCTCCATTGACATTTCGCATTTACCCGCCGGCGTCTATTTCCTCCGCATCCAAACTGAAAACAATGTGGTAACACGGAAAGTGATAAAGAATTAATTGTCTGAACTGTGATTTTAGCGTGATTTTAATGATGACCATGATAAAAATCTCTGTGAACCTCTGTGTCCCCTGTGTCTCTGTGTTGAAAAACCCCCTTTTTGTTCCCCCGAAGGGGGAAAAGCAGCACAGAGACACTGAGTGCACAGAGTTACACAGAGGCTTCCCATCGCACATCGCACATCGCATATCGCACATCGCAATTCTTCTCCTCCTCCTGTCGCAAGCGGCGATTGCCCAAAAATACGCCGTCCACTTCAAAGACAAAGACAGAACGCCGTATCAGTTAGACGCTCCCTCGCAGTTTCTATCGGAACGGGCGCTCGAGCGCAGGTATAAGTTTGAAATCCTACTTTCCGACGATGACCTGCCCGTCAATCCGGCTTATATACAACAAGTTGCAGACAAAGGTGCCACCATCTTATTCCCAAGCAAATGGCTGAACTGCGTCCTCGTAGATTGCGATGACGACGCTGCCATAGACGACATCAAAACGTTGGGGTGCGTGGAGAGAGTGGTGTTGGTAGCCCACCCAAGAGGAAGAGAGGGGAACACGGATAACACAGATGACACGGATTTTCACAGATGTAAATATACCTATCAACAATATGAAAATCAGTGTGAATCAGTATCATCTGTGTCATCAGCGTTCCAATTCTACGGCAACGCCTCCGACCAGATTGAACAACTTAACGGCATCGCACTCCATAACAAAGGATACGATGGCGAGGGCGTTCTCATCGCTGTTTTGGATGGCGGGTTCTGTAACGTGAACACCATCGACGCCTTCGCCCACCTGTACGAAAGTGGACGGCTGTTGATGGCGAAAGATTTTATCGAGCCGGGCGGCGATATTTACCGCTCCGGCATAACGGAACACGGAACTTCCGTACTCTCCTGCATGGCGGCATATCTTCCAAACCGGATGGTTGGCACGGCACCCAAAGCGAGTTACTGTCTGTTCCGTACCGAAAACACACTTTCGGAATACCTTATCGAAGAATACACGTGGGTCATCGGCGCCGAGACCGCCGACAGCATCGGCGCCGACCTCATCAACTCCTCCTTAGTATATACCAAATACGACGACCCGACCATGAGCCACACCTATTCCGACATGGACGGACGTACCACCATCGCCGCCATCGGCGCACGGAAAGCCGTCGAGCGCGGCATCTTCGTCTGCACCTCTGCCGGCAACGAAGGCGACAACGTTGCATGGCGCTGGATAGGAACGCCCGCCGACGTCGCCGAAGCGCTCACCGTGGGCGCCGTGCAACAAAACGGACAATACGCATCCTTCAGTTCCATCGGTCCCAACGCCGCAGGCGAACAGAAGCCCAACGTCATGGCGCGAGGCGCCGACGCTACCATCATCAACGCCCAAGGAGCGATAATCTCCGGCAGCGGAACTTCCTACTCCTCCCCTATCGTGTGCGGAATGGTTGCCTGCCTCTTGCAAGCCTCGCCCTTTACTCCGCCGGAAAAACTGAAAACACTCATCGAATCTTCGGCAAATCTTTACGCAAATCCTTCATATCAAATGGGTTACGGAATACCCGACTTTAATAAGACGTTGAAATCGTTGCCCGTGCCGGGACATTCCAAGTGCAACAATATCCTCGTCTATCCCAATCCGGCTTCCGGATTGCTCACCGTAAAATCGCAATATCATTTGGAAAAAGCGCTGCTCTATGACTTCTCCGGACGACTTGTCGCTGAACAATTACTCGAAAAATATCACTATACGATTGCTACACAGGAACTTAGAGCCGGAATGTATGTCATCCACTTTTACGATGACGAGGGGATGGTCGGATGCGCTAAATTCGTGAAGAATTAGCCACGAATTTCTCTGTGCAACTCTGTGAACTCTGTGAACTCTGTGCCTCTGTGCTGAATATTTTTTTCAACACAGAGTGGGTATTTTCCGTTGTAAAATGAAAAGATTGAATAACAAGATGATTGAGATTAGAAAAAATAAAGTAAAGGTAGGGAGATAATAACGGATGCAATTTCTTCCGCTCTATTCTCGGGTCTTTCAGGCTGCAAAAATACGATAAAATCTTCGGTACCATAATATTTCTAATTTGTTGATTATAAGGCAAAGGTACGAAAAATATCAATACAAAACAAATATATATCATTGATAATCAAATAATTATATCAACAACTGATTGTTAATAACTTAAAGAAAAGGCAAGAAAAAACAGAGAGATTTTAATGCGTTTGCCCTAAACGCATAGTTACGTCATGTGATTTTTTTCGTACTTTTGCAGAAAAATTTTGACTTATGGACGCAATAGTAAAAAACAACCGTAAAATGGGAACAAATGTAATTGAATCACTATGTCAAAAATAAAAACAGCATGGTTTTGCTCCGCCTGCGGGGCTAAGGCGTCGAAGTGGATAGGCTGCTGTCCGTCGTGCGGAGAGTGGAATACCTATCAGGAGGAGGTGATTCAGCGAACGGAGCGCTACGACTTGCCCGTCGGAAAAAAACAGACGATTGCCGCCCCCGTAGCCGTTCAGCAGATTGAAAACGCCGACAACGCGCGGGTAGCGACCGGAAGCGTAGAGTTGGACAGAGTCTTGGGCGGCGGCTTGGTCGCCGGATCATTGATATTGGTGGGCGGTGAGCCGGGCATCGGGAAGTCCACGCTGATGTTGCAGATAGCGTTGCGCTGCAAGGGATTGCGGGTGCTGTATGTGTCGGGCGAAGAGAGCGCCGAACAGATTAAGATGCGTGCCGACAGAATCGGCATCAGCAATGAACATTGCTACATCCTCAACGAAACCTCCCTCGAAAACGTCTTGCTCCATTTGGATTCCTTTGCGCCACAGATGGTTGTCATTGACTCCATACAGACGCTCAACACCTCTTTCATTGATTCGTCGTCGGGCAGCATCTCACAAATCCGGGAGTGCGCTTCGATTTTGCAGCAGTGGTGCAAGAGCGCCAACGTCCCCGTCTTTCTCATCGGACATATCACCAAAGACGGCAGCATCGCCGGACCAAAACTGTTGGAGCACACCGTGGACGCCGTACTCTACTTCGAGGGCGACCGCAACTACGGCTACCGCATCCTGCGCTCCATGAAAAACCGTTTCGGTTCGACCAACGAACTGGGAATCTTCGAGATGCAACACAACGGACTGCGCGAGGTACACAACCCATCGGAAATATTGATTTCGCACCGGGACGAGCCTATCAGCGGCGTTGCCATCACTACCGTCATGGAGGGCATGCGCCCGCTGTTGATTGAGATGCAGGCGCTTGTCGGAACGGCGGCTTACGGGACGCCGCAACGCTCCGCAACGGGTTTCGATGTGCGAAGGATGAACATGCTGTTGGCGGTCTTGGAAAAACGTTGCGGGTTTCGGATTAACACCAAAGACGTCTTTCTGAACGTCGCCGGCGGCTTGCGCGTGGACGATCCCGTGGCGGACTTGGCGGTCGTCTGCGCCATACTATCCTCGTCGGTGGACATTCCGTTAGGACAAAAAGATTGCTTCGCGGGGGAGATAGGACTGAGCGGCGAGATACGTCCGGTCAACCGCATCGAAATGCGCATCGCCGAAGCGGAAAAAATCGGATTCGACCGTATTTTCGTGGCAAAACACGGCATCAAAAACCTCTCCGATCGCTTCGGAATCGAAATCATTCCCGTCGTTAAGGTGGATGAGATTGCAAAAAAATTATTCAGATAAAAAATTATGATAAAAAACATCGGCATTTTTTGTGGTTCCTCAATGGGAAAACTCTCCGTATATAGAGAACAGGCGGCTCTTTTGGGCGCACAGATGGCGGAAGCCAAATTGGATTTGATTTTCGGCGGTGGCAGCATCGGACTGATGCGCATTATTGCCGACGAGATGCTGAAACACCGTCGCTGCGTTGTCGGCGTCATACCGCATTTTTTGGCGGCGAAGGATATCGCCCATTCCGGCATTACGGAGATGATAACAGTGGACGACATGCACCAACGCAAACAACGAATCATGGAACTCTCCGACGCTTTCATCGCCATGCCCGGCGGCTTCGGAACTCTCGACGAAATCAGCGAGGTGCTGACCGGATTCCAACTGAACACCATCAACAAACCCTTAGCGCTCTACAACGTCAACAACTACTTCGGCCACCTCCTCCACCTCTTGGACGTCATGGTAACAGAAGGATTTTTACGACAGGAACATCGCCTCAACATCATCGTCGAAGACAATCCGGAAATGCTGATAGACAAACTATTACACTTCCATCCCGTCGAAATTCCGCACCATTGGGTGAAAGAACTGATCGAGGATACGGGACGGTGCGTTGGGGGGTAATTCAGAACAAAAAACTTGTCGGTTGGGAATTTATTTGTACTTTTGCAGCGACTTAAAAACGTAATTTATGGAATTAGTATTAGACCTGACAAAACGTTACTCTTACGCCGATTATTTAACGTGGATAGACGATAAATCACGCGAACTGATAAATGGATTTATTCATTTGATGTCGCCGGCTCCTAAATGGGCACATGTACGAATCAATGATAATATCTATTTTCAGTTAGAATTGGTTATTAAAAGAAATCACGCACGGTGTTTAGTGTGCCATGCGCCCATTGACGTTCGTTTTCCAAAAAACGGAGAAACCGAAGATGATAAAATTTATACTGTTGTTCAGCCGGATATTTGTGTTATTTGCGATGTATCAAAAATTGATGACCTGGGCTGTTGTGGTGCGCCCGATATGATTGTCGAGGTGCTATCGCCTTCTACTGCCAAAAAAGATATGCACGATAAATTTATATTATATCAAGAGCATGGAGTAAAAGAGTACTGGATTGCCCATCCGAAAGATAAAGCTATTACAGTTTTTATATTACAGGAAGATGGAAAATATGATGCAGGCACCCTTTACGAATTTGGAAAAACAGAAAAAAAAATACCCGTTCATGTATTCAATAACTATATGATAGATATGAATGATATTTTTAATGTGTGAAATACTATCATTACCGACGATATTAAAATAATAAAATATGAATCCCATCATCATCCTAATCATCGCAGTAGCCGTCTTAACCTCTGCCGTGATACTTTTATCGTTCTACTTTCTGAATAGAAAATTAGATTTGTTGCTGTGCAAACCGGCTCAGGAAAAGCCAACCGGCGACACGCAACAGCTTATGGCGCTCAAGATACAAGCCTACGAGCGCATCATCCTCTACATTGAACGCATCGAATTGGAAGGCTTGGTCATGCGGACATTTCTTCCGGAGATGACTGTGCAGCAACTTCAAGCGGCGCTTTTCCGAACCATCCGGGAAGAGTTTGAACACAACACCACCCAGCAACTCTATGTCAGCGAGCGGGCGTGGGAATGTACAAAAGGCGCACGAGCGCTGGTCTTAGCCCTCATCACGCAATCTTGTCAGGAACTTGCCCCCACCGACAACGGGATGCAACTCGCACAAACATTGTTTACCTCCGTTCAAGATAAGGAAGCCTATGTTTACGAAAAGTTCCCGTTGTTTATCAAGCAAGAAATGAGACAGGAGGTGGCGTGAAATTCTGTGTATTTTTGCGTATTATTTTTAACCCAAATTACGCATTAGGCAAAACGGTAGATAAAAGCGGAAAAACGGGAAGAAAAAGTTGTTTTAGCAGTTGGAACGGCTACCCAGATACTCCGTTATTCAGTTACTCAATCACGCCCGTCTTTCCCGTTTCTTAAACAGGTTGATCAGCGGTCGGACGTAGTCGTGGTTGGTGCAGACGGTGGCGAAGTCCACGCCGCAGCGTTTGAAGGTTTCGTGCAGGTTTTTGTCGAATTGGGTGAAATATTCGGAATAGTGGCGTCGCACGGTAGCGTTGGAGGTGTCTATCCACATTCTTTTTCCGGATTCGGCGTCTCTCATGCGCACTAATCCGGCTTTGGGGAGGTCCCGTTCCAAGTGGTCGAAGGCTTGGATGGCGATGAGGTCGTGTTTGCGGTTGGTGATTTTCAGCGCGTCTTCGTATTTTTCGTCAATGAAGTCGGAGATGAGGAAAGCGGTACATTTTTTCTTCACCACGTTGGTAAAATACTTCAGCGCTTCGGCGATTTCGGTTTTGTTGCTGGTGCGGCGGAAATCCACCAACTCTCTGATGATACGCAGGATGTGCGTTGTTCCTTTTTTGGGCGGGATAAACTTTTCGATATTGTCGCTGAAGAAAATCACGCCCACTTTGTCGTTGTTCTGGATAGCCGAAAAGGCTAAGACGGCGGCTATCTCCGTAACCATTTCCGCTTTCAGTTGGTTTCCCGAGCCGAAGTCGTTGGAGCCTGAGACATCAATCAGCAGCATCACCGTCAGTTCGCGTTCTTCTTCAAAGATTTTGATGTACGGGTGGTTCATCCGCGCCGTTACGTTCCAGTCAATGCTTCGTATGTCGTCGCCATACTGATACTCGCGCACCTCGCTGAACGACATCCCGCGTCCTTTGAAGACGCTGTGGTACTCTCCGGAGAAAATCTGGTTGGAGAGTCCGCGCGTCTTTATCTCTATCTTCCGTACTTTTTTTACTATTTCGGCAGCATCCATGGAACAATTATGAAAGGTGATTAATTGAATAATTGGATTTTACGGCACTTCTATTTTATTGAGCACCTCGACGATAATGTCTTCCGTTGTTACGTTTTCGGCTTCGGCTTCGTAGGTGAGTCCGATGCGGTGGCGCAGGACGTCGTGGGCGACGGCGCGCACATCTTCGGGGATGACGTAGCCGCGTCGTTTGATGAACGCAAACGCCTTCGCCGCCAACGCCATACTGATGCTGGCGCGGGGCGAGCCGCCGTAGGAAATCATGTTTTCGAAGCGGGAGAGTTTGTACTCTTTCGGATAGCGCGTGGCAAAGACGATGTCGGTGATGTAATTTTCGATTTTTTCGTCCAAATAAACCTCGCGCACGAAAGCACGGGCGCGCAGGATGTCTTCGGGTTTCAGGATGGCGGTTGTCTGCGGAAACTCGTTGCGGATGTTTTGCCGCAGGATGAGTTTCTCTTCCTCTTTCTTGGGATACGAAATGACCACCTTCAGCATGAAACGGTCAACCTGCGCTTCGGGCAACGGGTAGGTTCCTTCCTGTTCTATCGGGTTTTGGGTCGCCATGACCAAAAACGGCTCTTCGAGTTTGAAGGTGTTCTGTCCGATGGTTACCTGACGCTCCTGCATGGCTTCGAGCAGGGCGCTCTGCACCTTTGCCGGTGAGCGGTTGATTTCGTCCGCCAGGATGAAGTTGGCGAAGATGGGACCTCTGCGTACCACGAAGTCTTCGTTTTTCTGTGAATAAATCATCGTTCCTATCAAGTCGGCGGGCAACAGGTCGGGCGTAAACTGAATACGGCTGAACTTGGCATCAATAATACGCGCCAACGAATTAATTGCCAGCGTCTTAGCCAATCCCGGAACGCCTTCCAGCAAGATATGCCCGTTGGAAAGAAGTCCAATAAGCAGACGTTCAACCATGTATTTCTGACCGACAATCACCTTGTCCATCTCCAAGCGAATGAGATCAATAAATTCGCTTTCTCTCTGAACTTTCTCGTTTAATTCTTTAATGTCTGTTTGTATCATAATGGCTTTTTAACGGTGGAAAGGGTGGTTTTAGTATGTAATGGGGTGTTTTAATTAAAAAAAAGAGACTGCCTTTTAAAACAGCCTCTTTACGTTTAAAACCTTTAATTTCGCGATTAGAATGCAGCCATAAGTGCTGCAACAACGGCTAATATCAAAATTATCCCAATACAGGAAATGATAAGACCGGCAATGGCAAGTCCTTTCGGAGCTTTAAAGACCCCAATTAAAGAGAAAATAAATCCCAATGCCCATAGAATCCAGTTCACCACGGGAAGCCAACAGAAAACTAAGCCGATTAAGGCTAATACAAAACCTGCCGTTCCTAAGCCATTTTTCTTTTTTGCCGGCGGCTGATTAATGATAATTGTTTGATTTGGAGCGCTTTGCTCATTGTTCGTAAATTCTGACATACGTTTAAAATTTTAAATTAATAATTATTAATATTTGTGGTGCAAATGTACGATTATTTTTTAAATAGTTGTATGCAATGTATCAATTTTATTTCCTTCCCGACAATTTCACCGCAATCACGCCGACAATGATTAACTGTAAAATATGATACATCATAATCGGCATCAGCAACAGTCCCGAAGATGCGATGTTTTGAAAGAGGACTTTCGCCATCGCCGAGCCGTGTACCAATGATTTTTTGGAACCGCAAAAGAGCGCTGTGATGCTGTCTTCGAGGGAGAAACGAAGCAGTTTGCAGATTAACTTCAGCGTCCAGTAAATCACCGTGAAAAGGAGCAACATCCCGAAGGCGACGCCGAAAATCGTCCATAAACTGTAATCCAAGAAGATGCCTTCGGCGAAAGATCTGGAGAACGCCGTATAGACAATCAGCACGATGACAGTTTTTTCAAAAAGCCGAAGATAGTTTTTATATTTTTCAGCAAAGTTCGACAGGATTCGATGAAGCAGAAATCCCACCGTCAACGGCAACACAATTTGCCACAGCAAACGCAACAGAATGTCGTTGAAACTCGCTATCCCGCCATGCGTTGCCTGCGTGAGGAAAAAGCGCATCCACAGCGGCGTCAACAGCACACCCAGAATACTGGAGAGCGAGGCGTTGAAGATGGCAGCGGGGATGTTGCCGCGTCCTATAGAGACCATCAACACCGACGACGAGACCGTCGAAGGAAGCGCCGCCACGTAGAAAATCCCGACCCACAAAAGGCTGCTTTTCGCTTCCGGAACAAAAAGCATCGCCGAAAAAATCAAGATGGGAAAGAGTACGAAGGTGGTCAACTGTATCAGGATGTGCAATTTCCAGTTTAAGACGCCGACGCGCATCTGCGCCGGATTGATGCGCAAGCCGTAGAAAAAGAAGATGCCGGCGATGCCAACGTCGGTGATGAGACCCAACGAAACGGGCGACGTCATGACGCCGAGCGCAGGATAAGCCCATGCTACCAACACCGCGCATATCAACGCTACAACAAAACCGTCAATTCCGATTTTTCTCATACGCGCCGTTCCCGTTTTTACCGATTCGATTGATACATGAATAGCGCTAACCGGAACAGCACATTGGCTCCGATGATGGCGTCATACTCGTCGGGAGCGGTCTCGCAGAGGTCGAAACCGATGATGGTTTTTCCCGACCGGCAGAGCGTTTCGATGAGGAACATCGCTTGGTCGAACGACAATCCGCCGGGGACGGGCGTTCCCGTTGCAGGACAGAGCGACGGCAATAAACCGTCAACGTCAAAACTAACATACACTTTATCAGGAAGTTCCGACACGATTTGTTCGCATTGTTGCTGCCACGTAAAGCCTTTAAAGATGTTTTCCTTTAAAACGACATCGGGAAACTGTTTGATAGATGGATGCGAGGCAGCGTATTCAACCTCGTGATGTCCGACATCACGAACAGCGACTTGAACGATTTTTGACACTGATTTACAACGACTTGCGTGATACATGATAGAAGCGTGAGAATAGTCAAACCCTTCGTAACCTTGTCGCAAGTCGGCATGCGCATCAATATGCAAAATGCCGAAATTGTGATGATAATCGCCCAATGCCTGAATGAAACCCAACGGAACGCTGTGTTCGCCACCGACAACGCCGACCAACTTTTTCTGCTCCAGCAACGCCGTCGTCTTACGGTAAACCAACTTGTTGAGGCTTTCGCACGCTTTATTCACCATCGCGAGTTCCGTCGCCATGTCCACCGTTTCGCCTTTTTCCTGCGCTTGGATGATTTTTTCGGCAATCACCCGCAAGTCCGCGCTATGTTCTTCCAACTCAGCGCTGTAAGGCGATGTTGCGATTTTCAATTTCCATGCGTCCGGAATTTTAAAATCGAACAAGTCCATCTGTCCCGACGCCGCAATGATGGCTTTCGGACCTAATGCCGTCCCAGCCCGGAACGACGTCGTAACGTCCCAAGGAACCGCAACCAACACAATATCAGCATCTTCCACACTGTATGGAAAAGCGAAAAAGTTGCCGTTCGGCACCGCTACAGCGGTAGGGTCAAAATTGTGAATATCAGAAACCATATTTGAAATATTTAGCCCATTTAACATAAGTGTCCGCAAAATTAATAATTTTCCGCAAAATATAAAAATTTCCGTATCTTTGCCCCCATTTTATAAATGTTAAATGTTTTAATAAAAATTATGACGAAAATATCTGTTAAAAAGGCTCTATTTGTTCTTACTGTTTTGATTATCAGTTTTGTAAATGTTTCGTATGCCGTGAATTTTGAAGAGCAAAAGATCTTCAAAGAAGGGAAAAAACATTTTAAAAAAGAGCGTTATCATTTGGCGTTGCCTCATTTTTTATCCTTACAGCAGGCGTATCCCGACAATTCTAACTGGAACTATTGCGTCGGAATGTGTTACTACTACACTTCCTCCATGTACGACAGTTGCATCTACTATTTGACACGCTCGACCGCGACAAAAAATGTAACACTGTACTACAAAAACACCGCTACATCCGATAAAGCGCCCGCAAAAGCCTACTATTATCTGGGAATCGCCTATTTCAGGAACAACATGCCCGAAACCGCTATCCGGCACTTTAAACATTATCAACGATTTTTAGACCTCGAAATCAAAGAACAACGCTTCGCCTACGACGACCTGAACTTGCAGATACAACGCTGTGAAGATGAAAAAGGGTACGCCGACCAACAACGAAGCCTCAAAACCGCCGGCAGAGATTCACTCCTCAACGAAATAGCCTTTTACAAAACGAACTACGAAGGCACCGCACAACTGTTAGAAACAAAAACCAACGAGATAATCCACCTGCTGCAAGAATTGAACACGTACAACAAATCAAGAAACATGCCTATCGGCACTCCGGTGGAAGCGATTCCCGAAAAGATAACATCGTTCACAGTGCAAGTTCTGACTTCGGAAAAAGATAGCCCCGTGAGCGATTTCAGCAACATCCCCAACCTGAAAAAATACCGCATGGCAGACGGACTGTACCACTACCTGTCGGGCGACTTCGCCACCCGCGAAGAAGCCGACACCCGCTGCAAAGAGATCCGAAACCTCGGCTACCCCGACGCATGGGTGCGACCGACGTTTGGTAATTGATAACCACTTTGCGTTAAAAAATAAAAATAATAGAGCCTCAAACTTTTTCTTAACCGAAAAAATATGTATCTTTGCAATCTATTTTTTTACGATTAAAAATAAAAACCTATGAAAATCAGTAGATTATTTGATATTTTAGAAAATTATCAAGAAAAATTTCCAAATCAGGAAGTTGCCTTAGCCGGAAAGCAGGGCAAAGAGTGGCAGAAATATTCGTTGCAAGAGTATATTGACGCCGTTACAGACCTCAGTTACGCGATGATAGAGTTGGGTATTGCGCCCGACGACAAAGTTGCTATCATCGCCAACAACCGCCCCGAATGGAACATGTTGGATATGGCTATCATGCAGATAGGCGCCGTTACCGTTCCTATCTATCCGACCATCACGGAGGCGGATTATTTATACATTTTAAACCACTGCGAGGCGAAAATGATCATCTTGGAAGGTGGCGAGGTGATGGAAAAGATAGAAAATATCTTGTCCAAACTTACCGTAACAAAGCACATTTACACTTTTATTGACCGCAAAAAATTCCCCTATTTCCAACAGTTGCTCGAACTCGGCAAAACGAAACCTCATGCGGAGGAGTTGGAAAAAAGGAAGTCGCAGGTGAAAACCTCCGACTGCGCTACCATTATATATACGTCGGGAACGACCGGCACGCCTAAGGGTGTCATGCTGTCGCACAGTAACATTGTAAATCAGATTCTTAGTTTAGAAAGAATACCGGCAAAATGGTCGAACATCGCTTTAAGTTTTCTGCCTCTGTGCCATGCGTATGAAAGAATGATGGTCTTTCTCTATCAATATCTTGGGATGTCGCTCTATTACGCTCAGAATCTGGGCACTATCGCCGAAAACCTCAAAGAGGTCAAGCCGACGATGATGACCACCGTGCCTCGCATGTTGGAAAAAATCTATGACAAAATCTATATTTCGAGCAACAATCTGCCGGCGTTGAAGAAAAACCTCTTCCGCTGGGCGGTCGCCTTGGCGTTGGTATATAAAATCCAAGACCACGACCGAACATGGTGGTACAATTTCAAACATAAGATAGCCGACATCCTGGTTTACAAGAAGATACGAAAAAACATCGGCGGCAATTTCGACATTATCGTTTCGGGCGGCGCCAGCATTCAGCCACGGTTGGCTTCGTTTTTCTCTGCCATCGGGATGCCCATCTATGAAGGATACGGACTAAGCGAAACCTCCCCCGTGCTGGCAGTAAGTTGCCGTGAGAAAAACGGACGCGAAGCCGGAACCGTAGGGTTCCCGTTGCTCGGAACAGAGGTGAAAATTGCCGAAAACGGCGAAGTATGCTGTCGCGGACACAACGTCATGATTGGCTATTATAAGGACGAAGAATTGACACGATCCGTCATAGACAGCGACGGATGGCTCCATACCGGCGACCTCGGACATATCAACGAAAAAGGTCAAATTATCCTCACCGGACGACTGAAAAGCCTCTTCAAAACGTCGTTCGGGAAGTATATCAATCCGCAACTCATCGAAGAGAAATTCTCGGAATCACCATTCATCGAAAACATCGTGGTGGTCGGCGAAGGTGAGAAATTCGCGGCGGCGCTCATCTCACCCGACTTTGCTTTCCTGACTACATGGTGCGCCAACCACGACATCATCTTCACAACACCCGAAGCCATTGTGAAAAATCCCGACGTCATCAAACGCTTTGCCAAAGAGGTCAACAGGTATAACGAGTTCTTCGCTGATACTGAACAGATTAAGAAATTCGACCTCATCCCCGACGAATGGTCGCAACTGACCGACATTCTCACGCCGACATTGAAAGTAAAACGAAATTTGGTGAAAGATATCTATAAGAAAAATATCCGGAAAATGTTCGGTAACGGTGGTGGCGTGGGACTCTCTTAAACCACTTCCGCCACCGTAAAACAACTTCCGCCGAAAAAAATCCTATCTTCCGGCAACGCGTTCTGTTGTGCCGCTCTCAATGTGGTTTCGACAGATGGGCAGTTTTTCGGCGTCTATGACTTCTTCGATGGGCGTTCTTACGACAATGCCCGGCAACTGCTCTCTTAAAAAATCTGAATATCAACGCATTGTATTAACATTTCTCTAACATCGCGCTCACCATCGCGCAGTACGAGCAAAATATCTTCGACCTCCAACAGCAATCCGACGAGAAGGAGAAAGAACTTTTATCTTCGTTATCAGGCGCTTATGAAGCGTTGCAATCGCAGATTAATCAGTGGGAACTGCAATACGTCTTCAAAAGCGCCGACGCCGGCAAGGTCTCCATGACCCAACCGTGGCAGAAGAACCAGCACATCACCGTCGGCGAAGCCTTCCTGAGCATCGTGTCGGAGGAGAGCGCCCAAACACCGACAAAATCATCACGGAGGATCTGCGGCTGATTGAGCGGTTTTTCAATCCGGTGAAGGCACTGATTAAGAAATAAATTTCCCCAACCTAAAAAAAAATTTTTTTTTTGTTTTTATTTTAAAAAAAAGTTGTACTTTTGCTAACAGTTTTTGTTGAATATAAATTTTAAAAATATTTAGTTATGAAGAAACTTTTTATGTTTGTTATTGTGTTGATACTCACGGGCTTTTACGCAGTGGGGCAAAGTTTTACCTACCATCCGGACGACAAGGAAGGAATGCGCATTTTTCTTCGTCAGCCGTCGGGTGTAACAGGAAAAATCAATGCCGAGTGTCTCGGATTGCAACTTAGCGACACGCTAAATTGGAATGGCAGCGACGCCTGGATTCCCAAAGCAACGGGATTTACATGGAAATTATACGAGGATAATTATTATCGTATAGCCAAAATCGAATGTGGCGACAAGGGTGTTGCCGGACAGTTGAACGGCGCAAAATGGACACACTTGGAGACGCTCCATTGCTACGACAACAAACTTACTGTCATTGACGTAAGCGCAAATGCCTACTTAAATCACCTCGCTTGCGATAACAACCCGTTGCAATCGATCAATGTAACCGGTGCAGGGGCTTTGTTGACGTTGTACTGTCAGAAGACTAATGTAACAACTTTAGATTTAACCACTAATGTGAAATTGGTGAGTTTGGACTGTTCAAAAAACGCCATAGCAGATTTGGACGTAAGCCAATGTCCCGGATTAACGATGCTCTATTGCAATGACAATCAAATAACGCTGCTCGACGTAAACAGCAATCCGAATCTGTCGAACGTTCGCTGTGAGAACAATCACCTGACAGATTTTAAGGCTTCCGAGATTCATAGCCTTGTCAACTTGAATATCAGCGACAATCCTCTTTTAACATCGTTGAACTGCAGCGGCAATAAATTGTCGGCATTAGACATCAGTGGGAATACGAATCTCGTATTCTTAAATTGCAGCAACAATAAAATTGGTGCGCTTGATGTCAGCGAAGCCGTTGATTTGGTTGAACTGGACTGTTCGTACAATTTGCTGATGGAGTTAGACGTTTCAAAACACGCCAAATTGACGACATTCTACTGTAATAATAACCAAATTTCCACGATTAACGTAAATAAAGCCGTTGATTTGATTGAACTCGATTGCTCTCATAACTGGCTATCAGGATTGGATGTTTCGAAAAACACCAAATTAACGACGCTCTATTGTGGTACGAACCAAATTCTGACCCTTGAAATAGGTAACGTCGTGAATTTGATTGACTTTGATTGTTCGGAAAATTCTCTTACGAGATTGGATGTTACAAAAAATACCAAACTGCAAACGTTGAATTTTGCCACAAATAATATTGAGACCATAGATCTTAAACAAAATATAGAACTTACAGAGTTGAATTGCTCCGATAATTTATTGGAAGAGTTGCGGAGTTCTATTGAAAATTGTCCCTTGGAATATTTGAATTGCTCAAAGAACCGTATGCTGTTTTCTCAATTAGTGTTAAACACCGATACTATTATGCAAACATTCATTTATAGTCCTCAAAAAATGTGTTTCGGCGGTGTGGTAGATTATAAAGAAAACATAGACCTGACTGCAGAATACATGATTGTCAATTCTATTACTAAATTTCACTGGCGCATATTCTGGAAAGAGGGTAAAAAAGATAAGGAGTTGTGGGTTGACTTATCAGGAGAAGATGGACTCTTTAAACCTATCCAACAAGATCTTACCGGAAAATATTTGCGTTGCAGGATGACTAATGCCTATTTTCCGACTTTTGCCAAAGACACCTTAGAATATGAAATAACACTGACGGGAACGCCGGAAAGGATAGAAGAGATGTCAACAACCGCCTACATCTATCCCAACCCGACTGACGGAAAAGTCGTTATTCAGAATGTGGGAGCCGACGTCGAAAAGATTCAATTATTCGACATGAGCGGCAAAATGGTCTTTGAGACCCGCCAAACCACATTCGACATCTTCCATTTGCCCACCGCGGTTTACTTCATCAATATTAAAACCAGCGAAGGTGTTATAACGAGGAAGATAACGAAAAAATAAAACTTATGATACCATTAAAGATTCAGAAAAGCATTAAACGGCTTTATCGCCTTGAACCTTTGTATTATATTGGGTATCAGTTTATCCGAAACGACAACATCATCGGCTAATGGCGTGGAGACGGTATAGTGTCTATGTCGCAGGAGGTGTCCGTGTTGAAAGTCGGTCGGGAATCCTGTTGGGATGCGTTGCAGCATATCTTCTTCGTCTAACTTCGGAAAGAAGGTTTTAAACGCGGGTGCATTGAAGATGCGCAGAAACGTGTCCGTGTTGTACAAAATCTCCTGGCGGATCTTCTTCAAGACAGCCGGTTGCGGACACCAGACGCCGCCGCTGACAAACGAGTTCTGAGGCTGGAGATGCAGGTAGTATCCGCCGAGTTCCGTTTTTTTGCCTCCCGATGCGAAGAAACATCCGAAGTGCGTCTTATACAGTTGTTTGTCTTTTGCGAAACGGACGTCGCGGTAAATCCGGAACAAGACCTGCGACGGCTCGGTAAATCCTTGCAATGCAGGGTCTATCTCGACAAGTTGTTGTCCGACGGCGTGAATGATCTTTTCTACTTCTTCTTTGGCTTGCAGATACAACGCCTTATGCTCGGTAAACCATTCACGATTGTTATTGCGCGATAGTTGCTCTAAAAAATTAAATACGGTGGAGGTGTTCATAATATTCTATTCCTTAGTATCTATGATGATCTTTGTTTTCTTCCACAGAAATGGCATACATTTCGTTTCTTTGTTGTTCGACTTCTGCTGTAATTTCCTCCAAACTTGGTACATTACGCGATTTTAAGCGAATTTTTTGTACTAAATCTATAAAATCATCGCTTTGACTTTTAACCTTTTTACTTTTGCAAATGGCTATTAGCTGCAATTTCTCCAATTCCTTAAGTAATGATATACTTTTGGGATTAAGCACTTCTACTCTAATGGTATTCATCATACATTATTTTTTTTATTTAATGCAATTTTTACGTCGTTATTATCCACTGCAAAGATACATTATTTTCAAATACCGAAAGTGTTAAAATATTTTTATTTTTTTTCACCCGTACAATCAAAAAAAATTTTACTTTTGCAAAAATTTTTAAAACAGAATAAAATGTACTGGACACTTGAACTTGCGTCGAAATTAGAGGATGCTCCGTGGCCTGCCACTCGTGAAGAATTGATTGATTTTGCTGTTCGCTCCGGCGCACCTCAAGGCGTGATGGAAAATCTGTTAGAGATGGAAGAGGACGAAGGTGAAATATATGAACGTATCGAAGATATTTGGCCCGATTATCCGACCAAAGACGATTTTTTCTTTCACGAAGATGAATATTAAGGGGGGACGAATGTCTTGCTTTGTTCTTCACAAATCCCTGCTTATACAGTTGTGAGAGATAAACAGCGATGCGATATTCGTAGTTTTACAGTTATGTTAAATTTCTTTACGGTTTCGCCATCGTCAAAATGTAATATATATAGTTCTACCCCCTCCTCATCCCATTTTTATAAGCCATTGATTGTCATTCCGAAAATGCACCCGATGTTTTAAAAGTGCGCAGATGACGCAATTTGCGTTATCTGCGCACTAAAATACTTTTGAGGCACGCTCAATGATATTATTCTGAATCGTTATTTTGTCGCCGCCTCTAATTTTTTCATGATGGAGAAGATGAACAGCGCCGACAGGATGCAGCAGATGATGAAGATGCCCCAGAGCATGTAAAGGTCTATTCTACCCCACATCAAACTGCCTACGAACAACAGTTTATTACCTATTGCCGTTGCTAACAGCCAGCCGCCTTGCATCAATCCTTGGAAGCGCGACGGAGCCACTTTCGAGACGAAAGACAAGCCCATCGGACTTAAAAACAGTTCCGCAATGGTAAGGATTAAGTAACTGCTCATCAGCCAGTAGGGCGATACGCGCATATCTTCGGTAGGAACTTTTCCGTCCAATAGATAGGGGGAGACAAGTTTTAAGGAGGCTATCAATACGATGACAAAGCCTAGAGATGCGATAATCATCCCGTAACCGATTTTTTTCGGGGTGGACGGTTCCTTTTGCTTATTGCTCAACCAACTGAACAGTCCCATGACCAACGGCGTAAGCGCTACGATGAAGAGGGGATTGAACGATTGGAATACTTCGGGACCGATGGGGTTGTTTGTGGCGGAATACGTCGTTGTGAAATAATAACATGCCGCTCCACATATAAGGAACGCAATAGAGCCGGATATCCGCTGTTTGACTCCTTTGCCATTGAGGGCAAGCACAGCGCCTGCAATCGTTGCGATGACGCAAAGGATGGATTCCAAGTTGAAAAACAGGAAAGTGAACGGTGATACTTTCGTTACTACATAGTCGCGTGCAAACAGGGTTAGGGTTAATCCGTTTTGGTGGAACGACATCCAGAAGAAAATGACCACAACAAAAACCAAACTCAATGCGCCCACTCTCGGTTTTTCCTCTTTGGTGGAGATGGAGAACATGTAGGTTACAAATCCCACAAACAGACCGATTGCCAAGCCTAATTTGTAATCTAAATCGCCGATGTTGGTGATCATGCCGATTACATGCACCAGCACGCTGGTAATTACCATTAAGCCGAAAGCAAGTACCAATCCCCAGGTTTTCTTGGAGGATTTAACATCTGCTGTTTTTTCTTTTACTTCCACGGCCTGTTTTTCTTTGTTGGGCAGCATTTTATTGAAAATGACATATACAATCAAGGAAAGGATCATGGCGCCGGCGGCAATGGCAAACGCCCAGTTGTAACCTCTTGAAAAGACGTCTATATAATTTTGGGCAAAAGCGGTTAAATCGGTTACGGGTTCTTTATTTATCATGACGCTATTCGCCAATTCTTGCAGTTGGGTTGTGTTTTCGGAGGTGATGCTTCCGTCTATCATCTGATGGCAGAGTGCGGGCAGCCCGCCATGATGTTCAAAGCCGTGTGTTTTCAGCCACCATCCGCGAATGCCTGTTGCGACGAATGGTGCAAAGAAAGCACCGATGTTAATGCCCATGTAAAAAATCATAAACGCCTTGTCGCGCAGCGCTTTGTATTTTTCATCATCGTACAGTTGGCCGACAACGGCTTGCAGGTTTCCTTTAAACAGACCGTTTCCGAGTGCAATGGTAAAGAGTCCTGCCAGAGCGAGCGACAAAGGCAAATTCGGAACGGCTATCAGAACATAGCCGGCGAACATGATAATCTGTCCGAGCAGAATGACTAATTTATACTTCTTCGTCCAGTCGGCAAGCATACCGCCAATCAGCGCCAGGGCATAGATGGCAAAGTAGAACCAACTGTAATAATCTCCGGCGGCTGCCGCTGAAAGTCCGTAGCGGGCTTGCAGAAACAGTACCAAAATAGCCATCATGGTGTAGAAACCAAAGCGCTCTCCCATGTTAGTGAAAAAGGCTACTAATAATCCTTTAGGGTGATTTTTCAACATAAAACTTTAGAATTTAATTTATACTTATTTAATATTAGGTTTTGCAATAAAAATTTAGGGGGCAAAGGTAATAATTATTTTTTAATTACCTTTTTCGTTGCCACGTTATTTTCGGTTTGGATTTTCACAAAATAGATGCCGGTGGGCAAATACGAAATATCCATTTCGATTTGCGATTGGTGCGTCCCGTCAGAGGCGACCGCAAGGGTCGCCCCTACGATACGTCCCAAAACATCGAATATTGCAACGTCGCATATCGCATATCGCATATCGCATATCGTCAACAATCCTGTCGTCGGATTGGGATATATCGCAATGCCATCCGCCGCATCCTGTTCGCCGATGGCTACGGTGGTTCCTTGTGCTTTTAACGTTACTGTTTTCGACACTGCGCCTAAGGAACTGAAGACGATTTTGGAGGTGTATATCTTGGCTGCTTCCGACATAAATGTAACAGAGAGTGTTCCGCCGGTTTCGGGGTTCCAGTCGGTTTCTTCGATGGTGAAGAGTTCGTGGTTGGTGCCGCTTTTTTCGTAGAGGATGGGATGTGTCAGATCTGTGCCGGAGACGGTGATGGTTTGCGGTTCGGAGGTTGTTCCAACGGGGATATTGGCAAAGGTCAGTTCGTTGGGCGTAACGTGGATTTCCGTATTTGCCATGGAGAAGTCAACGTAGAACGACATGGTTTCTCCGCCTGAGGCGCTGATGTTGGAGATGTAAATGCTTCCGGGTTGGTTATTGGATAAAAAACACGGTGGATCGGACGAGTTGTTAAACGCCGTACGTCCCGACTGTTCCGAGAAGAAAGCGTTTTTAATATCGCCGTCATCAGCCATATTGCTGGTTCCGCCTTTACGGTAGATATAGAGTTCGTCCGGCGGACCTTGGGCATTTCCGTTTTCCTTGGTATTGATACGGTATATAAGCAGTCCGCTGCCTGGCAAGTTCGAGTCCCAGTACACGTTTTTATCGCGATATTCCACCACAAAGAACTCTGTAGATGAGTTGGGCGAGGCTATTCGGTAGGCATAGTTGGTTTCCGACCATACGTTGTTGAGGGTGTAGGTTCCGGTTTCGGTGATGGTGGGGATGTTGTCAATCCAGCCGCCGTATTGGTATTTCATCCATGCGGTCATGGATTGCGGCGGGGAGGTGTTGCTTGCCATCAAGTCCCACTGTCCGACGGGCGTGCCGTTGTATTGGTATCTATACAGGTCGGGTGAACTTAGCGTATGGGACATTTCGTGCGACAATACGCTGGCGCTGGAGCCATCCAAATGCGTTTCTATCTGCATATTAAAATCCCAAACCTGTTTTCCGTTGATGGTTACGTATTCTGAGTATAACGCCCAGCGGTGGGGCCACAGCAATACTGCCCAATCGCCCGGAGCGCCTCTTACAATAAAACAGATGTTGTCAACGAAGCCGTCGTTGTTGAAGTCGAGGTCTAAGTCTGTTGGGATTTCATGTTTTACGGCTTCGACGGCGCGTGCGAGCAGTTGGTGTTCTCTCTCGGTGCGTTCGTCTCCGTTGTCGCCGCCTTGGTATCCGTCGGGGTTGTATGTGGAGTAGGGTTGGAAGTAGGAGCGGGGGTAGATATCCTGATATGAGATGATGAGGTCACCGGAAGTTACGGGGTAGAAAGTGGTGGGGATGAATGTTTTTTCATTGGAAACGGCTTTGAAATACGAATACATGGAAGGGTATCCTTCTTCTTCTTTGTTGTGCATGTCGTTGTAGATGGCGGCTTTTTCGGGTGGAAATTCGGTTTCGTCGGAAAAACGGATGTAGATCACGAGGTTTTGTATCGTTCCGTTGTTCCATCCGCCTCTTGGGGGTTGGTAACCGGGGTTTACCGGTTTTGGCGGTGTTTTTTTCAAAAAGTCTTCCCGAATCTGCATTCGTTTTTCCGGCGAAATAATCGTCCATGGCTGCAATCCTGTTGCGGCGGGGTCAACGCTTCCGGCGCGATAGCCGGTGGAGACTAATTCGTCATTTTCCAATGTGGCATAGACCACGATGCCTGTTTGCGGGTCGCGGATGAGGGTAAATCCGTTTTCGTCGTGTACCCAGTGGTAGTATTCGTCGCCGGTGGCGAAACAGGATACTACCGTTCCATCATCGGGCTGTGTTACCGTGATGGGGAATTTTTCTACATAACTTGCATTTGCGCAAAGGCAAAGGCATACCAAAAACAATCCTGCAAGGATTTGTTTTGCATTTTTTGTAAATGTTGTTGTCATAACTCTAAAACTTTTTATTTATTTATTTTTATTGTTTAATTACTTTCCGCACAACCACGTCGGTTTCGGTTTGGATTTTCACAAAATAGATGCCGGTGGGCAAATACGAAATATCCATTTCGATTTGTGATTGATGCGTCCCGTCAGGGGCGACCGCCAGGGCCGCCCCTACGGTACGACCCAAAACATCGAATATTACAACGTCGCATATCGTGCCTCCCCTTGCCCCCTCCAGAGGAGGGGAATTGCGCATATCGCATATCGTTAACAATCCCGTTGTCGGATTGGGATATATCGTAATGCCATCCGCAACGTCCTGTTCGTTGATGGCTACGGTGGCTCCCTGTGCTATTAATGATACTTCTTGCGAGGTTGCGCCGATAGACTTGAAGACGAGTCTTGCTGTGTTTATTTGGGTGGATGTCGGCGTATATCGTATGGAGAGTGTTCCGCCGGTGGCGGGGTTCCAGTCAATCTCTTCGATGGCGAAGAGATTACTGTTGTCGCCGGTTTTTGCATATAAGAGGTCATATTTCAAGTTCGTTCCGATAACGGTAAAGGTTTGCGGTTCGGAGGTTGTTCCGAGGGGAATATTGGCGAAGGTCAGTTTTTCGGGCGTAACTTGGATTTCCGTATTTACCATCGAGAAGTCAACGTTAAAGGTCATGGTTTCGCCTCGTGGTTCGGTGATGTTAATGGCGATGCCGCCGGGCGAGCCGTCGGACAAAAAGCACGAGGGATTGGAAACATTGTTAAACGCCGTGCGTCCTGACTCTAGCGAGAAATAGGCGCCGCTGAGGTTTCCGTCGTTAGCCATGTTGCTCTTTCCGCCCTGACGGTAGATATAGATTTCGTCGGGCGGACCGTCGGCGTTTCCATCGCACTTGGTATTGATACGATATATAATCAAGCCGCTGCCCGGCAATTTCGAATCCCAGTAAACGCTGTTATCGCGATATTCTATCACAAAAAACTCTGTGGACGAGTTGGGCGAAGCGATTTTGTAGGCATTATTGCTCTCTGTCCATACATTATGTAAGGTATAACTTCCGCTTTCGGTGATTGTGGGGATGTCGTCAATCCAACCGCCATATTTCCATTTCATATACGCCGTCATGGATTGGGGCGGGTTTTGGTCGTCCGACATCAAGTCCCAGATGCCGACAGGAGTGCCGTTATATTCGTATCTATACAGATCGGGAGAGCCTAATGTATGCGACATTTCGTGTGCTAAAACGCTGGTTCCTGCTCCGTCTAAATGTTTTTCGATGAGCAGATTGTAATCCCACGCTCTTACGCCGTTGATGTATATTTCTTCGGCAGCCATTAGGAAGAAGCGGTGGGGCCACAGCAACGACGACCATGCGCCGGCAGCGCCGCTCACGATAAAGCAGATGTTGTCCACCAGCCCGTCGTTGTTAAAATCGAGGTCTAAGTCTTCCGGTACTTCGTCGGCTACAAACTCAATGGCGCGTCTAAACGCTTGATGTCCTCTGAACCATGATTCCAGGTCGTCGGTGTAGCCGATAGGGTTAGAAGTGGCGTTGTAGGGTTGGTAGTAACCGCGTGGGTAGATGTCCTGGTATGAGGTAATGGCGTTTTCCGTGTTTATAGGGTAAAAAGTAGATGGAATAAACGTCCGGTCGAGCGAAGCCGCTTTATAGTAGGCATACATGGAGGTCTGTCCTGGTTCGTCTTTGTTGAAAAAACCGTCGTACTTAGCGGCTTTTTCCGGCGGAAACTCGTTCTCGTCGGAAAAGCGGATGTAAATCACCAAGTTGTTGATCGTTCCGTTGTTCCATCCGCCTCTTGGGGGTTGGTCGGGTTGTGGAGACGCACGGCCGTACGTCTCTACAACCGGTTTTTCGGGGGCGTTTTTGAAAAAGTCGGCGCGTAGTTGTTGCCGTTTTTCGACAGAGATGTTCAGCCATGGCGTCAATCCTATTGTCGCAGGGTCAACGCTGCCGGCGCGATAGCCGGTCGAGACCAACTCGTCGTTTTCCAATTTGGCATAGACCACAATGCCTGTTTGCAGGTCGCGGATGAGGGTAAATCCGTCTTCGTCGTGTACCCAGTGGTAAAATTCGTCGCCGGTGGCGAAACAGTGTACTTCCATGCCATCGGGCTGCGTTACCGTGATGGGATAATTTTTTTCGTAATAGGCGTAAGAAGAGAATCCATACGCCCAAGCAAATACGATGAAGAGAAAAAGTTTTTTCATGTTATTAATATTTTATAAATTTATATCGTTGTTAATGAATGTGTTATGATAAAAATATCTATATATACAAAGCATTGCAAATCTCTATCGCGCAATAACGAGTTTCCCTGACTTCCTCTCCGTAGCGCCTGTCGAGGTTTTTACCGTGAGTTGGTAGATGTAGTAACCGCCGGCTATGGGGGAGCCTCCGCCGGTATCGCCGTTCCATTGGATGGGGGGCGTGCGGTAGCCGGTGGCGTAGATGGATTGTTGAATTTCGCGTACCAAGCGTCCTGTCAGGTCGAAAATACGGATGTTGACCTCTAACGTCTCGTCGGAGGCGTTGTGTTCAAATACAAAGTTGGTGGATGTTTGGAACGGATTGGGGTAATTGTATAAATTGCGCATGACAAACCTGTTGGAGTTGACGACCACGAAAGTGATGCTGCTTTTTATCGAATTGTTGTACGAATCCCATGCCCGTACAGTGATGGTATGTTCGCCTTCCGACAGGTCGTAAAGTGGGAATGCGGCGCTACCTCTTTTGTAGTCGTTGGCGTCGGTTTGGTAGAAGTTGTTGAGGTTCATTTCGTTATTGACGTCGCCGTCTAAGATGGCGGTGATGTTATGTCCGATGCTGGAGCCGGTGGCGTTGATGCCGCTTTCGTCGTAGAGCAGGGCTAACAGAACGGGGTTTTCGTTGGTATATCCGCCGGAGACGAAATGGATGTCATTCATAAAGAGTTGTATCGTGGGCGGGATGGTGTCAATGGGGGCGTTGGGGTTGAGTCCGCCGACGACGAAGCGTGAAAATACGCCGTTGGCGTCTGTTTTCTTGGTTTCGTCGGAGGCGTAGAAGGAAACTTTGGAGAAGTCATAGTCATAGTCAATATCTTTCGGCACGAAGAAGTCGAAGGAGAACTTTCCATTTTCGACTTTAGCGGCGCCTTTGAAGATGATGCTTTTCCATATTTTGTAGGGAAAGATTGTATAAGGAGAGATTTGTCCCAGCGTTTTTGTGGTTATTTCCTTATCGAACACGGTTGGATAGACCATGCCGTTGAAGTCGCTTTTGAGGCTACCGTCTAAGTTGCGGATTTCTCCTTTGAAGGAGGCAATGGTCAGTGCGCTGATGGTATCAATGGTTGTAGTGGCATTCTTCCCGTTGATTTCCGTACATGCGATAGTGTATTTTGGAAAAGACAACGTCAGGGCAGGGTCGCCGAGTAAAATATATTTTTGAGCGTTATTGTCCATCGAATTTTTCTGTTTTGCTGCCATGGTTGCCTTTCCGATGCTTTTTGCCTTATGGTTATTGCTTTCCGACGGCAACATGGCTTGATACAGTGCATTCGCTAATTTGTTATTAGGACCATTATTTGTTTCTCTGGTAGAGCCAAGTACGCCGATAGCGCCTCCGTCGGGTCGCAGAAACATGTGTTCTCCGTGCGTGGTTACTTCGTAATCATCGAAAGGAGAATTGGTACACGTTTCGGTGATGACAAACGGTAGGCTATTGGGGTTTTTCCAATGGCTCACATCCGGAACATCCAAGAGTGCTTCGTGCGACCAGCGCGTTTTGCTTCCGTGTCCTACATAGTTTAAAATGAGTGTTCCCTGATTGACGCGGGTCGTTAAGGCTTTATTGACGTCGGGATAGCGCACGCCGCCCGGCGAGACCACGCGCTTGTAGGAATCGGCATATATTTTCTCCATCACGGCTTCGGAAAATAATGACATGATGACGCTCTCATGTTCTTCGCAACTTTCCGCATAAGCGTCCCGCATATATTCAGGATTATTGTCTCTATCATCAGGGTCATCGGCAAGGAGTGTGATGACGTTGCGCCATGCCCCCATTGTTTCGGGAGCGCCGCTGGTGTAATGCAGTCGTTTTTTTACAGCATTCTGCATTTCGGTGGCGTTGTTTACGGGAAATCGCCCTACGGCGATGTCGGGCAATCCGCTACATTGTCTCAAATTACTTCCTTCGTTGTCGTCCAATAATGTAAAAAAGTCGTCGCCAACAAGAACGTATTCATAATCTATGTTATCTGTTCCAGCAACTAACAACCTGCTACTCCATGCAGGGACAAAGGTGGATTGTTTGATGGTGTTTTTATAATCCCACGAGGCGTCGCCAATCAGCAGCAAGTATTCCGGCGGAGAGGTTTCGGCGGCGGTGAGATGTAGCATGCGCATAAAGTCGCGTATGGCGCCGACGTCTTGTCGTCCGGATGAAAACTCGTTATAGACCTGTTCGGTAGAGACCAACATCGTCTTCAGTCCGAGGTTGTTGCGATGTTCCTCTTCGATTTTCTTTGCTTCGTCGAAAAAGTCGGGGTGCGCCACGATAACGCTTTGTATGTTGCGTGCACCTTGCAGGTTTTGTTTCGCTATTTTTCCGATGAAGGTGGGTATTTCATAACTGTTGTCAAAGGCGATAAACTCCCGCAGTACATCGGTCTTGGCTTTGAACGACTGTCCGTTATTTTCGATAGCCATTTTGGTAACGTTATAAAAATCAGTTACATCCCATACCGTTGTTTGCGATGATGTGTTTTGCAGGTTGAATTTGGTAATTTTGTCGGGAGCGGCTGTTTTCGCGTCTCGGAAACTCATCTGTCCGCCGTTGTAGGTAAGGTTGCGCCGCGCCTGTATCTCAAAAAAGTCTAACCATCCCTCTACACCGTTTCCGCCGGTAAAGGATATTTTTAATGAGAAATTTCCTGCAGGGGCAGTGAAAGAGGCGTTGTCAACACTATAACGAATCGGTCTGTTGCTACTTCCCGTAACAGTTGTTTTTAATACTTCCGTCCCATTGACCGTGTAAGAGTATGTAGCGGACAATTTCTGATATGAGGTCAAAAGCCCTGAACGCAACAGAAACGGCTCTGCAGTGATGGCATTGGGAACGCTGACGCTGAAAGTGCGTTCTCTGTTGTATGAACTGAAATTCTCGCCCACCCAGTTTCTTCCGGCTTTCAGCACGTTGACCAAGTCTTGTTCGTGGAACATGTAGTAGTCGCCTTGTCCGGTGGTTGCGTTTTCGGTCAAGTTGTTGTTGTTCACTGTTTGGATGCGTTTTCCCTGTGCGCCGCCGACGGTGATGAAGTAGTAGTTGTAGTCGTCATAATAATTAAAGGTATGTTCGAAACGCTTGTTACTCAAATCGTAAGTCCACGAATGTGCTGATTCGCCATAAAAGAGGATGTAATCCGATTCGCCGAAAGCGCTATTATCGTCTCCGTAAACATAGATGGCTAACTCCTGGATTCCGGTATTGGGGATTTCGGTGTTCATATCGGGCAGTACGCCGCCCGTCATGCCATGCACTTTCAGGGTTTTTGGGTTCACGGAGGCGATCTCCATGCCCATGTTTTTCAAATCTTTGCCTGTAACTCTGAAGACGCCGGTTTTATCCACGCGTATCTTATAACTGTCGCCATCCGCAAAGGGCGATTGAGATGGAAATTCAAATGGCGGAGGGACTCCCCGCGAAGTAGGCGTGTCGTTAAAATCAACGGATATGTCGGCACAGTAGAGGCGTTCTATGTTGCCCGTTTCACTGTTTTTACGAAAAGGGAGGAGTGTAACGGAAAGATTGCTCCTGCGCCGTTCCGGAATGTTTTGAACGGTGTAAGAGAGCGTATCGGGAATAAGCGTCTTCTCTGCCTCCGTCAGCAGATATTCCAACGCCATCGGAATAAAAATGGCATTCGAGATGGTAACAGAACCTGTTTTCTCCGGCACATCTTCCGAAAAGAGATGATTGTAAAGCGGCAAAGATCCGAACTCCGTCTGATATGTCGCATCTGAAAAGTAGATATATTCCTTCCCTTCTTCAACGTATGGTTGGATTTTCCACTCCAAAGCAACATGCTTACGGATATTTTGTGCCTGAAGCGATAGAAAAACCAGCGTAATAACAACAAAAAAAAGTGTTTTTTTTCCCATAATGACAATAATTATGTACTGTTTTTTAACGAGTTTTCTCTGTTTTTATTGCTTTTTGTCCCACATCTCACATCTCAAAATCTCATATCTCACATCTCAAACTCTCACATCTCAAAAAAAAGTGTACCTTTGCACTTTCAATTTAGCAAAGTATAAACAGAAATTTATGTTAAACTAAAATAGATAAAACGATGAAAAAATGTACTTTATTTTTAATGGCAATGTGTGCTTGCGCTTCGCTATCTTTTGCGCAGGTGTTGAAAATCAATCAAATGGGAACGGACGATGCAATGGAAAGAATTTTTGTTAAGGAGATTCTGCCCGGCGAAGTGATAGAGATGGCTACCGAAGAAAATTTCATAGAGTTTGATTCGGATGTTATTAATATGTCGGAAATTGCGCAGACCGTAAATTTGATATTAGAAGTCGCCGACGGCTATACGGATGGCATTGACATCAGTGGCTGTTGGAAAGAATGTCTCTTCCCGTGGAATTTCAGGTTCGACCCCGTAGAACTACCCAGTCAAGGCGCTGAAGTGTTTAAGATAGACTATAACACCAACGGGATAGAAAACAGTCAGGCATTGGTTATCTGCACTTTCGTTGTAGAGGGTTATGACGATTTTGTCTTTTACGTTCGGTTTGGCGATGCGCAGGAGTCTGTTACAGAGCCGGTTATAACCAAAAACCAGGCGTATCCCAATCCGGCGACATCCGTTGTTACGATTGACTACGCGCTCAATAAAAGCAATGCGCAGATTTCTCTGTACAACATTCTGGGTGTGCGCGTGCATGAACAACCGTTAGACAGTCAAGAAGGAACAGCAACCATCAACATTTCGGATTTTGCTCCGGGAGTTTATTTTTACACCATAAAAGTTGATGGAAAAGCCGTTGAGACTAAAAAGTTGGTTATCAGTCGCTAAGACTTACTACCCGCCGCTCACAAACGGAAACGGCAACAGATTGTCAACGCCTTCCATCACAACTGTTTTTCCCGATTGTGCGTGGAAGATAAAGCGGATGGGCTTTTTCTGCCGATACTCGTATTCGGCTAACACCTGCCGACAGGCTCCGCACGGAAATGGTGGCGTTTTAAGTTGAGAATCGTCTGAAAACGCTGCGATGGCAATCGCCGCTATCTCCGCTTTGGGATGACTCGCCAAAGCGTAAAAGACGGCAACCCGTTCAGCGCACAGTCCGCTCGGATAAGCGGCATTCTCCTGATTATTGCCCGTAACGACCGTGTCGTCATCCAGCAAAACCGCTGCCCCCACATGAAATTTCGAATAGGGCGCATACGCATCTTTTGCCGATTGCTGCGCCCGCTCAACCAACAGACGGTCGGCATCGGGAAGTTCCGACAAGGCGGAGTATGCTTCGTAACAAATATTTATTTTTTTTTTCATCTTTACCTGTTTATCGTGTTCATTTATTATTATAATGGTATGTACGGGGCAAAGGTACTATATTTTTTCTAAAAAATTTTCATATTTGATGGTTTTTATGATGCACCAAACGTTTTTTTCCCTATCTTTGCAAAAAAAATCAAAAAGACGATGAAGAAACTCATTAGAATAGTATTTTTTCTCCCATTATCGGTGGTGTATGGCTTGCTGATAGTTATCCGGAACAAGTTGTTTGATGGAAAGATTTTGCGGGGAAAAAAGTTTCCGGTTCCCATTATCAGCGTGGGTAATCTTTCTATGGGCGGAACGGGGAAAACGCCTCAGGTAGAATATCTTATACGGTTGTTGAAAGAGCATAAGCGGGTAGCCGTTCTCAGTCGCGGCTACAAACGAAAAACGAGAGGATTTCTCGAAGCAACGCCCCAATCTACCCATTTGGACGTCGGCGACGAACCCATGCAATATGTAACAAAGTATCCCGACGTTACCGTCGCCGTCTGTGCAAAAAGAGCGAAAGGAATAGCCAAATTGCTCGCAAAACCGGAACCGCCCGAAGTAATTATATTAGACGACGCTTTCCAACATCGTTATGTAAAACCATCTTTGAATATTTTATTAACAGATTATTATAATCTTTATGTCGAAGACTTTATCTTGCCATCCGGGTCGTTGAGAGAATTTCGACGTGGAGCGAAACGCGCTGATATTGTTGTTGTTACAAAGACTAATCCCGTATTGCCTTCCGTTGAAAGAAAAATCATTCAAGAAAAATTACACCTTCAGCCTCATCAAAAACTCTACTTCTCGTACATTAACTATTTGCAACCGGTATCCATCTACGACCAGCAAAAGACTTTACCCGAACGTGTTACCACCATCTTTATGATTGCCGGTATCGCCAATCCTTATCCGTTTGAAAGACATTTACAAGGCTATTGTATTGACTTACGCCGTTTTATATTCTCTGACCATCACCGTTTTACGGAAAAAGAGGTTGCGAAAATTATCAAAAAGTTCAACCTACACCTGTCTAAAAACAAAGTTATCGTTACCACCGAAAAAGACGCACAACGCCTGAAAACCGAGCCGTTCTGTTCGCTGTTGAAAGATTATCCGGTTTACTATGTTCCCATTCAGGTAGCGTTCCATGAAGATGAAAAGTGTTCGTTTGATAGCGTTGCCCTAAATCACTTCTCTTTATAACTTTCAATGATAGAGTTCAGATTTTTCTCAATGGTGCTGGCGCCTTCTCCCAGCAGAAATCCTATCTGTTGCACCATGGAGAGGTTTTCGTCAATAGCCTGAGAGACGCGGCGGATGATCTGTTCGCGCTGCATCTGCGGCGAACTCATGTCCAAAAGCACCGCCCCGACAACTTTCGAGTGCTGCACAGGAAAGACCGACACGTCAAACGGATGGTCGTTGATGGTTATATCTTTGCCGGTGATGATTTCGTTGTTTTTCATCACCGCGCTGAACAGGTTGTAGAAGTTGGTGGGAACCAATGATTTCAGGTCGGCGCCCTGCAATCCGGGGATGACGTCGTTGATCATCCGGGCGTCTTCGCCGAGCAGGTCAACAAATATCTTATTTGACTGGATGATGTCGAATCCCGCATCCACAATGACCACGCCCACAGGGAGTTCCTGAATGGTGATACTAAATGTCTCACGAGCATTTTCGGCTTCCTGCATCTTTTGGAGTGCTAACTTTTCCGAGTTTTTCAACGCTTTTTCTGTTTCGGTGAGGCGTTTGTTCATATCTTCCAGCGATTCGATATAGACTTCCTGATTTTTCATGGCGAAGTGCGAACAGAGATCCGGACGCGACAGTCCTTGCGCCACCGCCTTGGCAAACTCCACGCAGGTGTCGAAACCGCAGGCGCCGCAGCCTTGATTGTCAATCTCAATATTTTCCCGCACTTGCTGTAAAACTTTCTGTATCTCCTCTTCCGGAGGCTCCGGCAAGCGTTGGTCGTCGTTGATGAAGGTGCAGGTCAAATCAATATTTTTACATTTTTCAATATTATTATTCCATTCTTCTTTATTGAACTCTTTTAACCGTTTGGCGACATAGTCCACGGTCAACGTATGCCGCAAAAACTTGTCGCCCTCCGACGACATTCCCGGTCCGGCGATGCAGCCATGACAGAAAAAGAGGTCGAAATGACGGTGGATGGCTTTCCCGTGTTGAAAAAAGTTTTGCACCGAAGCGATGACATTTTCCGCTCCGTCGGAAGTTACAATCTCACCTGTAAGCAGGCTGTTGCTGATCTCGCCCGCCGACAGCAAGCCGGTACGCAACGGGAACAACGCCCCCTTATAACCTAACGGCGCGTCAAACTCGCTGTAAGCCACAATATTCTCTTTGATGTTAAATTCATCGAACATATCGCGTAACTTTTTGAATGTCAGTACCTCATCGATTTTCCCATCACCGCCGAAACGGGTGATGTGGTGTTTTGCCGAAAGACAGGGCGCGATATATACTATTTTAACATCTTCGCCGTAGAAAAGATGCGCCACTTTTGCCGTCGCAATCATCGGCGGCACGATGGGCGCTAAGTTAGGAAGCATTTCGGGTGCATATTTTTCGATGTACGCCGACACCGACGGGCATTTGGTGGAAAAATAATAGAGTCCTTCAAATTTCGACAACAGTTTTTGATACTCTCTCGCCACCAAATCAGCGCCGAAAGAGACCTCCATGACGTAGTCAAAACCCAGAGAACGAATCATTTGCACAAAGAGCCGATAGTCGGTGATGTCGGGAAACTCTCCGCTGATGCTGGGGTCAACGATGGCGGCGACCTTATGCTCCGACGCCAACAGTTTTTTCACCGCCTCCATCGCGTTTTTAAACGATAAAGCCATTGTGGGACAGACTTTTAGACATTCTCCGCAACCGATACAGCGCGAACTGATGATAGACGGGTATTTGCTTTGAGGTTCAATGGTGATAGCCGTTACCGGACATTTCCGAACACAGGAGTAACATGCCACACATTTCTTTTCATTAAACTGTATTATTTCCATATATTATCTTATTTATTTTTTAACGATAAACACAACTCGTCCAACTGAGTTGCGGCAATAGTGGAAGGTGCGTCGAGCATGGTGTCGCGTCCGGCGTTGTTTTTCGGGAAAGCGATGAAGTCGCGGATGCTGTCCTGTCCGCCGAACATGGCGTTGAGGCGGTCGAAGCCGAGCGCGATGCCTCCGTGCGGCGGTGCGCCATACTCAAAGGCGTTCATCAGAAATCCGAACTGCTGCAACGCTTCTTCGGGCGAAAAGCCAAGTACGGCAAACATCTTTTGCTGCAACGACTTGTCGTGAATACGAATTGAGCCGCCGCCTATCTCTACTCCGTTGATAACCATGTCGTAAGCGTTGGCGCGGACGGCTTTCGGATTGCTCTCCAACAGTGCAACATCTTCCGGCTTTGGCGACGTAAACGGGTGGTGCATGGCGTAATAGCGTTGCGTCTCTTCGTCCCATTCCAACAGCGGAAAATCCACGACCCACAACGGGCTGTATGTGTTCGGATTACGAAGTCCTAACCGTTTTCCCATCTCAAGGCGCAGTTCGCCGAGCGCTTTGCGCGTTTTTACGGTCTCGCCGCACAGAATCAGCATCAAATCGCCCTTTTGGGCGTCTAATGTTTCTGCCCAGCGGCTCAAATCTTCCGGCGTGAAAAACTTATCCACCGACGATTTGATACCTTCTTCATTATAACGGGCATAAATCAACCCGCTCATGCCGATTTGTGGACGTTTCACAAAGTCGGTCAGTTCGTCTAATTGCTTACGGGTGTATTCGCCGCATCCTTTCGCCGTGATGCCGATGACGATTTCCGCATTGTCAAAAACGGAAAATCCTTTGTCTTTCACCATATCGGTCAGTTCGACGAAGGTCATCCCGAAACGAGCATCGGGCTTGTCGCTGCCATAATGGCGCATGGCGTCGGCAAAGGTCATGCGTTGCCATTTGCCCAACTCGATGCCTTTGACGGTTTTGAAAAGATGGTTCGTCATCGCCTCAAAGGTCTGTAAGACATCCTCTTGCGTTACAAACGACATCTCGCAGTCTATCTGCGTAAACTCCGGCTGCCGGTCGGCGCGCAGGTCTTCATCGCGGAAACATTTTACGATTTGAAAATAACGGTCAAAACCGGAGACCATCAGCAGTTGCTTGAGGGTCTGGGGCGATTGCGGAAGCGCGTAAAATTCGCCGGAGTTCATGCGCGAAGGGACAACGAAGTCGCGTGCGCCTTCGGGCGTGGACTTGACCAAAAAGGGCGTCTCAACCTCCAGAAAACCTTGACTGTCCAAATATTTCCGCACCTCTAACCCTACGCGGTGGCGCTGTATCAGATTGTTTTTCACCGGATTGCGCCGCAAGTCCAAATAGCGATATTTCATCCGCAGTTCGTCGCCGCCATCCGATTCGTCTTCGATGGTGAAGGGGGGCGTTTGAGCAGCGTTGACGACGTCCAACTGTTGAACGTCAATCTCGACCTCGCCGGTGGGAAGGTTCGGATTCTTCGACTCCCGCTCCCTGACCGTCCCCGTAACCGAAACGACAAACTCTCTGCCCAGATGGCGTGCCGTTTCAATATCGGTATCTTTATTTACGCCTTCTTCCAACATTAACTGTGTGATGCCGTAGCGGTCGCGCAGGTCAACCCAGATGAGTTTCCCCTTGTCGCGGGTGCGCTGTACCCATCCGCACAGCGTAACAGTCTTATTAACATCGGCGATGCGGAGTTCTCCGCAGGTGTGTGTTCGTAGCATGTATGATGTATTTTTGAAAAAACATTGCAAAGGTACGAAAAAAATTAAATTTCAATAAAAGATGTATCTTTGCAAAAGTTTATTCATAATCATTTTAAAAGATTCATCATGCGCTATTTCAACACATCCGGTCCTTGTAATAAGGCAGAACATTATATGATAGAAGCCGCTTCGCGCTTGCAGGGCGTGGAGCAATTGATTGATATGAAACAATATTTTGTCATTCACGCGGCGCGGCAAAGTGGCAAAACAACCTATCTGAAAGATTTGGCAGAGCGTTTGAACGCCGAAGGGAAGTACCATGCGCTCTATTGCTCGTTGGAGAGTTTGCAGAGTTTTTCGGATGTAAGGGAAGGGATTCCGGAGATTGTCAAGTTGTTACAAAAACTGATATTGTACTCCAATATTCCGAACAAGGAGAAATTTGCGGAAAATGCCGATTACACTTATCTCAGCGGCGTTTTAAACATGTCGCTTACTTTGTTTTGCATGAAAATAGACAAGCCGTTAGTCATTTTGTTCGACGAGGCGGATTGTCTTAAAGAGGATACCCTGATAACCTTTTTGCGCCAACTGCGGGAAGGCTATAACAGCAGAAGCGACATCCCCTTTGTACACTCCATAGCATTAGTGGGGATGAGAAATATCCGCGACTATAAAGCGCAGGTGCGTCCCGAAAGCCAATCCTTAGGTAGCGCCAGCCCTTTTAATATTGTTACAAAGACTTATACGCTTGAAAACTTCACCAAAGAAGAAATCACAGCGCTCTACCAACAACATACCGAAGAAACCGGACAACTGTTTGAGCAAGAAGCCATTGATTTTATTTATAAACAAACGCAAGGACAGCCATGGTTGGTCAATGCCGCTGCCCGTGAGGTAATTGTTGAAATGCTGCAATCGGATTATACCCAACCGGTTACGGCAAAATTGGCTGACGAGGCAATCCAAACCATCATCCTCAGGCGCGACACCCATATTGACAGTTTACTCGAGCGACTGAAAGAAGAACGGGTGCGTAAAATCATTGAACCGATGGTCATGGGAGGCGACCAGCCCATTGACCGCCTGTCCGACGATTATCAGTACGTATGCGATTTGGGATTGATAAAAAGCGAAGGAAGAGTCATGCCCTCCAACCCCATTTACGGAGAGGTTATTGCACGCCATTTATCGCTAAACTATCAAAATGATCTTGACCCGAGCAAATATCCTTACCGGATACCACGCTATTTGCGTAACGGACTCTTTGACATGGACTACCTGATGCAGGATTTCCAACAGTTCTGGCGGGAGAACAGCGCTATCTGGAAAAAGAAATACCAATATCAGGAAGCCGCTCCGCACCTGATTCTGATGGCTTTTCTGCAAAGAATCCTCAACGGCGGCGGATATATTATCCGCGAAATGGCTGCAGGCTCCGGACGCACCGACCTCTGCATCGTCTATGAAGGAAGAAAATACCCCATCGAACTCAAAATCAGACGAGGCGACAAAACTCTATCCGAAGGCATCGAACAAACCATGCAGTACATGGACACCCTGGGCGCTACCGAAGGCTGGCTCGCCATCTTCGACCAACGACACAATATCGCATGGAACGACAAAATCTATATGCACAAAGAGACAGCAAAAGGAAAAACAATAACGGTGGTGGGATTGTAGCATCAGTCTTTGGCACGATATTTGCTATTATCAGTCATTAGAATTTAAAGGTTTAAAAATTTAAAGATTAAAAAAGATTTAAAAAATTAAAAATTTTGTTTGGATATTAAAAAAAAGTGTACCTTTGCAGTTCGATACACATCGGTGTATCACAAAAAAAATAACGAATTATAGATTTAATAATAAAAAGTTTAATTAAAAATTTCAAGAACATGAAGAAATTAGGAATTTATTTTATGATGTTAGCCACTATGATGGCTGTAACTTTTGTGGGTTGTAAGGATGATGACGACAAAGAAGGTCTGAAAATTACTATGCCCAGTTCAATTACCTACGACCTGGACAATCCGGGTAGTTTAACCTTTGATGTAGCGGTTACCACTGATGATGAGGATTTAACCGAAGTTGTGGTTTATGTTCAACTGGCAGGAAGCGGTGAATATAATAAGGAAACCATAACGACCTTTACTTCTAAAACATCATGGACAAGAACTTATACCGCTGCTGATTTCCCCGATCCGGAAGTGATAAAACTCGGTAAAGACTTAGCATTGACGTTCTGTATCGACGCTTACACAAAAAACACTACCCTATCTAAAAGCGCAACGATTGAGGTCGTTGGAGGTGTACCGCCAATAGTGGTTACTCCCTTGGTAGATGGCGCAGATTTTACATTAATTTACAAAGGATCAAGCCAAGGAGATGGACTAAACATCAACACTACTGTTGGACTAAAATACAGTACCAATGGAACACAAGGTGTTGACGGCACATTCGAGGTTGCTACGACCGGATCTCTATTTGTAGAGCTTTCAGCCACAGAAGCAGCCGCAATTGAAACAAAAGAAGACTTGGCTGATTTCTATACTGCCAATGTTGCAAAAGGAGTAGCATCCTTTAAACAAGTACCTGCAAAAGATATTAACAAATGGTTTATTTCCAAAGTCGGAAATGATTGTTTTTTGATTAGAATGAATGAATTGGTATTCTCCCCTGGTGATAATCAGGCTACATTTTCTTACAAATATTAATATTTTGAAATTCTAAAATAGATTAAAAGCTGCTTTCGGGCAGCTTTTTTTGTGCTGTGTTAAGCACGCAGATGTGTTATTGAGCGCAGCCAAAATACGCAGATGGGTGTATGACAAATTTTGCGGTTTTGCAACATGTTCGCGTAATGACCTCGAAGAGGTTACATGTTTATAGCATAAAGATATTCATATTTGCGTTCGACTCCGGCGGAGTCGTATGTTAATCGGAATATCATTTTTCTATAAACATTTGAATCCTTTGGATTCACGTCGCTACATGCCGCCCGCCATGCCATGCGCCGCTTGCGACAATTTGAAATGCATAAGCACGCAGATGACGCAGATGGTTGTATGACGAATTTCGCGGTTTTGCAACATGTTCGCGTAATGACCTCGAAGAGGTTACATGTTTATAGCATAAAGATATTCATATTTGCGTTCGACTCCGACGGAGTCGTATGTTAATCGGAATATCATTTTTCTATAAACATTTGAATCCTTTGGATTCACGTCGCTACATGCCGTCCGCCATGCCATGCGCCGCTTGCGACAATTTGAAATGTATATGGAAAAATCTTCGTGTCTTTCTGTCTTCGTGCCTTCGTGTTGAACATAAGCACGAAAGTGCGTGCTAAATCGAATATATTTTGTACTTTTGCATTTGGTTTATAAATGATTTTTTGAAATTCTAAAATAGGGCAAAAGCTGCTTTCGGGCGGCTTTTTTTGTGCTGTGTTAAGCACACAGATGAGGCAGATGAGGCACTTCGACTTCGCTCAGTGTAAAATTTTCGCAGATGATAACCACAAAGAGCACAAAGGACACACAAAGGACAACGCCGTCATTAATTATTCAAAAATACATGAATGGCTACCGGTTGCAGAGAAGAATATAAAATCGCCTTCAATCCGGTAAATAAGCACCCAATCCGGCTCAATGTGCAAGTCCCTAAACCCCGACCATTTTCCTTTTAGTGAATGGTCTTTAAACATACTAATTCGCTAACAGGTCGTTCATAAATTCGTCCACGTCATAAAAAACCTGCACATTGCCGTTTTTTATATCATTCATGGTTTCTTCCATTGCCGCTATGGTCGCCATCGTTGGGCGTTCCTCTTTGGGAAGACGACCGCCGAACCTGCTACCCATAACGTTCATACCTGCAATTCCGGGCATCACTGCTGTTAAAACACCGTCCATAACTCTGTTTTTAAAATTTGTGGCAAAGGTACGACTTTTTCCATTATGTTATCTGCGTTTTTTATTATCTGCGAGAAAAAATGAAGAAAACTCCCAAAACTGCTTTCGGGCGGCTTTTTTTGTGCTGTGGATTAACCACAAAGAGCACAAAGGACACACAAAGGACAACGCTGTCATTAGCGCTTTGTGTTCTTTGTGAAAACCCTTTGTGAACCTTTGTGGTAAAGAATTTTGACTTTTAATCGGAATATCATTTTTCTATAAACATTTGAATCCTTTGGATTCCCGTCGCTACATACCGTCCACTATGCCATGCGCCGCTTGCGACAATTTGAAATGTATAGGGAGCAATCTTCGTGTCTTTCTGTCTTCGTGCTTTCGTGTTGAACATAAGCACGAAAGGCAATTCCGCTCTATTCTCGTGTCTTTCATGCTGCAAAAATACGATAAAATCTTCGGTACCATAATATTTCTAATTTGTTGATTATGAGGCAAAGGCACGAAAAATATCAATGCGAAACCATTATAAATAATTGATAATCAAATAATTATATCAACAACTGATTGTTAATAACTTAAAGAAAATGTACGAAAATATAAAGGGTTTTTAATGCGTTTGCCCTGGGCAATACGCAATACCCAGGTATTATCATTTTTTTTATTATCTTTGCAAACTAAAAAAATTATCTATCATGAATGTGTCCATTGAGTCGTTGTTGTTGTTGCTGTCGGTGTTGTTTCTCGTGAGTTTATCCGTATCGCGGGTCGGTTCGCGTTTTGGCATTCCGGCGTTGTTGCTTTTTTTGGGCGTCGGCATGATATTTGGGGCAGGAAGCATATACGGCTATGGGATTCAGTTTGAGAATTACGCTATTGCGCAGGCAATAGGGACGCTAGCGTTGTGTGTGATTCTGTTTTCCGGCGGCTTGGACACCAAATATAATGACATCAAACCGGTATTTGTGCAAGGTACTATCTTGGCAACTTTGGGCGTACTGCTGACGGCGTTGATCACCGGACTTTTTATCTATTATGTCGTCAATCCATTGTTTTCGAACATGAAAATAAGTTTTCTGGGAGCGCTTTTGCTGGCGTCGGTGATGTCGTCAACAGATTCGGCTTCGGTGTTTTCCATACTGCGCGGCAAGGGAGTGAACCTGAAAAATAACCTGAAACCGCTCTTGGAGTTTGAAAGTGGCAGCAACGACCCCATGGCTTATATGCTGACCGTTGTTCTGATACAACTGCTCGATCCGGGAGTCAGCGACCCGAACTACGGCGGAGCGGTATTGTCGTTTTTTCTACAGTTTGGCATTGGCGGAATAGCTGGGTTTGTCCTTGGGAAATTCGCCGTCCGCACTTTTAATAAAATAAAACTACCCAACGACTCACTCTATCCCGTGCTGCTGTTTGCCTGCGGGATCTTCACTTTCGCCATTACCTATTTTATCAAAGGGAACGGTTATTTGGCTATCTATATCGCCGGCGTGGTGATAGGAAACGCCAAATTTGCGCATAAAAAGTCGTCGTTGCAGTTTTTTGACGGATTGGCGTGGCTGTCGCAGTTGGTGATGTTCCTCACCTTGGGCTTGCTCATCAATCTGCGAGACTTGTTGCCCGTGGCGCTCGGCAGTTTGGTGATTGGCGTCTTCATGATTCTGGGTGCACGCCCGCTGTCGGTATTCATCTCGCTGTTGCCTTTTCGGAAAATGGGACGAAAAGACAAATTCTACGTCTCGTGGGTGGGATTGAGAGGCGCCGTGCCCATTATCTTCGCCACCTTGCCGCTTGCCGCCGGATTGCCATATTCGCACTTGATTTTCAACATCGTCTTCTTCATCACCCTGATGTCGTTATTGGTGCAGGGAACAACCGTCGTGCCGGTAGCCAAGTTGCTGAGACTGTCGAAACAAGATACCTGGCGCAAACGACTTCGCGACTTCAACATAGAAAACATCGGCGACCTAAAATCAACCATCACCGAAATAACCTTAGACGAAAGTATCCTCAAAAAAGGTAACCGACTGATGGACATCCCATTGCCGGAACACACCTTGGTTACCACCGTCAAACGCGGCGAAGACTATTTTATCCCCAAAGGCGATACCATCCTGCAACCCGACGACGCCCTGCTGATCATCACCAACAACGAAGAAGCCCTCGCCGAAACTTACCAAAACCTCGGCATTGATTATAGGGTTTGGAAAAAGGAGTGATTAATGTTTCAACTTGCAAAATATTTTTGTACCTTTTCCGTTAGTTATAACTAACACATTTTAAAAATTATGCAAACTCTAATTGACATTTCAGACAGGCTATTGAAATCTACAACTGACACTTTTACGAGATATTTATACCATAATATCGCGTGGGACGAAGCCCTTATCGGTATTCGTGGAGCAAAAGGGACGGGTAAAACCACGATGCTTTTGCAGTACATAAAAAAGAATTTTCCCGAAAAACAAAAAGCATTATACGCTTCGTTAGATAATATCTGGTTTTCCAAAAATTCGCTCTGGGATTTAGCCCAACAGTTTGATGCTTACGGCGGTACGCATTTGTTTCTCGATGAGGTACATAAATATCCCTCGTGGGCAAGGGAAATAAAAAACATTTACGACAGTTTCCCCGATTTGAAAGTCGTTTTTACCGGTTCGTCAATGCTCGAAATTTATAAACAGAGTGTCGATTTGTCCCGCAGGGTGGTATCATACGAACTCAAAGGACTTTCGTTTCGTGAATTTTTGGAGTATGAATATGGTCATAAATTCGACAAATTGGCTTTGGAAGATATTTTGAAAAATCATCGCGAAATTGCAAACAGCATTATTTTTGAACTCAAAATTTTGCCTGCGTTCAAAAAATATCTTCAAAACGGATATTATCCTTTCTACAAAAAAACAAAAATAAATTATTATTATGCTGTTCAGCAGGCGATTAACAAAACATTAGAGGAAGATTTACCTGCCATAGAGCCAATAGAATACGCCACTGTCTTAAAATTAAAAAAAATGCTTGCCATCATTGCCGAAAAACTGCCCTATCAGCCAAATACAGTGGAACTCGGCGCGAGCATGGAAACTGCCCGCCAATTAGTAGTGAAGTACCTTTATTTGCTCGACAAAGCGGGAATTTTAATGTGTATTTCGGACGAAAAAGAGAAAATAAACGCATTGTCGAAACCACAAAAAGTCTATCTGGAAAACACGAACATAGTATTCTCGCTTGCCCGAAACAATGCGAACCAGGGCAATTTGCGCGAAACATTTTTTGCCAATCAAATGCGTGAAAACCACGAAGTTATCATTGCAAAAAGCGGCGATTTCATTGTTGACAGCCAATATACTTTTGAGGTTGGCGGCAGAAATAAAACAGGCGAACAGATTAAAAATACCGCGAATGCCTTTGTTGTTGCCGATGACGTTGAAAGCGGTTTTCAGAATAAAATTCCGCTTTGGATGTTTGGAATGTTGTATTGAAAACTAACCCAACAACGAAGAAGCCCTCTCCGAAACTTACCAAAACCTCGGCATTGATTACAGGGTTTGGAAAAAAGAATGAGGTTGTTATTACCTCGCTTCGATATATTTTACCTCAAAGTAATCACCATCGTCGGAAGAGCGTTTCGAGCGTTTTTGTTTCTTGTTAAAGCCTTGTAAAATTTTAGATTTTTTTACAGGGTTGTCATCTGCTTTTCAGACATCTCCAAGTAAATTTTTGGAACATTTTGGCGGAAATCCCAGCGCTATCAACTTCTTCCCAATATCCGGCGCAATCCGCTCCCCGTGTATAGTAAACGAGGAATATTCCCTGCGGATAGGATAGTGATTGCGGAAATGTTCAAACCGTGTCGGTTGGCTGCGCAGTTTGGCGTCGTCAACGGCGATGTTGTAACTTGTTAATAAACAGTAGAAAAGCAGCATTTTTCCTGTGTAGTTATTGGAAAATATATCGGGAGATTCGGGAGGGGGAATAGAGGAAACTGTCCAATCTTTGAGCGGGAAGTCGAAAAATGTTCCGATGGTTTTCACGACATGTTGGGTAGCGTTGGCTTTTCCATCTGCCGAGTAGCCGGCGATGTGGGGCGTTGATAGGAAACAGCGATCTATCAATGACTTTTCCACAGTCGGTTCGTTTTCAAAGACATCCAAGATGCAACCCGATATGATTTTCTGTTCTAACGCTGTTGTAAGTGCGTTGGTATCAACCACTTCGCCACGACTTGTGTTGATGATCAAAGGTTTTTTCCGCAGTTGGGTGAAAAAGAAATCATCGGCAAAGTGAAAGGTGGCGTTGAGACCTCCCTCTTGCAACGGGACGTGGAAGGTGATGATGTCGGCGTTTTCCATGATGTTCTCCAAACTTGTAAAGCCTTCACTTCCTTCGACTAAGGCGCGCGGCGGGTCGTACAGCAACTTGTTCATTCCCAGAATATCCGCCAGCATGGCGACCTTTTTCCCCACATGTCCGACGCCGATGATGCCGATGGTTTTAGATGTCAAATCCACATTTTTCTCTAACGCCCAATAAGCGAGCGCGGACGCCATATACTGCATCACGGAACTGCTGTTGCATCCGGCGGCGTTGCTCCATTGGATGTTGTTTTGTCGGCAATATTCTGTGTCAATATGGTCGAATCCGATGGTTGCGGTGGCGATGTAGCGGACGGCGGAGTTTTCCAACAGTTTCCGGTTGCATTTTGTGCGGGTGCGGATGATGAGGGCGTCGGCATCATAGACGTCGGTGGCGGATATTCTATTTCCTTCCATGTAAACAACGTTGGCATAAGGTTCAAAAACGCCCCGTATAAACGGAATATCGCGGTCAATGACTATTTTCACTCTCTGTTTCAACTCGAAGTCATCCTCTTCATCCCATTGATACTGTTTTCGTTGCGGTCCTTTTTTTCTGAAGACCAAAGCCAGCGCCACGCCGGTTATCAATCCGCCGCCGTGCGCTTCGTAAGAGACGTTGGCGGCGGCAAATTCGGGAACAAAGCCCCAAACCATCCCGCCATACAGAAATACGGTGAGCAGGCTGATGGCAATCAACTCCCGACTTCGGCGAATAAGTCCGCTGACAAACAGAAACGCAAACAGCGCATAACAAACGCCGCTGGCGCCAATATGCCACGAGGGACGCCCCGTAAGCCATGTGAGCAACCCGCTGAACAGCCAAATCAATCCAAAAATCCGAAAAGAGATGCCGCGGTAAAAGTAAAACAGCGCACTTCCAAGAACAAGAAATGGCATGGTGTTGGCGATGAGATGTGAAAAACCGCTATGGACAAACGGGGAAGTGATGATGCCGATAAGCCCGTGAACAGTGCGCGGATATATTCCAAATGGACGTAAATAGTCGGAAAAATCAAGGTTGGCTAACCCCATAAGCCAGAAGCCGCACAGGAGAATAAGCGGGAAAAGCGCCGCGTTAAATATTTTTTTCATCGGCGTCTCTTTTTAGGGCGGTTCTTAGATTTCTGTTGCGATACAGCAGAAGGATGACGGTGCATATCAACAACGAAATACCCAGAAATGTAGCAAGTCTCTTGAGCGCATTTTTAGGTTCTTTCAATGAGGGAGACGTATTTGCAGGGACGAGGTTGTTGCCGCCGCCGTCAACGCTTACAATCGAATCGTGCACGGTGATGTAACGTTCCATAAAATCAATGGCTTGCTTGGTGTTATGTAAAGCCATGCTCGACAGCGCCATTCCTTTCAGGGCGGCTTCGATGGCTGCGCCTGCTCCCACTTTGACGGCTATGTCATATCCTTGCTCGAAGTATGCCATTGCTGCTTCATGGTCGTTTTTATATTGCAAACATCTGCCGATTGAGCAATAAGTTGCTGCAATATTATCGGGAATATTCAGCGATTCGTCAATTTTCAAACTTCTAAAATAGTAATCACTGGCTAAATTATAAGCGCCTTTTGCAACCAAAATATTGCCTTTTGACCTGTAACTATATGATAATCCGAGAGAATCTTCAGATTCTTCGCGAATCATAATGGCTTCATCTATACAAGTAATGGCGTCATTAAAACGTCCTAATGCTTGCCAATTATCGCTCAAATTGGTCAGTAACGCCGCTTTTTTCAATCTCCAATTACTTTTTTCAGCATATTTAAGCCCTTCTTGAAGTACTATAATGGACGAGTCGTGTATCCCCAGGGCATATAATGCCGCACCAAGATTGATAGAGGCAGAAATGAAACGGGATGTATCATCAACAAAGTACGGACGTGCTTCGGAATAGTACTTAACAGATTTTCCATACAAGGATTGGCGGTAGTAAACATTACCCAACTCACCTAAAACAAACGAGTATAGTCTGCTGCTTGTATCAATATATGGCGATTGTAATATTTGTTGACATTCGTCAATGGATTCGCTGTAAAGTCCTTGTAGAGAATAACTTATACCTAAATAGTAACGACACCATAACATCTCCATTTCATCTTCGCAAAAACGATACCACGCCATCGCTTCCTGAGCATAAATGGCGGCACTGTCATATTTGCCCATCATCAAAAATGTTCCGGCTATATTTTGTGAAATCGCTGCTAACATAAGCGTGTCATGGGTTTGTTGGGCTATCTGCAATCCTTGTTTCCCTATGGGAATAGCCTCATTAATATTTATTTTTCTAACACTCTTCATGGAATCATTGAGTTTGCTTGCCGATATATGCGGCGATTGGGCATGTACAAAAACAGCGAAACCGAACAGTATCAGTAACAATACATGGCGAAGTTTATAACAGCAGAGATTAGTTTTTTCAGTTGGCAGATACATATAAGTAAGGGTTTAGTTTGTTGTATAAATCGTTGTAAATCAGCGGGATTTTGCGGATATCGTCCACCGACACAAAACGCCCGTTCTTGTCTTTATATTCAAAAATCGCTTTCACGATATAATATTCGAAATAGGGATGGCGGGTAAAATCTTTGAAAGAACTTTTGTTCAAATCCAACTTGGCGATTTTGCCATTGTCAATAACGAAGTGAGGAGCAATGACCGACAACCGTTCTTCGTTGATGCTGTTGATCTCCAACAACTGCTCTACGGAGTGGAAACCGCCGAGTTTTTGCCGGTATTCGACGATGCGTTGGGCTAAGTAGGCTCCGACGCGGTCAATCTGTTTTAAGGAGGTCGTGTCGGCTGTATTCAGTTCAACTACAACGGGTTCCCGCGAGGCTACTGTTGCGTTATCGGCGACAGGTGATGTTTCCCCGTCAGGAAGCGTAATCCACGCTTCGAGGTGCGCATACATCTCGTCGGAAACCACGAATATCTTTTGAAAATCCTGTTTGCTCTTAAAGACAGCGCCCTTTTCGCGATACTTCACAATGCCTTCCGCCTGTTTTTCCGAAAAGCCGAGTTTTACAAAGTCGTCTTTGCTGACGTCGTTGGGATTAAAAAGGAATGGGGCGGGAAGTTTCTTTTCCGATTTTTGGTACTTTTCGTAAGATTTCGTGTTAGATGTCTGATAATCACTGTAATTTCCGTACTGTCGGCGTGCCGCACGCACGGAATCGTTGTAAGCGGCGGCAATCTCCTGTTGTTCCTGAAAAGCCCTTACCTCCTCTTCCCATCGCGAAAAAACCTCTTCGTCGGCAACTGCGGGCGCACTTTCCCGTATGAAGAAATTGACGGACACAATCACCGCTATCAAGGATAATAACACCATGATTCCGTACTGCTCGCGGCGCGTAAACGAAAAAAACGTTCTGAAACTGCTCATTTTGCACAATATCTAAGTAGTTTGGCAAAGGTAGTGTTTTTTTTTAATATTTGTATGTGATTAAAAAATTTTAATCGTTAATTCCAATTAAAAAAATTGTATCTTTGCGCCCACTTATATAGCATAATTTTTTTGCAAAAATGACTGTTTTTTTTCAGCACAGAGGCGCAAAGTTCACAGAGTTTCACAGACAAAGTCTTGTGTCTAATAGTTTTGTGTCTAACAATCTCAAATCGCAAATAAATTTGCTTTTCTCGAAAAAAACGTTAAACACACACACACACACACACACACACACACACACACACACACACACACACACCATCAATCACCCACCCGCCCACTCAATTAGATAAAAATGCAAAAGTAGTAAATTTTTCGATACGCGATGCCCATCCCGTCATTGCGAGCGTAGCGAAGAATTGTCTGAACCATGATTTACTTGATTTAAGGATTAGCAGGATTAAAAACTCTGTGCCACTCTGTGTCTTCTCAGTGGCTCTCTGTGTAACAAAAAATGAAAATTACACAGAAGTACACAGAGAACGTCTTGTGTCTCAAAGTCTTGTGTCTCACATCTCACATCTCACGTCTCACATCCCACATCTCACATCTCACATCTCACATCTCACATCTCACATCTCACATCTCACATCCCACATCTCACATCTCACGTCTCATTTCATAAACACAAATATTAATTTAAAGTAAAAAAAGATGAAGAAAAGTAGTAATTTTTATGTAACTATCGCTATTGCAGCGATATTGGCAGGTGTAACGGTTATGGGCTGCAAAAGCAGTCAGTCGAGTGTGGCGACAAAGTCGGGTAGCGCTCAAAGTCAAACGGAGAATCCCTTTGGAGACACTTTCGACGTGCCGTGTTCTGTCTATGACACCGATGAGTATTTTGCCGCTACCGGCATTGCCTCAGGACCATCCACCCAGAAGGGTACCATTCAGCAAACGGCATTAACCAATGCACAGAACATGGTACGCCAAAAGATGCAACATGCCTACGAAGGCTTTATTGACAACTACTTCGAGTCCATCGGCGCCAATAAAGGCACCGACATCGAAACGCAGACCCGCGGCGTGGGACGACAAACCATTATGGCTGTCGTAAACAACACGTCTCACTCTTGTTTGCGCTTTTCGGGAGTAGATGCGAGAGGCAATGTGGAGTGTTACATCGCCATTCAGATCAGCAAACAGAAGTTGGCGGAAGCAATTACCGACAACCTGTCCAAGAATCAAAAAGAAGAGATTCGGGACCACGCAGAAAAAATGCGGGCTGAGTTGCAGGAAGTGTTGAAAGAATCAAGAGGACAATAATGTAAAGTTGGAAAAAGCGATGAAAGCGAATTTATACATTATTCTAATGGTACTGCTCTTGCCCCGTATGATGCAAGGGCAGTGCACTCCCTGCATTTCCTCACAGGAACGCCCCGATTGGGTGAATGGCTATAACTGCGACCTGGATAACTCAACTATTCGTAATTTTCAGGCATCCGCTTCGACAGAAGATGACGCCCGAAACAAAGCGTTGAATTTAGTAATCACCGGATCAGACTTAGGAACCGGCGGACGATACAAAATCGACCCAAACAACAGTGGTCTTATTACGGTTGTCAGCGGCAATAATGAATTGACTGTAAAAGCGCGTGTCAGAGATGAATACTGTGAACGTTGCGGAGCAGGAAACTACACGGTACATCTTTTGGTGCAAACGGCTCACAATCCCACATACGACTTTGAAAAGGTGAATGTTAATGATAAATATCCCTTTTCTCCCCGCGTATTTGTTCCGGGTATGGCGCAGTTGCACAAAGGCAGTACGACGAAAGGCGTCTTGTTTATTGTGGGCGAGGTGGTTTTTGTTGGCGGCATAGTGGCTTGCGAAGGATTACGTTCCTCCTACGAATCCAAAATCAACACAACGCACGATCCCACAGACCGACAAAACTATATTGACAATGCCGACCTGATGCAAAATCTGCGTAACGGCTTTATAGCAGGCGCTGCGGCATTGTATGTGTGGAATGTGATTGACGGCATTGCCGCCAAAGGAAAAAAACATGTAATGGTGGTGGGTAACAGCCATTTATGTGTAGCGCCATATATATCGCCATACAGCAACGGCGTCATGTTAAGTCTTAAATTTTAATATTGTAATCTTATGAAAAAAGTAATTTTATCAATGACTGTGCTACTACTGCTGTTACTTACCATAAGTTCATGCAGCAAAGACGAGCGTAATCTGTATGCCGACCTGTACGGCATCGTGAGCGACAACGCAACAGCCGAACCAATCGCCGGCGCCAACGTAATGCTTACGCCGGGAGGCGTAACAAAAACCACCGGAACCGACGGACGATTCGAGTTTAACAATTTAGACCCGATGCAGTACACCATCACCGTGCAAAAGTCCGGTTATCAAACAAACCGCAAAACAGTTACAGCCGTAACCGGCGAAAAGAAAGAGGCAAATGTACCACTGACAAAAAGTAATTAAATCCAATGAAGAAAGTATTGTATTTAATAATGGCAGCCGTGATAATGTTTGGCGGTTGCAAAACAGAAGAAGAGAGTAACAAGCAAGGCGGTATTCACGGCGTCGTTACCGACAGGGCAACCGGCGAGCCGATAAACGCGGCTGCAGTATTATTAACGCCGGGAGGCGAAGTAAAAATCACCGGTAGCGATGGGATGTACAATTTCTCTGCCATTAAATCTGACAAATATGAGATAAAAGTCTTTAAGGAAGGCTATCTAAGTTCTAATCAAAGCATTGACGTTTCCAGCGGTAAAGACATAGAAGCGGTTGTAACGTTGACAAAAAGTTCCGGAAAACTCACTTTCAATAAGGCATATATTGATATGGGGTCAAACGAGAGTAACAACACAGCAGGTTTTAGCATCATCAACAGCGGAGATGTTGAGTTAGCGTGGTCAATCACCAATGCGGTAAGTTGGATTACCAAAGTTGACCCTGCGAGCGGCACGACGCCTGCTTTGGGAGCAGAGGCTGTGGTGATTACCATAGACCGTAACAGGCTCAGTGCCAACATATCTGATAATTATGCAACTCTTGTATTGCGTTCCACAACCTCCGGCGACGGTTCTACCGCCGAACTGTTAGTAACCGTATTCGGTAGCGGTAATGGTACAGGAATTACCATCAGCGACGATGATTACGTAGTTATTGACGGTCTTTATGTGCAAACCAAAGATCTGGGAGGAGAAATGACATGGAACAGCGCCATGACAACCTGTCAAACCTCTACGATTGGCGGTTACAACGACTGGTATTTACCATCCATCGGGGAATTAGCATTACTATATTCCAAAAAAGAAATTATTGGAGGTTTTAAAACATCTTCTCCTTCCGGTTATTGGAGTAGCACTCCTTATAATAGTTATTATAGCCTAATCTATTTCGCCGATGGCAGTGAAGGCTACAACAATTCTTCCTATTCTTATCGTTGTCGCTGTGTTCGCAAATCCTCTCCACTACCGGTTGTTTCAACATTGCCAACTACCAATATCACCGCTAATGCTGCGACTTTGAATGGTAAAATTGAAAATAAAGGGGACCCCGTTTATACGGAAAGGGGATTTGTTTACTCCAAGACATTTCAAAACCCAAGCATAGAAGACGATGCAAGCGCTACGACAAAACGGATTGTTTCCGGTACAAACACAGAATTTAGCGCCAACATATCGGAACTGACCACCGAAACGACCTATTTTGTACGGGCTTATGCAACAAATATCAATGGTACGGCGTATGGCGAATCAATTAGTTTCAAGGCGACCAGTGAAAAAGATTACATTATATTGGAAGCCGATGGAATCATGGTGCAAAAATACGATATAAGCAGCGGTGCCGATTGGAATACTGCAAAAAGTATGTGTGAATCTTCGAGAGTCGGCGGATTTAGTGATTGGCGTTTGCCGACAATGGGAGAATTTTACGCTTTGTGTGAGCAAAAAGATGAGATCGGAGGATTCAAAAATAATGACTGCTATTGGAGTAGCACGGAATATCCCGCTCAGTCTTCCCAGTATGTGTATGTGTGCTTTGAGCATGAGGATTATGATGGCGGTTATGAGTATTGTGATGAAGATTGGGATGAAACATTCTACCCATTTCGTGTCCGTGCCGTCCGTTCTTTGCCATAAACAGTCATAATAATATATGGAAACACTTTTCATTACAGGTATCAGTGTAATTGCTATCGGCATTGCGCTTTTGGCTGTTCCCCGGTTTCGTAAAGCGATTACAAGCGGCAAAACAAGTAATGTATTAACTTATATAGGCTTTCTCGTTTCTCTTGTTTCGCTTGCAGGTTTGTTTGTTGCGGTACCTTCTATTTATAAGGTATATCATTATTATATTGAGCAGGAGTCGAAAAATGGCAGTAATCCGGACGTATCGCAATCAAGGGACACTGTTTATGTTTTTCTTGTAGATACATTAACGAAAGAGCCGGCAAAATTTCTTGTTGATACAAGTATGTTAACAACATGGCTCAAACAAAAAGGGGAAGATATAGACGATTTTATAAAAAGGAAAGAAACGGAGATAAACGAATGGAAAGTAGAAAACGTCCGGGAAGTTGAAAATTGGAAAAAAGAACAAGGGGCAGAAATTGAAAAATTACCGCAAATTAAATAGATAAATAAAATGAAAAGACCAATTATTTTTATTGCCACCACCCTGCTTTTCCTCTTTTTCGGAGCGGGCACAATATTTTCCCAAAACGAAATTGACGATTGGCGCAAGCAGATGAATGCAGAATTTGAAGCGTTTAAGTCGCAGAGTGAGAAGGAGTTTCGGGATTTTCGCGAACAAGCCAATGCCGAGTTTGCGGCGTTTTTGGAAAAGTCGTGGGAGGGATTTAGCGCCTCGCCGGACATTCCCGCCCCAAAGCCGCTCGAACCGGAAAAACCGGTAATAGTAGCGCCGGACAAGAAACCCGCCGCCGACCCGATACCGTTCGACAAAGTAACAACTTTGCCAACTTTCGAACCGCGTCCGCAACCCGTAGCGCCCATTCTCCCGCCCACGCCGGACACGCCGACGCCGGAACCCGTCCACACCGGCTATGCGTTTCAGTTTTATAATACGGAATGTAAAGTGCGCTTAGACAACAACCACCGTTTCTCATTGCCCGACGCCTCGGAACAAAGCGTAACACAGGCTTGGAAAACCCTGTCGGGAAAACAATACGACACGCTCCTGCACGACTGTCTCACCTTGCGCGACCAACTGAACCTGTGCGACTGGGGCTACCTGCAACTGCTCAAAACCCTGTCGGAAAAGTTTTTCGGCAAAACCGGCAACGAAGCCGTCCTGTTGCAAATGTTTATCCTCACGCAGTCGGGATACAAGGTACGCATCGCCCGAACCGACAATCGTTTGGCGCTACTCGTCCCGTTTCAACAAACTGTGTACGGACACGTTTACCTGAACATCGGCGGAGTGAAATACTACGTGATAAACAAAGAGTTAAAAGGACAATCGTTCTACATCTGCAACCAGGAATTTCCGAAAGAACACTATTTTTCGTGGCAAACCAACCAGCCCAAGTTGGCAGAGAATCTCACCACGCCCAAGACTTTCTCATCAACACTGTATCAGGAAATCCACGCCCCCATACAAACCAACCAAAACCTGATGGATTTCTACAACAACTACCCTCTGACCTCCGAATGGAACGTGTATGTGCGCGCCGGCATGAGCGCCACCGTGAAACAAACACTCTATCCCGCACTGCAAAACGCCATCGCGGGAAAAAGCAAAACGGAAGCCGCCGATATCTTGCTCACCTTCCTCCAATTCGCCTTCGACTACCAAACCGACGACAAACAGTTCGGCTACGAACGCCCATTCTTTGCCGACGAAAACTTCTTCTATCCCTACAACAACTGCAAAGACCGCGCCATCATGTACTGCATCTTGGTTAAAGAACTCTTGGGCTTGGAAGTGGTATTGTTACACTATCCCAACCATCTATCCACAGCGGTTTGTTTCCCCGAAAATGTTGACGGCGACTATCTGATCGTTGACGGCAAAAAGTTCATCGTGTGCGACCCCACCTACATCGGCGCACGCATTGGCATGGCAATGGATAACTGCAAACAAGCAAAAGCACAGGTGATTAAACTGTAGAAATTTTCCCCTTATACGCCTTCAGCGTATTGAGTAGCAGGCTGACGATGGTCATCGCCCCTACCCCACCGGGGACAGGCGTGATAAAACTGCATTTTTCGCTCACCTCGTCAAAGGCGACGTCGCCCACGATTCTGTATCCCGACTTTGTCTCTTTCGACGGGACGCGGTGGATGCCGACGTCAATGACCACGGCACCCTCTTTGACCATCTCTGCAGTAACGAACTCTTGTTGTCCGATGGCGGCGATGAGGATGTCGGCGGAGCGGCAAATCTCTTTGAGGTTCGCTGTTTTGGAGTGGCACAGGGTAACGGTGGCGTTGCCGGGGTTCGCTTTGCGCGACATGAGCAGCGCCATGGGCGTTCCGACGATGTTGCTTCTGCCGAGTACGACGCAATGTTTCCCTTCCGTTTCGATGTCGCAGCGTCGCAGCAGTTCGACGATGCCGGCGGGCGTCGCAGGCAGGAATCCTTCCATGCCGGAGGCTAACCGTCCCACGTTTTCGGGATGGAAACCGTCAATGTCTTTTGATGGGTCAATGCTGCAAATCACTTTATCCACGTCAATATGTTTGGGCAGCGGCAGTTGGACGATGAAACCGTCTATCTCGGGATCGCCGTTCAAAAATGCAATGACCTCTAACAGTTCTTTTTCGGCGACTTTGTCCGAGAATTTATATATGGACGAGGTCATGCCTACTTCGCGGCTTGCTTTCTCTTTGCTGGCGACGTAGGTTTGACTGGCGGGGTCGTCGCCCACCAAGATAGCGGCTAAATGCGGACCGCGCATGTCGGCGTCGAGAATGGCGGCAACTTCCGCTTTTATCTCCTCTTTTATCTGTGTTGCAATGGCTTTACCGTCAATAAGTTTCATATTTCGCTCCATTTAATTACAGAATTTTTCTACCGTCTCTTGTGCGACTTTTTCTATCACAGCGATTTCGTCATCACCCAAGATGCCTTTTTTCAACGCTTCCAAGGTGTCTTGATGAAATATCTCCATGGACGACAGGAAGTTCTTTTCAAATTCATGGATTTTATTCACCGGAACATCTTTCAGCAGGTCGTTGATGCCGCAATAGATAATGGCTATCTGTTTTTCGACCGGCATGGGGGCGTTTTGCGGTTGTTTCAGCAGTTCGGTATTGCGTCGTCCTTTTTCGATGGTTGCGAGGGTGGAGGCGTCGAGGTCGGAGCCGAACTTTGAAAAGGCTTCCAACTCGCGGAACTGCGCCTGGTCGAGCCGTAACATGCCTGCTACTTTCTTCATGGCTTTGATTTGAGCGCTACCGCCCACGCGCGAAACGGAAATCCCCACGTTGATGGCTGGACGTATCCCGCTGTTGAAAAGGTTGGTTTCCAAGAATATCTGTCCGTCGGTGATGGAGATGACGTTGGTTGGGATGTATGCCGACACGTCGCCTGCCTGTGTTTCGATGATGGGCAACGCTGTCAGCGAGCCGCCGCCTTTCACTTTGCCTTTGAGGCAATCGGGCAGGTCGTTCATCTGCGCGGCTATCTCGTCCGAGGCGATGATTTTGGCGGCGCGTTCCAACAGTCGGGAGTGCAGGTAAAACACATCTCCCGGATACGCCTCGCGCCCCGGCGGACGACGCAACAACAGCGACACTTCCCGATACGCCACCGCCTGTTTCGACAAGTCGTCGTAGATGATCAACGCCGAGCGTCCGGTATCGCGAAAATACTCTCCGATGGAGGCGCCGGCGAAAGGCGCGTAATACTGCATGGCGGCAGAGTCGGACGCCGTCGCCGCCACGACAATGGTGTAAGGCATGGCGTTGTGCGCGTTCAGCGTCTGGACGAGGTTGGCAACGGTAGAGCCTTTCTGTCCGATGGCGACGTAGATGCAATAGACAGGCGTGCCGGCTTCGTAGAAACGGCGCTGGTTGATGATGATGTCGGTGGCGATGGTGGACTTTCCGGTTTGGCGGTCGCCGATGATGAGTTCGCGCTGTCCGCGTCCGATGGGGATCATGGAGTCAATGGCTTTGATGCCGGTTTGCAGCGGCTCGTTGACCGGCTGACGGAAAATGACGCCCGGCGCCTTACGTTCCAAGGGCATGGAAAGTTTCTCGCCGGCGATTTCGCCTTTGCCGTCAATGGGTTCGCCGAGAGAGTTGATGATGCGTCCCAACATCCCTTCCGAAACGTTGATGGAGGCGATGCGATGGGTGCGTTTCGCCGTGTCGCCCTCTTTCAGCGCTCCGGCGCTACCCAAAAGGACAACGCCGACGTTGTCTTCTTCCAAATTGAGCGCAATACCTTGAAGGTCATCGTGTCCGAAATCAACCAATTCGCCCGATTCGACGTTGTTCAACCCATATACGCGGGCAATGCCGTCGCCGATTTGTAGAATAGTTCCGACTTCTTCAAGTTCTTTGTCATCCTTAAAGCCGGCAAGTTCTTGTCGTAAAATTGCCGATACCTCGGCGGGTTTGATGTGTAACATGTTAAAAATCAAAAGGTTATCCAGTATCCCCGCAGGGATTCGAACCCTGGACCCAATGATTAAGAGTCATTTGCTCTACCAGCTGAGCTACGGAGACATGCGGCGGCAAAAGTACGAAATTTTTTTGAGAATGAAGAATTGAAGATTATTTTTGGGGTGTATGAAGTAAATAATTGAAAAAAAAACGTACCTTTGCACTCCATAAAAACTGAAAAAATGATTCGTATTGCAGCACTAACGTTATTTTTAGGGTTATGTTTGACAAACCCGGCATGGACGCAGCAGCAAGGCAGCGTAGAGATAAACACCGACAGCAATGTCCGTCAGGCGTTGAGCGCTCACGCCCAACTGATGACAGAATACCCCGGCATGGACGGTTTCCGGATACAGATATTCTTCGACTCCGGCAACACCTCCAAACAAGCCGCTACGAACGCCAAAAGAACTTTCGAGACGCGTTTTCCCGACATTGCAGCCTACCTCTCCTTTGAAGAGCCTAACTACAAAGTCAGAGTGGGCAACTTCAGAACAAGACTCGACGCCGAAGGCTGTCTCAAAAAAATCGCAACACACTATCCCAGCGCTTTCGTTGTGCCGGACTTTATCGAATTTCCCAAAATCGAAGAATAACCGAATCGAAAAAATATGCTTACCTTATTATTAAAAGAGATACAAAGTTTTTTGAACTCGCTGATAGGCTATATCGTCATAGCCGTTTTTCTCTTAATCAACGGACTGTTCCTCTGGGTTTTCCCTATGGATTTCAACATTTTAAACTTCGGCTACGCCACGCTCGACAGCCTCTTTATCCTGTCGCCCTTTGTCTTTCTCTTTCTGATACCGGCGCTGACCATGCGTGCTTTTTCGGAAGAAAAACGGATTGGCTCCAACGAGATATTGTTCACAAAACCGCTGACAGACACGCAAATCGTGTTGGCGAAATATCTGTCGGGGTTTTCGCTGGTTATCTTCTCGCTGTTGCCGACGTTGGTCTATTTTTTCTCGGTTTACTATCTCGGCTATCCGAAAGGAAACATTGACGTCGGCGGAACGGTCGGCTCGTACATCGGGTTAATGCTCTTGGGAGCCTCGTTTGCGGCTATCGGCGTTTTCTGCTCCTCGTTAACTGACAATCAAATCGTTTCGTTCATCGTGGCGCTCTTCCTGTGTCTGTTTTTATACATGGGCTTTGAATTTGTCTCCGGACTTGCCTTGTTTGGAAAAGTTGACCTTTTCTTTCAATCGCTCGGCATGTACGCACACTATAAGTCGTTGAGTAGAGGCGTCATAGATACCCGCGACCTGATCTATTTCCTGAGTCTGATAGCCCTCTTTTTACTGCTCACCAAATTCAATATCACTTCCAGAAAAAGACGTCCGCTCACGCAGTTAATCGTCGCCGTCGTCATTGTGATTTGCACCAACGTCATCGGACACTATTTCTTCACCCGCATTGACCTGACGGCAGAAAAACGCTATACCCTCTCCACAGCATCCAAAAAGGTTTTAAAAAAGATGGACGACATCATCTATGTTGAAGTCTATCTCGAAGGCGATTTCCCGTCCAACTATAAACGCCTCCGCAACGCCACCCGCGAGATGCTCGACGAACTGCGTGCCTATTATCCCGACATCGAATACGAGTTTATCAATCCCTCCGACAGTCCCATCGAAGAAGAACGTATTAACGAATACCGACGGCTGTATGACGACGGAAGAGGGTTACAACCCGCCACCATCACCCAACACGGCAAAGACGGCGTATCACAACAACTTATTTTCCCCGGCGCTTTCGTTTCCTATAAAGGACGTAAAACGCCGGTGCAACTGTTACAAGAACAAATAGACTTTGGCATCAGCGAGGAAGAATATATCAACAATTCCATCCAAAACATTGAATATACGTTTGTTAACGCTTTCAATAAACTGTCGCGGATGCAAAAGCCGAGTGTGGCGCTTATCAAAGGGCAAGGCGTGTTGAACGATCGCTTTTTGGTGGATATTTTCTATACGTTGTTACAAGACTATTCCGTTGAACAAGTGGAACTTAACGGAAATATCAACGCACTGACCGAGCGTACTCCCAAAGACTCGCTCGGCCACTACCGCATCACCAACAAATTCAACACCATCATCCTTGCACAACCCACCCACACCTTTGAAGAAAAAGACAAATTCATCATTGACCAGTTTATCATGCACGGCGGACGGGTCTTATGGCTCGTTGACCCCGTCGGCATCAGCATGGACAGTCTTCAAAGTCAAAGTGTTGCGCTTGCCACGCCCTTCAACCTGAATCTCGAAGACCAACTGTTCGGCTACGGCGTGCGCCTCAATTACGACTTGATCGCCGACCTGAACTGCCTGCCCATCATGATGATTACCGGTTATTCGGGCAATACGCCGCAGTTCAATTTAGTGCCGTGGTACTTCTTCCCGCTCATCACCCCAAGCACCAACCATGTCATCGTGCGAAACTTGAACGCACTGAAAACGCAGTTTGTCAGTTCGTTGGACACCGTCGAAGCGCCCGGCATCAAAAAGACCATCCTGCTCACCTCGTCGGCATACTCGCGAAGCATGAGAACGCCCGTCGTCGTTGACCTGAACATGGCACGTCAAAAACAGGACGAACGGCTCTACAACAAAAAGTTCCTGCCCGTAGCCGTGCTGCTCGAAGGAAGTTTTAAATCGCTCTACGCCAACCGGATGGCGCCCGAACTGACCGAAAATCCCATCATCGGTTTCAAAGAAGAGAGCAAACCCACCGCCATGATCGTGGTCTCCGACGGCGACATCATCCGCAACCAATTAGACCGAACAGACGGCGCACCGAAACCACTCGGATATGACCAGGACACACGACAGATGTTCGGCAATAAAGACTTCATTGTCAACGCCGTAAGTTACCTCTCCGACGACGACGGACTTATCTCCATCCGCTCGCGCGAAATAAAAATACGACTGTTAGACAAAACACGTATCAACGCCTCCGAACTGTTCTGGCAAATCCTGAACGTGGTCGCGCCCATCGTGCTGATTGTTCTGTTCGGCATCGCTTGGAGTGTTGTTAGAAGGCGACGGTATGGGCTTTGAAAGCACGCAGATGACGCAGATAAAAGTGAATAAATTAGATTAATAAATATGATATAGCGCAAAAAAATATACTCCTGACTTCGACAATGCGACACCTAATCCTTTTCATGCGGAATAGTAAAACACTATATCGTTATTGCAATAACCTCATTTATACCTAATTTTTATAACGGAACAACCTCAGTAGCAATGAATTACA
>Ga0099364_10000526_pt1 | contig 64716 bp, 64 predicted proteins | sample TergutTh196P3_FD_73070 | JGI IMG/M metagenome (GOLD analysis project Ga0099364, IMG submission 73070) | Microcerotermes parvus P3 segment gut microbial communities from Pointe-Noire, Republic of the Congo - Th196 P3 | ecosystem: Host-associated > Arthropoda: Insects > Digestive system > Gut ... | reverse complement strand
CGCCTCAGATTTTTTCCTGTTCTTTCTTTCCAGTGCCGCAGCCACCACTGGCCGATCGTCGACACTGATACTAAGTTCGTCCATCAGAATCTTGATTCGTTCTGGCACAACCGCATCCCAAAGACCATTTTTGTAATCACATAGAGCATTCAGATAACGCCGGATGATTTCAGCCTTAGCCGCACGGCGTACGCATTCGTCGTTTGTGATACACTGGCCAATCATATTGACGCCCATATCGGTCGGCGAAAAGTAAACATCTCGCCCGATAATTCGATGTAAAATATTTTTCAATACCGGAAAGACCACCAAATCACGATTGTAATTGACTGCCATTTCACCGTACCTCTCCAGATGGAAATCATCGATCATGTTGACATCATCGAGATCGGCCGTCATCGATTCGTAAGCCATATTCGCCGGGTGTTTCAGCGGCAAGTCCCAAACCGGAAAAGTTTCGAACTTGGCGTAACCAGCCTGCACACCACGTTGGCGCTCATGATATAGCTGCGACAAACAAGTCGCCAATTTCCCGCTATTTGGCCCCGGCGCCGCCACCACAACCAGTGGTTTGGTTGTCTCGATAAAGGCTTGTGCGCCATAGCCCTCTTCACTAACAATGGTGTCAACATCAGTCGGATAACCTTTGGTTAAAGTATGAATATAAACTTTTAGACGGCGGTGTTCCAGCTGATTCTTGAACTTCTTAGCCGCCACTTGGCCAGTGTAAAGCGTTATAACAACCGCCGTTGTCGGTATGCCTAGGGCCGCGAATTTTTCGACTAATCGCAGCAGCTCAGCCTCGTAACTGGTGTTGTTATCAGCCCGCATTTTTCTTCTTTCGATATGATCAGCGTTGATACAGAAAATAATCTCTGTTTTATCTTTTAACTTTTGTAGCATTTCGACTTTGATGCCCGGCCGATAACCCGGAAAGACCCTGGATGCTGGCGTATCATCGAGAATCTTGCCGCCGAATTCCAAATATAGTTTTTCCCCGAACATTTTAATCCGTTCGTCGATTTTGGCGCTTTGTAGTTCTAGAAATTTGTCGTTGTCGAAACAAATGCCCTGGGCGCTATCACCTATAGCAGAACCCCTTTCGACCGATTCCTCTTCGCCATCATCAAAAGTCGGCGAATTTTCCTTGACATTTTTACTTTCCATAAGACTCTCCTCTCATGTGTAATAATTGTACACCAAAAAAATCCGTTTGGCAAATTTATTCTTCCGCCAAGAAAGCCCGCGCTACACCATTAGTCCAACCAAAACCGTCCTGCAGCGGATATTCCCCGCCGCCGCCCAGACTGTCCGAATCGCGAACATTGTATTTTTCAACCATTTTGCCAGTGGCACGATAAACTTTCTCGTTAATGGCCAACCAACGTTTTCTGATTTCTTCGGCCAGATCGTTGTAGCCGTAATTTCTTAAGCCCTGGACGGCCACCCAAATCAACGGCGCCCAGCCATTTGGCGCGTCCCACTGCTGACCCGAATCGACCAAGGTTGTCAGCAGCCCACCTTTGACCAAGAAATCCTGTTCTAACCTTTCAGCTACACGACGCGCTTGTTCATCGCTGGCCACACCCGACCACAATGGAAATACCGCCGCCAACGTCGCCCGCCCTGTTTGCTGGCCGCGATCAAAATCGTAATCGTAGTAGAAACCGTCATCATGATGCCAAAAGTACCGATCAATCGCCGCGCGGCGTTTGTCGGCCTTTTTCTGGAATTTCTTTTGCAGGGGTAAGGATTTCAAAAGGCCGTACGTTTCAGCAATTGCAATTTCCAGATCGTACAACAAGCAATTCAAATCTACCGCTACGATGTCAGCTGTTCGAATCGTCGCTAGATCGTCCGGATCATCCAACCAGCGCGAACTGAAATCCCAGCCGCTCTCGGCGGCGGCACGCAGATGCAGGTAGATCTCCCGCTCAGTTTCAGCATTGGTTACAACATCTTCGCGAAAAGATTCCGGCCGCGGCGCCTTCCTTTGATCGTAATAACGCGCCAGAACTTCGCTGCCCGGCATTCGCACTACACGGTTCACCGCCGAAACTTCTTTATCTAGGCGCCGGTAACCCTTAACCCAGAAACGATACTCGGTCAGCAGCGCCGGTAGATACTTCAACCAGATTTTGTCGCCCGAGTGATTGGCCAGTAGCCGCACCATATGAACAAAGAACGGCGGCTGGCTGCGTGACAAAAAGTACGTCCGATTAGCCGTCGGAATATATCCCAGCCGCTTTATCATGTAGGCAAAATTGCCGATCATATTTTCGATCATGTCCCAGCGGCCGTCAGCCGCTAGGCCCAGCATGACAAAGTAACTGTCCCAATAAAACTGCTCCTGAAAGCGTCCGCCCGGTACAATATACGATTTGGGCAGAGCGATCAGCGAGCCATAATCCTTGTTGGCCTTGCGTGTCAAAACATCCCACAGTTCCGTGATGTGCTCTGCCATCGTGTCATTCGGATTAGTCTGGTAATCGGCTGATCCATCGGTTTGGAATTCGTAAAAATGCCGCGCCACAAATTCTGTCAGGTCAAAGTCTGGATCATCCTTGCCCAGATCATATTCGTCCCTGATTGCCAGCGCCTCACGCGACGGCACCATGTCGGCGAAGGTTTTACCGTCGGGAAAAATCCGCGCTTTCTGGACGTGCGCGAATAGTTCGCCCAGTAATTCTTCGGGGCTTTTTGGATCAGGCAATAACTTAGAAACAATCGCTCGTCGCATAGCTTATATACTAAAAGTAATAGCAAAATAATTCAAGGCTTAGTTGATTTCAACGAGAACGAGTCTGTCAAATCTTACTTCTGCACGGCTTACGATACGCCGAAATGCTACATCAATTCGTAGAATTGTTACAACACAAGAGAAAGAGGGGCTCTCGCCCGCTCTTTCCTTTTTCAAGATTATCTATCGCTTGAAAAGTTGACTGATCTTCTTTCTTCCCAAGAATGCCACTGAACCAACAGCCATCAAAGCCCCGGCAATTGATATTACCGTCGCTCGCCCAGCAGCCGAAGAAAAGATTCCGGCACTAGGTGCACCAATCCCGCCACCGCCAACCGGAGGTGTCGTCGCAACGTCTTCGAACACCGCTGTGATAGTAACACCGCCCGCCGGCATAACGAAGGTTGTTGTCGGGCTAGTCGCGTCAGCAAATACCACCGGCACTGATGAAGTCCATTCCTTGAACTGTTTGCCCGCCGGTGGTGTTCCAGCGTCGATGCTAACCACATCGCCCGCCGCAAAACTACCGCTACCAGTAGCGCCGGTGCCGGCGCTATCAACTGTTACTAAGTATGTCGGCACAGCATCGACATTAACCGTCGCCGGGTCGGACGGCACTGAGGTCGCTCCGCCAGTCGCACTAACCACGACATAATAGTAATACGGTGATCCCGCCGAGGTCAAAGTCGTCGGAATCGTAAAGCTGGCGCCGGTCTCTGTCGGGATTGCCGTACCACCGACATTGCTGGCCGAGCCATTCTCGTACCATTGGTAAGACAACGTCGCGCTCTCGGTTACGCTGGCCGCCACTGACAGGCTACCCGTTATACTTCCCTCTGTCACAGTGGTAGTTGGCGTCGGCTGAGTATTAATCGTAATCACCGGCGTCGGTGCCGCCATTGTCGTAAAGCTGTTGCTGCTATCGGCCGTCATGGTGGTGTTCGTCGCCACGTCTTCGAACCCGGAAATGTTTACCGTGTATGCTGTGCTGTATGACAACCCACTGTAAGGAATCGTGTAGACCGTGTCGGTCGCGTCCCATGACCCGCCAGACAAAGGTGTCAGAGCGTTCAGCTGTACTGTTCCCGTAACCCCTGTGTCGATCGCCTCGCTAAAGGTAATCACCACGTTACCGCTCAGGGCAGCGCCCGTGCCGCTCGGTGTTACGCTCAAAACTGTTGGTGCCGCGGCATTGGCCGTCAACAGTGGCAACGCAGCCACAAATGCTCCTACTGCCACAGCAATTGACATTAGGCCAGTTGACAAACGCCTAGCGGCTTTGATATGCATTGTGCCCCCGCTAGACTTCTTTTGGTTCACTTGCCTCTTCTTGCCAAGCACATAATATAATAATCTCTTCACCTCGCACCTCCCCACTTACAATACCTACCCGGTAAGTTTACCATATACATATTGCATAACGCAAGTGCTTAAATGTGGTCTGGGTGACAGGACTTGAACCTGCGACCTCCGCACCCCCAGCGCGGCGCGCTACCAACTGCGCCACACCCAGCCATCCGAATCTGACAATCTGCGTGACTGATGGTGCGGAGCACCGCACCCAGTTGACTGGCGCCGTAACCAACTGCGCCGCACCCAGATATTTAAGATTATAACACGAATTTTACCGGCGCCGGATCACTACCTGAAAAATCATTTTGAGATAAACTGTCGCAGTCGCCACGCCCAGGCCAGCCGCAAAGCCCGCCATTACATCCGATAAAGTATGCACACCAAGATAAATCCGCGAAAAGCCGATCGCCAGTAGCCACAACACACCGATGATAACCAAAAGAATCTTCCATAATTTTCGCACACGCGACTGCCAGAAAAAGTAAACCGCCACCGCCACAAACGCCGTGCTGATCATGGCATGCCCGCTGGGAAAACCGTAGCCGACCTCTTGGATCAACCAATTGATATGTGGCCGTGGAATCATAAAAATCTTTTTCAAAAGAACTGCCCCGGCGCTTGCTGCGCCAGTTGCAAGTAGTGTCGGCAACCCGAAATTGGCCCGCGTTTTAGCGATCAACGTCAAAATAACCGCTGAAGTCAACCAAACATACCATTCACCCAAAAAGCTGACTAGGATCATCACGCTCGTCAGCGTCGAATTGATCAGCGTCGCAATCGCCTCATATACTTCGTAATTCAATGTATCGAACTTGCCCAATTTGACCAAAATCGCTAAAACCATAAAGACAACCGCCGATAAACCAACGACAATTAGTGCAGAAATTTTAGTTCGGCGGTTTTCCATATAGCCATTTTACCACTTTCATTCTTGATTTTAATAGCCATTACCGTTATAATTTTCACAATGATCAAAGGAGGAATATGCCACAGAATGACAACATTAATCTGGTGATCGAAATAAACAAACTTGTCAAACATTTCGGCGCGGTCAAGGCGTTGGACGGCTTCAACATGGGCGTTCAGAAAGGTGAAATTCATGGTTTCCTCGGGCCGAACGGGGCTGGAAAATCGACCACGATTCGGGTTCTCCTAGGACTGCTTAAGAAAAATTCTGGCGACGTTACGTTATTCGGCCAGGATCCGTGGAAAGACGCTGTCAAACTTCACGAAAAGTTGGCCTATGTTCCAGGCGATGTGAATTTTTGGCCGAATCTGACCGGCGGTGAAATTATTGATTTGCTTGGCAATTTACGTGGCGGTTTAAGCGAACACAGGCGCAAAGAATTACTAGCTAAATTCCAACTCGACCCGCGCAAGAAATTCCGAACTTATTCCAAAGGGAATCGCCAGAAAGTCGCCCTGGTCGCAGCCTTGGCATCAGATGTCCCGCTCTACATTTTGGACGAACCAACGTCAGGTCTCGACCCGCTGATGGGCAAAGTTTTCCAGGACGAAATCTTCGCGCTGAAAAAACACGGCAAAACCGTCCTGCTGTCCTCGCACATTCTGTCAGAGGCCGAAACGCTGTGCGACCGCGTCACCATCATCAAGGAAGGCAAAACCGTCGCCGTTTACACCCTGGCCGAGCTGAAACGCGAGCACGAGAATTTGGATCAGCTGTTCCTGAGCAAATACGAGGAGGAGGAAAAATGAGCAAGGTTTTTTGTCAAAGTTGCGCCATGCCGCTGGAAAAGCCGGAGGATTTCGGCACTAACGCGGACGGTTCGAAAAACCAAGAATATTGTCATTTTTGTTTCGCGAACGGCCAGTTCACCAACCCGGATATCACGATGGAAGAAATGCTGAAAATCGGGCTGCAAGGTATTGATGAAAATGCCGAGATGAGCAAGCCGATGAAATTTATGATTAAGAAAATGTATCCGATGCAGCTGAAGAAAATGAAGCGGTGGAATAAGCAAGGGTCGGAAAAATGATTTACTTTATCACTGGCGCAAGCGACAGACTCGGCTGTGAGCTCGCGAAACTTTTACTAGAAGATGGCGAAAAAGTTGTTGGGTTATCGCGAACGAAACCAGATTACGAAGTTGATTTTCTAAAACTGGATTTAACTAATGAAGATTCAATTCGCGAAGCCGCAAATGAAATCGCGAAAACCGACGGTGAGATTTCGCTGGTGAATTGTGCGGGAGTTATGGCTCGCGAAACCGAAAATAATTTTGCGGAAATCTCGCGAGTATTTTTGACAAATACGATGGGTCCAATTTTATTGGAAAATCTTCTGTTTGATAAAATTCGCGTAGAAGGCGGTGAATTCGTGAATATAATTTCTACTTCCGCGACACGCGGCGACATTCGGCAGCCAATTTACAGTAGTAGCAAATGGGGGCTTCGTGGTTTTACGCTTGGCTTATCAGAGCGATTGAAAGGTTCACGAGCACGGGCGATTAGTTTTGTGCCGGGCGGTTTCTTGTCGCGAATGGCAGAGAAAATTGATAAGCAAATTGCTGACCCAGAAAATTGGGCACCGGTTGCTGATGTCGCGAAAATGCTTTATGAAGTTCTGAAAACTCCGCGAACAGTTGAAATTTCTGAGATTGTTGTCAATCGGAAATATGAGATAAAGGAGGAGCAATGACTGGCACCTGGCAACTTATAAAATTAATCCTGCGGCGCGACCGCGTCAAACTGCCAATCTGGATTCTCGGTATTTCGCTGTTCCTGCTCTGGATGATTCCTCTGCTGAAGAATACTTACGGCACGCCGGAATCGCTGCAAACCTTATATGAAACGTTCAAATTAAACCCGGCGGGATTGTTATTAACAGGTATGATGGACGCGCCGACGTTTGGCGCGCTGTTCACGATCGAGACGGTTCTGTGGTGGGGGCTGGCGGTCGTTTTCATGAACACGCTGTTGGTCGTGCGGCACACGCGGCAGAACGAGGAAATCGGCGCGCAGGAATTGATCATGAGCGCCAGAGTGCATCGCGGTGCCAGCTCTGTCGCGGTCATGATTGTGGCGTTTTTCGCGAACTTGGTTTTGGGAGCCATAATCGCGGTTGGCATGATTGCGCTATCCGACGGCGGCGCGTTATGGTCGAACTCGCAGGTACTGTTGTACAGCTCCGGCATGGCGCTGCTCGGGTTCACTTGGGCGGCGATCGCGTTGGTCGTGGCGCAGTTGGTCGAGAGCGCGCGGTCGGCCAACGGGATTTTGGCGGGCTTGATCGGCGTAACTTTTTTGTTAAGGGGTATTGGCGATTTCTTGGGACAGGCCGATGCCAGCGGTTTAGTACAGCCGCATTGGATTTCTTACCTGTCGCCATTTGGCTGGATTCAGGCGACGCGCTCGCTGACTTATCCTGAATGGTGGCCGCTGTTAATTCCGATTCTTTGCGCCGTTGTCTTGATCCCTATCGCCTTTGTCATGTTGAATCATCGCGACGTTGGCGCTGGATTGTTGCCGTCCAGAAGAGGTCGTGCGCGAGCTTCGGTATTTCGTCGAACGGCATTAGGCTTGACCTGGTACTTACAAAAGAACATTTTTCTCGGTTGGCTGGTCGGCGTGCTGGCCATGGCGGCGATCTGTGGCGCGTTGGTGTCCCAGATGAGCCACGTCTACGATAGCTCGCCGCAGCTCGCGCAGGTCATCAGCGCCATGGGCGGCACCGGCGCGCAGATTCCGGTGTTCCTGTCGGCGATGCTTATGATCATAATTTTGATGACGATGGCCTACGCGGTTCAGGCTTCGGGCAAATTGCGCGGCGAGGAATCGGCCGGATATTTGGAGAATTTGTTGGCGACGAAATTGCCGCGGATTGGCTGGTTACTGAGGCATTTCTTCGTGGTGTTGGCGGGGGTTTTGGTGATGTTGATTGCGGCTGGGTTTACGTTGGGGCTGGCGACAAATCTCGGTGGCGAGAGTGTCAAGATTTCTGAATACATTTTAGCGGCGTTAAGCTACTTCCCTGTTGTTGCGGTATTTTCCGCTGGCTATGTTTGCCTGTTCGGGTTGTTGCCACGCGCCGCTGGTTTGGTAACTTGGGTTTATTTCGGCTTTGTGGCGTTCGTGTCGTGGATCGGCGGCTTGGTGAATTTGCCTCAATGGCTGAACAACTTTTCGCCGCTGCACTACACTGCCCCAGTACCAGCGGAAGCCGTGAAGATGCTGCCGCTATTTATTATCGCGTCGATTGCGTTGGCCTTGGCAATTATTGGGATTGTGACTTGGCGGCAACGCAACTTGAGCTTGTCTGATTAACACAATAAACAGTTGCATTTGCCCGTCATTTCGTTTATGATAAAGTCATGCTAAAACGACACTTGAAGCTTTCTTTGCCATCAAGGGTGTTTGGATTTGGCGGGCCGTTGTCTGTGACTGCCGCAGCGTTGTTGACCGCAAAAGGCGTCTCGGCTGCGACCGGAAACCGTAACTGCGGTGTGGACACTTTCTTTGACTGGGGCTGTGATTCAGGCAACCCAGAACAGATTACACCGTTACTTATCACTATCGTCAATTGGATGGCTATTGGTGTATCAATCGCTGTGCTGGGTGGCATAATTTATGGAGCGATCCTCTACACCACCAGTGGCGGAAACCCCGAACAATCGAAAAAAGGTCTGGACACTATCAGGAATTCTGTTATCGGGTTGGTCCTATACTTCATTATGTGGGCAGCATTGAATTTCCTGGTGCCAGGAGGCATCCTTTCATGATAAAGAAATTTATAATAAGTTTATCCATAGTTGCATTTAGCGCAACTGGTCTGATGATTGCTATGCCAACGGCGGTCAGCGCTGTAGCTAGAAATGCTCCCTGCACAGGCGAAGTGATCCCCGGCGCCGCTGACTCTGACGCCAACTTTTTTGGTTTCCCAACTTGGTACCGAGGCCTGGGCAATGTCCCAGGCAAAGGAGGCAAAGATGGCAATTGCGAGCTCCAGGTAAACGTCATTATCTTTACTGTCGTTCTGAACATTGTTGACATCGCCTTGCGTATCGTCGGCATTTTGGCAGTAGGCTATGTTATCTATGGCGGCTTTAGATACGTTACATCCCAAGGCGAACCCGAAGAAACCAAAAAGGCCCAAGACACAATTTTGAAGGCCGTCATCGGCGCGGTCATTGCTATGATATCGGCCATTATTGTTAGCTTTATTGTCGGGAGGTTGGGCGCATGAAAGTACTTGGATTACTCGCAGCAATAGATGTCAACGTTCCGAAAGTTTCCGGCGACCGGCTGATGACTAACATTTTGAATCTCGCATACTTTATTCTAGGTATGGTGGCGGTAATTTTCATAATCATGGCTGGCTACCGTTATCTGACAGCTAACGGTGATCCGGCTAAGGCTCAGAAAGCCATGCAGACCATTCTCTACGCTGTAATTGGGCTAGTTGTAGTTGTAGCAGCCTTTGCGATTACTAACTTTGTGTTTGGAAGGGTTTAGCCGATGAAGAAGATCTTCTTAAGTTTAGTCATGATCGCAGGCCTGTCCGGTAGTTTGGTCTTTGCAATGCCAGCATCTGCCGCACCCGATACCTCTACGGAAAAGAATATACAGGAATTATGCAAGGCCAATCCGAACTCCTCCGTTTGCGCCGATCTGAAAGACCCCAATGCCGACACAGCCTTAAATAATACTTTTAGAAATATCATCAATGTCCTAATCTTTGTAGCTGGTATCATCGCCGTCATCATGATCACCATCAGCGGTATTCGCTTCGTAACCGGCCGCGGCAGCCCAGATGCCGTCACAAAAGCCCGTAACATGCTGATCTATTCGATCGTCGGTCTGGTTATCGCTGTGTCAGCCTTTGCAATTGTCAATTTCGTTTTAAGTAGGTTATAAAAGAAAGGAGTCACCTATGAGGAAACTAACAAATATAATTGTTGCCATGGTCGCAGTATTGGGCGTTGGCGCAACATTCCTTGCGCCCGCACCGGCGTACGCAGCCCCAGCTGATTGTAACAAACTGTCTGGTGCTGCAAATATTGCAGCCTGTAGCGCCTGCCAATCCGAGACCGGATCAGAATGGGTCGGCGGAAAATGCGTGCGAGCCAGCGGCGCCCGCGACCTTAACAGCACTATCCAGCAGGTCATCAATATTATGCTCTTCATCATCGGTATCCTGTCTGTCATCATGATCATCTGGGGCGGCATCAGTTACGTCCTGTCACGCGGCGATCCTGAAAAAGTTAAGAATGCAAAAAACACTATTATTTATGCGATCGTTGGTCTGATCGTGGCAATTCTGGCCTTCGCAATCGTCCAATGGGTGTTTAGTCTGCTGGGATCTTAAACATAATCGATTTGCAATGAAACTCCAAGTTTAGTAAAATGTTAAAGAATTAGTAATTTGATAGAGGGAGGCTAAATGAAAAGCATGATAAAGAAAATCAGCACAACATTGCTTTTAGTGCCAGCTTTGGTGCTGGGGTTCGGATTGTTCGCACCAGCGGTCCATGCGGCGCCGGGTGATCCATGCGACGAGACGCAAGGTTTGGCGGGCGCAATTAACGAAGACTGTGCAGTCGGCGAAGGCATGCAAACCGGCTCGCTGTTTGGTAATAATGGCATTGTGACCACCGTTATCAACATTATGCTGTTTATCGTTGGTATCCTGTCTGTCATCATGATCATCTGGGGTGGTATCCGCTATGTCTTGTCACGCGGTAAAGAAGACGAGGTCAAGAACGCCAAGAATACTATTCTGTACTCCGTGGTTGGCCTAATCATAGCAATCATCGCCTACGCACTGGTTAACTGGGTATTTGGAGTACTCGGCGGTTAGTCAAAGGTAGCTCTATGCGACAATTATTTAAGAAGTTAAGCAAGGTCATCTCAGTTGCCACGCTGTTTGTTGGTGTGACGCTGATGTCGACCTTGCCGGCTTCTGCTTTGTCGATATTGGATGTTTTTAGCGGTTCTTATCGTGGCGAAGGCCAACCGACCGAGCTGTTTGATGGGCCACAAGCATTGATCCCGCGCGCCATTAATCTGATGCTGTTCGTCGTTGGAATTCTGGCGATTTTCATGCTGATTTGGGGTGGTATTCGCTATGTTATCTCTGGCGGTAACCAAGAAAAGGTCAAGGATGCAAAGAATACCATCCTGTACGCTATAATCGGTTTGGTTGTCGCAATCCTGGGCTATGCGATCGTGAGCTGGGTTGTCAGTGTTGTTGGTACAGGCGCCGGCGGCGGTACTTCGGTTTAGGAAACTCTTAATAGAAAAATACCTCGCTATCACTAGCGGGGTATTCTCTTTGATTACTTCTTCTCTATTGGATCTGAATCTTGCGGGCTTGCTCTTGTTTGACCTTATTGAACGAAACTGTCAATACGCCGTCCTTTAGAACAGCATCAACCTCGTCTTCTTTGACCGCAACTGGTAATACCAAGGTTCGGCTGAACTCGCCCCAGTAGCATTCTTGGACGTGCCACTGTGTCGCTTCGGTGTCGTCACCACTGCTCAATGTTCCGCTGATCGTCAGTACGCCATCAGAAATCGACACGTCTAGATCATTCTTGTTGACACCAGGCGTGCGAGCCTTAACGACCAGTCTATCTGGTGTTTCATAGACATCGACCGCCAGTTGCCCCGGCACCGAGTCATAGTCATCTTCGTTACTCGAAGTAGTCGTGGTTGTTGTCGTTGTTGTCTGCTGTACTACTGTCTCAGCTGCCTCAATCGGTTCTTCTTCAGTTAAAAAGGCTGCTGCCAGCTCGTCATCCAGCAACAAATCGTCGTCATTTTGCCTCGCCATTTTTTCCCTCCATCTCGCTTAATTCGGGTGTTTATGCGATAATTGTAGCGTAAAGTTACTATTTATGCAAGTTTTGGCATAAGTTTGATGTGGAAATTACAATGAATGGGTGGACTGATAAGTTTTTGGGTGTAGTTTCACCCCATATTTGCAAGGGTTGCAATGCCAGTGGTGCGCTACTGTGTGATCGTTGTATAATTGACATTTTGGACAATGGCTTCATCTGGTGCGTAAAATGTGGCCAAATGACAAAAGGGGCAAATATGTGTTCTGGCTGTTGCCGGAGCAGCAGCTTCAAGCAAGTTTGGGCAGTCGGTTGGCGGCAAAAAAACTTGCGTCGTCTGGTTGGCGACTATAAATACAACAGTGAGCGAGCAGCAGCAAAAATAGTCGCGCGGTTATTGGACAAACGCTTGCCTACTCTGCCGATTGATACTGTAATTGTGCCGATTCCAACAATTTCATCGCATGTTCGTCAGCGTGGTTTCGACCATATGAAATTGGTGGCTAAAGAATTGAGCAAGCAGCGCGGCTTAAAATGCATGCCTCGATTATTGTTGCGGCAGACAAATACCGTACAACACAAGTTGGGCAGCAAAGCGCGAATTGCGGCGGCCGAACAAGTTTTCGCCATAAATCCACGCGCTAAAATTCCAAATGCTATTCTGCTACTGGACGATATCTGGACAACTGGTGCAACAATGACAGCTGCGGCTAGACTTCTGAAAGATTCTGGTGCGAGAAATATTATTGGTGCCGTTGTGGCAGTTCAGCCGAAGAAGTAACTACTGGCCGTCTTTCCTTGGCACATAATGTAGAATCTGCCAGATGACACCATATTTGTCCTTGACCATGGCATATAGTTCGCTAAAGAAAGCTTTTTGCGGTTCCATATGTACTTCGCCACCCTCTTTTAGCTCGTCGAACAAACGCTGGATTTCTGCTTTGTCGGCCGTGCTGACCGTCGGGCTGATATTGTTACCGCTGACTACCGGCGTGCCCGACGGCATGTCCATGAACATCACGGTCATGTCGCCGACCGGCACCCCGGCGTACATGATGCGATCCTTGTCTTCCTCCTTCAAAGGATAGTTCGGATCAGGCGGCGCTTCGGCGTAAGTCATCAGATTGTTAACGCTCGATTTAAAAACTTTTGCGTAGAATTCGACGGCTTCACGGCAGTTGCCATCAAAGTTTAGAAATAGTTCAAGTTTCATAAATTCCCTTTCTTACTTAGATAATTATTTAACCGGCATCAACACCATCGTCAAGGCTTCTTCCGGCGGAAATTCCGGTCCGTTATAATAAACTTCGTAGGCCGTCCCTGTCGCTTCGAGCTGGTTATTCTTCATCCACTCCATCATTTCTTTGTAAGTCGGCTCCATTTCCGTGTAAGGACCGCGATGCATGGCGGCGACATATTTCCCGGCCGGGATCGAGCTGGCTTTGACTTCATCGTTGCCAGGTAAAGCTTCGGCCACTGGGAAACCAATTTCAACGTCCAGATCCTGCATGTCCATGTTGTAGTAGGCCACAAAAGGCACGTCCGACATCAACTTCCCCGCTTCTTTCAGATAAGAAGTTATTTTGCCATAAATCTCACCAATCACCGTCGGCATATTCTGGACCGGCGTCCGGGTCCGGATCGTCAGAGTTGGCTGCTCGCCCCTCTCTAGCACCATTATGTCTGTAACTCTTGGCATAGCACCCCCCCCTGTTAATAATTGCCTGGCGGAGGAGGGGAGATTCGAACTCCCGCGCCAACTTTCGCCGACCTAACGATTTAGCAAACCGTCCCCTTCAGCCACTTGGGTACTCCTCCGTACTCAAGAATTTTATCATATTGTCTGATATAATGAAACATGGAAGGTTGACCGAGCGGCTTAAGGTGCCGGTCTTGAAAACCGGTGTGCGGGTAACCGTACCGAGGGTTCGAATCCCTCACCTTCCGCCAGAAAAAGCGACCGGGCACTCACTAGTCCGGTCGTTTTCTATTTTACTGAAAACGAATCGTCAAAGATTTGTGCAGTTTTAACAATTTGGGCTTTTTTCGAAAAAACGATTGTGATATAATGAGCTTATGGATAATGATGGTGGCAAGGATTTCCAATGGCAGCCAGACGAAAATCAACCGGCGGCCACTGATCAGTCAGCTGATCAACCAACTGCAGAAGTATCTGATACTAACGAACAAGTTGAGACTCAGCCAGAAACCCCGGACGAAACGCAAAACGAACAAAGTCCAGAACAGGAATCGACAGATGAAGAAATCAACGAGCCCGAGATCGCACCTGTCGAAATTAGCTGGACCGCCAGCGATAGCATCGAACACCACCGCAGCAAAGGCTGGTATATCGGCATCATTTCAATCGTTGTAGCAATTACGGCGTTGCTAGCAACACTAACTTTCTTCGAAATCTTTTCGTTGTCAACTAGCATCACAACAGAGATACTAGTAATCGTGATGATGGTTGCCCTGATCGTTGTCACACGCCAGCCAGCCCGCGAGGTAAACTACCTGTTAACAGATGCTGGCCTAACGATTAATGGCCAGCTGCATCCATTTAGTGAATTTCGTGCCTTTGGTGTGCGCCAGGTCGGTGCGATGTGGCAACTGGTACTAACGCCGATCAGACGTTTTGGAATTAATGTATCAATGTTCATTAACGAAGAGCAAGGCGAAAAAATTATCGACGAACTCGGCGCCCGTCTGCCAATGGAAGACGTCAAGAACGACATCCTGGACAGTCTGATCCGCCGTCTCAAGATTTAAATAATGTGTTAAAATATTTCTAAGGAAGAGTGGCCGAGTGGTTGAAGGCGCGCGACTCGAAATCGCGTAGGCGGTGTGAGCCGTCTCGGAGGTTCGAATCCTCTCTCTTCCGCCAGGAAGAAATTTTTGACATTCATGTCAAGAATTTGTTTCTTGAAAAGAAACTAGGATTCGAGCCCAAGGTTCGGGCGTAGCGTTCGGGACGAACCATCCTCTCTCTTCCGCTAGGTATAAATTGAAAATGATACGAAAGATGAATGAACCAACAGTTCTCGATCTAATTATCGAAACCCACGTGGGGCTCGAGCGTCAGGGGCCTGGAAGCCCCGAGACGACCATCAAGGCATTGAGCCTTGTAAATGGCTTGAATAAAAACTCCCGAGTATTAGATTTGGGCTGCGGAACTGGCGGACAGACCATGGTCCTTGCCCAAAATATTGCCGGAAATATTTTTGGTATCGACCAAATTCCTGAATTCATAGATATCTTCAATGAGAACGCAAAGAAATTAGGTTTGGAGAAAAGAGTACAAGGTTTAGTTGGCTCGATATATGAACTTCCGTTTAAGAAAGAAGAATTTGATCTAATCTGGTCGGAGGGAGTGATAGATAATTTCGGCTCGGAAAAAGGGTTGAAATATTGGCATGGTTTCCTAAAAAAGAATGGCTATATCGTCGTTAGCTGTGCATCATGGTTTACTGATGAGCATCCTAAAGAAATTGAAAAGTTTTGGACTGATGCGGACTGCGAACTAAATACGATTGAGAAAAATATCTCGATAATGCGAAAAGCTGGTTTTACTCCTATCGCTACATTCAAATTGCCAAAGGAATGTTGGACGAACAATTATTTTGTCCCACGAGAAAAAGCAGAGAAAACGCTTCCGGAAAAATATCCTGGGAGCAAAACTGTCGAGGCATATATGAAGGACGAAAAACGCGAAGTAGAGCTGTATACGAAATACAACCAGTATTATGGATACGCCTTTTATATTGGCAAAAAATAGTAGTGGGGCAAAATTATCGATTTAAAATAAAAGAGGTCACCGATTCAGGCGACCTCTTTTGGGATTACATGTTATTTGTTTGACTCGTGATTCCTCACGTATGCGTCCAAGTCAATACCTAATTCGCCACAGACGGACTTCAAGCCCGGCTCTAGCGCATCAGCCCACTGATCATAGACTGCTTTCATAGAAGCATCAAAGTGATAGTAGTTCGGCAAGGACGTTGCGCCGTAATGAGCCAAAAGAGCATAATAGTGATCAAGACCACCAGAAGCCGACAGCAGCGCCTTCTGCTCAGCTGTCACGCCTGAAACCTTGTCTGTCCACAGGTCGTTCCAGATCTCAACGTAGGCTTGGTAGCGGTCATACGAAGCAACCACACCACATCCCGGATCAACATAGTACGCACCATAGTAGGACTCTATCTGGCCCGCGGTAAAGTCACCGTAACCAATATTTGCATAGTCGTCAAAAGTGAAAGAAGATCCACCACTGGTCTGCCAGGTTACGCGGCTGGGCGCCAAGCCACCATCGTCGACCCATTTTTGGTATGCTGCGTCAACTGCTGCCCAGTCAATTTTGTCGCCTGGCTTAGCAAGGTTCTGCCAGTAGAAAGACGTGGTCAGTGCTTTTCCTTCGAACTCATAGCAACCAATGAAACCCAGGTTCACAGGAACTGACTCGACAACTTTTTCTTTATATTCACCGATGAACACCATGTTGATGTTCTTGTTGTTTTGGGCCCGTGGGATAAAGAACACGTAGGCGCCGTCAGCCGTCATCTGTTGACCATCCTGCACCGAAATGGCGAAGTCCCAATATGTGTTCGCTTCTTTTGAAGTCAATACGAAGCTCTCGTATTTGTCGAAAACTGCCGCGTCAACCTTTAGATAGCCGTTGTCCTTTTGTTTGGAATCCCAGATAAAGTAAATCCCTGGGAAGTCTGCACTATGGGCGTTCGATGTGATTTTTGCGCCCGAAGCGTTTTTGCGTGTGTCGTTTTGTGCAACGCCGACGTTAACGGCGACGTCTTTATCGCTTTGGCCCTTCCACTGGACAGTGCTGGCTGACTGAGCCGCCCCGACCGGTGCTGCGACAGCGAACACCATCGCCAGCGCCATAACAAAAGTTAATATTTTCTTCCTCACTGCAACCCTCCTTAGATTACATTTACGTTTATATTTTAACAAAGGATGCCAAGGTGGTCAATCGTTTTCAACAAGGACAGGTTGTTGGAAAAGCATTAGAAACCATGCAACAATCGCCAGAAGAAACTCGGGCCCGGCACGTCATTAGCGGCCACGATCTCGACAGATTTTCCATCGACGCTGATTGTGCCAGCCCTTTGCCCAGCCTGCAGCGAGCTTAGGTTCTTGTAAGTTTTCGTCTTGAAATCCGGCATTTGATCAATCCACGTAGTAACTGTCAAATCATCGGCGGCGAGCAGATCAGTCTTGCCGCCCCACGGACTGGTTAGTCCACCAACCGCCTGACCGGATCGGGCCAAATTATGCGCCACCAGATTTTTTTCAAGGCTGTTCAGCAGTTCTTCGGCCGCCGCAAAAGCCACATCATAATTCTCCTGGCCTAAAGTCGCCAGCACTACAGTTTGCCTTTGGCCGTCAATTTCAATGTGTGTTGCGAAAATCACGCCGGCACCGGCCTCTGATGTGTAACCAGTCTTGCCAGCGAAAACGCCCTGCTGCCCCAGTAATCGGTTAGTGTTTTGTAGACTGCCAGCAATCGGAAAAGCAACTTCGCTGGCACCCATAATTTCCGTCAAAACTGGATTCTTCAGGGCAACCATCATCAACTGGCATAGATCCAAAGAAGAAGCTCGCGTGCTGGGATCAAGGCCGCTAGCATCATCGCCAATCGTCGTATCGAGCAAATTATTCTTTAGTACCCATTGCTGGGCAGTCGCCTGGTAGTCTTCCAGCGAGCCAAACGCCCAAATCGCCAAACTGTCGGCCAGATTGTTGGAACTGGCCAGCATGACAGCCTCAATCATTTGGCGCTCGGTCAATGTTTGGCCAGCGGCGATTGGCGCATAGCTGCCGCCCATAGCTTGGGTTGCGATTAGCCTCGCTACATCGTCATCTGTCATTGTAATGGTAGGGCCATTTTCACCGGGCTGCAGCGGATGCTTGTCAAGCACGACCAGCGCGGTGATGACCTTTGCAATGCTGGCCGTCGCAAAAGCTCCGTTGTCGCCATTAACGCGACACTTTCCTTCGTCAGCCAAACCAACCGCCGCCCTGCCTTGCACGGGCCACGCCAAAGTCAACGGCCCGGTCTTACCTGCTGCTACTTTGATAGTAGGTGCATCAAAGTGGTGCTGTCGCGCCATAGCCTGCCAAGCGTAATAGCCGCTGGCCAATGGCACCAGTAACATTGCAAGGATAATCCACCATTTTTTCATTATGAATATTGTAACATGGCCAATGACTTTGCAAGAAACAAAAATGTCAACCTCGCGGGCCGACATTTTTCTTTTCTTCCTGGCGGAGAGGAAGGGATTCGAACCCTCGAAACGAGTCACCCCGCTTACACGCTTTCCAAGCGTGCTCCTTCAACCACTCGGACACCTCTCCGTATGGGAACATTTTACCACACCACTTGTCATCCTGAACTTGTTTCAGGATCTAATGAATAATCGATTGGATTCCGGATCAAGTCCGGAATGACAATCGCATATTACTGCAGAACGCTGGCGACCAATTCTTTGGCCGAGCTTTGCAGTTCGCGCAGGTGTTCGCGACTGATGAAACTTTCGGCGTAAATTTTGTAGATATTTTCTGTGCCGCTGGGTCGCGCGGCGAACCAGGCGTTTTGGGTGTTGACCTTTAGGCCGCCGATTGGGAAACCGCTGGCGGTCGTTTCGATTTTGGTGATTTTTTCTCCAGCTAAAGATTTCGCCTTGACGTTTTCGGCGTTCAGATCTTTCAGCTGGGCTTTTTCGGCCAAGGTCGCCGGCACGTCGAGTCTTTCATAAAAGCTTTCGCCAAACTTTTCGGTCAGTTCAACATAAATTTCCGCTGGCGATTTGCCGGTGCGCGCCAAGATTTCCGCGGCCAACAGCGCCAAAGTAATGCCGTCCTTGTCGGTCGTCCAAACTTCCCCGTCAAAGTTTAAGAAACTTGCGCCGGCCGATTCTTCTCCGCCAAAGCCGAATGATCCGTCTAATAATCCTCCGACGAACCATTTCATGCCGACCGGCATTTCGACCAGATCGGCGCCGACGTCCTTTGCAACGTAATCGATCATGCGTGAACTGACTAAGGTTTTGCCGACTTTCGGTGCGCGTCCGCCAGCGAACCAATCCGGCCGATTCTGCCACAAATAGTAAACTGCCACCGCCAAATAATAATTCGGATTCATCAGCGCGAATTCGTCCGCGTCGTCGGCGCGCGACACGATGCCGTGCCGGTCGGCGTCGCCGTCGTTGCCGGTGACGATGTCGAAATTGGCCGACAAATTGGCCCGCTCGACCGTGCCGTTCATGGCGAATTTCGACGAGCAATCCATGCGGATTTTTTCGTCGTGGTCTAGAGTCAGGAACGGAAAGCGCGGGTCGACCTTGTCGTTGATCTCTGTTAAGTTCAGATTATAGACTCGTGCAATTTCTGGCCAATAGTCGATTGCCGCCCCGCCTAAACTGTCGGCGGCAATTCGCACGCCTTTCTTGGCGATTGCTGTCATATCAACAACGTTTTTCAGATCTTTTACATATTCTTTGCGAAAATCGTAGCGTTTGGCCTGTTCTAATGCTGTTGCGAAATCGGCCCGAACGACCTCTTTCCAAATGCCGGTTTCGAGGATTTCGTTGGCCCGAGCCTGAATCATATTGGTGGCGTCGGTGTCAGCTGCGCCGCCGTGCTCGGGATTGTATTTAAAGCCGCCATCGGTCGGCGGGTTGTGGCTGGGTGTGATGACAATACCGTCGGCCAGTTTAGTCAAGTCAGCCTGTTCGCCTTTAGCCACCTTTTCGAAATTCTTGGGGTCATTCTTTTGATTGTAAGAAATGATGGCTCGCGAAATGGCTGGCGTTGGCGTCCACATAGCGCAACCTTGCGGGGCTTGGCCGGCTTCGGCTTGTTCAAGAAGTTCTTCGGTAATGTGATTGTCGACAAAGTATTCCACCCCTGCCCCGGCGAAAACTTCCAATGTTGTGCGAAAGGCCGGCAGTGACAACAGGTGCGTATCGATGCCGACAAAAATCGGCCCATTCAGGCCGCGTGATTGCCGGTACTCGATCAGCGCTGCTGCAATTGCCACGAGATGGGCCTCGTTGAAACTGCCCGACGTGGATTTGCCGCGGTGGCCGCTGGTGCCAAAGGCGACTTTTTGCGCCGGATCTTCAACGTCTGGCACGATGTCGTAATACGCTGTCAGAACTTCTTTGATGTTGATCAGATCTGTTTCCTGAGGCAATTCTCCCGCTCTGCTGCTCATTGGTCCTCCTTGGTTAGTTGGACATATTTTAACAAAGAAACTAAACTTTGTCATTCCGGACTTGATCCGGAATCTAATCGATCAAATGGATACTGAAGATCCCGAAAACTTGTTTCAGGATGACAGTTTAAGTTTTTTCAGAAACTTGCGGGTGATTTCTGTCTCGTCCCACGGGTCGTCAGATTTGGCGCGCTCCATTGTTTTTTCATGACCCTTGCCCAGCAAAACCACTGTATCACCTTTCTTGGCCATCTTGAGCGCAAACTCTATCGCCTTTTCACGATCATCAATTAGAAACAGGTCTTTGTCCAGAGTTTTACCGGCCTCCTTGGCACCAGCCGCAATCTGTTCAGAAATCGGTCGCACCGGGCCGCGCGGATCTTCTTCCGTAATTATTACAACATCAGTGTTCTCGCCAGCCAGTCGACCCATGACGGATCTTTTACTTACGTCGCGTTTACCAGCTGCGCCGAACAGTACGATCAGTCGACCTTTGGTCATTTTCTTCAGATCCGGCAACAGCTTCTGGAAAGAATCCGGCGTATGTGCAAAGTCAATTATCACATCGAAATTCTGACCCTCGGCGATCTGGTTCATGCGACCCTCAACGCTGGTCAGCCCATAAATTCCTTCTTCGATTTCTTTTTGTGTTAAGTCCAGCGTTAGCCCAACGCCAACCGCCGCCAGAGAATTGTAGACGTTGAACTGCCCCGGCAAACGCGTTTTTATATGCAAAGTCTGACGGCCCTTCTTGACAAAATATTCTACGCCCTGGGATCGCAGTTTGACTTGCCGCGCCCGCAGATCGCCCTTTTCTACGCCATATGTCAAAGGCTTCGGCACGTCGCTGGCGAAATACTTCGCCACAGGATCGTCTGCATTGATCACGCCGACGCCGCGGCCGTCGCGCTTGGACTGGTTAGCTGCCAGCTGGAACAATCGTCGCTTAGCGTTGACATAGTTTGAAAAAGTACCGTGGTAATCAAGGTGGTCGTGCGTCACGTTGGTCAGTACCGCGATGTCAATCGGCACGCCAAAGATCCGATGTTGCGACAGAGCGTGGCTGGTTACTTCTAGCACCAGGAATTTGACATCGGCGTCGCGAAATTCAGCGATTTTCTTATTCAGGATCCGTGTATCCGGCGTTGTTGTGTGAGCCCGCTGCGGCGTGATTTCGTCGTTAATTGCTGTGGCGACAGTGGTCATCATAGCGACCGACTTGCCGGCGTTTCGCAACATGTTGTAAATCATGAAACAAGTCGTTGTTTTGCCGTTCGTGCCGGTAACGCCGATCACCGTCATACCGCTGGCCGGGTAGTCGTATTTGTTTGCCGCCCGAAAGGCCATCATCCCGTGATACGGTCGCGTCGCGAAATTGTAGATTCTCGTCAAAGTTTTTTTCATCGTGGTAGACATTTTAGCATCTTTCATGAAAACACGCAGGGCTCTCTAATCTTCGTGAAACTTTTTTGCTCTATGCTGCCGACCGAAAATCTCTTATGAGCCTGAAATATTCTTCCAGTCTCCCAAGGGGATCGGTTTCGCCTTCTCTATTTAGGACCTTGATGGGGTGAGTGGCGCTGATAAAGCGTACCTGCTCTAACCCCGCAGTAGCAACAAAATCTGGGTTAACTTCCAAGGGCGTGTTGGTCTCTTCGTCCATATCCACCGGTTGAATTCCGCCCGCCGCGTTAAAATGCAACAAGCCGTCATACTCCCTAACATATTCGTGTAGCCCATCTGGGCCTAACCATGGAATTGCCTTAACTATATCATATCCAGAATCTTCGAATTGTTCAATTTCGCTAGAAGTATTGGCGCTAGGAATATAAGGATACCCATGCACGGCGCACCATGCTGCGACTTCAGGGTAATGGTGTCTGGCGCCATTAAAATGCGCGATACTCCGCCGAAGATCCTTACCTCCGATGCGTTTAATGTCCTTCATTTTTTTGACAGTATTAATACCACACATCGACACCACAATGTCTCTTTCTAAAAAAGCGGCTGCTGTTTCTAGCGTCTGCCTGACTAGTTCTGGGAAAGAGATTACATCATCATCTAATGGGTAACAAAGATTTACGCGTTTGACTTCGCCGTCTACAACTACTGATATTAATTCGTCGCGCTCGCCTTCGTCGGACAAACCAAACATGACAGGCTTTGGGATAATTTCCGGTTCGATTTTCTCAATAAGGGGGGGGGTAGCAGAGATTTCAGACATCTTGTAATTATATAACCCTTTTAGATATATGTCAATGTGTATAACATTTTTTCGCGAAATCTGTTAGAATAGGGCGATGAAAATTCTTGGAATCGAGAGCTCTTGTGACGAAACAGCTGCTGCTGTAGTCGAAGACGGTTTTCGTTTGCTGTCGAACGTCGTCAATTCGCAAATCGACATTCACACCGTCTTCGGCGGCGTCGTACCAGAGGTAGCAGCACGGTCGCATATTGAAATGATTCTGCCAGTGATAGATAAGGCCGTAGCGGACGCTGGCGGCTGGGACGAAATCGACGCCATCGCCTGCACTACCATGCCCGGACTGATCGGCTCGCTGTTGATCGGCTCGTTGGCGGGCCGAACTTTGGCACTGATGAAGAAGAAACCTTTTTATCCAATTCATCACGTTGAGGCGCATGTTTATGCAAACTTTATCACTGACGCCGCGCCGGAATTAAATTTGGATGGCTTAAGGAAAACCCAGCCCGAATTCCCGATGTTGGCCCTAATTGTCAGTGGCGGCCATTCGCAAATCGTGCTATTTCGCGATCACGGTGACTACCAGTTGATCGGTCAAACTGCCGATGACGCAGTCGGTGAGGCCTACGACAAAGTTGCCAAAATCCTAGGTCTGCCCTACCCCGGCGGGCCGTCGATTGCGCGAACCGCCGAGCATGGTGATCCACATAAATACCCCTTGCCCAAAGCCAAGATGCAAAATCCTTATGATTTTTCCTTTTCTGGGCTCAAGACAGCCGTTCTGCGCACCGTTCAGTCAGAAATCGGAGAAGACCACACTTTTCCATCCGGGCAGCTTGCAGAGCTTCTGACGACCCAGCAGCGCAATGATTTCGCCGCCAGTTTTGCAAATGTCGCTATTGAGACGTTGGTCGAGAAAGTTGCTAGGGCCTTTCAAGAATTCCAGCCCAAATCCGTAGTCATCGCCGGTGGCGTAGCAGCAGATCAAGAACTGCGTCGTCAGCTTAGAGATAAACTGCCAATCCCAATCGAGTATCCGCCGAGGAGTCTCTGCACCGACAACGCCGCAATGATCGCGTCCTTGGGCTACTTCGTGGCGCGAAACGTTCCAGCAACAGATCCGCGCGACGTCGATGTTTTGCCGTCTATCTCAATGACGAAAACGGCGTGGAATCTCAACGGGACTCTTTAATAATTTCTTTCAAAATTTGCTTCAAATTATCCGCCGCCGACAGAAGATTCTCATCAAATTCCGCGCAGTCGCCACTGTCGCTGACGGTTTTAACCATGACTACTGGAATATTGTATCTGTCGGCCACACGTACTACTGCGGCGCCCTCCATATCACAGATGTCGGCGTTGAATTGCTCGACGATCTGATTGATTTTTTCAGGATCAGCTAGGAATTTGTCGCCGCTTGCTAACGTCGCCAACTGGATTTCCCCACCCAAATTATCCCTCAGTTTAGTATCGGTCGGGAAGAATATCCGTCCGTCCAGATACTGCCCCACCTCATAATTTTCATCTGCGCTCAGGTCAAAATCGTAGTGGACGACTTTTTCCACCAGCAGCGTCTGGCCGACTTTCAAATTTTTTTTCAGGGCACCGACCACGCCGACGTTTAGAATCTGCTGAACTTCTCCGCCGTGTTGCCGCACGAGCCATAGTAGCGCCTCTGTAGCCGAAGCCGCATCAATCTGGCCGACGCCGCTGGTTGTGACGCAAATATTATCCTGACAATAGAATGTTCGGCCCAGGTGCTCAACTTTTTTTGGCTGGTCTAGGGTCGCCATAACGGCGTTGAATTCCTCTGATAGGGCGACAACGATGCCCAGAACTTTTTGATTACGAAATTCTTCCATATTCCAATTCTAGCACATGATATACTAGAGTAATGACAAAGTTACAAGTGAGTTTTCTGCAGTCCCCCGTTTGGGCCAAATTCCAACGCTCCATCCACCGCGAAGTCATCGAGAAATCCGGCGATGACTGGTCGTATCTGGCTATAGTCGAACGCGGCCAGTTTAGCAACCGCTTGTATTGCCCCTATGGCCCGACCGCTATTTCAGTTGATAAATTATCAGATGCGTTAAATGATTTAAGGAAAGAAGCCAAAGCGCGCAAACTCGATTTCGTACGCGTCGAACCGATTACCCCAAAGGCAACAGAGGACGATCTACGCAAACTGAATCTGCGACCCAGCGATCGTTTTGTTGAACCGCCCAGCACGCTGATTAACGATGTCAGTGTCGAACCCGACCAGATCCGCGCCCAACTCAGCCAATCTGCCCGCCGCTATGCCCGCAAGTGTGACGCCGCCGGTGTCACCTACTCTGTTAGTTACGATCCGCATGACATCAAATTTTTCCTGGACATGATTCATGAAGTCCGTGCACGGACCGGTCTGCGCGCCCACGATGATCTGTATTTCCGCGAGATTGCTGCGACGCTTTTCCCCTCCAAGGACGCCGGTTTGCTTCTCGCCGAACTGGACAATCAAAAGATCGCTGCAATTATTTTCTACACCGATGGCGAGACAATGAGCTACGCCCATGCCGCTAGTCTGACAGAGTTTCGTAAGATTTCACCGGCGACAGGCTTGGGTCTGTATGCCCTGCTCTTTGCCCATGAACAGGGCTGCAAGAATTTCGACTGGTTCGGTGTCGCGCCGGAAGGCTCGACCGACCCGCGCTACAGGGCCTGGCAAGGCTTCACCCAATTTAAACAATCCTTTGGTGGTCAGCGCATCAATCGCCTTGGCACATGGGAGTTACCCCTGAAAAAAGTTCGCTACCTGCTCTATCGCCTGATGCTGAAGTTAACCGGTCAGCAAATGCGATACGCGCTAAAAATGTTTAAGTCAAAAAAGAGTTGAGCCCGCCCCGAGGAGCGCAATTATCGCGGATAAATCGCGACCATCGTTGCGAGCTCAACTCGGGACGGGCTAGTTGTCACTTCACCCATCCGTAGACTACTCCGACGTAGATCGCGGTACACGCCGACAACGCCGCTGCGCTGAGTAGCAACAGAATGCCGCGGTTGGTACGACGCTTGCCCTTTGGCGAGTCGTCGTTCCATGACATCGCTACTATCAGCACCCCTGCTACAAAAAGCAAGCCGATTAGCACGCTCAGCACGCTCTCTACCACGATGACCTCCCATGGTTGATGGATGGTATCGCACAAGGTTGATTGTGCGACATGGGCGGATCAGGTTCAAGACAGACTCGTCTCTCACTGATCGTGCCGTGATCATATAACAGAACCCCCCCCCTGTCAATAGCTTCTTATCTTTTACTTTGCTCCGCGCCCAAAAGGTGCTACAATACTTATGTAAAATCAGATATTGTGAGCAGTAAAACCGTTATGCGTGTTTTAAGATTGATAAGATTCTTCACGTGAAATGTCAAGTTAACAGAGGCCGAATAAAGCCTAGAGGTCTAACATGAAGTTACCCAAAGCCTACGAACCCAGTAGCTACGAACCACAGATTTACGCCCTCTGGGAGACCAGCGGCGCCTTTGCATCAACAGGGCAGGGCGAACCTTATTCGATCGTCATGCCGCCGCCTAACGCCAACGGCAACCTGCACGTCGGTCACGCCTATATGATTCCGATTGAAGACATTTTGATACGTTATCACCGCATGCAGGGCAGGGATACGATCTGGATTCCAGGGGCTGATCATGCCGGCTTTGAGACTTGGGTAGTTTTCGAAAAAGCATTGGAAAAAGAAGGAAAATCCCGATTTGACTTTTCACGTGAACAATTGTATAAAATGACTTGGAACTTCGTCGAGCAAAACAGGGGTAGCATGGAATTGCAGCTGCGTGCTCTCGGTGCTAGCTGTGATTGGTCGCGCCTAGTCTTTACATTAGACAAGAAGGTTGTCAATATCGTTTACGACACATTTAAAAAGCTCTGGGACGACAAATTGATTTACAGGGGCGAGCGCCTAGTCAACTACTGCACCAAACATCAAACATCCTTTGCAGATATTGAGGTGGAGTATAGGGAAGAAAAAACGCCGCTCTATTACATGAAGTACGGGCCGTTCGAACTGGCCACGACGCGTCCTGAAACCAAATTTGGCGACACCGCCGTGGCCGTCCATCCAGGCGACAAACGCTATGAAAAATACGTCAGTCAAACCGTCACCGTCGAAGGCGTCAACGGCCCATTCGAGGTCCAGGTCGTTGCCGACGAAATGGTTGATCCGAACTTTGGAACCGGTGTTGTTAAAATCACACCAGCTCACAGTTTCGACGACTGGGAGGTAGCGCAGCGGCACAACCTGCCGATGAAAGTTGTTATTGACAGGGAAGGACGCATGACCGAAGCGACCGGTCGCTTTGCTGGTATGACCGTGATGGATGCGCGAAAAGCCGTCGTCAAGGCCCTGGAAGAAAAAGACCTGTTGGTTAAGGTCGACAAAGGCTATAAAACACGCATCGGCCACTGTTACAAATGTGACACTGTGATCGAACCACTGCCGATGAAACAGTGGTTCCTGAGCGTCAAGCCACTCGCTGTGCGCGCCAAACAAGCAATAGAGCAGGGCGATATCAAATTCATACCCACCCAAAAAGGTAAGGAGCTGGCACGCTATTTCGACGAACTGAAAGATTGGAATATCAGCCGACAAATCCCGTGGGGCATTCCAATCCCGGCGTTCCAGAATGAAAACGATCCCGACGACTGGATTTTCGACACACAGGTCGATCAAGAGAAAATCACGGTCGACGGAAAGAAATATAAACGTGATGATGACACTTTCGATACATGGTTTTCATCTGGCCAGTGGCCGTTTATCACGACAGATTATCTGCAAAGTGGCGATCTGAGTCGCTTTTATCCGAACTCGGTTATGGAAACTGGTACCGACCTGCTGAGACCATGGGTGGCACGCATGATAATGCTCGGCCTGTATTGCACCGATAAAATTCCGTTTGATGACGTCTTCTTCCATGGTCTAATCCTTGATGAACGCGGTCAAAAGATGTCCAAATCCAAAGGCAACGTCATCAACCCGATGGAGGTCATCGGCGAATTCGGCAGTGACGCGCTAAGGATTGGTATCGTCATGAATCGCTCGGCTGGTCAGGCTCAAGCCTTTTCAACGGCCTCTGTTATTGCTGGACGCAATTTCTGTAACAAATTGTGGAATATCGCGCGGTTTATTGAAAATGTTGCCGGTGAAGAAGGGCAGAGCGTTAAAACTTTACTAGAAGTCAACCCTCAGACACCGACAGAGCATTGGGTGTTGCAACGCCTTGACCAGGCCCGAATCAGACTAGATGACCACATCGCCAATTATCGCTTTGCCGAGGCGGTCGAAACAATCTACCACTTCATATGGGACGATGTGGCGGACTGGTTCGTCGAAGCCAGTAAAGCAGCGGCTGGGCATGGGAAACTTTCTGCGCGGCCAGAATTCCTCAACCACGTCCTGGGCCTTTGCCTGCGCCTGGCCCATCCTTTTGCGCCCTTTGTCACCGAAGCCATCTGGACTATAACCCACGAGGATGATTCGTTGTTGATTTCACAACCCTGGCCCGATCCTCAACCCTTTGACAAGGAAAAGGCCGCTGAGTTTGATCAAATCCGCGGTCTGGTCAGCGAAATTCGCTACGTCGTTACCGAACTGCCAGCCAGCAAAAAATACGACCTGATTTACAGAGACGACACACTGATCGCCGACCAAACCGACTTGATCAAATCATTAGCCAACCTAGGATCTATCACTAAGGTCGATCAGGTCAGGGGGTTACGTGTCGCGACCGCTGGCCGCGAAGCTTGGTTGGATCTGAGCGCTGAGCTGGTTTATGATCACCAGATTAAGCTTGAACGGCGGCTGGCCGATACGCGCGCTGAAATTACCAAGCTTGAACAACGATTATCCAATAAGAACTACACCGCTAAAGCGCCGGCTAGCTTGGTTGAAGAATCTCGCACCCAATTAGAAGAGAAGAAAGAGCTAGAGACGCGACTGGTTACTGAGCTCAATGTGATAAGCACAAAATAAAAATAGTAAAGACCGAACCAACCAAAAAGCGCGCTGTGAAATCGCAGCGCGCTTTTTTATCGAATAACTAGAATCCAAAGGCGCCTTCAAACTCCTCTAGACCATCTAGCGCGCTTAGGTCATCTGTCTGCAATCCGCTCATCTGTTGCATCATCAGCATCATGATAACGCTCTGCAGATCGTTCATCAGATCTTGAAAGCTTGTTGCGTTAGTTGGCGCAGCAGGCATGTCAGGTTTGCTGCTGTCGCTGGTCATCGAGAACTTGACACTGCCACTTTTTACGCCGTCTACGTCGACTGGTTGAGCAGTGACTTCCATTCTACGGGCCTCACGGCTGCCACGATCTACCCAGAAGTAGATTTTGACGTTGGCCTCAGCCAAGGCATCGTTTGCCTCTGTTCCAGCATTGCTACCTTCGGTTTCGGCCCCGGCCTCAAAGTTGTCGAGCGTTCCTTCCGGCATAGCGTTCTTGAGGCAGTCCATAGTCTGCTTGACTATGTCTGTATTCGCCAAATTCTTGCCAAACTGGTTAGCGTTGGTGCCGTCGATAGTCAATTCGTATTTCACGCCGTCAGCATCCGTGCCAACGCGCTTGGCGGTCAGAACATCTTCGCTCTGCATGGCCTCCAGCAGGTTTTTGCGCAAATCAGCGTTGTCGTTTAGCTTAGTGGTTACACCTGTCACACACTTTTGAATTGCTGCCGTGTCCACATCTCCGGCCACTGATTTGACATCGTCTGCACTAATTTTGATCCACTTGTCATCAACTTTTTCAATTATTGGGGTAAAGATGGCATCAATCGCAGCTTGCTGCTGAACAGCTCCTACGCCCACAGCCTCTTCGGCACCCATCGCCGCCAATGCCACGTTAACCAGCGGCTCTAGACCGCCAACCTTGACATAAATATCACCATTCGACGCAAAGTACGTCGCACCGCTAAGCTTCATTGCATCGCCGCCCATGCTGAACGAAAAATCAGCGTTGGTGTTGCCCTGATCGTCCGAAGCAACTTTGGCTTTGACAGAAATCTCGCCCATTCCGGCTGCTTCGCCCGGGTCAACATTCAGGTTCATGTTGATCGTACCGCTTTGTTGTGTAAGAAGGTTATCGAACGCACCCTTCAAAATCATTTTGTCGTTGTTGTAGAAGGCAAACCACCAAACTGCGCCCGCCGCTGCGGCTGCTATGATAACACCGACAATCGACAGAATTATCGCCATCTTTTTGCGCGATTTTTTGGCCGATTTGAACATTTGAGTTTCTGGCTCGGCCGACAAAGCCGGTACTGCCGGCGTCTCTGGCGCGCTCGGCGCCGTAGGCGTCACTGGCTGATTTTGCCCTGAATCAACAGGCGCTTGCTTAGGATTCTCGTCCATTGTCCCTCCTTATAATTTGTAGCGACAAGTGTAACATTTTCGATTGTTAAAAAGCAATAGCAAAGCTTAAGCCGGACAAACCCGATGTCATTCGACTACTTTATCTCTGGTATCAATCCACTCTGTTGCAGATCGTTCATCAAGTCAATAAAATTAACTATATTATCAGTTGGCGCAGCAATCGACTTATTAGGCTTGGCATAATCATAGGTCATAACAAAATTGAAATTACCGCCCGCATTACCAGGAATGTTAATTAACGCCTCTAGGCGCTGAGCTTGCCGGCTGCCACGATCTACCCAGAAGTAAATTTTGACGTCGGCGTCTTCGAGCGACATATCCGATCCCATTAATCCATCGGTGATTGCTTCGCTTTCGGTTTCCAGGTCCTCGGCTTCCTCACCGATTGTCTCCATGAAATCAGTGATGCATGATTGGGCTTCTTTCATTAGATCAGTTGACATTAGTTTGGTGACAAAAGTCCCTGATTTGGCAGTGTTGGCTGTCAGCTCGTACTTCAAACCATCGGCGTCTTTGCCAACGCGCGTAGCGGTCAGCATGCCCGAGTCAGTGATTTCGTACAGCAGATTGTCGCGCATTGCTTTGTTGTCCACCAGTTTGTTAGTCGTGTCTGTCATGCACTTCATATATGACGTGAAGGTTTCGCCCGACATCTGCTGCGGTGCGAATTGATCAATCAGATCGATCGCGCTCAATTTGAGCCACTTGCCGTCAATTTTGGATCCGACCTCTTCAACTATTTGTTGAATTCGGGCATCGTCGGCGATTTCTTCTGGTGTCATGGCTTTCAAATAATCACTGGAGCCAAGCAGTGCCGGATTCTTACCGATTTCCTTAATCAATGTCGACACGCCATCGACCCTGTAATAATAGGTCGAGGTAGCCATTTCGAAATACATCTGGCCCTTTAGTTTCAGACCGACCCCATTAACATCTAGCGTCAAAGACAGATCAGCTTGTGCGTCCTGGCCAATCCCAACCATATTCATTTCCATTGATAGGCCTTCGAATGAAAATCCCTCGACGCTAGCAGAAGTGTCGTTGGGCTTGAAAGTCATTTTCATATCAGCCGAGCCTTCTTGGCTAGTCAAAAGGTTATGAAACGCGCCCGACAAAATCGCCTTGTCATTATTATAATAAGCAAACCACCAAATCAAGAAAGCTGCTGCTACGACCATGATAAATCCGCCGATACTGGACAGCATTATGATTAATTTCTTGCGTGGTTTTTTGGCAGTTTTAGAAGCCACCGCCTTGGCTGACTTCTTATTAGTAACCGGTTTCTTGCGATTCACTTATCCCTCCTTGCATTCAGGTTAAATTAGGATAAGTTTATCATCTATATATCAAATTGCAAATCAGACCCGGTAAACGCTCCAACCGTCGCGCGACAGATCCAGCTCGGCTAGCTTGTCGTCCTCGGAACGCACGCTGCGCAGACTGCGCGGGTCCAGCAGCACGCGGTCTTTTGCAAAGCCAGCATCAGTGTGGGTGTGCAAATCTTTAATGACTTTAGCAGTAAAATCAATTGATGTGATGCTCTTGTTCTGTTCACAAAAGGGCGCCCCCTGCGTTGTTGCAATGACTACGCCCAAGCCAAGTAACGTCGACAGAATCTTATGATGGGCGGAAGGGAGGGTTTTGCTTTTATGATATTTTTTTGACATAATTGCAATCAGTCTAGCATAGGTTTGCGCTTATGTCAAGTATGTGTCAGAAGGATCAATTACGATATTCGCAGCCTATCAGCCATCGCTGTCAGTTCTTCTTCGCTGGCTTCCTCGGGTTCTTTCAGCAGATCTAGATCCTTACTGCCATCGAATGGTATCAGATTAACGTGAGCGTGATCTGGTATGTCAACGCCGATTATCATAGTAGCAACGCGCCGGCCTAAAACCTTTTCCATATGAAGGGCAACCTTTTGCACCGACGCCCACAGCGCACGGTAGTTGGTGTCGTCCAGGTCATAAACTTTGCCGATCTGGGCCTTCGGTATGACCAGCGTATGGCCAGGTTGTTTTGGTCGAATATCCAGAAAAGCAAAGGTCTTGTCGTCCTCGTAGATTTTTTGTGACGGAATCTCGCCACGAATGATTTTGGTGAAAATACTGTCGTTCATATAGACATTGTAGCATATCGCATCATTCTTGTACCGTGACAGTAGTTGCATTCAAACGCAATTTCGTTTATGATTATATATATGAAAAAGTGGTGGAAGAGGGCCCTCATATTTCCAGCGATTTTGGGATTGGTGGTCTCTATATTTGCGCCAATGATTTCTAACGTCCAGTCGGCTTATGCTGATGCGGCTAGCGATTGGTGTAACAACTTTCGGAACAATTCAAGCAATTTCCCGCGTAATGTAGAATGGGAAGTAAAGGATTTCCTCTCGGGCGAGCAAGTAAAAAAAAGCTTTACCTTCCAGAACAAGGAAGACGTATGGCTAGATAATTGCATTAAGGGTTATCAAAGCGCCAGCAATGGAAGTACGTTCGATTCGTGCTTCGTTGGCAGCATTGTGGATAATGCCCCGGCAAGCTGCGCTCTGGGACTACAGGCGGCCGAACGACAATACGATCCGGAATTAGCCGTTGCGCTACAACCTCTTATCAGTTTATATTGTTCCAGATATGGTGGTGGCAGCGGCAGCCCCAGCATGCAACAGGACTACGCAAACTGTCGATCAAGAGTCATTAATGCATACGTAACATGTGCAGACGAAACCAGAGGCAAATCAGGTCCAGCGTTAATGGAAAGCTGCATAAATGGTAAAAACATCGTAACGGATAACCCGCCAAGCATCGCCAGCATCGGTGCGGCCCTACAGCAAGTTGACACCACGACTTTAGAAACATCCAATCAGGTAAATTGTGTTAATGCTGGCGGTGAGTGGATAAATACTGAGAACCGCTGTATACCTGAATCCGAACGCCGGGCGGCGTGCGAGGCTGACGACGGCACGTGGGAAGCCGATTCTGATGGCTTTCCTTTCTGTAGACCAGCAGATGTTAACTCTCTCTCTGACTGCGCCATAACCGGCATAGGCTGGCTCCTCTGCCCAATCCTAGACTTCCTCGGTGAAGTAGCCGACCACACGTTCAGCCTGCTCGAAGGCTTCCTGCAGGTTCAGCCCACAATGTTTGACACCAGCAGCCCAGCCTATGGGGCCTATGCAGCTATTCTACCGATCGCTAACATTCTCCTGGTCATACTGTTCCTTGTTATTATCTATTCTACAGCCACCGGCAATGGCTTTGGCGCTCTTAGTAATTACAGCGTCAAGCAAATCCTGCCTAGACTAATTATCTTTGCCATCCTGTTAAACCTGTCATGGTGGATCTGTGCCGTAGCAGTAGACATTAGCAACTTGCTTGGCTCAAGCATGAAAGCCTTCTTCACCGATTTAGCCTACAATGTACCGGCAATCGAGGTGCCTGACGGCCCTAATACAACCACGGGCGGTGGCTTTGCCAGCATCACCGGCCTAATTATATCCGGCGCTCTGATCGCTGGTGGTATAGCACTGTTCTCCAGCCTGAGTATATTCATCCCGCTCATACTGGCCGTCTTGCTCGTACTGCTAATGACACTCCTCATCCTGATTGTTCGCCAGCTGGCTGTTGTGTTGCTGGTAGTCATCGCACCAATAGCCTTCGCCATGGCCATACTGCCTAATACCCAATCACTGTTCAAGAAGTGGTGGAAGGTCTTCTCGTCGCTCCTGCTGGTCTATCCGATCATTGGCCTAATCTACGGCGCATCAATACTGGGTGGCCAGATCCTTATAGCGCAGGGCAACGATCTAATGTCAAAGGGTAGTGGCACCATAGATGTGACCGGTTTTGCCTTGATGCTGGCTGGCTCAGCCGCCCAAATTCTACCTCTATTCGCCGTACCATGGATCCTGAAGGGTTCACTCAATAGCCTTGGCAAGGTCGGCGCTATGGTCGGTGGTTTCGCAGCTGGACGCATGAGCAGCCAATTTGGACGAACCAAGTCGAAAGCCAAAGAAGAACATGAACGTTCATTGGGCGGGCAAATGTGGAAAAGACATCAGGCCAACGCCCAGAGGACCCAGGCTTTCCGTCGGGCTGGCCTGAACAAAAGCGGTGAGCAGTCTAACAGTTGGCGGGCACGAGCCACCCGGGCAGCAAATGCAAGGCTAGGTAAGACGGGACAGGCTCGCGAAGCTAAGGGCTATGAACTGGCACTTGAGCGATCGACTGAAGCTGTTAAGGCTCAGGAAGCCCTCGTTGCCAGCCAACTGGAAATGGACATGAGCGGGAAGGGGCATGAGCGAGGAACAAATATTGACCCAATAGTGAGTTTGGAACGTCAGATGAGAGAGGCTGTAGCGACCGGCAATGTCGACAGAGCCCGGGCAGTCCAGAACCAGATGGTGGCCCGTGGTAAACGTGGCGTGATGGCATTGCATGACACATTGAGAGATGTCGAAGGAACCGGAGGATGGAATGCTGTGGCGACAGATCTAAGGTCGGATATCCAGACCAAACACTATGGTGCAGTGAAAGGTGGCTATGCTTCAGTGGCTGCATGGGCTAGAGACCCCAACGCGACACTCGCAGAACAAGACATTGGCGCTACAGATGCAGCAGGCCGCGGTGGCGTATGGGCCACCCTGGGCGATAGCGAGATAGCTACCCAGAATGCCGCAGCGCTAGTACAGGCGGGGACGTCAATAAGGGACGATGCAGACATGGGAGACGGCGTCACAGGTGCACAGTGGAAGGCAGACACCGCACAACGCATTCTAGACAACCGCAATCTCTCTCTTGACGAAGGTCAACGAGCTGCGCTGAGGGGTTGGGGTGGAGGAGCGCCACCACCTGCACCGCCGGCGCCACCGGCTCCTGGGGGAGGTGGGGGGTGATGATTAAAGATACCGTGGAGGTAAACCATGGCCGCTAAGAAGAAAGAGTATACCGCCCAGCTTCTAGAAGATCTTGGGCGTACCCAGCAACCAGAGATTGACTATTCAAATCCCACCGCTGGTTATGACAACCCCGCTGACCATTCGATCGGGTCCCAACTGGGTGCCGCCGAACAAGCCGCCGGCAATTCACCGACCGATTCATCCAACGTTTCCGACGCCGAGCGCCAGGATGCACCATCCAATCCCTGGGACTATAGTGGTGATAAAAAAGGCAGCAAAGAAGGTGGTGGCAGAGGCGACAAGGCCAAGACATTTATGAAAAAACATGCCAAAAAGATACTCTTTGGCAGTGCCGGAGGTTTTGGCATTGCTGGCGCACTACTGATGTTTAGTGGACCAGCAACGCTGCTGCCCTGGCTAACAGGTGCGATGAGCGGTGGTATAATGAACGTCCAGTGGTGGCCTATGAAAAATAATTCAGGGCATGTTTGGCGTCAGAGTCTGTCCGGCCAAGTTTGCACAGCAGTCAGCGCGACCTGTAAATTCAAGAAAATGCCTGCGCGCATGGTTAAACGACTAGACAAAGCTGGGTTCAAGCTCTTCGATAGTGGGGGCCACCCGATTAGCCCAGGCAGCGGCCGTCAGTCAGTGCACTCTATACAGCTACCAGACAACGTCAAACCGCTCAATGGTGTAATGGTATACGATGCAACCACTATTCAGAAAGCAATGGCAACAGACCCAGCAGTCAGCAAGGCATTCCGCAAAGCCGGCTACGACCCCAAATTTGCCGGTTTTACCGACCGCACATTCAGCCGCGTGGTAGCCAAGGCTAAGGCCAGCAAAAGGCCACCTTTGCCTGAAACTGGCGACGCAGAGGAAATGAAGAGTAAGCTGAGGTCAGCTGTCAATGATGGCGTTGCACCCGGGCAGAGTAGCTTTAGGGTTGCACCAGTGGATCCGGATAACCAAAACGGTACACAGCAGATTGTCGACCAAAACGACAGGCCCGTGTTAGGTGATGATGGCAAGCCGATTACGAAATCTTGGGATGATAGAGCCAGCCTGACTGCGCAAGTCGAAGAAATGAACCGGTCTACCTCTGCCATTGCCAGCGGTGCCGAAGAAGCCGCATCGTCTGGCAAACGCGCCGTCACAGCGGCAGTCAGCGGCATGTCCGAAAGCAACCTCCAGAAAATAGCTGGATTCGTGAACGTCACTGGCGGCACCCTAAATTATGTTTGCGGTCTGTATAATGCAGTTCGTGCAGTCGGTGTCGGTATAAAAATGGTGCGTAATATCCAGTTGATCCGCTACGCCATGGCGTTTATGAGCGCAGCTGATGCTATGCGACTTGGTAAGGCCACGCCAGCCCAGGGCGAATTCCTGGGTAATACGTTGACCACGGTACTCAGAGCAGCCTCTGACGAGGTGATCAAAGACACGGATGGTACCATATTGGCCGACATCAAAAAGGGCGACATCGTGCAGGGCGCCGCAACTGATGGCGTCGGCATGAAATATGTATTGTTTGGCGACCGCATGCCACCCAGCGAGTCGATGATGAACTTTATGGGGTCACTGGGGGGTAGTATATGGGGCGCTATGTTGGCTGGCATCAACCAAGGTGCCAGTAAAATAGGTGAGCACAATCTCGCATCGGATTGCAAGAAGGTCCGCAGTATAGCCTTCCAAATTGCCGATGCTGCAATCGGTATAACTATAAATGTCGTAGTAGGCATCTTTACAGCCGGCACTGGTAATGCCGTCCTAAAAAGCGGCCAAATAGCCTTTCAGCAGGCCGTAAAGGCAGCTATCAAGCAACAATTCAGACAGATGTTCAACAAAGGACTACTCAAAAACAAACGTTTCTGGACAAATATAGTTGGCAATCTTGGTTTCGAGGCCATCGTGGCCATACTGCCCGGTGTGCTGACAGACATAGCAGCTGGTGTAGTGATCGATGATGATACACTAGGCGAGCAGGCTGGCGACGCTTGGGCGGTCGGGGCAAGCAGCATGTTTAAGGAAGCCTGTCAGGCAGGCGGCTGTGCGCCACTCAGTCCGCAGCAAGCCGTTAACCAAGCCAATCAGACTCGCGGGCTCGCGCTGGCCTATGCCGCAGAAGAGCGCATCGGTGCCAATTGGTACGACGTAAGGAATCCTTACACACCACTTGGATCGTTTGCTGGCAATATGTCAGTCCATATGGATGGAGCAACTAACAGTATCCCAGCGTTCTTTGCCAAGACGTACGGGCTGATCGGCACAGCTTTTCGTGGCGCGTTAGCCGGCCCCAGAGCTTCCGCCGAAGAAATCTCTTCTGACTACTTTAAGTGCGCCGATTTAGACTACGAAGCCGCCGGTGTTGGCTGTGACTACTTGGGTATACCGACCTATGGTCTGACAACGACGACTGATTTAGGGCAAACAGTAGCATACATGGAAGACAATAATCTCATTGACGCCGAGGGTGATCCGGTCGCCGGCACTGTTTTCTCTGAATTTATCGAAAAGTGTGTTGACCGCGGAGTCCCGATAGGCACCGAGTCCCTGGAGGGCCAAGCAGACGTCGGCGATGGTGTCAGGTGTATGCAGGACACCGACTTTGCCTCAGGTAGTGCCGGCCCAACTATCGCCATGGCGCATGAAACACTGGATAGCCGTGGTCAACTGGTTGCCAGCACCGATCAAGTCGCCGCTATCAATGGTGTCTCCGAGAACGTCGTGTTTTACAACTATCTAATCTACAAACGCATCCTTGATTCGATGGACGAGGAGCCAAACGATGACGGCAGCGCAGGTTCGTCTCTAACCATTGCCACCCCGGATAATGTTACCCAGCACGGTAGGGGCTGGACCCTGACCCCAGGCATGGATTATTCTAGTATACCTTGCGCTACAGGGACAACAGAATTTATAGAATCCTATAACAACCGGGAATTTAGCATACCGTCTCTAGGCCTTAGTGGGGGTGTTACCTTCAAGATCTGTACAGTCAATAACACCACTATTACTGTTAACTCGCTTATTTCCGGCAATGTTGCCCAGATGATTGACGACGCCTGGACGACAGCCGGAATTAGGCTGAACGGCACTGGCTGGCGTTCCAACGAAACGCAGACGAACTTGTACAAATCCAGAGGCTGCCCCGGATGCAGCCCGCCGGTCGCTACTCCGGGCACTTCCCAACACGAAGGTGGCGGCGCTATAGACTTCAACTTTGGCAGCAACAAAAACAGTGATGGGTTTAAGTGGCTGGCGGCCAACGCTGCAAGATATGGCTTGATTAATCTGGACACACCACCACGTCTTGCAGAGCCGTGGCACTGGTCGACTACTGGATGGTAAAATGATTATGATATCTAGACAGAAGTATAACAAGGCAAGGAGCACCCATGGAATATAAGGCTTGGCGCAAACGCGTAATCATAGTCGTAACCACATTGGTGATAGTAATAATTGGTCTGGCATTCACGCCGCTGCTGTCTAATTCTGACGGTACCCCCAGGTCAGTCATAACCAACTTCGATCAGTATGTCGGGAACTTGCCAAACAGCCGACGCGTGGTTATCGAACAGACCTTAACTCTGATGCTACAGCAAAATGGGTTGGCCGAAGGACGCTACGCAAAAGACGCTGCCATTCGTGATGGTTCCTATTTACAGAGCTACAACGATGACCTGAGCACCTATGTTACGTTTTTCATTATTGACATTCCCAGCCTCGAGCAGACATACCAGATGCTCGACAACTGGCTAAATGATAGCCGGTCTGTCCTGGGTGATGGCACTATTTTAATAACTTGCCCCGACGTTAGCCAGCTGATCTATGATGCATTTGAGTGTACTAATTTGCCGCCACCAGAGGTAGAATTATGAGTCGCCAACACGCACCAAAACGTCTGGTAGGCCTGTGGCTGCCAGCCATGGCCTTGATTTTGTCGTTCCTGGGCGTTTCCGTGACACACGCTGCCCCTGTGCCTAGCATGACACTAAACGATTTTTACGCGACCAACAACATCTTTTTCTACTCGGATAATGCCTGTTTGTCATCACTCGTGAGTAGCATACCCGGCAGCACATCGACATCAGGCAGTGATATATCATTCGCAATACCAGCGACTTCTGGCAAAGCAGGGTTAGAAGAAGCCGTGCTCGAGAATGGCGCCCTGATATCTAATCCTAGTGGCCCGAAAGTAACATTCTCGGGCTTCGCAGCATTGGGGCAGGAATACCGCGACTATTACATCACGATGCGCTGGGGTTATGTGGCTTGGTATTGGAATGGCAAGTCGGCAACGACAGATGGCGGCCCTGCATATCTGGCATGGATGAGAGAAGCACCACGCATTGTCAAGGTGACTAATCCAGACAACGGTAAATCGATCTATGCTGCTGCAATCGAGGCTGGACCTGCGCCATGGACAGGTGTTGACACTTATAGCAATAACGATCCAAAACAAGGTTGGTCTAACCCGCAAGTTGGCACACCATCCGGCTATACTGGTCGAGTATCCGGTTTTCCACCCGTAGCCTTTGATTATTTGGAAATCAAGCAGGGCATGTACAACGGAACTGGTACCGTCTTAACATACGAATGGGCCGCCGATCAATCGGTCAAACCCGGCCCCACTGATGGTTCTGGCGGTTCGGGTGGCTGTTAATAGTATTAGCAATAGACTGAAAGGAGCAACACATGCAGGATGATAACCAAACTAAACGCCGCAGGCGAGTATTAATTATCAGCGGTGCTATTATCATAGTCGCCATTATTGTTGCCATTATAATCAGCACGATGATAGGGAATCGACGCATCGACAACGACATAGAACTAGTTCCGGACGACCAGGACGATACCACGACAGTCACCCTGACGCCATCTGGTTTCTTTGAATTCGAATTTGCCAGCCGCAACGAAGTAGCTCGTGTGATTGGCAGTAGCAATACCGACCTTCTGAGAGACCTGCTAAGAGATAAAGTTATGGCCGATGGCGGCCCAGGAGAAAGCGGCTATACTGTGACCCTGGATAACGGACAAGTAAATCCGGCAGACCCGCCGCAGGCGTGGCATTACCAGTTTGATGTGACCGTCAACGATATGTTTCGTTACCATGTCACGGTGAATGCCGATCCCGAGCAGCCGTCGCCGGAGTTTGTAATTACAGGCATCGAATAGCCAGGCTAGGTTGTTAGTGTCTGACACTATACTAACAGTTGATGCCCTTCTAGTGTTAGATGACGTACGCAATAGCACGAAAGGGTGTTAGCATTTAACCAGCTTTAGACCATAGGCCATTGCAACTGCAGCAGCAGCTTCTTCGTCTGGGTTCCCATAATTTAGCCCAACATGCGCAACCCTGCCTCCAACCATTAATGCTGTATCAATATTCACAGAACTTTCGTCTGGCATCATATACTGCCTGGCAGAACCTTGTTCTAAACCCTCAACTCCTACACTGCTTGGCACGCCCCACATATAATCGTAACTATCATCTCCGGATGGTCCCGTATCTCCTTCTCGCGCCCAATATATAACTACCCCGGCGTTGCCTGAACTATCGGATCCTCTATACTGGAAACTCACGCCTTCATCACTACCGACACCGAAACCATTACTGGCATCGCCACTATATTTCTCTCTGTAATCGTAGCCTACGGGGAGACTGATCTCTAGGACACTTTCGCTGTCCATGTTTACCCGATATGTTCTTTGTGGAACACCGTCTATGTTCTTGCCGCCATTATCAATCTCTACAATACCAGGCGCAATCTCTCCTATAATAGTAACCTGTTCGCAAGCTCCGGCTCCTCCATTCCCACCTGGATTTAGAATATCGCCATCAGGATCACTCCCTCCGTCGGGATCGAATTGTTCCTCGCCCTGCTGCCCAGTGTTATCGCTTCTGTTGCGTCCAGCCGTAGCAGCAACAGCCACTGAAGCTGTTAGTAAAGCTACTGCAGCTGCAGCAGTGACGCCAAGCCAAAGTCCGCGGTGCCCTTTCCTAGGAGTTCTTGGTTCATAATCAGTCGATTCTGCCGGGTTAGCACCCGTTGTTATGGATTCTACGCTGGTTGATTGTGCTGGAACACTTCCTGTTCGTTGCCTTGGATTTTGATCTGGTGCTTGTGGTGGTGTAAGTAGGTTTGTCATGGCAGTCTCTCCTCTGGGAACGTAGCCCATCAGTTGATATACACCAGAGCGCTTACGCTCGGCATCATGAAACGCATGTCACCCTTGACATGCTATGCATGACGTGGCTTGGTATATATATACCATATTTGCCGCAAAAAGTAAAGGGCTTTACATTATATTTAGCGTGTCGTTAGGGTAGAAGTAAATCAGTTAGCACTCGGGTCTTGCGAGTGCCAGCTTTTGTGATAAAATAGAAGTCGTAGTCAAGATTTATAAGAGGAGGAAACATGACAAAAGTTCCTATAAAACCGCTTGGTGAGCGTATCGTCGCCACGCGCGAGGAAGCAGCGGCCAAAACTGCAACAGGGTTGTATCTGCCCGACAACGCCAAAGAAAAATCGCAAATCGCGACAGTCGTTGCTGCCGGCGCGCAAGTCAAAGAAGTAAAAGTAGGTGAACGCATCATAGTCCGCGAATACTCAACAACCGACGTCAAAGTTGACGGCACCGAATATCTAATTGTAAAAGAAGAAGACGTACTAGCTATAGTCGCTTAGCTAGCAACTGTCATCCTGAGCTTGCCGAAGGATCTGCGTAGATTCCTCGACAAGCTCGGAATGACAAGTAGAGATAATTAATGAAAGGAAATCATCAATGGCAAAAAAAGTAATCTACGACGACGAAGCCCGCGCCGCCATCCTGGCCGGCGCTAAAGTCCTGGCCGACGCCGTCAAAACCACCATGGGACCAAAAGGAAGAAACGTCGTCATCGGCAAAAGTTACGGCGGCCCCAGCGTGACGCACGACGGCGTGACCGTGGCCGAGGCGATCGACCTACCCGAAACCGAGGATAACCTGGGCGAAAAAATCGGCGCCGACCTGATCAAACAGGCCGCCAAGAAAATGAACAAGGCCGCCGGCGACGGCACGACCACTGTTACCGTGCTGACTTACGAGATTCTGAAAGAGGCCAACCGTCTGATCGCGGCCGGTCACAACCCGATGGAGCTGCGCAAAGGCGTCGAGAAAGCCGGCGACGAGGTGCTGAAGGCCTTAACCAAAATCGCCGAGCCGATCACCGGCAAGAACGATCGCGTCGCCGAAGTCGCAACAATCTCGGCAGGTGATTCAGAAATCGGCAAACTGATCGCCAATGTCATTGAGAAAATCGGCCGCGACGGCGTCGTCAGCGTCGAAGAAGGTCAGGGCCTGGACATGGAAGCTGAAGTCACCGAAGGCTTCACGTTTGACCGCGGCTACGTTTCAGCCTACATGGCGACCGACACCACCCGCATGGAGGCCATCTACGACAAACCGGCCATCCTGATAACAGATAAGAAAATCTCTTCTGTCCAGGAATTTCTGCCGATTTTGGAAAAGCTAGCCGCCGCTGGTAAGAAAGACGTCGTCCTGATCGCCGACGAAGTCGAAGGCGAAGCGTTGGGCGTTCTGATCCTTAACCGATTGAAAGGCGTCTTTAACACCGTCGCCGTCAAAGCGCCTTCATTTGGTGATAGAAGAAAAGACGTCCTGCGAGACATCGCCATTCTGACCGGCGCGACCGTCATCACCGACGACCAAGGCCTGTCTTTTGAAAATGTTGGTTTAGAAGTTTTGGGTTCGGCAAGAAAAGTCATCGTTGGCAAAGATAACACCACGATAATCGAAGGCGCCGGCGACAAACGAAACGTCAATGAGCGCGTCAAGCAAATCCTGGCCCAGGCCGAAGCCGCCTCCAGCGAATACGACAAAGAACAGATGGAAAAGCGCGCCGCATCGCTCGGCGGCAAAGTCGCTGTCATCAAAGTCGGCGGCACCACCGAAACCGAAATCGAGGAAAAGAAATACCGCGTCGACGACGCCGTGGCCGCCGTCAAAGCCGCGCTCACGAGCGGAATCGTGCCGGGCGGCGGTGCAACTCTGGTCAACCTGGCCGCCGAGATTTCCGGTAAAGACGCTGGCGCCGAAATCTTGCGTAATGCCTTGATGGCGCCGTTCCGTCAGCTGATGCAAAACGCCGGCCTGAACGCCGAAGCCTTGCTGGCTCAGGTCCAAACCGCCGCGGCTGGCCAGGGCGTCGATGTCATGAAATTCACCGGCAAACTGGTCGATTTGAAAAAGTCCGGTATCGTCGACCCGGCCAAAGTCACCCACGAAGCCGTCGCCACCGCTGTTAGCCTGGCCGCGACATCGATCACGATGGGCGCATTGATCGCTGAAATCCCCGAACCAAAATCCGCGCCAATGCCAGACATGGGTGGCATGGGTGGAATGATGTAAACCTTACGTCACAATACGAAAGTGCTATGATTTGCGTGTTGTAGCACTTTTTTTGTTCAACCTCGAAATAAAAACTGGCACGAAAAAGTCAGTGATACTTAAACAAAAATAAATATTGTGTTCAGTCTAAGGAAGGGAAGTTAACAATTCGAACTATTTACCTTGCTGCCCAAAGAAATCAATTTCCTTAATCACATCCAACAGCGCCTGTGCCCGGCGTGTTTCATCAGGAATGCTTTTTGCGGCCATATGCGCGGTCGGCAACAGCGACGCATCATCGGTCGAACGGATGATCAATAGCAACGTGTCAAATTTGTCCTCGGGCGGCAGATTTAGTTTGTTGACCAGTGGGCGCAGCTCATTCAACGCATCATGCTTGATATCGTCCAAACCCGAGCTCAGAGCTGGCGCGGCGGCAGTTGGCGGAGCTCCGACAACCGGGACCGTGACCGGTGGAACAGCCGTAGCTGGAGCCGGCTGTGGCGCGACCGGCATAGGCGGTGGGGCAGCCGCTGGGTCAATAGCTGGTAGCGCAGCATTAGCTGGTGCAGCAGGGAGTGGGGGAGTCGGAGCACTGGGATCGGCCGGCGGGATAGCCTGGCCACCCTGCAAATTCGCTATCATCTGATTTAACTCGTCATCATTGACCGAATTTTGGTTACCACCATCCATCTTGCCCACCTTCCCGCAAAGTTATTTTCTGTTACAATTGTATCATAACCATTTTAAAGTTGTAAAGGAGCGGGGTAAGGATCATGGAAATTTTAGAAGATTTAAACGTAATTAGACAGCGCGATCCCCAGGACGCGCTCGGTGTCATCGCCGAAGCAGCCAATCAAGCCGCATGGGAAGCAGTCCTGGAACAAGTCGGCGATGATGTTTTCGCACCTGGCCAGATAGTCCTGGCCGGCATGGGCGGTTCGGCCTTGGCTGGATCGATAGCCAAAAAGTGGCTCGATTACCAGCACGATCTATCTCAGTCATTCGAAGTAGTTCGCGACTATACTTTGCCGAACTATGTTAACAGCGATACGTTAGTGATCTGCTTCAGCGTCAGCGGCAACACCGAGGAAACACTGGCTGCACTAGAAGACGCCCAGATCAAGGGCGCTCACGTCGCCATCGTCGCCAGTGGCGGCAAACTATTGGAGCACGCCCAGGAGCACAATCTACCATACGTCGAACTGGCAAAGATCAGTCAGCCGCGTTACGGTGTTATCATGCACTTGCGTGCCATAACTAAAATCCTGGCCCAGCACGGCATTACTTTGAACGCTTATGACGAGATCGCCGATTTGGTTGGACCAATCAGCGACATGGTCGCATCGGTTGCCGTCGATGTACCAACTGTCGAAAATCCCGCCAAGCAATTAGCCTTGCAGTGCGCCGGTAAAACGCCGATTGTTTATGCGTCAAGCCTGTTTGCACCATTAGCATATAAATGGAAGATTGGTTTTAACGAAAATGCCAAAAACACCTCTTGGATGGACGAATTCCCAGAGTTCAGCCACAATGAGTTTATGGGTTGGGCATCGCACCCGATCGAAAAGCCATTCGCGATCATTGACCTGCGCTCGCAATTTGACCACCCACGCATCGGCAAAAGATTCGAATTAACAGAGAAGCTGCTCAGCGGCCGCCGGCCAGCCACCCACGAAGTCTGGCTGCGCGGCGACAGTGTGCTGGGCCAGATGCTAACTGGCATCATAATGGCCGATTTCACATCAATTTACCTGGGGATCCTGAACGGCGTTAATCCGACTCCGGTTGAATTGGTTGAGCAGTTGAAGAAAGAATTGGCGTAAAACTCTTAGGCAAGCCAGAAACCCAAGCTTATAACATCTAAGCAAACACTCTGACAGAACTGGGTAAGGCTAGTGAAATTCTTCATCAAGGAATTTGAAGTGTTTGAGGCGAAGCCGAGTTTTCAAATTTCCTGAGAAGAATTTTGCTGGGCTTACGCCACCGTTTTGGCAGCCGTTTGTGTGATGTTATAGGCTTGGGTTTCGGTCAAGTTATAGATTAGATTCTGGGACAAGCCTAGAATGACAACTGTTATTTTGCCAAAACCTTCAGTGCCGTTCGGCTACGTTCAGCGCTGATCTTTTGAACATCCTTTAATTCAACTGTATCGCCAGCCAGATTGACGACCAAATCGATTGGCTGGTCAAAGGTGATTTCTTCTGACTCTGATACTTGGCCGGGAAATTTCGTCGCCCATAATCCGGCCCGCAGAATCTTCTGTAACAGGCTAGAGCCAAACTTCTGATTCGATATGTGGAAAAAGAATTCTTCATCCGAAAAAGTAATGTTTTTATTGGGCCGCAAGATCCCGCGCGCTGCGTTGATTAAGAAAAAACCTAAGGAGTCATCATCATACGCCAGCCCATCGCGCGTAAATGCCGGCGAATCCAGTTCATTGATTTGTCGCGACACCTCGCGTAGGTTTTTTAGTGGCAAACCGGCCGCCGGCGATAAAAACTTCAATTTCTTTCGCCGACCGCGTGCCACTTCTTGATTAAGAAAATCTGTCAGAATAACCGTCGCGCCCAACGTTAAATATGACGATAAAGCGATTGCCTTTTCGCCATTAATTCGCACGTCCAGCGGATAAAAATCATGTCTCGAACCGTTTAGAATACGAACCGGGTTAGTCATTCGACCATTCAAAGCCTGTGATAAATCATTGCCATTACCGAGCGGCAAAACTGCAAAAGTTACATCTGATGATCGAAACGCTGCATCAAAAGACACCTGCGCTGCACCGTCACCACCAGCCGCTACCAATAAATCATCGCTGGTTAACTGTTGTTCAATTAGATCCCGTGCTGCAAAATAGGGCAGGTTATCCAGCGCGATCTCTCTGAAGGTGGCCTGTTGCTGGCTAGCGATTTTTATTAATTCGGGCCGGACTTTCCTGAAATATTCTTCGGCCCGCGTTGAATTGGGCGCGAAAACCACGACTAAACGATTGAATTTGATCATTGCTCTATTGTACAACAATAAGAGATAAGCGAAAAGCTAAAGTTACTGGGTCTGTGCTGGATTCGTTGTAATCAAATCCTGCTCAGTCTGAGACGCGATAATTTGAATCAGCACGTGGTTTTGCCCGGCAAAGAATAGCCCTTGACCGACCGGGAAGTTGGCCAACCGTTTTAGTTCTTCCTCTGTTAGCTTAAACACTTGGCCAAGAACGTCGATAGCGCTAGGCGACTGTTTCAACAAAATCTGCATTGACGAGTTCGCCACAATCGCTCGGCCCATCTGCGAATTCATGAAGTCCTCGACGTCCTGGGTCACAGTTGTCAGACCCAGGTAATACTTTCGCGCCCGCTTGGCCAACGAAAACATAAAGTTCGCGCTGTCCGGATATTTCATCAGTTGCCAGGCCTCGTCGACGATTAGCATGCGCTTTCTTTTGTCTGTGCGGACCTTGTTCCAGATATGTGAAAGGACGATATACATCGCTACTGGCCGCAGTTCGTCCTCCAAATCACGAATATTAAAGACAACCATGTGATTATTGATTTCAACATTCGATTGCTGCGAAAAGATTCCGGCAAAAGTTCCAGTGGTATATTGCCGCAACCGCTGCGCCAACTCTGGCCCATTACCGCTCATATGCAGCAAAGTATCATACAGATCAGCCATCACCGGCGGCGGCGAATTGTGCGTCAGCGGATCGGAAGTAATACCCACGCGCGCATAGGTATCAATCAGCGCCTGGTCCAGATCAGCTTCTTCGCCTGGGCTAAGGATACTGACCATCGAGCCATCAGCCGCAACTTGGCTGGTGCCCAGCATTTGGCGCAATAATCCATGTAGAGTCACCAGGTTGGCGCGTAATGCATCGGCACTTTCGCCGTCATCACTGTCAACCACCTGAGGCAAATCGAACGGGTTAATTCGCGTGTCACTGTTCAAACTGAGGTGGATATATGCGCCACCAACTGCATCGCTAAGTTTCTGATACTCGTTTTCCGGGTCGATAATTAAAATGTCGGCGCCCATCATCATTGACCGCAGCGCCTCTAGCTTGACGGTGAAAGATTTACCAGCACCGGATTTAGCAAAGACTGCCATATTAGCATTCTCTAGAGAAAAGCGATCAAAAATCACTAAGCCGTTGTTATGCATGTTAACACCATACAAAATCCCATTATCCTGCGTCAGATCGGCGCTGGTAAAAGGGAAGGAGGTCGAAACCGCACCCGTGTCCATGTTGCGTCGAATTTGCAGCTGATCAGAAAACTGTGGCACAATCGAATTCAGTCCTTGCTCCTGTTGGCTCGAGGCGACCTTGGTTAGGACCATTTGTTGGCCCAGAACAGTTTCGACTTTGTGCGTCACATAATCCAGTTCGTCCTGGCTTTCACCGTACAGCGTAAAATACAAACCAAAGCGGAAAAATTTCTCGGCACCAATCTGCAATTTATCACGTAGTTCTTCGGCATCTTGGTAGGCTGCCTCCAGACCTGGGTCGCGAACTTTGCCGTGCTCGGCGTTGACCGACATTGAGGCTTCTAGCTGAGTGACTTTCTTCCTCAGGTTATTCATGACAACCTGTGAATCAACCGGATAAATGAACATACTGACATCAATCACTTCGTCAAGGTTGATAATAGAGCTCAACCAGCCGGTATAAATAGTCCGCGGATAACCATAAGCATACAGAGTTCGACACCAACGCGTCCCCATCATGAAATAACCCGATTTGAATTCTAGGCTGGCTGGTGCAATCAGGTCGCGCAGAGTAGTAATGCCTTTTTGGAATTCGGCGGCGACCTCGGCAGCCTCGCGAGCTTGTTGTTGGGCCGCTATATCGACTTCGGTTTTCTTCTTTCTCGCCATTTAAACGCCTCCTACAGGTTGGCTCGGTGCTGGGCCTTGGCCTTTTTGCACCACCGTGCCAGTGAATTGCTTAAAGTCACCTATGGGCTGTCGCAGAGCTGTATCAGGATTGTAAATATTGTAGTACAGCTCACCCAGCTCGCGCGTATCCAGCCGCACGGCACGAATGCCGACCTGCGCTAAACCATCTATTACAGCGTTAACGCGGCGCTGGATTTCGTCCTTGGCGCGCTCGTATTGATCGGCCGGTACTTTGATATGCTGATGATTTTTGGTCGGCGCAAATAATTGCGTCAGAGGAAACTTACCGCTGGTACTGTCGCCAACCCTTTGGCTGCCTTCGCCGATTGAATAGGGGACCACGATAAAGAAACTCTTGTCCATAATGTTGGCTTCTTGGCTCAAGGCGTCGATAAATTGAATATAATCGTCCATCAATACGCCAAGCAGCATGTTGTCCTGACTAACCCGCAATTGCTCTAGCTTGTCAAGGTACGGCCCGATATCAACCCTTTGCGACCGAATATAAATCTGAATCGGAAAGGTCAATGAGTTCAAGAAGTCCTGGTATGACATTTCGATACTGTCGCGCTCGCGGCCGCTCATCAGATCAAAGTTGATCGATTGCGCTGCTACCACAGCCCGAAATGTACCGTCGCCCATGATGACCATTTTGTCGCGTAGCTCTTCGAAAACCAATGTATTTTGCGTCGAGTTTGGGTTCTTTGGACTGGCCGGGGTTGGCTTGCCACCTGATGCAACAGGAGCAGGGGCCGGCATGGCGGCTGGTGCTGGGTTGATCGGTTGTTGATTTGGTTGCATGCTTCCCACCCTTGTTCAATGAAGTGAAACCGTCGTTTCGTTATTACCATCATCGCCGCCAAGGTCGATAATTCCTTCGTCCTCTGGCGCGCTGGCTGACTCTATTGTAGCAGATTCCGCTTCGACTGGCGAGAGCGGCAGTGGGGTCGGCTCTTCTGGTTCGATCGCCGTGGGTATTACCGGTACGGCTGGCTGTCTGGGTGGGACAGGTGATGTACTGGATGGAGTCGGAGTCGAATGAGAACTCGATCCAAAAACACCGCCTAGAGGTTGAATAACCCTTTGTTGCATAGATGGCTGATTCGACACTGGCATACCAGCTGCAGCCTGTTTCAGCAGGGCCTCGGCGCTAGCCTCGTCGACTTCACTGATATTGCTGGTTGGCTGCGAGACGGCCATGGCTTGAACGCTAGCGTACGGCGAAGCAGTAACAGGTGCAGCTGGTGGAGTTGGCACAACAGCTGGTTCACTGGTTGCAACCGGCGTAGAAGAAGTCGACGGAACTGCCATCTGTGGCACCGAAGGGGAAGGCGCGTCATTTTGCATACGTATCACCGCCGCCTGACGAACCTGCTGATTAGACTGACTTAACATATTGTCAATCGACTGGGATAATGAATCGGCCCCCTCTAATATATCTACTGTTGTCGAAGCTTCAGCTGCCAAATCATCGGCCAGAATTGTCGTGTTAATCGGCGCACCAACACCGCGCGTTGCCCAGCCCTGCGTGTCCGACACATCAGCCAGAAATGACAGGCGCCGGGCTGCTTCTTCGCCGCCGAATTCCTTGATCCGCGGTTCGTCGTCGACAATCGGGTTGCTGATCTCGATCAGACTGTCTTGACCATCCGGATCCCAAAGTCGAACATGCGGCGAAAAGTAAAACTTTATCAACGCCGCCAGATAAGTCTCCATAGGCTGATCCTTGCGAAGAGGCAACGCCAAAACTGCAAACACAATTATAACTGGCGAGGGAATAAACGCTAATATAATCGCCATCTGCCCTAAAAAGAAAGCCATAGCGCCCGCCGCAAAAGCAATCATCAAATAAACAAACTGCCGAAAGCTAAATGGGCCAAGCAGTTTGTCTTCGGCTTCGACATCTTGGGGAACTTTGTGTTCGGCTATTTTTTACTCCTAAACTGGCGGTGCTGAATATTGGACCGCCCCATTCCTTTTTCGCCGGGCAAAATAAAATCTGCCCACGTTTACATTTTATCACAGAAAAAACATTAGCACTCGAAACAAAATGAACAAGATTCATTTTGTTCTCTCGTTGCTGCGTTTTAACATAAGTTTTTTACTTTTTCACCCCTTGTCAAAAATCATGAGAAAGGGTTATAATAATTGGTAAGTTATGACCACCACGCCGCAGGACCCCGCCTTCGCTTTGCCAAAAGCCTTGTTAAAGGATCGGCAAGTTTTTTTCGCCGGCGCCGCCACTCGAACGATCGACGAAGAACCAACGCCCACGATTTCTTTAAGAAGCACTGTCAAGACGTTCGGTTTTGGCGACACGGTTTTTCAGGCACTGGACGGAATTGATCTGGAAATCCAGCGCGGCGAATTCGTCGCTATCATGGGGCCAAGTGGCTGTGGAAAAACTACCTTACTGAACATCTTAGGTTTGTTGGACAAGCCATCGGCCGGTGAATATTTCCTGAATAGCAAGAGTGTCGCCAAATTGTCCGCCGCCCGAAAGGCTCGCATCCGTGGCCGCGAAGTCGGCTTTATTTTCCAGAATTTCAATCTGATTCCGACGTTGAACGTGCTGGATAATGTGGCTTTGCCGTTGACTTATCAGCGAGGATTGAAATTTAATAATCTCGAAAAGGCCTCGAAAATTCTTAAGACTTTTGATCTGCAAAACCGCGAATATTATTTGCCGAATCAACTATCCGGCGGTCAAACTCAGCGCGTCGCCATTGCGCGAGCCTTGATCAACAATCCGTCGATAATCCTAGCAGACGAACCGACCGGCAACCTCGACAGCAAAAATTCCGAGATCATTATGGACGAACTAACGCGCCTGCACCGCGCCGGCAACACGATCCTGATGGTGACGCACAATCCTGATCTGTTATCGTACGCCAGCCGCGTCATCCACATGAAGGACGGCCAGATTGATCGCGACATCGAACTGACCGACACGGCCGCGTATAAGGCCACAACCAGCTTCATTTCCCAGAGGAAAAAACAGCGTTCGCGCCGTTTCCGCAACGGTCGCCTGCGTCGCCAAAAAGAGGGGGAGAAGAAGTAATGCTGAGCTACCGCCTGGCTCACGCCAGCCTAAAAAGCCATCGCCTGCGCACGGTGTTGACCAGCCTGGGCGTCATGATCGGCGTTTTCATCATTTCGCTGATCTTGATCGTCAGCCGAGGGTTGCACCAGAGTATCACCGACCAAGTCTCGGCATTATCTGATAACATCGTCGTCGTCCGCGGCAGTAGTAACGACGCCAGCGGCCTAGAAGCTTTCAGTCCGCTAACAGCGGCACCGATTTCGTCCTTGACCGACCGCGACGTCGTCAGCATCAGCGGGTTAAAAGAGGTTGAAGCGGTTGCACCGATGATGTTCCTGGGCGGTCAAATCAAGGGTTCAGAAGGCGATTACCAGCATGTTACCACTGTCGCGACCAGCGATAATTTTCCAAATATTTTCGATCTAAAGCTAGCATCAGGCAATTGGTTCGAGGCCGACGAAACGGCCAAGCAGTGGGTGATTTTGGGCGACAAATTAGCCCGCGGTCTGCTTGGCACCACCGACGCCAGCGGCCAAATTATCGAGGTAAAGGGGCAGAACTTCACCGTCATCGGCGTCCTGAAGCGCGTTGATCGACCAATTTCGCTGGCTGGTGTCGATATCGACAAAGCCGCCTTTATTTCTTTAAAGAACGGACTAATGTTTAGTGGTGGTGTTAATCAGATCGGGCAAATCGCTGTGCGCGCTAAATCGGCCGATAATTTGCCAGCCTTAGAAAAAAGCATTTTGAGCGTCTTAGATAAAAACCACCTCGACCACAACGAATACTCTGTGCGAGCTGGGCGCGACGCTGTTGGGGCCCTGAGCAGCTGGCTCAACACCATCACGACCGCAGCGCTGATCTTTGCCGGCGTGTCGTTGGTCGTCGGCGGCATCGGCATTATGAACATCATGCTGGTCAGCGTCACCGAACGCATCCGCGAAATCGGCATCCGAAAGGCCGTCGGGGCAACGCGGCGCCATATCCTGAGCCAGTTCTTAATTGAGGCGTTACTGATTACGCTGTACGGCGGCGTGACTGGTTTGGCGCTGGCTTATGGGACTGCCTATCTGATTACGCTGCAATTTTCGCTGCCGCTGGTTTATGATTGGTGGATTTTCGCAGTTGGTTTGGGCGTGCCGCTGTCTGTTGGATTGTTGTTTGGCCTCTGGCCGGCGGCTCGGGCTGCGCGACAGGATCCGATTGTTGCTTTGAAACATTTAGCTTGAACCACTTTCGTTTCCTGACCCACTCACCAGATAAATCAAATGAGGGGCGTCCCGCTTGATCCGTAATCTAATTATTAATCGATTAGATCCTGAAATAAATTCAGGATGACAAAGACGAAAGTTTAATGTGATTAGCTGCTTTACCTTTAAACTTGATTGTGGTCGCAAACAAATTATTTTCACTCAGAGCGGAAATCTTGTACAGATTATTCTTATGTACATCGTCCAGCTCACTGTCGATATCGTCTAGAATGACGAAAACTTCCTGGTTAGTAGCGCGCAAAATCTCAATCTGTCGCGCCAAAATCGCAAAGATTATCGTCCGATTTTCGCCGCGACTGGCGGCGGTTTTGGCCAGCTTCTTGTTCAGTAAGAATTTCACGTCGTCTTTTTGGGCGCCGATCGGTGTGGCTTGGTAAGACTTTTGATTGCTTAATTCATTCATAATCTCACGCCGATCCAACGGTCCGCCAGCCATGAATTTCAGATTAATCACGTCGTTTTTACCGGCAATTTCGGCATATTTTTCTGTCAAATTCTCATTTATTTGCTTCACGACATCGCGACGCGCCTGAGAAATCTTTTCACTTAAATCAGAAAACTGCAAGTCCCAAACGAATAATTCGTCGGCCGAAGCTTCTTTTTTTAATAAGTTATTCCGCTGACGTAAAATCCGTTCGAATTTGTTTAAGTTCGTCTGATGCTCGGGAATTAATTCCGTGATAAAACGATCAAAGAATTGTCGCCGCCGGGCAGGGGAGCCGTAAAGGAGTTGTAAATCATTTGGCTCAAACAACACGATTGGTTTTTTCATTTTGGCAGGCAGGCGCGCGAAAATTTTACCGCCAGTTTCAAAGCTTTTCTTGAGATTTCCTTGATCGTTTAAGAATTTCACAGTTCGTTTTTCGCCGCCATCTAATGTTAAGTCAATCCGCCACCATTCGGCTGGTTTATCACCAACAGTTTGTAAAATCTCGGCGAAATTCGACCGCCAGCTTTTGCCACTCAGTGCTAAATAAATTGCTTCGATCAGGGAAGTCTTGCCGCTGCCGTTCGGGCCAGTTATCACTGTTACGCCTTGATTAAAATCCACTACGTAATCGTCATGGACGCGGAAATTTTGCACACGGAGGTTTGAGATCATAAACCCATCTTAGCATTTTTAAGATTTAACAGGCATAACAATATGCTTGTAATCGTCATTTTCACCGGTAAGTAACACCGGCGCCAACTTGCCAGAGAAATGCAGGTTGACCTTGTCATCGCCAATCGCATTCAACGCATCCAGCAGGAATTTCGAATTCAACGTCACTACGCCGTCACCCTTAACTTCGGCGTCGATGGTTGAATTATTTTCGCCAATCTGTGAAGTGATCGACTCGACGCTTAATTCCTGGCCGGCTTGCTTGGTTTTCAGGACGATCGAGCCGGCTGATTCGCGGGCGAACAGCTCGGCAACTTTAACGATGCGGATAAATTCATTTCGATCAACCGTAGCCGAAAATTCAGTTTTGGTCGGGATCAGCTGGCGATAGTCAATAAAACGGCCGTCGATCAGGCGCGAAGTGATCGTGATGTCGCCGATCATAAAGCTGATCTGTTCGTCGTCCAGTTCGATGCGGACTTTTTCGTCGCCATTTAGGACTCTCAAAACGTCACTTAAAGTACTGGCTGGTACGATGACAGAGATATCGCTTTTTTCGTCCATGACCTTTTTCTCAGCCAAACGATAGCCATCGGTCGCTGCAAAGTAGATAACACCATCCAAACTATAAACATAAACACCTGTCAAGATCGGGCGAGTCGTGTCGCTACTGGCTACGATTATGGTTTTGGAAATGGCTTCCTTTAAGGATTCGGCGTCAATCGTAAATTTATTGGCCGGCTTAACCTCTGGTAACTCAGGAAAATCGTCAGCCAGCGCCGCGTTTATGGTTGATTTGTAACCACCGGCGCTGATCTTGACTTTGCCGCCGTCGGTTTCCAGATTAACGTTACTGTGCGGCAAATTATTGACGAAGTCGGTAATTAAACGTGCTGGAATTGTTATGGCGCCGTCATTTTCGACTTTGGCGCCGATGGTTTCAGTGATCGAGACTTCCATGTTGGTGGCGGCAATGATTAGTCGACCATTGTCGGTTCTGAATAAAATATTGGCCAAGATCGGCAAGCTGGCTCGTGTTGTTGCGATCCGTCCTACGATATTCAAGGCTCGATTCAAGTTTTCTTGTGTAACTATGATTTTCATTTATGTCCTTTCTTATTATATAAATAATAGTCATCATAATAAGCATTGTGGAAATTGTGGAAATTTTCTTGTTTATAAGATGATAATTGGCAAGAATCGACTGTGAATTCGGGCTGTGGAAGACCTAGGAAAATTTGTGAATAACTTTGACTTTTCCACGCGTTCCTAGACCTTAAGAAAAATTCACTAAAATTCTGTGGAAAGCTGAACACATTTTTTACGACAGTCTTTCCATAGCTTTTCAACAACTTTTCCACAGAAATTATTAGTTCGAAATTAGGCATAAATCACCTCCCGAATTTCAGCGACTTTTTCGCGGATCGTGATGTCCAATTTAATCTCGCGGTCGATTTTCTCGATTGAGTGAAGCGCCGTGGTATGATCTTTCCGCCCTAGTTCATTGGCGATTTTTGGATAGCTCATATGCAGTTCCGACCGCAACAAATACATGGCGATTTGGCGCGGCAAAACGATATATTTATCGCGAGCCGGCGAACAAATGTCGGCCGGTTTCAGCTCGAAATATCGGGCGGTTTTCTCAATAATTTGCCGGGCTGTAATATGTTTCGGTCGGGCCGTTCGTGAATTAGCTAACAGTTCAGCGGCGAATTCCGGCGTCGGCTCGATGCCGCGCATCTCAGCGTTAGCCAGGATGTAATTCAATGAACCCTCCAGCTCGCGCACGTTGGTTTTAATGTTCTCTGCTAAATATTCAGCTGTCTCGCGCGGCAACTGCACCGACGAATGAGCGGCTTTTAACTCGATAATTGCCACACGTGTTTCGTAGTCCGGCAAATTAACATCGATCGCCATACCCATTAGCAGGCGACTTTTTAATCGATCGGTCAAGGTTGGAATGTTGGCCGGTGGTCGATCGGCGGCGATAATGATTTGCTTACTTGCTTGATGTAGGGCGTTAAAGGTGTTGAAAAACGCCTCCTGATTCTTTTCTTTACCCGCGATAAATTGCATATCATCGATTATCAGCGCATCGATATCACGATACTTTCGCGTAAATTCGTCAACTGTCTTGCTGCGTAAATGATGAATGAAATCATTAACAAATTCCTCAGTCGAAGCATAAAGCACGCGTTTCGCTGGCCATTGACCAGTGATTTTATTGCCAATCGCCTGGATCAAATGAGTTTTTCCTAGGCCCACACCGCCGTAAATAAAGATCGGATTATACTTCTCGCCGGGATGTTCGGCAACTGCGCCGGCCGCTGCATAGGCCAAATCATTACAGCTGCCGACGATGAAATTGTCGAACGTAAAGCGGGAATTTAAGCGTGATTCGAATTTGGCCGGCGTACTTCCAGATGATTTTTTCGATGTTTCAACTACCATGACATCTTCGTTGTGTTCGCGCCGTTTGGTCGAGCTGGTGATAAATTCCAGCTGCGGTCGCGTCAACCCATGCTTTTTTAAAATATCATTTATAAGTGGTGCAAATTTTTTCTCAAATTGAGTTTTCGCAAAGATATTATTAACTTCGATCAGTAATTTGTCGTTGTTAAAGGAAATCAGCTTAGTCGGCAGCCAGAAAGTCCTAAAGCTCTGCGGCGTGCATATCAACTCAACTTCGCCCAAGACCGATTGCCACAGTGCGTTGCTGGACAATCCGATATCAGCCACGCCAGTTTGCGTCTCCAGATTCACCTCGCTGATATTACCCTCATTCATTGCTAAGTAGTTTACCATAGGTCGCGAGTTTTCCACAAGCTTAAGGTCGTTATGATTCTGGCTGTGTAAAAGTTCGTATACTGAAAGGAAATTGATAAATAAATGGTAAATATTATCTGTTATTTCATTATTCTAAAGAGGATATCCTGTGGAAAACTTCTCCTAAGATTCTTATTCTTAACTTATATAAAGAGTTCAATCAGGACATAAATTTGCCAAAACCTGCATCTTGTGCTAAACTTCTCTCATGCCAAAGAGAACTCATCAACCAAAGACCCGCCGTCGCGCCCGCGTGCACGGTTTTCGTGCTCGTATGTCAACCAAAGTCGGCCGAGCCGTTATGAAACGCCGTCGCAATAAACAGCGCCGCCAACTGTCGGTTTAAGAGAAAAAGAAAAGCTCGCCCAAAACGGGCGTTTTTCTTTTTCTATACTTAACTTTTCCTGTCACTGCCAGACTTATTTCGGAATCTAATGAACAATTATTAATTGATTGGATCCTGAAACAAATTCAGGATGACATGCAGGATGACATGTTATTATGTTCTCATGATTGCCCAAAAATTCCGCTTTCACGGTCACGCCAGTCTAAAATACGTTTTTTCGCGTGGCCAACAAAGTCGCAGCAAATTCTTTTCAATCAAATGGACAACCAATCCGCGTCGCCGAAACCCACGCTTAGCCGTCGTTGTCAGCAAAAAAGTCTTTAAATCGGCTGTCAAACGCAACCGCATCCGCCGCCGTGTATACGAAATCGTGCGACCTTTTTTAACCGACACGCCAGCCATCGACGTTGTTATCAGTGTTTACGCTGCCGAAGTTCTCGATGCGTCGCACGACGAACTGACAATCCAGCTCTTGCCACTTCTTCACAAAGCTAGCCTAAAATCACGTCGTTAAATATGTTGACCAAAACACAACATTAGCCTTCCAATAGTAAATCTGTTAAAATAGCCAGCATGAACATTTTTGACAGACTTTTAACGCAGCCAATTTTAAACTTGCTATCGATGATTTACAACTTCGTCGGCGATTTTGGTGTTGCGATCATAATTTTAACGATAATTGTGCGATTCATGCTTTGGCCATTGGTAAAGAAACAGCTTCATCAGACAAAGTTAATGCGCAAAATCCAGCCCGAACTAAAAAAGATTAAAAAACAGGCCAAAGGCAATCGCATGCTCGAAAGCCAGTTGATGATGGAACTGTATAAAGAAAAAGGCGTCAAGCCATTTGGTTCAATCCTTGTATTACTGTTACAGTTGCCAATTTTCTTTGCAATTTTTCGTGTCATCCAGATCTTCTCCGAGAAATATCAAGAACTGCATCACGTCGATCCGAGCCAATTTATTTATCCTTTCCTAGAGAACTTTGGCCGGATTCCTGAACTACTAGCCAACAGTACAACACACTTGTTCGGCATTATTGATCTGACCAAGACCGCCAATGGCTACGCGCCGGCGCTGATCATCGCTGCCCTGGCCGCCGCCTTCCAGTTCTGGCAGAGCAAGCAAATCATGCCACAGCCAACTGAAAAGAAAAAATTGCGCGACATGTTCAAAGAAGCCAGCACTGGCAAAGAGGTTGACCAAACCGAAATGATGGCGGCCACGACCAGTAAAATGATTTATTTCTTCCCGATATTCACCTTCTTTATCGGTATGATGTTGCCGGCTGCTGTTATGCTGTATTACGCCACAACTAGCGCTGTAGCTGTCATTCAACAACACTACTTACTAAACAAGGATGAGGAAGAGTTGGAAGAAATCGCTAACGAGCCTGCGAAAAAGTCCACGAAGTCTAAAACCACCAAATCCGCCCGCGAGAAAAACGCCCGCGAAGCCGAAATTGTTACTATGAAACCTTCTCAAAACAAAAAATCTGCCAAGAATGAAAAGCCAACCTCCAGCGGCGGCCAGACCGTCGTCAGGCGGATAAAGGCTAAGTAAGGAGGTCTCCATGGACAGAGAAGAATCAATCAGTTTCGCCAAAAAATACGTTGAGGACATATTGTCGTTCTTTGGCATCAACGTCGATGTTTACGCCACGGCCGACGAGGACGTTATAGAGCTAAGCGTGCCGAACACCTACCTGTCGAATCTGTTGATCGGACGGAATGGTGACACATTGCGCAGCCTGCAGTTTTTGGTGCGTTCGACCTTGATCCAAAAAAACGCTGAGTTGCAGCGCATTAATCTCGACGTTGCCGATTACAAAAAACGCCACAACGATCGCATCGCCGAACAGGCCGAACAGTGGGCCAAGCAGGTTATTGAAACTGGCGAGTCGATGGATCTACGACCAATGAATCCAGCCGAACGCCGCGTAGTGCACAAAGTCCTGGCTGACTATTCACAACTTTCCAGCGAATCAGAAGGCGAAGGACGCGACCGGCATATTGTGCTGAAGAAAATCGCAGAATAAGTTACAATCCTTGACTCTCGGTTTCCTTACGTGCGGTCTGCTTGTCGCGAAACACAATCTTGTTATATGTAACGTAGTTCCAAATCAAACTTGGCACTGACGCAATAATCTTTGCGATGTTGTCAAAAGCCACATCAGGCAGGCCAAAGTGTGGCACGAACTCTTTGATAAACCAAATGAAACCAGTCTGAATCACCCAAATCCCGATGATCGTGAACAGGAAAAACAATGTAACCTCACGCACGTAATTCTTGCCGGTACTCTTGAATGTCCATTTTTTATTTAGGAAGAAGCTCGACATCATTGCAATACCAGTTGAAATAATATTTGCGATTGGCAGAGGTACAAACAACCGAAAGACGTTCATCAGGCCGAAATCCAAAACCGTATTAAAGATGCCGACCAGCACAAATCGCCACTTTTTACTACTCGTCAAGTTTTTTGCTTTGTTCACTTTTACTACCTTTGCTGGCCACTTTTGCCTTATGGAATTCTTCGACCAGATAAAGAGGCCGCTGCTTGGTTTCGATAAAAATCCGGCCAATGTATTCACCAATCACGCCCAACGCGATCATCTGCACACCGCCGAGGAACAGCACGATGATAATCAAAGTATTAAATCCGCCCGTGCGCGGCAAGCCCATCGCGGCCTGTATCAAAATCACGATGATATAAATAAAAGCTGCCAGCGATGTCATCAGGCCAAACAGCGACACAAACCGCAACGGAATTGTGGAAAAGCTGGTAAAGCCGTCAATTGCCAAATCCCACAGCGAATTAACAGGGCTGAGGGGGTTGAAATTCCATTTGCTGTCGCCGCCGCCGGCGCGCTCGCCTTGGTCGAAAGTAATCTCCTTCTTTTCAAAGCCAACCCAGGAAAAAATAGCTTTGTTTTGCCTGGATGCCTCTCGAAACTCGCGCAGAGCCAACACGACTTTGCGACTAAACAGACGAAAATCACCGGTATCAATCTGAATTTGTGCTCGCGACATTTTTTGCAGAGTTCGATAGTACAGCTTGGACGTAGATTTCTTTAGTAAACCCCTGTCAGTTTTATTGCGTCGTGCGTAGACATCATCGTAGCCTTTTTCCCACCACTTGATCATTTCTGGAACTAGCTCGGGCGGCTCTTGGCCATCGGCATCCATAATAACCACCGCATCGCCAGCGGCATGATCTAGCCCTGCGGCCACGGCAATTTCCTTACCAAAATTACGCGAAAAGTTCAGATAAGAAATTCGCGGATTTTTCTTGGATTCTTGCTGCAGGATCGAAAGTGTCTTGTCTTTAGAGCCATCATTAATAAACAGAAACTCAAATTCATAACCACGACAGTTCCTGACCAGGTTGTCAAGACGTTTGAACAAAAACGGCAAAGATTTCTCTTCGTTCCAGGCTGGGATGATGATCGTGATCAACTTCATATCCAACATTCTATCACGAATCAACCTAGGCGGAAAAACTTCTTCAGCCTTTGTACCTGTCTAAAAGGCAATTTAGGATTGATTAGTTTATCGATTTCATTTAGACGTTTGCGCCGCACTGCCTTATCAGGAAATCCATCTCGAAACTGACGCATAATTCGTCGTCGTTCACGCAAAGAATGCGGCAAAAGGCGTATCGATCGACCAATTCCTTTCAGGGCCGCCCAGCCTTCACCGCGGGTCAATTTAAATCCAAAGAACAACATGTAGGCCAAGAGAAATCGCCAATTAACCGACCAATACATTTCGCGTGGCACGTTTTTCCACATGACGACTGGCAAGTTGGCGAAAACTTGCCGCGTCTTGAACGCGCTCGACGAACTGACGCCACCACGGTGCAAAACTACGGCCGATTGTTCGTAATAAAACTTCTTCCCCAATAATTGTCCGCGCCACGAAATATCGACATCTTCGTTGTAGGCAAAAAACTTTTCGTCGAACATCCCGACAGTGCGAAAGAAGTCAGTCTTATAAAGCGTCGCGCCACCAGTCGCGCCGAATACCCAACCTGATTTCGATGCCTTCTCGACCGGCAAGCCTTCGTCGCGCTGCTCTGGCACGCCCCATCCCGTATAGATATCCCCGGTGTTTACAACCTTTTCACCTTTTTCGTCCAGCATCAAACCGGTTGCTGCGTCGGCGCCAGTTTTCTTTACGGCCGTCACCAAATTCTTAAGCCAAGTCTTTTCGACTGTTGCATCAGGATTCAACAACACCGCCGCATCGAAATTATTCTTTAGTGCATAAGAAATCCCGATATTTACACCACCTGTAAAGCCAGTGTTAATTGGCTGAACGTCAAGCGTCACGGTCTTCGGGAAATCTGGAATGATCTTCTTCAATGCTACAATCTGCTTTTTCTGATCGCGATCGCTGTTTTCAACGATATAAACTTCGAAATTTTTGTAAGTCGATTTGGCCAGCGATTCCAGACACTCGGCTGTATCGCGCCAGGCGTTGTAATTTAGAATCACAATCAGGACTTTCATCTTAACCATATTAGCACATTGTGTTAAAATATATGTCAAAGTAAGGAGGATTTCATGAAATATTTAGTTACTGGCGGAGCAGGATTTATCGGCAGCAACTTTGTGCATTTGCTATTGTCCAGGCAATCTGATGCGCATGCAACAATAACTGTTACTGTGCTCGACAAAATGGGCTACGCCGCCAATCGCGCTAATCTAGATGGTCTGGATAAAACCCGATTCGAATTAGTGGAAGGCGACATTTGCGATGCGGAATTGGTCGAAAAACTAGTCAAGGACGCCGACATCATCGTCCACTTCGCCGCCGAGAGCCACAACGACAATTCACTGATGAATCCGCGGCCATTCCTAGACAGCAACATTATCGGTACTTATACTCTGATCGAAGCGGCGCGTAAATTCGACAAACGCTATCATCACATATCGACAGACGAGGTTTATGGCGATCTGCCGCTGAATACGCCGGAGAAATTTACAGAGGGAACTCCTTATAATCCGTCGTCACCTTATTCCGCTACCAAGGCCGGATCAGATATGTTGGTGCGTGCCTGGGTGCGGTCATTCGGTCTACGTGCCACGATTTCCAACTGCAGCAACAACTACGGTCCGCGCCAGCACGTCGAGAAATTTATCCCGCGGCAAATCACGGAAATTTTGGAAGGCCGTCGTCCGCGGCTCTACGGCGCTGGCGAAAACGTACGTGATTGGATTCATGTTGACGATCACAACTCGGCTGTCCTTACTATTATCGAAAAAGGAAAAATCGGCCAAACTTATCTGATTGGTGCTAATGGCGAAGAAGATAACTTGACTGTCGTACGGGATATTTTGCGAATGATGGGCAAGGACGAAAATGATTTTGAACATGTCACCGACAGGGCTGGCCATGATTTGCGTTACGCTATTGACGCGACGAAATTGCGAACCGAACTGGGCTGGCAGCCTAAATACACTAATTTTGAAGAAGGATTGCAAGCGACGATTGACTGGTATCAGAAAAATGAAAACTGGTGGAGACCGCAGAAAACTGCAACCGAGGAAAAATATAAGAAAACCGGGCAGTAAATGAAAGTTGTCGAGATGAATTTCTGTCGCCGATGCGGTGCAGGGCTTGAGCAAATTGCTGAGCGGGCTTACCGTTGTGAAAATAACCATACGTTATACGTCAACCCATCGCCAGCCGTCGGTGTTTTCTTGCTGGCGTCGGACAACCGAGTTTGGTTGGCAGTGCGTGGCATAGAACCAAATATTGGGATGTTGGATTCGCCCGGCGGTTTTGTCGATATTAGTGAGACTTCCGAGGACGCGGCGATTCGTGAACTTCAGGAAGAACTAGGGCTGGAACCAGGCGACTACGAACCTTTGACATATCTGACTAGCGGTTATAGTTGTAGCAACGAATATGACGGCGAGATCGAACCCATCCTTAGCGCCTTCTTCTATTCCCGGCTCTTGACCGATCGCCAATTACAGCCGGCCGACGATGTTGCCGACATTCGCCTGTTTTCAATTGACGAGATTAACATGGACCAGATTCATGCTGAGGATGTGCGATTTGGGCTAGAAAAATTACGAGAGATGATTATGAAAGCAAACGTGTTAGAATAGCTTCAAAGATAAGGAGGTGTGCAAGTGGCAGATTTCGAATTCGACAAAAAGTTAACAGCCAAAAAGGTCAAAGAAATTCCCGGCATCATAGAATTCGACCTGACGGTGTTGGGCGATAATCGCGGCTGGTTCAAGGAAAACTGGCAACGAGAGAAGATGGTAGCCATAGGCTTGCCTGATTTCAAACCGGTGCAAAACAATTTTTCTTTTAACAATAAAACCGGTGCGACTCGTGGTCTACATGCAGAGCCGTGGGATAAGTTTATCACCATTGGTTCGGGAAAAATTTTCGGTGCATGGGTCGATATTCGCGAGGGTTCGCCGACATTCGGTAAGACTTACACTACAATTCTTGACCCGGGTAAAGCAATTTTTATTCCACGCGGTGTGGCAAATGGCTATCAAACTCTTACTGACAATGTAGTTTATACTTATCTAGTAAATGACCATTGGTCGCCAAACGCCGAGTACTCTTTTGTTAACGCAGCCGATCCTGCCCTGAAAATAAAATGGCCGATTCCGTTGAACGACGCGAAGGTGGAAATGAGCGAGAAAGATAAAAATCATCCACCACTAAAAGACGCGATTAAGATTAAGTCAAAGAAAGTCATGATCACTGGCGCCAATGGCCAATTAGGTAGCGAGCTGAAGAAACTTTACCCCGCCGCAGTTTGTGTCGACCGTGACGAATTTGATATCACTGACTGGTCGCAGTTCGCCAATTACAACTGGCGCGAATTTGATTTGATCTTGAATGCTGCAGTTTACGCCAACGTTGATGGCGCCGAAACCGATGAAGGCCGGCACGCGGCCTGGGCGGTTAATGTTGCGGCAGTGAAAAACTTAACAAAAATCTCTGCCGAACACAATATCACCCTGGTCCACGTCTCATCAGACTACGTTTTCGACGGCAAGAAAGAAGTCCACGACGAGTATGAGGGCTACGCACCGCTCGGAGTCTACGCGCAAACCAAGGCCGCCAGCGATGAAATTGTTTCCGTCCTCAACAAGTTTTACATCCTGCGAACATCGTGGTTGATCGGCAACGGCAAAAACTTCGTCCGAACTATGGCAGGATTGGCGGAAAAAGGCGTCCAGCCCAAAGTCGTCAACGACCAAATCGGCCGGCTTACTTTTGCCGATGAACTGGCGCGTTCGATCAAACATTTGGTCGACGTCAATGCACCCTATGGAATTTACAATTCGACTGGCGACGGCCCTTCGGCTGCCTGGAACGAATTTGCCGCCGAAGTATATGAATTATGCGGCAAATCGCGATCGGACGTGACTGGCATTTCGACCGAGGAATACTTTGCAAATGCCGAAGTAAAGATTTCACCGCGGCCGCATTTCTCCACTCTTAACTTAGAAAAAATCAAAGCAACTGGTTTTATATCGAAAGACTGGCGGGAATCCTTGAAGGAATACGTGAAAGGATTATAAGTAAATGATTTACGATCTAAACTACGATATCACGACGATCGACTTTAACGGCAAAAGCCACAAGGTTAAGGCTGTGTCTGTCGGTAAGAATCTTTGTATTTATGGGATTACTATAAAAAACAACAAAGTATTGATTGCACCGGCGTTTGGTGGCTATATCTGGCCCGGAGGAACCATCAAGACTGGCGAGGATCACCTAGAAGGATTGAAACGTGAGTACAAGGAAGAAACCGGGTACGATATTGAACCGATCGAACTGATGAATATTTACACATCGATGTTTTGGGATCCAATTATTAACAAAGATTTCCATACGTTAATGATTTTTTATTATGTGAAAATTATTGGTGGAAATGAATCCGATGTCAGCCTAAATCAATTTGAGAAAGAATTTCAAGGTAAAGCGAAGTGGACTTCAATTGACGAATTAGAGAAGATGCATTACTCATGCGGACTGGGTATTAGCGATGAAATTATTACGGCAGTTAAAAACAAGCTAAAGGAGGGGAGATGAAAGGAATAATTTTAGCGGGTGGTAGCGGGACAAGGCTTTATCCGATCACGCAGGCGATCTGCAAGCAACTGATGCCGATTTACGACAAACCGATGATTTACTATCCTCTGACAACGCTGATGCAGG
>Ga0099364_10000525_pt1 | contig 64718 bp, 53 predicted proteins | sample TergutTh196P3_FD_73070 | JGI IMG/M metagenome (GOLD analysis project Ga0099364, IMG submission 73070) | Microcerotermes parvus P3 segment gut microbial communities from Pointe-Noire, Republic of the Congo - Th196 P3 | ecosystem: Host-associated > Arthropoda: Insects > Digestive system > Gut ... | reverse complement strand
TAAACGCTTTTAAACCCCCCCCCCTGCCCTTTAAACCCCGCCCCCCCAGGCGTTTTTTTTTTTTCCAAAAAAAGGGGGAAAGCCCCCCCCCCCCCCCCCCCCCATTTTTTTCCATTTCCTCATGCAGGGTTTCCTCGTGTTGTAAGTACGCAGAGCCATAGACGGCATTGCAGCTGGTACATACGTATACATGCTTGCTAAGCTCGATTTTGCCGTTCTCTGTTTTTTGTGTGCTGTTGCTCTCTATTTTGGTATAAAAATCCGTGCCGTCCTCGCAGCGATAGCATTTAGTGGGGCGGGGCTGTTCGTTTATTCTAGTAGTGCGTACCATTTTAATGAGCCTCCTACATATGGGCGAGCATTTATTGAGGGGTCATTCTATCACGAATTTTTGATATTGCATAGGGGGGCGTTGCCCCTTTTCACCGCTGACCTTTGGTCGGCGTGCGGTGTTGTCTAAGAAAACCGCTTAGACAACACCTTACTGCCTGCTTGGTGGGAATATCGTCACGAGCCTTTAGTAGGGGAGGGATTTATCCCTCCCGAGGTACGACGGCTAATCGTGCAAGACGTGTTCCCGAAATACGCAGGGCAGGAAAGCCGTCCCCCACAAAAGAACCTGCAAACCTCGGGACGGATAAATCCGTCCCCTACAAAAACCATGCAAATTCTGAAAACTGGTAGTTGTTGCATTAAATCAAGTCGCTGTGTTGCCCTATTTTTTTGCTATAATTAGGATATAATAACCAAAAGGAGTGCTTAAATATGGTAACGATGAAAAACAGACCACAGGCTAAGGCTTCTGCGTTTGAAACATTAACGGCTATACAAAAGGACGTTCAGTGTGCTATAGCAAGCGGAGCGGCTCCAATGACGGATAAAGAAATCTGCGAAGCTATAAGAGAAATAAATCAAGAAAAAAGGACGGCGTTGGAAAAAGAAAGAGAAGTGCTATACAGACAAGAACAGGTATATTAAAGCTATAGAACACGGATTTAACGGATTTGCACGGATTACACGGATTGCATGGAGTTGGCGAATTTGCACGGATTCAACGGATTATCTCTGCGATACGCACGTTCTATCCGCGAAAATCTGCGTAAATCCGTTAAATCCGCGTTTTACCTCCGTTCAACCACCTTATTTACATAATATCCCATAATCCCATACTTTTAGCAAAATTTTTTTATCCACCTATTACAATTTGCGTAAAGCTGTAATATAATATAACGTGCTATGCAATCAACACAGAGCGAGGTAGCCTCGGGACGAGTAAACTCGTCCCCTACAAGGAACCCGCTATGAACCAGTTAATCCTGCATATATAAAAATTTTTGGAGGTCTTACAATGAAAAACATGAAAAAAACCAACATACGCCGCAGAATAGTGGCGGTCTTAACGTGCCTTAGTATTATATTCAGTAGTGCCTTAGCAAGCAACCTATACGTCTTTACGGACGATACCGCCCCACCACCCGACACCGACAAAACCAACATAACCACCGCTCCCGACACAAGCCCACCCGACACCGACAAAACCAAAACACCCAACAATACACCCGACAAAACCAACATATCCCCGACACCCGACACAACAACCAACAACACAACCACCCCACACAACACAATAACCACGCCATACGACACAAACCCACACAACACAACAACCAACACAACCAACAACACACCCACCACAACCCACAACACAACCAACACCCCACCCAACACCACAACAGTAACAGGCTCAAGCACCACCCCCCTAACCGCCCCAATCCAAAACACCCCCTGGAGCTGGGAGGTAGACTTCACCACGGGCGTATTACGCTTCCCTGCCAACAACACAACCAACCCAGGCACGTCCACCACATTCCCCTCAAACACATGGGGCAATCCCCTGCCATTCTCCTCTGAGGAAGCACTGCTAATCACAAAAATCGAGCTGCCCGAGGGGCTTACAAATGCCAACGGCGTGGTATCCTCTTTCAGAAACGCGGAGGAAATTTCTTTCCCGACAAGCCTTACGACCATAGCGGACAACGAGTTTAGAGCTTTTAGACAGCTGCGAGCCATTGACCTAGAGAATACAAGCGTTAGGTCTATAGGGCAGTTTGCGTTTTTATATTGCTCTAGTGTGGAAACAATTACCTTTCCTGCCACGCTGCAAACCATAGGGCAGCTTGCGTTTAGGATTTCCGACTCTGCCGCAAGCGAGTTTCCCGCCGCAGGAAAGGGCGTAACCGAGCTGGATTTTTCCCAAACACAGCTTACTGTCATACAAGGCAACACATTTGAGGGGCATACCCGCCTAAAAAAGGTAAATCTTGACAACGGACGGCTCACGCAAATTCGCATAGAAGCGTTCTTTAACTGCTTTGGCGTGGAAGAGCTTATTTTCCCTGCCACGCTCGAAACCATAGGCTATCAGGCGTTTTCCTCTACAAACGCGCAAATGTTCCCCGACACGGGGCTTGGGACTATACAAAAAACAATGCCAGTGCTAGACCTATCCATGACACAGCTTACGACCATAGGCGATTCTGTATTTAGCAACAATACCATAGAAAAAATAATACTGCCCGTAGGCTTAAAATCAATCGAACCGCACGCATTTGAGGTACACCGCAACAATTATCTCAATCGCGCGGCACATTCCATAAAAACCATAACCTACCCCGACGCACCTGGCAACGGCAGAGTAGGCTTGTATGAATTTCCCGACAGCCTAGAGAAAATAGGCACAAATGCGTTTCTGCGAGCATCTGGGGTCGAGGAGCTAAACCTAGCCAACACTAGCCTTACACAGCTTTCAAACGCGTTTACCGCTTCCTTTTACTTAAAACGCGTAAGCCTGCCCGAGCATAGCCGATTTACGGAGATTATGCCTGAGGCGTTTAATTTTGCGCGCGAGCTGCCCGACATTTTTATACCGCCGAACGTGACGAAAATAGGCAATTTTGCCGTTTTTCGCGGCGATGGGCGGTACGCCTATGTCTTTGGCGAATATGGCTCTGCCGCTATAACATGGGCGGAGGAGCTTGCCGAGAAGATGGGCGGTGTCGCGTTCCTGTGGTTTTATCGGGCAAGCCCGATTGCGTTAAGCGAACAGCCGCCTGCCATTTACCAATATGTACCATTTGAATTTACCTTTAACACTGGCGTGCCGCTTAACCGAAACATGTACTTTGAAATAGAGCTTGGCGCGGACGGAAGCACCGCCCTGCCCGACTGGCTTAGCTTTGTGTCGCAGGGGCTTGACCACTCGCGATATACGCCAGAATACGACAGCAACGGCGACGAAATAATAATATACAGGCCGCTGGAGGACGAGGAAATTACCCCAGGCACGCTTTACGGCGTTTTCACCGATTCCGAGGAAATAGCAAAATACAACGGCACGCCGTTTAAAATAACCGCATACCCCATCAACACCGAGGACGACAACGACCCGCACCGCTACAAGGAGCGGTACAGCGTGTCTGTTAGCTTTACCTTGGAATTGGAAGCGCACCCTGACGGCGATGTGACTACAGGCCCGTTCGGCTTCAACGAGGGCGGCAAGCTAGGCGGAGAAAACGGCGAAATAATAGTAGGCTATGACGAAAACGGCAACCCGATTTTTGGCTCTGGCTCTGGCACAATGAACATGGACGCGCCCTTTAATGAGGACGATAATACATGGAGCTTTGAGGGCTTTTATATCAATGGCGAACGCCAAAACGAGGGCGAGGACTACGAAGCCGAGGAGGGCAGTACCATAGTCACCATACGCGAGCAAACACTGGCAGGGCTTGGCGAGGGTACGCACACCGCGACAGCGACATTCCGCCGTGCGGACAGTGACAGCGGTGTTAATTCTGTGGCTGATTTAGAGGGAAATGCGTGGGACGTACGGACTACGGCTATTTCGCAGACGTTTACTATTACTGCTGTGGGGGAAGAAGGCGGTGGTGGTGGAAGCGGAAACGGTGGGGATAATACTGGCGGTGGTGGAAGCGGAAACGGCGGTGACGGTACTGGCGGTGGTGACAACGGCGGCACTGGCGGTAGCTCCAACGGCGGTGATAATGGCGGTGGTGGCGGTGGAAGTGGCACTGGCGGTGGTGGTGGAAGCTCCAACGGCGGTGATAACGGTGGTGGCGGTACTGGTGGTGGCTCTAACGGTACAGGCTCTACAGGCACTGGCTCTACTGGTACAGGCACAGGCTCTACTGGTACAGGCACAGGCTCTACTGGCACAGGCTCTACTGGCGGTGACGGTACTGGCTCTAATGGCAGTGGCACTGGTTCTAATGACAGTGGCTCTAACGTCACAGGCTCTACTGGCGGTGACGGTACTGGCTCTAACGGCACAGGCTCTACTGGTGGTGACGGTACTGGCAGTGGCTCTAACGACAGTCAAAACAGCACTCCCACTAGCTCCGTAACCAATTCTACCCAAAGCCCCACCACAGAAGCCCCCGACACCACGACAGACACCACGCACACACAGCCCACACAAGCCACAACAACCGACACTTCCCCCACCCAAAACGAGGCTACCCCATTCTCAACAGACGAGTATATAATGGATATGACCCCTATAATAACCATGACAACCACGACCACAACAACAGACACGGACGGAAACATCACAGAAACCGTAAGCACCAAAATAACCACCGCAATAGAACCACTTGAAATCATCATTGACATTCCGTACGCGGAATTTGTAGAATTGTATATAAACGGCGAGCTATTAGCGCGTGATGTGGACTATACGGCAGTGTCGGGCAGTACGGTAATAAGCATAATGCCGCACTACCTGCAAGCCCTGCCAGACGGCGAGCATTTGATTAACGCGGTATTTTTGAATGAAGCGGTTACGCTTACCTTTAATTTAGTGCGGACGAACTCGTACGACGTGGGGGAAGGCGAAGCGGAAGCAAACGAAGCTCCCGACCAAGTGCCAAGCTCCGCAGAAAACGCCGAAAACGCAAGCAACACCGCAAACGAAACCACAAGCAACAACGAAACCACCCCCGAAAATCAAGGCATGTCCTCAGTAATCGAAACGCAAGCCAACAAAACAATCATTCTACCCATTATCTTAGGCGTGGTAGTGTTGCTAGTAGTTGTAGTGGTTGTATTATTAGTGAAGAAACGGCGATAAACATTCCAACCAAGCTATATTAAGGCTATAGAACACGGATTTAACGGATTTACACGGATATGCGCGGATTTTGTCCGCGTAACCTCGCTAAATCCGCGTAATCCGTGTAAATCCGTTAAATCCGTGTTCCAACACTTCATTATTACAGGTAAAATTGCCGTGCCTCGCTCCCTCTGTGCCTCTGTGCCTCTGTGTGAAAATCTTTTAACCTAAAAAATGGCGTTCTACATTTTACCTACGTTCATTATTTGTCAAAAAGATTTTTTCACACAGAGGCACAGAGGCACAGAGGGCGAGAGGCACAGCAGAAATACGCACCTGTAGGGGAGGGATTTATCCCTCCCGAGGTATGACGGCTAATCGTGCAGAACGTGTTCCCGAAATACGCAGGGCGAGGAAGCCGTCCCCTACAAAAGAACGTGCAAACCTCGGGACGGATAAATCCGTCCCCTACTAGCCCTTACAATCTAGCCGTGGTATATTAAGGCTATCGAACACGGATATGCGCGGATTTTGTCCGCGTAACCTCGCTATATCCGCGTAATCCGCGTAAATCCGTTAAATCCGTGTTCCAATACTTTATTATTATGGGTAAAATTGCCGTGCCTCGCTCCCTCTGCTTTGTGCCTCTGTGCGAACTACTGTGTGAAAAAATCTTTTTGACAAATAATGAACGTAGGTAAAGCGTATAGCCGTTATTTCTTAATTTAAAAGATTTTCACACAGAGGCACAGAGGGAACGAGGCACAGCAGGAATACGTACCTGTTGTAGGGGACGGATTTATCCGTCCCGAGGTGTGACGGCTAATCGTGCAAGACATGTTCCCGAGATATGACGGCTACCTGTAGGGGACGGATTTATCCGTCCCGAGGTGTGACGGCTAATCGTGCAAGACGTGTTCCCAAAATACGCAGGGCGAGGAAGCCGTCCCATACAAAAGAACGTGCAAACCTCGGGACGGATAAATCCGTCCCCTACTAGCCCTTACAATCTAGCCGTGGTATATTAAGGCTATCGAACACTTTATTATTATAGGTAATTCACAAGAAACCAAAAAACCAAAAACCATAAAGGGGACAAAACAACATGAAAAAAACCAAAATCGCACAAAGAGTAGTAGCCGTAATAATATGCCTTTGCCTTGGCTTGGGCGGTGTGGCTACGTACAATTTCCACGCTTCTGCGGACGAGAGCGTTACCGCAGACAAGGGCGTTACCGCTTCTGCGGACGTTACCGTGGACAAGGGCGTTACTGCTTCCGTGGGTACTTCTGCGGACGTTACCGCAGACAAGGGCGTTACCGCTTCTGCGGACATTACCGCTGACAAGGGCGTTACTGCTTCCGTGGGTACTTCCGTGGGCGTTACCGCCTCTGCGGACGAGAGCGTTACCGCAGACAAGGGCGTTACCGCTTCTGTGGGAGCTTCTGCGGACGAGAGCGTTACCACCTCCGCGGACATTACCACTTCCGCAGACATTACCGCCGACGAAACCCTCACCGCTTTCTCTGACGACACTGCCGAGCCGCTTCCCAAGCGACCAATTAACAATGCACCTGCGGGCTGGTGGTATACCTTTGAAATAACGGATACGGAGCAACTTACTGGGACATTAACGCTCGGCAATGATTTTGACGAGCCTGTTGAATGGCCTGCGTCAATGCCGGCACGCTCGAATTGGGGCAACGCGCCTCCAGCAAGCGCAGTAAAGCATCTAATACTGCCCGACAACCTAACTAGCATTAGAAGTGGTGCGTTTTCTGGTTGCAACAACCTTGAAACCGTGCAGTTCCCTAGTGCGTTGGAAACTATTGGGCTTCAAGCCTTCTTTTTCTCCGACAATGGCTTTGGGAGCGGGAATCCAGTTCCAAGGCGCGGCTTGGAAACAATAGACCTATCAATGTGTACAGAGCTTAGAGAAATCGGCAACTACGCGTTTTGGGGGCATAACAGAGCAAAGGATATTTTTTTACACGATACTCAGGTCACGACAATAGGTCGGGACGCGTTTGGCAATACCTATTCCCTAGAAACGCTCACTCTGCCCGACACACTGGAGTATATAGGCGAAAATGCCTTTAGGCTGGACAATCCCAACAACTGGGGGCAGCCCTTTATCGTAGGACAGCTTGACCCCCTAGACCTGTCAAATACAAGCGTAACGACTATCGAGCATAGTGCGTTCGCAGGGCGTAACACCATTAAAACCTTAATCCTGCCCGAAACTATTACGTCCATCGGTATGTCTGCGTTTTATTGTTTTTATGGGGGCGGGGGTCAGCTTACAACCGTAACCTATCCGAACGCTAAGCATTATCCTGTCGAGGGCGTGTATCAATTTCCAGACAGCCTTGCCGAGCTGGGCGGCGGCGCATTTTCATACAACTCCCCAACAATAATTGATTTGTCTAATACCAAACTTACAGAGCTTGAGGAAGGTACATTTCGTGGGCTTATGCTGACACCTACCTTGACAAGGATTATATTGCCAGAGTGGGAGGGCTTTACGACCATTGGCGAAAGTCCGTTTAGCTGGGCTACTAATTTAGCGGACATTTTTGTACCGCCTAGCGTAACAGAAATAAAGGGTCGACCTTCGGATTCTTTTATTTATCGAGGCGCTGGTAAGCATATTTATATTTTCGGCGAGTATGGCTCGTATATTATTGAATGGGCAAAGGAATTTGCCAGTAACAACAACGGCGCTGCGTTCCTATGGTTTTATAGGGCAAGCCCGATTGCGTTAAGCGAGCAGCCGCCCCCTATTTACCAGTATGTACCGTTTGAATTTACCTTTAACACGGCAGTGCCGCTTAACAGGAACATGTACTTTGAAATAGAATTTGGTGAGGACGGAAAAACACCTCTGCCCGAATGGCTTAGCTTTGTGTCGCAGGGTATCGACCACTCGATTTATACGCCCGAGTATGACAGTAAGGGCGAGGAAATACCATACTACAGACCGCTGGAGCAGGAGGAAATTACCCCCGGCACGCTTTACGGCGTTTTTTCCGATGCCGAGGAAATAGAAAAATACAACGGCACGCCCTTTAGGATAACGGCGTACCCTATAAACACCGACGACGACAACGAGCCGCACAAATACAAGGAGCGGTACAGCGTGTCTGTGAGCTTTACACTGGAGCTGGAAGCCCACCCCGACGGCGAGGTGCTTACGGGCGAGTTTGAGTTCAACGAAAACGGCAGGCTAGGCAACGAAAACGGCGAAATCGAGTTCGAGTATGACGAGAACGGCGAGGTTATTTCGATTGGCGGCTCTAATGAAATGAACATGGACGCGCCCTTTAATGAGGACGACGAAACGTGGCACTTTGAGGGCTTTTATATCAATGGCGAACGCCAAAACGAGGGCGAGGGCTACGATGCCGAGGAGGGCAGTACCATAGTCACCATACGCGAGCAAACCCTAATAGGGCTTGGCGAGGGTACGCATACGGCTACGGCGACCTTCCGCCGTGCGGATAGTGACAGCGGTGTTACTTCGGTTGCCGACCTAGAGGGAAACGCGTGGGACGTGCGGACTACGGCTATTTCGCAGGCGTTTACTGTGAGGGAAGCGGGGGGAGATGTGGTTATTGACCCTGATGGTGGCGGTGACGGCGGTGACGGTGATAATACTGGCAGTGATAATACTGGCGATAATACCAACGGCGATAATACCAACGGCGATAATAACGGCGATAATGCCAACGGTGACGGTGATAATACTGGCGGTAATGGCGAAAACGCCAACGGCGGTGACGGTGACAACACCAACGGTGACGGTGACAACACCAACGGCGATAATAACGGCGGTAATGGTGACGGTGACGGCGATAACACCAACGGCGATAATACTGGCGGTAACGGTGATAACCCCAACGGCGATAATCCCAACGGCGGTAACGGTGACAACGCCAACGGTGATAACGCTAACGGCGGTAATGGTGACGGCGGTAATGGTGACGGCGATAATTCCAACGGCGGTGACGGTGATAATACTGGCGGTAATGGTGACGGTGGTGGCGGTAGCAGTGGCGGCGGCGGCGGAAATGGCGGTGGCGGTGACGGTAGTTACAGCGGTGGCGGTGGTGACGGCTCTAATGGTAGCCAAAACACCACGCCAAATAACAGCGTAAATAATTCTCAAAACACACAAAGCACCGCCACAGAAGCCACAGGGCAAGCCCCCTCCGCCATAACCCACGCCGAAACCTCCCCCGAAAACAACACAACAGCTCCGACATTCACAGGAAACACACAAAACACAACAGAATACCACACCCAAGCCGTGACCCTAGCCGCAGACGAGCGTATAACGACCACAAGCATAGTCAGCACTAGCGGCGAGGAAATAACCGTAGCCGAAATAATAAACAGCGGCCTAAGCGGAATGGTAGTAGCGCAGGACGGCAAATATTACTTCGTGCTAGACGGAAGCGAGAGCGAAAGCCAAACGGCGTTTGAAATCATTATCGACATGCCGTATGCGGAATTTGTAGAATTGTATATAAACGGCGAGCTGTTGGCGCGTGATGTGGATTATACAGCGGTGTCGGGTAGTACGGTAATAAGCATAATGCCGCGATACCTGCACGGTCTGCTAGACGGCGAGCATTTGATTAACGCGGTATTTTTGAATGAAGCGGTTACGCTTGCTTTTGATTTGGTGAGGGCGAGTGCGTATGATACGGAGCAAGGCGAAGCGGAAGCAAGCGAGGATAACGACCAAGCGGCAAGCCCTGCGGACACCACAGAAAACGACATCGCCCTTGCAAGCAACAACGTAAACAACAACGAAACCACCTCCGAAAATCAAGGCATGTCCTCAGTAATAGAACCACAAGCCAACAAGACAATCATTCTGCCCATTATCTTATGTGTGGCAGTATTGCTAGTAGGGGCGGTTGTATTTGTAGTGAAGAAACGGCGATAGACATTCCAACCAAGCTATATTAAGGCTATAGAACACGGATTTGACGGATTACACGGTTTTAACGGAAAGGGCATGGAACGCGGATTTTCGCGGATTTAACGGATTTTCGCGGATTTTTTCTCGCTTTAATGAAAAACTAACAAAACACAAGCTACGTGGAAGTTTAATCGCACGGGTTCTAATAAACACGCCAGATAGAATCCGCGAAAATCCGCTAAATCCGCGAAAATCCGCGTTCCATTCCTCCAAACCACAACCCCGAAAATTCTCAACATTCCATAAAAAATCCTCAACCAAAAAGGGAGCTGTAACAAATGGAAAAAATCCAAACTCCGCATGAAATAGAAAAGCTGCATTATGACGTATTCATAAGCTACCGCCACGGCGGTTTAGACGGCTTTGTGGCGGAAAAGCTGCACAAAATGCTGGAAACCTACAGAGTACCAAGCGCGGTAGCAAAGCGAGTAGGCAAGAAAAAGCTCGCGAGAGTGTTCCGCGACCGCGAGGAGCTTCCCACCTCGTCCAACCTTTCCGATAGCATAAACTACGCGCTGGAAAACTCCGATTTCCTGCTTCTTATCTGCTCGCGCCGTACCTGCAAGTCGCAATGGGTAATGCGCGAGGTGGAGCGGTTTGGCGAGCTTCACGGCAAGGACAAAATTATTACCCTGCTTATTGACGGCGAGCCTGACGAGTCGTTTCCGCCAGGCCTACGCGAGCGTAAGGTCGGCGACGAGATTATTTTCGTAGAACCGCTTGCCGCCGATATACGCGCAAACCTAGACGGCAGACCTGTGTCCAAAACCCGCGACAAGGACTGGGACAAGAGCCTAAAGCTGCTACGCACAGAGGAAAAGCTGCGACTGCTCGCGCCTATTCTCGGCTGTCCGTATGACAGTCTACGCCGCAGGCACAGACGCAGGCTTATTCAGCGGACGGTAGCGTGTGTAAGCACCGTGCTTACGCTTGCTATAGCCTTTGGCGCGTTTTCCACGTACCAGTATCTGCAAATTGATAAGCAAATGCAGTTGAAGCTAGAGAATGAATCCTATGTTATTTCGGAATATTCGGCGACCGCGTTGGCGGACGGCGACCGCGACACGGCGATTCTGCTCGCACTGGAAGCGTTGCCCAAGAACCTAGAACGCCCAGAACGCCCCTTTGTGCGGACGGCGGAGCGCGCGTTGGCAAACGCCTTGGGAATATACGATGTGGCGGACACCTTTAAGGCGCATAAGGCCGTTACATTCCCTGCGCCGCCGACTAAGGCGATTTTGTCCGAAAATGGTCGATATATGGCGGTAGTATATCCTTTTAGTATCGCTGTGGTTGATACAGAAAGCGGCGCGATTTTGCAGACAATGCCTGCCGTGCAATCCATTCTCGCGGACGTGCAATTCTTGGACAGCGACACGATTGTATTCTCTAGCGTGGGCGGAATAACCGCCTACGACATAGCGAAGGGCGGCTACCTTTGGCACGACAGACAGGTTACGACTATAGCCGTTTCGGGCAACAAGTCACGAGTTGCCGCCGTATTGCGTGACGGCACAGGCGCAGTGGTGTATTCCTCCGCGGACGGCGAGATTTTGGCAGAAATTGACTTCGGCGGCAGAGCCATGCGCGAGCCAGCCGAAAATTTGCTTAACCCGAACGACAGACTATTCGCGTTAAACCATAACGGAAGCACACTAGCCGTGAGCTTTGCGGACGGCTCGTTGATTGCGTTTAACACAGAAACCAAGCAGGAGGAGGTCGTTTACCCTGCTTCGAGCGCGACCTATTTCTCGGGCGGCTTTTACGAAAACCAGCTTTTCTTTTCGATGGTTACAGCCGAGCTAATGGGCTACGAGCTTCACATACGTAACGCCATGCTTGGGCGTGTGGGGGAATACGTGGCAGATTCCCTAATAATACCAACAATAGGCAGTGACGGCCTGTATATCACGAACCATAATATGGTAGCGCGCGTTGATGCTTACACTGGCGAGGCAGAGGTCGTTTTGTCCACTGGCAACCGCATAGAAGCACTCGCGCAAAGCGGCGATTTTTTCCTAGTAAGCGAAAGCAACGGCGGCTACAGCTTTTACAAGGGCTATGACCTGTCGGCGGAAGTGCCGTCGCATAGGACGTACACGTCCAACAGCGTTAGTCACTTCGTAGACCTCGGCACGACCTACGCATTGACGGCAAGCCGCGATTCGCGTACTGTGCGTATTCTAAAAAGGGAAAGTGCCGAGCCTGCCTTGTTCCTGTATAACGTAAACGAGCGGTATTCGGAGGTAAGGGCAAACAGGGACACTGGAGTTATTGCGTTTTATTCGTTTATGGGGCTTAGGCTTTATGACACAAGGCTCAGCTCGGGCGCGGCTATTGAGGTAGCGTTCCCTAGACCGCTAGAGGTTTTGGACACTCGCTACGACAAGAACACTGGCAATATCGCCGTTATCTACGAGGACGTTATACTGCTTTATTCGGGAACGGACGGCGCGCTGCTTGACGAAATAGAGAACCACGGAAGCACGGTTTTGTTCGACTTTGACAATCCGCACGCGAATGTGATTACGGAAGCGGACGGGCAGGTTATGTACGCGGGCGCGTATGTCGCGGACGGCGAGGTAATAGGTGCAGGCGAGGTAGACGGCGTAAGGGCATTTGCCGTGTCGGACGGCAATACATGCACGATTTTTACCGCGACTGGCAATGCCGTGCCTGTTGCTCCGCGGTTTGAGGTAGCAGTTAGCGGCCGCGCGGAGGTTTATTTCACTGGCGGTTATGTCTTTGTGTCGCCTATGCACGGCGATGCTAGGGCGTACACCATAGACGGCAGGCTCGTACGCACGTTTGACGAAAACGCGTACATGACCGAAACGGAAATGGTCGGCGGCTATATCGTGGCAGGCTATATTAGCATGAACGGCGAGCGGTACTCGCTGTGGCTCGCAGGCGAAGGGCTAGAAACGCATTTAGCGTTATCTGGCTTTATGAGTGAGTATGGCGATTTGCTTATTTTTGACGATGGTGCAGGGGCTTTGTATGTTAGGGAGCTTTATAGTACAGGGCGATTGGTAAGCGAAGCACAGGCACGGCTTGGGGTAGACGGCTTACGGTGGGGGAGAGAGTTCGGTTTCAGATGAGATGAAATGAGATAGGAGCAGTGAAAAAATGTTCAAGCTATCCAGCCTATTATCCTACGACAATATAATAATCCAGTGCCACAACACCCCCGACCCCGATTCGCTTGCGTCGGGCTTTGGGGTGTATTCCTATTTAAAGGAAAACGGCAAAAACGCCAGAATAGTGTATTCGGGCTTTGAGGAAATCACGAAAAAGAACATTTTGCTCATGGTGGAATTTATGGCGATTCCTGCCGAATATGTAAAAAATACCGCAGAGCTAGGCAAGGCAGACCTGCTTATTTGTGTGGATTGCCAGTACGGCGAGGGCAATGTTTCGCGTATAGAGGCGGACACGGTGGCGATTATCGACCACCACATTGAGGTAAAAAAGGACGAAAGAGTCAACGCCGACTTGACGGTAATTCATTCCAGTCTTGGCAGCTGTTCTACCCTTGTATGGGGTATGCTAAAGGACGAGGGCTACGATTTTAAGGCAAATAAGGCTGTCGCCATGGCGTTGTATTATGGGCTGTTGACCGATACCAACGACTTTTCGGAGCTAAACCACCCATACGACAGGGACGCGCGCGACTTCCTGGAGGATTATTACGACCAGCAGAAAATCAGAGCGTTGCGGAATTGCAATTATTCGCTTGAGGAGCTGGAAATTTCCGCGGCGGCGTTGTTAAACAACATAAAGGAGCAAAACAAACGCTACGTGGTATTCGAGGCCGCCATGTGCGACCCCAATATTTTGGGCTTTATAAGCGATACTGGAATCAAGGTGGACTCCGTGGACGTGTGTATCGTGTACAGCGACAGGGGCAGCGGCGTAAAGCTGTCGGTGCGTAGCTGTGTGCGTGAGGTAATGGCCTCCGATTATGTAAAATATCTCACGGACGGCGTAGGCTCGGGCGGCGGCCACAAGGACAAGGCTGGCGGCTATATAGAAAAGTCAAAAACGGACGCGCTCGGCGTAAGCGTGGTAGAGCATATTGTGGCAAAATCGTCAGAATATTTTATGAGCTTCAACAATATTTACGCGGAACGGCACGACCTAGACGTAACCGCCATGAAGCAGTACATGAAAAAGGCGTTGCCCATAGGCTATATCGTGTCCACCGACATTTTCGACAAGGGTACGCCAATCATGCTGCGTACACTAGAGGGCGATTCTCGCATAATCGCCTCGCCCGACATATATCTGCGAATAGGCATAGAGGGCGAGGTTTACGCAACGCGCGCGGAAAAATTCCATTCGTCGAACAGGCTTTGTGACGAGGCTGTGACCTTTGACATAAGCGACTATTCCTATACCCCAAACGCAAAAAACGAGCTTACAGGCGAGGTCAAGGAGCTGTTCCCATACATGAAATCCTGCGTGCCTACGGGAAATAATCCCATTTATGCGGCAGAGCTGGAGTGTAATACCAAGGTCTTTAACGACTGGAATCCCGATGGGTATATGTTTGGCAAAAAGGGGGATTTCTTGGCGATTAGGTGCGATGATGTGAATGATGTTTATATTATTCGGGGGGATATTTTTTATAAGACTTATGATGAGGTGGGGTAATGGCTAAATTCCACCACACCGCGACAAACGCACAAAGCCAAAATGTGTGAATCAAACGCGGATTTAGCGGATTTACGCAGATTTACGCGGATTCTTTCGGACGTAGCGGATTCTCGTGGATTTTCGTGAATTTTCCCACGAACGAATCCGCCAAATCCGTGAAAATCCGTTAAATCCGTGTCCTATCGCCGTCTATTCCCATAGCTCTTTACTCATACACAAGAAACAGCTATAATCAGACATGGCTCTACATTATTTAAAAGGAAGTGTTTTTTTGTCTACATACTCCCTAGGAATAGACATAGGCTCAACCACCATAAAGCTAGTAGTCACCCAAGCCCAAGCCACCCCCCAAGCCCACGCTACCCCACCTGCCCCAATCTTCCAAAGCTACCGCCGACATCACTCCAACATACGAGAAACCCTGCTCTCCCTAGCCAACGAGGCGCGCGAACAGCTCGGCAGCTTCAGCTTCAACGCCATGATTACTGGCTCGGGTGGTCTTTCGCTTGCGGAATGGGTCGGCGTGCCGTTTGTGCAGGAGGTTATTGCCGTTTCCGATTCGATTGAAAAATACGCGCCGCAAACAAACGTGGCCATAGAAATAGGCGGCGAGGACGCGAAAATTATCTATTTCTCGAACACAATCGAGCAACGTATGAACGGCATTTGTGCAGGCGGGACAGGCTCGTTTATCGACCAAATGGCGACACTGCTCGACACGGACGCGCAGGGGCTTAACGAGCTTGCAAAGGCGCACACGGTAATTTATCCCATAGCGGCGCGGTGCGGCGTTTTCGCCAAAAGCGACCTCCAGCCGCTTGTAAACGAGGGCACGCCGCGCCCCGACCTTGCTGTTTCCGTGTTTCAGGCGATTGTGAACCAAATAATAAGCGGTCTGGCGTGCGGAAAGCCCATTCGCGGAAATATCGCCTTTCTTGGCGGCCCGCTGCACTTTTTGTCCGAGCTGCGGCAACGCTTCGCGCAGGTCTTGCGGCTAACGCCCGAGCAAATAATCACCTCGCCGCACGCGCACCTTTTTGCGGCGCTTGGCGCGGCTATTCGTGCCGAGAATGAGGGCGCGTACATGGATATTGTTTCGCTAATTGACAATTTATTGGAAAAACAGGAATTGCCGTTTGAGATTTCGCGGTTATCGCCATTATTTACCAAGCAAGTAAACCAGTCAACAGAGGAAAATTCGCAAAGCGAATTTTCCTCTGTTGACTATCATAATTTCAAATCCCGCCACAACAAACACATAGTCCCCAAAGCCCCCCTACACTCCTACGTCGGCGACTGCTTCTTCGGCCTAGATGCTGGCTCGACCACCACCAAGGCGGTACTAATCGGCAAGGACGGCGAGGTGCTTCACACCTTTTACGAAAACAACGAGGGCAACCCACTGGCTTCGGCGCGCAGGGCGTTGCTTGAAATATACGAAAAGCTGCCCGCCGCCGCCAAAATAAAATATTCGTGCGTAACAGGCTACGGCGAGGGCTTGCTAAAGGCCGCGCTCGGCGTGGATATGGGCGAGGTAGAAACCGTGGCACATTACCGTGCCGCCGCGTTTTTTGAGCCTGCGGTGGACTTTATTTTGGACATCGGCGGACAGGATATGAAATGTATTCGCATAAAAAACGGCATAATCGACACGGTACTGCTAAACGAGGCCTGCTCGGCAGGCTGCGGCTCGTTTTTAGAAACCTTTGCGCGCTCGCTTAATTTGCCGATTGAGCGGTTTTCGGAGGAGTCGCTTTTTGCGAAGGAGCCAGTAGACCTCGGCTCGCGCTGTACGGTTTTTATGAACTCGCGCGTAAAGCAGGCACAAAAGGAGGGCGCGGCGGTAGCCGATATTTCCGCAGGGCTTGCCTATTCTGTCATAAAAAACGCGCTGCAAAAGGTAATAAAAATAACCGACCCCACACAGCTAGGCAAAAAAATAGTTGTGCAGGGCGGCACATTTTACAACGAGGCTGTACTGCGCGCGTTCGAGCTAATAAGCGAACGCGAGGCCGTCCGCCCCGACATAGCAGGGCTTATGGGCGCGTTCGGCGCGGCGTTGCTTGCGCGCGAGCGTAGCCGTCCGCGTGTGAACACGAGCCTTATTTCCAAGGACGCGTTGGCCGCCTTTGACGTAAAAACGTCCACCGCGCGCTGTAAATCCTGTGAAAACAACTGCTTGCTAACCATTAACAAATTCACGGTGTCGTCCTTTATTTCCGGCAATCGCTGTGAACGCGGGCTTGGACAAGCTCCGCAAAGCCCCGATTTGCCCAATCTTTTTGCCGCCAAGTACGAGCGCGTGTTCAACTACGCCTCACTGCCCGAGGCAAGCGCGCCGCGCGGCGTGGTAGGACTGCCGCGCGTAATGAATATGTACGAGAATTATCCGCTGTGGCATACGTTTTTTACAGAGCTTGGCTACCGCGTAGAGCTTTCGCCGCGCTCCACGCGAGAGCTGTACGAGCTTGGCATCGAATCCATTCCCAGCGAATCGCAATGCTATCCTGCAAAGCTCGTCCACGGTCATATTATGGCGTTAATAAAAAAGGGAATAAAATACATTTTTTACCCATGTATCGCGTTTGAGCATAATTGCGTAAGCGGCGCGGAGCAGCGTTTCAACTGCCCGATTGTTACGTCCTATCCCGAAAATATAAAAAACAACGTGGAGGAAATAGCGGATATTTGCTATCAAAATCCGTTTTTGAACCTAGTCAACGAAAAATCTCTGCAAAAGCGGCTAATCGAGGAGCTTCCGCAAATTCCTGCAAGGGAAATAAAAAGGGCGTTGTCGCTTGCGCTTGCCGAGCAAAAGAAATACCGCGAGGACGTACAAAAAATGGGCGACGAGGCAATAAATTATATCGAGCGTAATAATTTAATCGCAATCGTGCTTGCAGGCCGCCCTTACCACATAGACCCCGAAATAAACCACGGCATACCCGAGCTAATCGCTTCCTACGGCATACCTGTACTAAGCGAGGACGCAGTAGCCCACCTAGGCAAGGTGGAACGCCCCTTGGGCGTACGCGACCAGTGGTCGTACCATTCGCGGCTATACGCGGCGGCGTACTGGGTACGGGAACGCAAGGACATAGAAATGCTACAGCTTAATTCCTTTGGTTGCGGCCTAGATGCTGTCACCACGGACGAGGTGCAGTATATTCTCGAAGCGGCAGGCAAGATTTTTACGCTGTTAAAAATAGACGAGGTAAGCAACCTCGGCTCGGCGCGGATTCGCATACGTAGCCTGTTTGCGGCTCTGGCGGTACGGCGCGAAAGGGACGTAGTACGCCTAAAGCCCAAGCCGCGTAAGCCGCGCGCTGTTTTTACGCAGGATATGCGAAAGAACCATACCATTATTTGTCCGCAGATGTCGCCGTTCCATTTCGCGCTGTTGCAGGAGGCCATGAAATCGGAGGGCTACAATAGCGTGGTTATGCCCGCCATTGACAAGGCGTGTATCGACACTGGCTTAAAATATGTAAACAATGATGCGTGCTATCCTGCGCTAATTGTGGTGGGGCAGGTGCTGAATGCGTTGCTTTCGGGCGAATATGACCTCGACAGGGTGTCTGTGTTTATGTCGCAAACTGGCGGCGGCTGTCGCGCCTCAAATTATATCGGCTTTATCCGCAAGGCACTTGAAAAGGCAGGGCTGGGGCATGTTCCCGTGGTGTCGGTAAGCGCGATGGGCTTGGAAAAAAACCCGGGCCTTAAATTCACCATGCGCTTGGTAAACAAGGCAATGCAATCGCTGATTTACGGCGATTTGCTTTCGCGCGTATTGTACCGCACGCGCCCCTACGAGGCAATAAGCGGCACGGCAAACGCCCTGTACGAGCATTGGAACAGCATTTGCAAGCAAGCAGTACAGCGCGGTAACAAAAACGAGTTTAGGCGAAACATCTACGACATAGTGCATGATTTCGACAATATGCCCCTATTAGAAATAGAACGTCCGCGAGTAGGCGTGGTGGGCGAAATTCTGGTAAAATACCACCCCACCGCAAATAACGACATTGTCGCCCTGCTGGAAAGCGAGGGCGCGGAGGCGGTCGTCCCCGACCTAACGGATTTTGTGCTGTACAATGGCTACAACGCCAAGGTCTTGCACCGCTACCTAGGCAGCAAAATAAAGGCGCGTATAGGCGGCACGGCGGCCATTTGGTTTGTGGAGGCGTACCGTACGCACATGCGTAGGGCGCTGGCGAAAAGCGCGCGCTTTACCGCACCTATTGCCATTGACAAAATGGCAGAGCTTGCGAAGCCCATCGTGTCCGTTTGCAACATCACGGGCGAGGGCTGGTTTCTCACCGCCGAAATGCTGGAGCTAATACACACAGGCGTAAGCAATATAGTATGTACACAGCCGTTTGCCTGCTTGCCAAACCATGTGACAGGCAAGGGCATAATCAAGGCGTTGCATAATAAATACCCCGAGGCGAATATCGTCGCCGTGGATTATGACCCTGGGGCTAGCGAGGTAAATCAGTTGAATCGGATAAAGCTGATGCTTTCGGCGGCACGGAGGAATATGGAGAGGGGTGGGGTGGAGAGTGTGGAGGTAGTGCCGTTGGAGCAGGTTTGAGTGGGGGGCTGTGGAGGTTAATGGGGTGGAAGGTGGATTTTTGTGGAGTTGGTGGAGTTAAAGGCATGGAACGCGGATTTTCGCGGATTTTTTCTTGGGATAATAGACAGCGTTGGAATGCAAATTTTATCCATGTGAATTAAAGGTAGCGGAACGCGGATTTGGCGGATTTTCGCGGATTTTCGCGGATTGGCTCGTGGGGAAATATATTGCCGTTTAGTGATTTACGTGGACAAAATCCGCGTAAATCTGCGTAAATCCGTTAAATCCGTGTTTAATCCATATATTTTTATAATGATTAAATAAAGACTTAGAACGAAGTTTACACGGACAGAATCCGCGAAAATCCGTTAAATCCGCGAGAATCCGCGTTCCATGCCCTTTCTTGCAATCGCTTCCGTTCTTAATTCAAAACGGACGGTATATCCATACGCCCATACAGCAAACGGCGAAGCTCTACAACTCGCTCTTGTTTGTTCACATTATAAAATACTAAGTAATCCTCCACCGTAATAAAACGGTAGGACGGCATATCGGCATAAATAGGGTACAGCTCGGGCATTTCTGCGAGGGCTTTAACGAGCCTGTCTATTTTAGCAAAAAGCCTAGCGGCTTTCGTTGGATATTCGTCCAAAAACTGACTGACAGCAACAATATCGGCATGAAAGGTTGAAATATACTCAAGCCTATACTTGGTCGGCGTGCGGTATTGTCTACGACAATACCTTACTGCCTGCTTCATAGCCATACCTTTCCCTAAGCGGTGCAAAAATTTCTTCGTGTGTGTAGCGTTTGGCGGTTGGGTCGTTAGCTACGGCTTCGGATTCTTCCAATTTTACCCTAATTAGCTCTTGAAAATCGGGTTCGTTGTCCCAAGCTGCGGTTGTTGCTACCCTTGGCTCACTTCTGAAATTCAATACTGCCGACCTAGACATTTAAATCACCTCAAAATAAAAATAGCATACTGGGAATTTTCAATACGTCATATCGTACTCGAAGCGGGTCGCATTGTTCACAGTATTTGACTAATACGAACACGGTCTGCTGGAGCGTATACATTAGAAAAATGAAAGGTTATTTCACAGCTTGGCAGAGTATACATCAAGTAAGCATCGCCATCAAAACACCCTTCACCAAAACCTTCTTCAATAGGGCTACCAAGTATACGAATAATTTCTGCACGGTCTACATTCATAGAAATATCGTTTATTTTGAGTTCGTTTACGTTGTAGATGTCGGAAGTAGCAAAGTACCCCGAGCGGAAATATAAATCTATGCCGTCATAATAAATGTGACTGGCGATACTATTATTAGGCACACTTTCGACTATTAAGTATTCATCGGGAATACTTAATAGCACAACCACTTCACTCTTTGCGCGTCCCAAAAGCGAAGAAACTGGATTTCCATTATAAGTCACTTCCATATCTAAGGTGCAGTTTTCAAGATTATAAAGCTCTGTTGCTTCAGAAACAGAAAAATCAGAAGCCGTAGATGTTGAATCGACATCATAAATATTTTTCGCCCCAAGGCTACTAATCATAGCGACCACCAATAATAGCAAAAGTGTATTCATGCTTGTTTCCTCCCTCTGAAAACAACTAATATGTGAGGTCAATCAGAAAAATCCCTAAAAAGCACTTCTATTTCATTATGGTCAAATATCGTTCCCGTGCTAATAAATTTTTCTACTTCAATAGTTCCATCTGCCATAAATTCAACCTCCCACCTCTGCCCGGGAACAGCAATTTCTACTAATATGCTATCTCGTATTTTGTTTAGCTTGAAATATATCTTCCGCTCCTCTAGCCTTTGTAAAAATTCAACAAGTGAGCTTAGCGTATTCATAAGCTCGGTTTCCTCGCTTGTTGATTCAACACTGCCGACCTAGCCATGTAAATCACCTCATTTGTATTATATACAAAAGAACCGTAGGCTACAATACAATTTAATAACATACACGCTTGATTTAAACCGAACAATATCTTACACTATCATTACATAAATTTTTTTCACCCAACAAAACAACAAACCACCCAACAACCCAACAACCCAACCCAAAACCCACCCAACCCAAAAAGGGGGATTCCACCCATGCAAAATATTCTCAATAAAAAAGCCCGACCAACCCGACCAATCCGACCAATCCTACCCACCTTTCTAACCCTACTAGCCCTACTACTCCTAGCCTCCTGCACCGCCCGAGTACGCGACGGCGGCCAGCTCACACGCTACGAAAAGCCCGAAAACGCGCCGCCCGTTGTGCAAATACAAAACGAGCGGCTTCGCTTGGAATTTCTAACGGAAACGGCGGAGCTTGTACTGACCGACCTAAGCACGAGCCATGAATGGCGTTCTACGCCAGAGGGCATCGCGAACGACCAGAAAACCTCCGCGGTGGAACGCTTTAACGCGCAGAGCCTGTTCCTCCTAGCGTTTGAGCGTGAAACAGGCGCGGAAACTACCTACGATTCGTACAGATATTCCGTGAGGGACGGCTTGTACGAATTTGAAGTAATTGACAATACGCTAGAGCTTCGTTTTACTGTGGGCGATTTTCCCAAGACGTTTTATGTGCCAGATGCAATTTACAAGGATAGGCTCGATGGCTTCATAGAAAGGCTGGAGCGTACCCCAGGACGGCGCGTAATCGGCGAATATACGCCTGTTTCGCTTGCTTCCCTGCCGCCGAGCTTGACGCGCGAGGGTGCATTGGCAAAATTTCCCATGCTAGAGGACGGAAGCACAATCTATGTGCTAAATGACGACATTCCCGAATTTAGAATGGAACGAGTCTACGAGGGCTTGACGGCGGCGGGCTATACCTACGAGGATTGGCTGGACGACCAAGCATATTTTGGCTTGGTTACGGAGCTACAGCAGGCCGCGTTTAATATAATTATGCGCTTTGAGCTTGACGAGAATAATATGATTTTAACCATTCCCATGTCGGAAATTGCCTATGTGCCGCAGTTTATGCCTACGCGGCTTACGGTTATGCCGTATTTTGGGGCGGCCCGCGTAGAGGACGAGGGCTATTTGTTCGTGCCTGACGGCTCTGGCTCGGTCATGTATTTTGACTCGCAGCGAAACACGCAATCGCTGTATTTTAGCCGAATGTACGGCCATGACGAGGCAATTGTCTTGGATTCCGTTTTGCATGACAACCGCTCGGCGTACCCTGTTTTTGGAATTTATAGGAACGGCGCGACCTTTGCCGCCATTATAGACGAGGGCGCGGCGTATGCCTCCGTTACCGCCGAAAACGCAGGAATGAGGGCGGAATACAGCCGCGTACATTCCATTTTCCGACTGCTTCACGGCGCGCCGCTGGACGTAAAGGGGCGTTCCAACGACTCCATGTACATGCACGAATGGCAGCTGCCGCAGGAGGACATTGTTATACGCTACGCCATACCCACAGGTGACGGCTATGTAGGAATGGCTCACGCCTTCCGCGACTTTTTGCAGGCGCGGTATCCGAATTTGCAGGAGCGTGCGGCTCGCCCAGTAGATGCTATGGTGGAAATTCTAGGCGGCGCATTGTCGCCGCAGCATATTTTGGGCTTTCCTGTAGACCGTCCGTTTCCGCTTACCACATACGAGCAAGCCGCCGACATTTTGCAAGCCCTGCACGATTTCGGGTGGCGTAATTTGCACGTAAAAATGCGCGGCGCGCACAATAAGTCCATCGACCATCTTGTGCCTACAAGCCTAGAATTGATTCCACAGCTAGGCGGAAGAAGCGGCTTCGGCGGCTTGCTAGCCAGTGCGGAAAGACTTGGCTACGAGTTCTATCTTGAGGGCGATTTCGTGAGAATGAGGGGCGACAAGGGCTTTGACGGCTTTAGGCCTATGCGTGACGCGGCGAGGCAGGCGAATAGGGAGCGCGTGGCACACGCAGGCTACAGCGACATTTATTTTGGGCGGCTAGGCACGTCACATGTCTGGGCAGACCCGACTGTTTTAGCACGACCAGAATTTACCATAAAGCTGGCCGAAAATTTCGCGGCACAAGCCGAAAAAATAGGCGTAAGCAATATCGCGTTCCGTAGCATGGCGAGCGTACTCGCAGGCGATTTCAACGAGGATAAGCACGTAACACGCGAGGCATCGCTAAATATGCGCGCTGATTTGCTTGCCCGCCTTAGAGAAAACGGCACAGGCATTTGGCTGAATTATGGCTTTTCCTACGCCGCGCCGTATGCGGACATTATTACTGGTATGCCTGTTTCCGACCAAGGCTTTGCGATTACGGACGTGACCGTGCCGTTTTATCAGATTGCGTTGCACGGCCTAGTACCCTTTGCAGGCGTGCCGCTCAACCTCTCGGAGGATTATTCCTACAACTATCTGCGTAGCGTAGAGTCTGGCTCGGCGTTGTTCTTTAGCTTTATGAATGTGCCGACCGCCGACCTGCTCGTCACACGCTATCGCAGGTATTTTGCCAACGAGTTCGGGCGGTGGGCAGAGGTAGCTAACGAGCTTTACGCACGGCACGAGAGGGATTTGGGGCATTTGTACAATCAGCTTATTGTCGGCCATGAGATATTGAGCCGTGACGGCGTTTCGGTCACGGTGTACGAGGACGGCACGCGGGTGTTTGTGAATACTGGGCTGGTGGATTTTGTTACGGATAGTGGAATTACGGTTGGGGCTAGGGATTATGTGGTTAGGAGATAATGATAATTTAAGGGCATGGAACGCGGATTTTAAGGGCATGGAACGCGGATTTTCGCGGATTCTTTCCTGCGACAATAAACGGCGTTGGAACGCAAATTTTATCCGTGTGAATTAAAGGTAGTTGAACACGGATTTAACGGATTTACGCGGATTTTGCGGATTGGCTCGTGGTAAAATATATCGCCGTTTAGTAAATTTACGCGGACAAAATCCGCGTAATCCGCGTAAATCCGCGTTCCATTGCCTTTAAAATCCGCCAAATCCGCGTTCATTGCCTGCTATGCTACGCTCCCTCTGTGCCTCTGTGCCTCTGTGCCTCTGTGTGAAAATCTTTTAACTAAAGAATGGAATTTATACGCTTTACCTACGTTCATTATTTGTCAAAAAGATTTTCACACAGAGGCACAGAGGCACAGAGGGCGAGAGGCACGGCAGGCGATAAGATGTGGATTTAGGGTATTTAAAGGCTTCAAGGGCTTCACACGGATTTACGCGGATTTTGCGGATTGGCTCGTGGTAAAATATATCGCCGTTTAGTAAATTTACGCGGACAAAATCCGCGTAATCCGCGAAAATCCGCGTTCCATTGCCTTTAAAATCCGCGTAAATAAAAACCTACGCAATTCTCATTTTCTTAGTTTTGAATGAACGCGAGAAAGAATCCGCGAAAATCCGTTAAATCCGCGTAAATCCGCGTTCCATAAATCTTTAAAATTCACGTTCCATAAATCTAAAAGAGTAGGGGGCAGATAAATGAACAAGCAAAAAGGACTATCAAAGCAGGCAGTAAGGTTTTGTCTAAGTGATTTTCTTAGACAAAACCGCACGCCGACCATGGCAACAAAAAACGCCATTTCCGGCTATCTGTTTATTTTGCCGTTTGTAGTCGGGTTTATTATGTTTTTGGCGTATCCGCTGTATCAGGCTGTGCGAATGGCTTTTTCGGAGGTGTGGCTTGTACCCGAGGAAAGCAGGTTCGGCTGGGCGTGGAGCGGACTGGCGAATATACGGCGCGTATTGCTTACGGACGCGGTGTTTACTCGCGCTATGGTGGAGGAAATAGGCTCTATGGCGTTGCTTGTGCCTGCCATTTTGGTGTTTAGCCTGTTTGTGGCTATTTTGCTCAATCGGCAGTTTGCAGGGCGCGGATTTGTGCGAGCGGTGTTCTTTTTGCCTGTAATTCTCGCCAGCGGCGTGCTTGTGGGCATAGAAACAAACAACTCGCTTCTCGATGCCGTTTCCCAGCAAATACAAGACCAAAACGCAATGCGCGCAGGCGTAACTGGCGTAATCGAGCGTATGCTTGAAAACTTCGTGGGCGGCGCGGGAATGGACGAATTTTTCGAGTACATTTTAGAAATAATCAACCAAATATACAAAATCGCTATGGCGAGCGGAATACAAATCCTTATTTTCCTAGCAGGCTTGCAGACAATCAACCCTAGCATTTACGAGGCCGCGAGCATAGAGGGCGCGACCGCGTGGGAGAATTTCTGGAAAATTACGTTCCCAATGATTTCGCCTATGATACTGGTGGTGGTAGTTTATTCCATTATCGACTTCATGGTGCGTACAGACAGCAATGTCATGGATATGGTGTATACCCAAATGACCCTGCATAGCCGATACGCGCTAGGCTCGGCGATGGCGCTCATTTATTTTTCGGCGGTGGCGGTTATTTTGGGCATTGTGGCTTTTATTATTTCAAGGCTGGTGTATTATTATGACTAAGGGCAGGCTTGCAAAATATCTAGCGCGTAATCGCGCCACGGACAACAATTATTTGCTAAAGCGTGATGTTTCGCGCGCGGCTACGGGAATTTTTACCACAGTGCTTTTGTTTGGGCTGTGCTTTCTTATTCTACAGCCGCTATTGCATCAATTTTCCAACAGCATAATGTCGCGCAGCGATTTGTTTGACCCGACTGTTATCGCTATTCCGCGAAACCCCACGCTAGACACGTATCGTTTGGCGGCGCGGCTTATGAATTATTGGGGCTCGTTGTTTAACACTGCTTGGATTACTACGCTCGTTTCGGTGCTGCAAATTGTGGCTTGTACGCTTGTGGCGTACGGCTTTGCGCGGTTTGAGTTCCCGTTGAAACGGTTTTGGTTTGCGTGCGTAATTCTTACTGTGCTTGTGCCGCCGCAGGTTATTCGCGCGCCGATGTTCTTAAATTTCCATTTCTTCGACCTTTTCGGGCTTTTGCCCAACACGATTATGCTGACGAACAGGGTGGAGGGCTACGCGTTGCTTTCCGCCACGGCTATGGGCTTACGAAACGGCCTGTACATCTTCATGCTACGCCAGTATTTTAGAAATATGCCCAAGGAGCTAGAGGAATCGGCGTGGGTGGACGGCTGCGGCAAGCTGCGTACCTTTGTGCAAATTATGCTGCCCGATGCCGTGCCTATGCTTGTTTCGTGCTTCCTTTTTGCCTTTGTGTGGCAATGGACGGACGGCTTTTATACGACAATGTTCTTGCGTGAGCAGGGCGTTATGGCAGTGCAGATGTCCGCGCTGGGCGAAACCTTTTCGGTAGACTATGTACGCCAGACCTCGATGGCTACTGGCACGCAGGGCTTTAGGCCTGATATAGCCCTGGTGGAGGCTATGATTTCCACTGGCGTGCTTATTGGCATTGCGCCTATTATTGGTATTTATTTGGTCGCGCAGAGGTTTTTTGTGGAGAGTATTGGGCAGAGTGGGATAAAGATGTGAGACATAGTCTCTTTTCACCGCTGTACTGTGGTGGGAATGTCGTCACGAGCCTTTAGGGTGTGGTGTGGAATAAAGCAAATAGGTGATGTAAATGTGTGATAACATGTCTGTATCTAATAAACAGGCAAAACTTGAGATACTGGAACGGATAGAAGCGGATACTATATCTACCACGGAATCATTAAGTATTTTAGAAAGCTACGCTAACGACGAGGATAGCTATATTCGCTCTGTTGCCGCGAAAATTTTAATAGATTTTGCAGACATGGAGCAAGGCGAACGCCTGCTACGCATACTGATAAATGACAGCGATTACTTGGTAAGGACGGAAGCCGCTGATTCGCTTTCCTGTAGCAATTCAATGGAAGTAGTCGATTTGCTAAAAAAACATGCAAAAACAGACAAAACTGGCATGGTAAGGGGGTATGCGATAGTTTCCTTGGGTGATATAGCCCAAAGGCTTGGTATACAGAAGGATATAAGCGAATTTTTGACACCGCTCATTCATAAAGAAACCGTTATTTTTACTCAAATAAATTTGGCGGAAGCACTGTATCGCTTGAATAATGACGAAAAGCATCTAAAGAAGCTGCTCGCATATTTAGATACCAGAATATACCAAAACAGATGTGCCGTCATCAACAGCCTATCGCCCCTTATCGGCGAGCATAACAAGGCACTGATTGTGGGGGCGGTTGTTTTAAGGAAAAAAGTGGAATCAGTCTATGCGGTTTTATCGGCAATTGACGAGTTTCTTTTGTTACACGGTTAGACAAAATCCCACGTAAAGGGCGTGCTTATATATGATTCAAGTAACTGCGACAGACTTTAAAATCAACCTAGGCAAATATCTAACCCTCGTTGAGAGAGAAAATATTCACATAACAAAAAACGGAATGGATATTGCAATACTTGTTCCGCCAAGGTCGCAAGCGAGTGTTATTGATGAAATAATGGGTGTTATCCCCGATGATGGCTTTACCGTTACGCAAGCGAGGGCAGAGCGGAGGGTACTCCATGAAAATAGCAATTGACACCAATGTCATAATTGATGTTTATCAAAATCGTTTGCCTTTCGCGGTAAACAGCGGAAGGGTTCTCAAGCTGTCCGAATGTGGCAGGCTCGTTGGATATATAACCGCAAGCACTGTTACCGATATTTATTACATTTTGGGCAGGCACATAAAAGACCGTGTTCAGCTAAAAGCGTTGGTTCAAAAGCTGCTAACGGCTGTTACGCTTGCAGATGTAACGGCAAGGGACGTGGTGAGTTCCTTTGATTTGCCAATGGCTGATTTTGAAGATGCGTTGCTCGCACAATGTGCGAAACGGCTTAATGCAGACTATATCGTCACCCGCAACGAAAGGGATTTTGCCAATTCACCAGTTACACCGATAACTCCAGATGCGTTTTTGGATAAATTTTTCAAATAAGCGGCTGTGCTATTTTCAACCAAAACACAAGAAACAAAAAAAATAAAAGAAAGGAGCAAAGCAATGAAAAAACTAATTTTACTACTAGTCACACTAGCACTACTCGCCGCACTTCTCGCTCTAGGAGCATGTGCAGGAGGCGGCGACAGCACCACGGAAACACGGCAAGAACTGCAAGACCGAGCCGCCAACGGAGGCACCGCAAGCCCACAGCAAGGTCAAGCAACAGGCACAAGGCAGGACGGCGACCGCGACCTTGGCGGCATGGTAATCAACATCGCCACATGGTGGTCAGATGTAAGCACAGACACAGTCGAGCCGCGAAGCGCGGCGGAACGCGCTCGCTGGGAGGACAGGCGAGCCATGGAGGAAAGGTACAATTTTAAGATTCGCGAGGTACGGTACGGTAGCTGGCACGATGTCCGCGACGAGGTACAACAGCAAATTCTCGCGCAAAACAGGGATTTTCAAGTGTGGGTCATTGAGCCTACGTGGTTTGCGACAAACCATAGACAACGGCTTTTCGCGCCTATTCCCGAGCATCTTTTTGAGAATGATTACGGCATTGAGTGGAATCATAGCCTAATCGACCTAACCAAGCGTGACGGCGTGCCGCACGGCTTTGCGCATGGCGTGGAAATGGCGGGCGGCGTTTATTTCAATAAGCGGCTACTGGAGGACGCGGGTCTGCCGAGGGACTATCCCTTTACCTTGCAGGCGGAGGGCAACTGGACATGGGAAACCTTTACCGACCTTGCGCGCCAGCTTTCGCGCGATTTGGACGGCGACGATATTATCGACACCTGGGCGTTGACTACGTTCCATAAGGACTTCCTTGAACATGCGCTGGCTTCCAACGGCGCGTCCTTTGCTACCGTTGACCCAGAAACTGGAATGTTCACAAATAACACAAATACTGACGCTTTCCGCGAAACAATCGACTGGCTTGTGCGGCTTCGCTCGGAACGCCTAGCCATGCACGAGGACGATATTGGCGGCGAGTGGGATTCGTTTATACAGATGTTTAATGACGGGCAGGGCGCAATGCGCGTGGCTGGCAACTATGTGGCTGGCAATATTACCCTGCGTGATGATTGGGGCTTTGTGGCGTTCCCTCGCGGGCCGCGCTCCGATACGCACAATGCGTGGGTAAGCTACAATGTTCACGTTATTCCGCAGTTTTATAGTGAGCAAGAGGTAGACGATATTATGTTCGCCATGTCGAAATGGATTCGGCCGCTAGAGGACGACGACCCAGACGACTGGATGGACGAGGCGTTCTCAAACCACCGTGACGAGCGTTCCGTAGAGGACACAATGGTAAAATACACACGCAACCCCGACCTGCAAACCATGCCTGCGCATATGATGATGTCTGGCCTAGGCGATACGCTCGACACGCTTTTTGCGTTTAAGGTATGGGTGGACGGAAACGACGCTTCGGTTATTATCGAAGAAGGACAGCTTGTTTGGGACGCGTTCTTAGACGACCTAAACAGTGATATGCGATAATGTGGGATTTAACGCTACCGTCGCTTTGGCGGCATTTTGAGAAAGCCTTTAGAATAGGAAACATCATTTCCGCTAGGGATTTTGACGATGCGGAGCTACTGCGAATGTACACGCACCATTACAACGCGGTCACCGCAGAAAACGACATGAAGCCCGAGAGCATTAACCCCGAGCGCGGCGTGTTTTGCTTTGAAAAAGCGGATAAAATAGTCGAATGGGCGAATAAAAACGCAATAGACGTAATCGGTCACACCCTTGTGTGGCATGGGCAAACGCCGTCTTGGTTTACACGAAACCAGGACGGCACGCCGCTCACGTACGGCGAAGCGCGCGAGAACATGCAAAACTTCATCAAGGCGTACGCAGGGCGTTACAGCGGAAAAATCCACGCGTGGGACGTAGTAAACGAGGCGTTCGTAGACACCGAAACTGACGAGCCCTACAGCGGCAGCTGGCGCGACTATCTTCGCCGCCAGACGGACAACCCGCGTGCGGTGGGGCATTGGTTTTTGGCATACGAAAACGGCGGCAACGGCGCGGACTTTGTGTTTGATGCGTTCTATTTCGCACGCAAATACGACCCCCACGCCACGCTATACTACAACGAGTACAACGAGGAATATCTGCACAAGCGGCTTGCCATAGCGGACATGGTAGCCGACATAAACAACCAGTGGCGCGCCCACCCCGACTACGACGACAGGCTTCTGATTGAGGGAATCGGTATGCAGAGCCACCACAGCGATATGTATACGGATATAGGAAATGTACGGGCGGCGTTGGAAAAATTTAGTGGACTGGGTGTGGTTATCGCTATTTCGGAGATGGATATAACCTTTGGGGTGGAGGATAGTGCCGCTAGTGCCGCGGCGATTGGCGGTGGGCAGGCAGATAGTGCCGTGTCCGCTAGGGTGACACTTGCTCCCGAGCAAGCACGTAAGCAAGCGGAAATGTATGAGGGCTTGTTTAGGCTGTATTTGGAGTATGCGGAGTATATCGAGCGTGTTACATTTTGGGGCAAGAATGATGGGCAGAGCTGGCGGAAATGGGGTTCGCCGTTGTTGTTTGATGGTGATGGAGGGGCTAAGGAGGCGTTTTTTGGGGTTGTTGAGATATAGCGAGAGGAGGTTACTATGGATATAGTCAGATACAATGGCGTGCGGTTTATAACCGAAGAGGAAATCGACCAAGAATTTACTGGGCAATGGGTACTCGTCACCACTGACCGAATAAATGCACACGAGGGCTATCTTGTAGCCTCGGCAGAGGGACGTGACGAGCTACGCTCCGCGCTTGACGACATCGGAACGGAAGAATATGGCGGCAAGGCAAAAATAAAATACGGCTGTAGGGAGCGAGGGGGCAGTATGAATGTCGAGCTTCTCGGTTGAGTTGGATAGGGTAAGGCTATGGCGTTACGCCTTTGAGGTTTGCTTGTGGGAGAAACGTAAAAACAAGTTTGGCTTGCCCGTGGACGTGCTGCTAGACACAGGCTCGTTCAATACGATTATACACAAGGCACTTGTGCCGAAATTTGGCACAATGCTCAAAACCACCATGATGACCAGTGTGGGCGGATATAAGGGCGAAGCAAGCCTTTGTATTTTAGACAAAATAAATATCGGGGGACACATTATAGAGAAGGTAGTCGCTATAGCTGTACCCTTCGAGGGCGAGTTAAAGGAGCATATCCTTTTAGGTGCAAATGTCACAAACAACTGGGAGCTTACGTTATCTCGCATGAAAAACAAAATGGAAGCAACGGAGCAGCTGACTGATACAGGACGTAAATATCCCTACAGGTATTGCTTTGACAATAAAGGGCGTATTATGGCACTACAGGAAATGGAGCAAGAGCCTTAGTGGCGACATGTATAAAAAGCCCCCTGCAAGGTCTTTTAACCTTGCAGGGGGCTTTTTGCACACTCGGAAACCACTCCGCGTGACGACATTCCCACCAAGTTGATGTTTTGCGTTTAACGCAAAACATCAACGAGTATATCGTAGAAAGGGGGCTATGCCCCTCCCAGCTTCTTCGCCTGGTCATGCGTAATACAAGTATCCAAAATCTCGTCCAAGTCCCCATTCAACACCGCGTCCAGCCTATGCAGCGTAAGCGAAACGCGATGGTCGGTTACGCGGCTTTGCGGGAAGTTGTACGTGCGGATTTTTTCGCTTCGGTCGCCCTTGCCTATTTGACTGCGGCGTTCCGCGCTTAGCTCGGAGTGTTGCTTTTCCTGCTCCATATCGTACAGGCGCGCGCGCAGGATTTTCAGTGCCTTGTCCTTGTTTTTTAGCTGCGATTTTTCGTCCTGGCACGCCACGACTATGCCTGAGGGAACGTGCGTAACGCGCACGGCGGAGTCCGTTGTGTTTACGCTTTGGCCGCCGTTGCCGGACGAGCGGTAGATGTCCACGCGCACGTCCGCCATGTTGAGGTTTACGTCCAAGTCCTCTGCCTCGGGCAAAACCGCCACAGTCACCGTGGACGTATGAATCCGTCCGCTCGATTCCGTTTCGGGTACGCGCTGTACGCGGTGTACGCCGCTTTCATATTTAAGGCGGGAGTACGCGCCCCTGCCCTGTATCATAAACACGACCTCTTTGAAGCCCTTTAGTCCGTTTTCGTTGGCACTCATTACCTCTGTTTTCCAGCGGCGGCGTTCGGCATAATGGCCGTACATACGAAAAAGCGTATTAGCAAACAGCGCGGCCTCGTCGCCGCCCGCTCCGCCGCGAATTTCCACGATTACGTTCTTTTCGTCGTTGGGGTCTTTGGGCAGAAGCAGAATTTTCAGCTCGCCGCTTATGGCCTCCAGCCTTTCCGTGCCGTCCTTTATTTCTTCCTTGGCAAGCTGCCGCAAATCCTCGTCCGATTCCTCGTTAAGCAAGACCTTGGCATCGTCTACCTGGTCGCGAAGCCGTTTATATTCCTTGTACGAATCAATAATCGGCGTAAGGTCGCTATGCTCCTTCATTAGCTCGCGCCAGCGAGAATTGTCCGCAATCACATCAGGCTCGCTGATTGCCGCGGACAATTCCGTAAATTTTGTTTCTAGCTCGTCTAGTTTGTCAAACATCAATTCACCTTATTCTGGGATAATCGTCTGTACAACATTACCCTCCATATCAGACAAGAAAATCATTCTGCCCTTACGCACGTTAAAGTTTATACGCGTACGCCATATATCGTCCGCATCCTGGCTGTTCATGCCTGCAAATTCCTCTGTGCTGTTTGCTTCAATGCGAATACGCGGTATTCTGTACCTGCGTAGATTATCCGCTTGATTGCTGAAATATAAGCTATCTACGACTACAGGCTCGTCAGTTGTGTTGCGTAAAACAATCACACTCGCGCCCTCGGGCGTTTCGTATGCGGCTTCAATCATTACCGGCGGATAGTCGTAGCTAATAGTCAACGCAAGCTGTGCCGTTCCGTCTACCGCATCTTGACTGGTAACGGTGATGTCGGGCGTGTCTATTTGTCTGCCGTTTAGTGTCCAGTGTTCAAATACGCCAAACTGCGGCAAAACAGGGCTTACAGGCACGGTTAAATGCTCAAAGTAGCGTGACGAGGCGGCAGGCAACGAGCCGATTACCGCTTCACCGCCAGTTACGCTTACATTAAATAGGCTGTTGTCAAAGCCAAAGTATTCCGCAAGGAACGGAAACACCGTAAGCGGCCGTTTTTGTGCAAATTCGACCATATCTGCGTGATTTTCCTGCATTGTTTGCCACGTAACGCCGTCCTGGAAACGCCCTGCGTTAATCGCGGTTGTAATTTCCCTTTGCGCTGCCGCGGTAAGCGCGCCGATTGCCTCGCGCGTACTGTTTTCGGTGACTGCGTTTGCGGCGAGGTCGTTAATAATAATGGTAAAGCGTTCCGCCATGTCGGGGCGTTTCAAAAGGCTGGCAAGCAAGGGGCTTCCTAGCTCGCTGTCCGTCAAAACTCGCTCGAATGTGGGCGTAGTATAATCGCCTGCCAAGCCGAGAGCTAGGTCAAGGTCTGCCACAAAATGCCGCCAGCGGCCGTCTAGCTCGGGGGCAAGCTCCCTTAGCCCTGCTCCGCCAGTGTAACGCCAACGGCGCAGGTTCGTGAACGGCCATTCCTCCGCGCCTATATACATCTGAAAGCCGTAATAACGCAGGAAATCGTCAATATCCAAAATGGCTTCCAGCTGTGCAAAAACCGCATCGTTCGTGAGGTCTTTTTCCGCAAAGCCTACCAGCTCGTTCAACGCCTCTAATTGCAAGGGTTCTTCTGTTTCAAATACATACTCGCCGCCCGAAACATTGTCGAAGCTACGCATAGGCGCGCCGTACAAATCTTCCAAGAAATGGTCTACCGCACGCGCGACAAGCCACGCAAAGCCGTAATATTCGCCGTTCAAAAACACAACAACTGGACGATGCGGAAGTACCGTAGTAAGCCCTGCTTGTCGGGCAAGCGTAAGCCCTGCCTCATTGCGAAGCATACCGTGGTTTCTGTCCTCCGCGCCGTTACGCAAAACAATTGTTTCATAGCGCGCTATTTGTGTATAAATGCCGTCACGCGATACGTCATTAAAGAAGTTGTAGTCAAATGTGCCAGAGCGCGGGTTATATTCCCTACGCGGAATAATCCGCAGTGCGCTAGGCTCATCTTCCCTTGCATACGCACCGTGTATACGCATTCCTGCGCCCTGCGAAAATACTCGCTCGCCAGTCGGCAAAATCGCTTCCATGAAAACTGGGCGTTCCCATTCCGCGCCGCGCATATTAAAGTTTGCGGGGTCGTTGGGCTGCGGCTCGTGGTCTGGGTTTTCACGCAAAAACTCGTCGCGCGTTGCCCCTGCCACCATTATGCCTGTGTCGTGGTCGTATAGATTTTCGGCATCGGTAGAAAGCGAAATAATCATAGTGTCAAAGCGTTCGTGTACATCACTTCCTAGGAAGTATGTACGCGTAGAGGTATTGGAAAACACACGATTGTTAAAAACAGCCAACGCCTTAATCGTAACGATTTGCAGGTCGTCCTGCACGCTAAAGGCGAGCGGTCTGCGGTATTCCGCCGAATCGAGCGTAGGCGTAGAGCCGTCTAGGGTGTAATAAACCCTGGCGTTACGCAGGGTAGGAGTAAGCTGAACGGTAAAATCCTCGGTGTGGAAATATTGCCTTTCGGAAAACTCGACAGAAAGCCTGTCGCCCATAAAAGGCGCTCGAATAGTGTCATAAAAAACTACAGAGCCGATTAGCAACGCAAAAATAACGACCGCGATTGTAATTCTCATAAAATCCCTCCAAGGATAAAGCAATTCGCCCTGCTTAGGCTTGTTTAGGCGATTGCCTTTAGAAGCATAATAATATGCAATATATAATACGCCAAAATTTTGTCGGGGTCAATACAGTTATTTTATAGGGGGATAAGGGTCTTGGTCTATTGCCCATAGACATCAACATGTGTCCCTGTGCGAGATAGCATGAGCCTAAGCCTTTCGCCGTCAATTTTGTAGAGCAACACCCAATCGTCAGCAATGTGGCAGCTTCGATACCCGCGCCAGCTGCCTTTTAATGGGTGGTCGCGGTGGCGAGGTTCAAGCGGCGATTGCTTCAAAAGCAGAACAATAACCGTGTCGAGCTTTGACAGGTCGTAGCCTCGCCGTTTCAATAGGTTATAATCCTTTTTGAAGCGATTGGACAGCTCGGGTTTAAGCATCTAGCCACTCCCTTGCTTTATCCCATGAATCAAAGGAATAATACTCTCTATCGTCGGGGGGTTCACCGATAGGCTCGGCTATTATTTCACTAATGGGAAGCCGCTTTTGGATAACCGATTGTGTGAGGAATAAATTTACAGCGGCGGAAAGCGACAAGCCCATGCTTTTATAAAGCGTGTCGGCTTCCTGCCGAATAGTGGAGTCAATGCGAATATTGTAAGTGGTATTTGCCATTCTAATCACCTCTATTATAGAATATACTACATATTCAATGCTTTGTAAACAATTCTTGCGTCCTTGTAAAAAAATAAAAAGTCCTCGCAAAAAGACTTTTTATGTTATATAATGTGCAAGCAGTCGGGACGGCTGGGTCACTCCGAAAGGGGTGAGGCTAATGAGCGTATACGAGTGGTTATCCTTGTTGATACAGCTTGCGACACAACCGGCAGGGTTATATCTAGCTTATCGTTGTTACAAATGTACCTGTCACAGCGAAGAACAACGCGAACGCAACAGTAGCCGTCCTCCTCGACAAAGGTAACGGCTACTAGCGTTAAAATTAAATAACGTGAAAAACGTGAGCCAGTCGAAACGGCTGTTCAACGAGCAAGTCACTTGTTTCCGCAAGTGGCTTGCTTTTATTATACCCAAAAATCAGATAAAAGCAATACCCAACCGATGCGGTGATTGTGTTCTATCCACGACAAACACAGCAGGGATATTATCTTAAGAAAGCATTAAAAAAAAGTCCTCGCAAAAAGACTTTTTATGTTATACTGTACAAGCAGTCGGGACGGCTGGGTCACTCCGAAAGGGGTGAGGCTAATGAGCGTATATGAATGGTTATCCTTGTTGATACAGCTTGCGACACAACCAGCAGGGTTATATCTGGCTTATCGTTGTTACAAATGTACCTGTCACAGCGAAGAACAACGCGAACGCAACAGTAGCCGTCCTCCTCGACAAAGGTAACGGCTACTAGCGTTAAAAATTAAATAACGTGAAAAACGTGAGCCAGTCGAAACGGCTGTTCAACGAGCAAGTCACGAGGTCACACTCGTGGCTTGCTTTTATTATACCCAAAAATCAGAAAAAAGCAATACCTAACCGATTGGGTGATTGTGTTCTGTCCAAGACAAACACAGCAGGGATATTATTTTAAGAAAGCATTAAAAAAAAGTCCTCGCAAAAAGGATTTTTGTGCTATAATGTGCAAGCAGTCGGGACGGCTGGGTCACTCCGAAAGGGGTGAGGCTAATGAGCGTATATGAATGGTTATCCTTGTTGATACAGCTTGCGACACAACCGGCAGGGTTATATCTGGCTTATCGTTGTTACAAATGTACCTGTTGCAGCGAAGAACAAAGCAAAGAACGCAAAAATAGCCGTCCTCGGACAAGGTAACGGCTATTTGCGTTCAATTTAAAATGACGTAAATCCGTGAGCCAGCCGAAACGGCTGTGTACTGAGCAAGTCACTTGTTTCCGCAAGTGGCTTGCTTTTATTATACCCAAAAATCAGAAAAAAGCAATACCCAACCGATGGGTGAACACGACAAACGCACGAAGCTAAAATGTGTAAATCAAACACAGATTTAACGGATTTACGCGGATTTTATCTGGCGCGTTTTTTTATCCGCGTAATCCGTGTTTAATAGCTTTTTTGTAGGGGACGGATTTATCCGTCCCGAGGTATGCACGTTCGTCAATTCGGGGAGGGTAACGTCCATTAACGCAGAGCGAGGTAGCCTCGGGACGGATAAATCCGTCCCCTACAAAGAACCTGCGTTCGTGCGGTTGTCGTGGATGGGGTGAAAATGCGTAAATTAAACACGGATTTAACGGATTTTCACAGATTACGCGGATTCGTTCGTGCTTCTACTGTGCCTCGTTCCCTCTGTGCCTCTGTGCCTCTGTGTGAAAATCTTTTTGACAAATAATGGACGCAGATAGAATGTAGAACATCATTTTTTAGGTTAAAAGATTTTCACACAGAGGCACAGAGGCACAGAGGGAGCGAGGCACGGCAGACAATAGAGTGCGGATTTAAAGGCAATTAAACACGGATTTAACGGATTTTCACGGATTACGCGGATTTGTTCGTGCAAAAATCCACGACGATTTTATTGTAGGGGACGGATTTATCCGTCCCGAGGTACGCACGTTCTATAATTCGGGACGGTTAGCATACATTAACGCAGAGCGAGGTAGCCTCGGGACGGATAGGGTCGGCGTGCGGTGTTGTCTAAGAAAACCACTTAGACAACACCTTACTGCCTGCTTATCCGTCCCCTACAAAACACCTACAAAAAATTTTTACCGCCCAGAATCGCAAACACTATAAAAATCCTTTGAAACCACCTATAATCACCTAAAACCGCCCTAAATCGGCGTATTTGACAAATTTCTGGGGGGGGGGTATAATTTACCATATGAAGCCTGTAGAAGGCTAAAAAGGATAAAGGAGGGTACCCAAATGAAATTCAATAATTTGGCGACAAAATGGAAGCTAATGCTTGGCTTTGGGGTGGCTATCATCTTTACTGCAATTTTGGGTATTGTGTCGTTTTTGTCAATAAACAGGGTGGACAATAACAATCGCTACATTTCCGACTTTCCTATGCAGAGCATTTTGACATTAAAGAATTTGAACATCGAAATTATTCACATGCGGCGGCTTGCCGTTACGGCGATTTTGGAAAGCGGAAATACTGAGCTTGTGCAAAGGTTTGGCGGCGAGTTTAACCAAGCGTTTGAGAACGCGGGCGGGTACATAAACGCCTATATCGAAATTAACGATAAGGATAAACGGCGCGAGCCAAGCACCTTGGCGGACAATAAACGGCAAATAGAGGAAGCGAGGGGCTATATAACCGACTACGCGACCAACTATTTGAATCCTGCCTTTGCCCTGGCGATGGACGGAAACCAGCTCGAAGCCATGCTGTACCTTAGAGACGGCGGCCCAATTCTCGGCACAGCGACCGAAATTCTCGATACAATGTATACTGATGCCCTGCGATTTGCCGCCGAGCAACAGGAAAATACAACAAGGGGTGCGAATACGTCAAGGGCGCTTATTTTGCTTCTCGCGCTGGCAATGCTTCTTGTGTCGGTGGGCGTTTCCTATTTAATTAACCTGTCAATCGCGCGGCCGTTGCAAAGACTGCATACCGTGATGAAAAGCGTGATTAAGGGCGAGCTGAACGTAAATATCGACCGCTCGGGCATTTCCGAAAATGAGCTTGGCAAGCTGACAAAAGATGTCTGCCTGCTTATTGACGTAATCAGAAAAATGACGGACGATTTGTCGCGCTTGATATACGAATTTAACGCAAACGGCGATGTCGAGTACCGAATAGACACCGCTGGCTATCGCGGCTCTTACAGCGAGCTTATGGACAAAATAAACAGCTTTGCCGATTCCTATGTGGGCGAAATTTCCGCCATGCTTAGCTCCTTGGAAGAAATAGGTAACGGCAATTTTGACAGCGAGCTGCCAGTGCTTCCCGGCAAAAAGGTCATTGTAAATCAACGCTTTGCGAGCGTGGTGAGCAACATAAAAAGCATAAGCGCGGACATAGAAAGCCTTGCCGTAACCGCCGCAGGCGGCGATTTGAACGCAAAGGCAGATTCTAGCAAATATAGCGGCGATTGGGCTGTGCTATTGAACGATTTGAACGCCTTAGTAAGAGCTGTGGCGGAAAAAGCGTTTTGGTACGAATCAATCCTCGACTCCATTAGCTTCCCTCTTTCCGTTACCGATAGGGACATGAAATGGACGTTTATAAACAAGGCAACCGAGGGCTTCCTGGGCAAAACACGCGGCGAGGTGGCAGGTCAGCATTGCAGTAACTGGGGCGCGAAAATATGCAATACCGACAACTGCGGCATAGCTTGCCTAAAGCGCGGAATGTCGCAAACCTCGTTCTCGCATATGGATATGACCTTCCAGGTGGACATTGCCGCTTTGAAAAACGAAAAGGGCGAGGAAATAGGCTTTGTTGAGGTTGTACAGGACATCTCAAAGCTAGAATCCATGATAAAGAAGCTAAACACGACCATGAACGAGGTCAAGACGGTAAGCGAAAGAGTATCGCTCGGCGCGAAGCAAATTTCCGAGAGCAGTAACGACCTCGCACAGGGCGCGTCCACGCAAGCAAGCGCAATAGAGGAATTGAACGCAAGCATAGACCTAATAAACGAGCAAACCCACGTAACCGCAGGAAACGCCTCGACCGCAAGCGAACGAGCAAAGGCATCAAAGCAAAACGCACTAAGCGGCAACAACGAAATGCAGTCAATGGTACTAGCCATGGACGGCATAAAAACCTCGTCGGGCAATATCGCCAAAATCATTAAAACAATCGAGGATATAGCCTTCCAGACCAATTTGCTTGCACTAAACGCCGCAGTAGAGGCCGCGCGCGCAGGCGAGCATGGCAAGGGCTTTGCGGTAGTCGCCGAGGAGGTAAGGAATTTGGCGGCGCGTTCCCAGCTATCGGCAAAGGAAACAAACGACCTAATATCCGACACCATAAGCAAGGTAGACCAAGGCACAGAGCTTGCGGCAAAAACCGCCGAGGCATTTAAATCAATAATAGAAGATTTTGACAGCGTGGCAAGCATAGTAGACGAAATCGCAGTAGCCTCCGCCGAGCAAGAGGAGTCCATTAGGCAGGTAGTAACTGGCATATCGCAGATAGCAAGCATAACGCAGTCCAACTCTGCCGCGAGCGAGGAAACCGCCGCGGCAAGTGAGGAGCTGGCAGGGCAGTCGGAGTCTTTGATTGGGTTGTTTGAGGGGTAGGGGGGGTGTTGGTTGGTGGATTGTTGATTGGTGGATTAGAAAGCCCTTTGCGGAATTGCATGGGGCTTTTTTTGTGGGGTATGGGAACAGGGAAAGGCATGGAATGTGGATTTGGCGGAGTTTAAGGGCATGGAACGCGGATTTTCGCGGATTTGGCGGATTTACGCGGATTTTTTCGTGCGTGTATTAAAAACTGGCGATATGCGGATTATGTAGGTTTTTTAAAGGTATCAAACACGGATTTGGCGGATTTGCACGGATTACGCGGATTTGCTCGAACGAATCCGCGGAATCTGCGTAAATCCGTTTAAATCCGTGTTTAATTATTTGTTAAATTTGCGTTCTAGTGTCTGCTGTGCCTCGCTCCCTCTGTGCCTCTGTGCCTCTGTGTGAAAAAATCTTTTTGACAAGTAATGAACGTGGGTAAAGCGTATAAAACCCCATACTTTATTTAAAAAGATTTTCACACAGAGGCACAGAGGCACAGAGGGAGCGAGGCACAGCAGACAATAGGTGTGGATTTTAAAGACAATTAAACACGGATTTAACGGATTTACACGGATTACGCGGATAAAAAAACGTGCTAGATAAAATCCGCGCAAATCTGCGTAAATCCGCTTAAATCCGTGTTTAATCCATATATTTTTGCAATAACTAAATAAAGCCGCAGAACGCAGTTTACGCAGAAAGAATCCGCGAAAATCCGCCAAATCCGCGAAAATCCGCGTTCCATTTCTTTATAAATCCGCGTCCCATGCCTTTAAATATAAATCCACGTTCTATCTTCTTCTAATAGACAAAACCTCACAAATGCCGTATAAATAAAGAACGCCCCACGACCGCAACCACCGCAACCACTGCAACCACTGCAACCACCGCAACCACTGAAAGGAGCTTTTGCCATGAACCCAAGGCAACGAATTAGTGTAGAAAAGGCGACCAAGGAGGAAGCCTGCTTTATATGCAAGGACACAAATGTAAAGGACGAAACGGAAGCCTTAAAAAGGAATATCTACGAAATACGCATAGAAAACAAAGCAGGGCAGGAAAAAACGCTCGCCCTGTGCCATAAATGCTTAAACACGCTAGGAGATATTATCAGCAAAAAAGAAGCCGAGCGAAGATATAGCGGGATATATTAAATTGGAGCGAAAACCATGACCCTAACACCCATAAACACCATTCCAAGCTACCCCACCGAGCTGCGCCCCCTGCTTTTCGGCGCGAGGCTGTACGACAGCAGCTGTTCGCCCGAGGCGAGGGTAATTTTTGTGGACAAGGACGGCGGCTACTTCTTGAAGTGTGCAAGCAAGGGCGCGTTGCAGCGCGAGGCACTAATGACAAGGTATTTTCATGGCAAGGGGCTTGCCGCCGAGGTTCTTTCGTATGTGTCCGCCGAAAATGACTGGCTGCTAACCGCAAAAATTCACGGCGACGACTGCACTACAGCGAAGTACCTCGAACAGCCCAAGCGGCTCTGCGACATATACGCCGAGCGACTCGCCCTGCTTCACGCCGCGGATTATAAGGACTGCCCCATTCAAAAGGAAAAGCACGCCCACCCGCTAAAAAACGACACCTTACTGCACGGCGATTATTGCTTGCCAAACGTCATACTCAACAACTGGGAATTTAGCGGCTTTATCGACCTCGACAATAGCGGTGTCGGCGACCGCCATGTTGACATATTCTGGGGAATTTGGTCGCTAGAGTTTAACCTAAAAACCGACAAATACCGCGAGCGGTTTATTGACGCTTATGGGCGCGGTCGGGTTGACGAGGACATGCTGCGAATTGTTGGGGCGAGAGAGGGGTCTGCGTGAGAGTGAGAATGAGGGGCTTTAGTTATGTAGCACTTACTGCGGTGGTGCTATTACTGCTGTTTTTTTCGTCATGTGGGAATAGCCATTCTGCGGATAAAAATACCTATTCTACGAATAAGAATAGCCGTTCCTATGAAATAACAGACTGTCAGTATCTGGATATTGGCGAAGCCGACAACCAAAGCATAACTATTTCATATCCGCAAATTGAAAATTTATCGGACGAAAAAGTGCAGGAAACAATAAATACCCAGCTTAGGGAAATTGCGTTCCGTGTGCTAGGCTCGTTTGACGGATTTGACGATATGGACGTGAATGTCAACTACACAATAAGAAGGGCATCATGCTGTGTTTTAAGCGTGCATTTTGTGTGGACATCATTCCACGTATTGCAGGCGTACCCTCTTATACTTAGCTACTCCGCGAATTTTTCGCTCAATTCGGGCGATAGGCTTAAATTGTTGGATATTGTTACTCTTGACGAAAACACTATTAGCGATTTTATGGAAATTTTTACACTTCAAGAGGGGCGATATACCGAGGATACAATTGATTTAGTCAATCGTCAGATTGAACTATCCGCTCTAAGCATGGAAAATCTGTTACTTGCCGATGGCGATTATTACACGGCTATTTCAAGCCTTATAACAGATAATTCACTGATAATAAGCGTTGAGGTTATTAAGGCGTTAGGCTCATATGTTCTGTATGAAGCGCAGCTTTCTAAGCTCGCCGAGGTCGTAGATGTTAATTTTGACTTGCTTTGTAGCTGTAAATAGTCCCCTACAAATACTCCAAAAAAACCAAATTAGCCAAATCCATACCCCTATCCGTAAGGCAAACCCGCCCCTCACGCCGTTCCAAAAGCCCGTCACCCACGAGCTTCTCCGTTTCCGCCCCAAATGCCACAAGCTCCCCCTCACAAACGCCGTCCAAAAGCCGCAACCCAAGTATGATTTTTTCTGAAAGCAAGTCACGCTCGGTTAGCTCCGTGTACGAAAGCCTTTCTGGGGCGCGCGCCGCGCCGCGTAGGTACTCGCCCAGGTCGGCGGTATTGTGCCAACGCGCCGCGCCGTCAAAGGAATGTGCGCCCGCGCCTACGCCGATGTACGGCTTCATTGTCCAGCAGTCGCAATTGTGGCGGCTTTCCTTGCCATTTTTGGCAAAATTAGAGATTTCATAATGCCTATAGCCTGCCTTGGCGAGAAGCTCGCGGGCGGTGTGGTACATGCCTCGCTCCGTTTCGTCGTCGGGCAACGCCCACCCCAAGTCCCTTTCCAGCGTGAGGCTGTACGCGGAAATATGCTCGGGCGAAAGGGCGATTGCCGCCTCTAGCGTTTCACGCCATTCCGCGGCCGTCTGGTCGGGAAGCCCAAGCATAAGGTCAATATTGATATTAGCAAAGCCTGCCTGCCGCGCGTAGCGGAAGCACTTTTCCGCGTCCTCGGGCGTGTGGATTCTGCCGATTTTGCGTAGCAAATGCGCGTGCGTGGTCTGTACGCCAATGCTCAAGCGGTTCGCCCCTGCGGCTTTTAGCTGTTTTAGGTAGCTTAAATCTACCGTGCAGGGGTTTGTTTCTACGGTAATTTCCACGTCCTCGGCGAGCGGTTTTTCTTGTGCTGCCGACAAAATTTGACACAATAACGCAGGGGGCAACACCGTGGGCGTGCCGCCTCCTATGTAAATGGTAGAAATTAGGGCTTCGCCCTTTTTCCCCGACTTAGTTGATGTTTTGCTTTCGCAAAACATCAACGGCTTGGTGGGAATATCGCCTCGAAGCCTTAACAACCCCTCCGCCGTTGAAAAATTTACATATCGTAGCTCGTTAATAACCGCCTCCGTATACGCAACAAAGCAATCCTCACCGTTCTCAAACGAAAGGAAATCGCAATACGCGCATTTGCGTACACAAAACGGAATATGGATATAAATTCCAGACATTAAAACAATCTCTTGTTCTCTAAAAAAATATCCAAAATATCAGTTATATATTTAACCTCTCGCCGTTGCCGCAATTGAACCTCTGCGATGTCCCTTTCCTTTCTCGACGGCTCAAATAAATTACGCTCGTTGTGAATAGCGATATGAACCTGCCGACCCCCAAAATACATAAATGTTCTGCCGTTTGCCAAAAAATCCGCCCTCATTACGGCTTCCATAAAATGCGGAGTCAAGACCATAAACGCGCCATGCACGTCACTTGCTTCTATTTGATATTTTGAGTTAAATTGCGTGTTTTCTGTTTCGGCGTTGCTTTTTGCAAGCTCCGTGCGTAGCCTTTCGCGTAGGCGTAGCTCGCCTACTATGTCCTTGTTTGTTTCCAGTATAATCCATTGACCCTTAAAGCGATTATGATACGTTGTGTCTATTGCTCCGCGGCTGGTTTTTTCGTCCACCCTTTTTTGCAAATCAACATCAGAAAAGCTAAATTTACAGCCCTTGTAACGACCGCGTACAAGGTCGCTTCCGTAGCGTTCGCTCCAGTCCTTAATTAGCCCTGCCTTGCAAATCTCATTGTTGGAAATAGCACTGTTCGGCGCGTATTCGTCTAAATCAAACACCTCTGCCAACGCGAGGGCAGTCACATTGTCAGCAAGCAGTTTTTCCAGCTTATGGCTTTTTCGGGTAGCAAGCACTCGCAAAACGCTTGCGATTATTAGCGAAGCGAAGCCCGATATAAGCAGGATAATTTGCATTCCTCTGTTCGGCATTTCTGCCCTGCCTAAGGCGGACGCGAGGACAACCAACGCCGCGCCGACAAGCGTAAGCACCCGCGCGACCCAGCGAAGCCCTGTAATCGAGCGGTTGTATGCGGAAAAATCGGCTTGGATTTTCGACATTATATAACCTAAAATTTCATTTCCACATCGCCGCGTTTACTCTCCTCCGCCGCAAAAAAAGCCATTGCGGAACGCCCCGAGAACGCCGCTATTATGCTTGCAGGAAACACAACGATTGCCCTATTAAAGGCGGAAACATTCATATTATACACGCGCCTTGCGGCTTGTAAATGCTCCTCCGCATCAGAAATCGCTATTTGCAACGTGCGGAAGTTGTCCGAGGATTTAAGCTCGGGATAATTTTCGGCAATTATGCTAATTTTGTTGTGTAGCTCGTCCATATGGCGGCTTGCGGTGTTTTTTTCCTGTATACTCATGCCCGACCTTAGCTGTATAATTTTGGCAAAAAGCTCGCCCTCGTGCTTGGCGTACGCTTTCACCACGTCAAGCTGCTTGGTGAGCGTATCGTACCGCTTCGCCAACGCGACATCTATCCCCGAGCCTGCCTCGCCTATTTTTACCAGCAAAACCTTAAACCTGTTTGATGTCGCAATCGCCCAAATGGCGGCTATGAGTAGGAGTGCGGCGGGTATGGTTATTTGTGGTGGCATGGTTTTCCTCCTTTAGATGTCATTCCTGCCCACAATAACAAAAACGGCAATGACGATATACCAAGATACAACAACGAAATCAATATATGCTGTGAATCAGATGTATCAAAAAACAAAATAGGATAGCTAAGTATTAAGGTGGGTGATAACAATAACGATATTGACGGACTATCTGCTAAGGTATCTATTGAAATTATAACAAGCAATGCTAGCAGGATATTAACACCGATAGATAGTATTGATAAAATATTGGTTGTATGGCTCTTGGTTTTTCTTAGCAATATACGTCCTGCATAAAAATACGCAATGCAAGCAGGGATAATAAGCGGAATTGCCAAAAGTGCCATTAAGTATACTCTTAAAAGAAAATACCCTGCAATAAAGAACACGCATATACAAGCATGAATCAATATTGCCATTATGTTGTTTGTAATAATTACATTTTTAGACAAAAAATCGCTTCTGTATTTCTCAATAATACAAATGACTTTTTCCATGAATTAGCACGTCCTTTCAGTGAGAACATGACTACCCCACCCTAGTATACGTATACCTCACCACTTCTCCGCTCTCGACTTCCTCCGCGCCCTCGCCCTCATTCACATCAAGCAACGTAATAGTAAGCATATCGCCGTCCAGGTCTAGCTCCCACATTTCGCCGCGCCTTGCACCCTGCGGCGTATCGTCAAGCCTGCGGAGAACATTAAGCTGTGAGCTGTTCGCCGACCACGTTATATCCTCGCGCTGTCCGTCCGTACCGCGCGTGCCTTTTCCCTCTGCGTGGAATACGTACGTATATGCTGGGTTTTCTGTCCACGCCCATACGCCTGCTAGGTCTACGCTGTCGAAATTGTTTATCGCATAGCTGTACTGCACGCCCTCGGCGTTTCTGCTCGCGATATACAATATGCCGTCGTGAATTTCATATGTCCACGCCTCGTTTTTGATTACTCCGTTCACCCGAATATCGCGGTTCATGCTTAGGCGGTCGCCCTGCGTTTCCCACGTAAAGGTAGTCATTTCCTGTTGCGGAGTAGCGGCCTCGGGGTCAATGGCATAACCGCGCGTACCCGTGCCGTCCTCGTAAAAAAACAACCAATACGCGCCATCGCCGCGCCAAAGCCAATGCCCGACCAAAGCCTCGTCATGTCCGCTACTGGTGCAGGCTGTTGCAATTAGTAGTGTGAAAAGTAAAACAAGATATTTTTTCATGGGAATCCTCCTTCTAATCCTCATCCAACTTCAAAACATTCATAAACGCCTGCTGCGGCACTTCCACCGACCCGATACTCCTCATACGCTTCTTTCCCTCTTTTTGCTTCTCTAGCAGCTTCTTTTTGCGTGTTATGTCGCCGCCGTAGCATTTTGCCAGCACGTCCTTACGCATCGCGCCTATTGTTTCGCGCGCGACTATTTTACTGCCGATTGCCGCTTGTATGGGGATTTCAAACTGGTGCTTGGGGATTTCCTTTTTTAGCTTTTCCGCCATACGCCGTCCGCGCTCGGCGGCGGTTTTGGCGAACACGATAAACGAAAGCGCGTCCACTGGCTCGTGGTGTACGAGAATGTCGAGCTTCACAAGCTCTGATTTTTGGTAGCCGATAATGTCATAATCAAAGGAAGCGTAGCCCCTGCTTCGGGATTTTAGGGTATCGAAAAAGTCGTAAATTATTTCGTTTAGCGGCAATTCGTAGCGTAAAATAGCGCGATGCGTGTCCATGTATTCCATGCCGAGATAAACGCCGCGCCGTTCCTGGCACAGCTCCATAACGGGGCCGATATACTCGGTGGGCAGCATTATTTCCGCTTTTACGACAGGCTCCTCCATGTAGCTTATGCGTGATGGGTCGGGCATGTCGGCAGGGTTGGAAAGCTCCAGCACCTCGCCGTTTGTTTGGTAAACCTTGTAAATTACGCTAGGCGCGGTAGTGATTAAATCGAGATTGTACTCGCGTTCTAGGCGTTCCTGTATAATTTCCAAGTGAAGCAAGCCCAAGAATCCGCAACGGAAGCCGAAGCCAAGCGCGACAGACGTTTCTGGTTCAAATTGCAGGGAAGCGTCGTTTAGGCGCAGCTTTTCCAGCGAATCGCGAAGAACGGTATATTTCGCGCCGTCCGCAGGGAACACGCCGCAGTAAACCATGGGGTTAATTTGCTTATAGCCTGGGAAAGGCTCGGCTGTTTTGCGTTCAAACTCGGTGACAGTGTCGCCAATGCTTGTGTCGCGCACGTTTTTTATGCTGGCTGTGATATAGCCTACCTCGCCTGCGGAAAGCTGCGGCGAGGCGATAAATTTACCCGGCCCGAAATAGCCTGTTTCTACTATTTCAAAGCGCTTGTCCGTAGCCATAAAATAGGCGTTCGTGCCTTTTTTTATTGTGCCGTCTATTACGCGAATGAACACAATCACGCCCTTGTACGCGTCAAAAATCGAGTCGAAAATCAAAGCCTTCAGCGGCGCGGACGGGTCGCCCACAGGCGCAGGAATACTGCTTACTATGCGGTCGAATACGCTTTGTATATTGAGCGAATTTTTGGCGGAAATAAGCGGCGCGTCCATGGTGTCCAAGCCGATAATGTTCTCGATGTCGCCCTTTACCTTTTCGGGGTTGGCGGCTGGCAGGTCGATTTTGTTTACCACGGGTACGACCTCTAGGTTGTTGTCCAGCGCGAGATACACGTTCGCTAGGGTTTGCGCTTCTATTCCCTGCGCCGCGTCAACAATCAGCAGCGCGCCCTCGCACGCCGCGAGCGAGCGGCTTACTTCATAGGTAAAATCAACATGCCCTGGCGTGTCGATTAAATTTAAAATATACTCCTGACCGTCCGCCGCCGTGTAAACAAGCCTAACGGACTGCGCCTTTATTGTAATTCCGCGTTCCCGTTCCAAGTCCATATTGTCCAAAACCTGCGACTGCATTTCGCGCTTTGTCAAAACGCCTGCAAGCTCGATTAGGCGGTCTGCGAGCGTAGATTTTCCGTGGTCGATATGGGCAATGATACAGAAATTTCTTATGTTTTGCATTTAAATACCTCCGTATAGAAAAAACAAACTTACCGCGCCGAAAATAATCGTCGCGCCGATTAAAATTTTGTCGCCTAAAATGACCGTAACGGGGTCGCCGTAGGAGCTTCCCGAGTAGATATTTAGCAGATATTTACAAATAATAAAAATAACCAACGGCACAGTATATACCATAGGCGCATCACTTTCAATCGCCCAAAGCGCGTAAAATATAACGCTTATTCCTGCGCAGGAAAAAATAATGCCGTTTAGGAAGTCGATATTGTAGTTGGCAAGCACTTTTCTGCCAAAGCCGCCGATATTTAGCATTTCGCCGCGCCGCTTGCCAAAGGCAAAAAAGAGCGACACCGCCGTAATTGTCAAAAACAGCCATTCCGAAACATCGGCAAACTCGCCGATAACCGCTCCGCCCGCATACACACGCAAAACAAAGCCAGCCGCGATACAAAAGCAATCAATCACCGCGACATGCTTTAGTTTAAATGAATATGCCAAATTAAGCAAAACATAACCGCCCACAAAATAAATCGCCGCGCCGTGCCGTGCCGCCAACGCGCCGCCCGCCGCAAACAAAAGCAACGCAAACAACGCCGCCGCAGGCTTGGAAATAAGCCCCGAAGCAATCGGCCGCGTTTTGTTGCGCGGGTGCGTTTTGTCCTTTTCGCAGTCCGCAATATCGTTTAGCGCGTACACGCCCGAGCTTACCAAGCATAGCGCGGCAAATACAATGGCTACGGAGGCGAGTAGGGTTGGCTCGGTGAGCCTAAACGAGTACATTAGGGGTACGAAAACCAGAGCATTTTTTAGATAATGCTTTGGCCGCATTAGTTTTAGGTAGTTAAGGGTTTGGGTTTTCACGGTTTAAATCTCCAAGCATTATTTGCCTATCTAACGAAAGTAAATCGCGAATATTTCGTAAATCATAGGGTAGCCGACTTATAAAACACCTGTTCAGACGTTATTGTTTGCTTTTCAAATTTTATTTCACTAATAGGGTTAAACACAGTCATCATTTTAGGAATATCAGCAAGATTGCTAATAATAGTTAATGCGTATTGATTTGTGTATTCAATGGCTTTCTCATATTCATTTTTAGTCATTCTAATATGTCCATGTGTTTCACGGATACCTTTTACTTCTGCTAAATAAATGTTATTTGGGGTAGTAACTTGAAAATCATAACCATCGCCAAACAAACGGGCATCTTCCAAAGTAGCGGAAATGAATTTGCTTTCTTTTGAAAAATTGTTAATAAAATAGTTTTCGGCTTCAATCCCAGTTGTCAAAAGTTGCTTATAGCGTGAGCGAAGAATCGGTTGCACTGTCTGAACAATAGATGTGTCGTTTATCGAATCTGAAATTGAAAGCCTAACAATCTCAACATATTCGTTTACGTTGAGATTGCCAAACAATGAATCAATGGAGTCTTTTCTATGTTTGTATATATCGCCCTTTTGCCACCAACCTTTTCTTTTTCTGTTTGGGTCTAGGTTCATTCCGTCGAAAAGGTCTTGGCGATTTTTAACAGTACCCACAGTTTCTGCAATCCCGAGTTCGACGATATATTCGTAAAAGGCAGTTTTGGTCGGGAATCCAAAAACCTCAACAAACGATTTGTCAAATTTAGACAATCCGTAACCTATAAGATTCAAAATATTGTAGTATTGGTGTTTATTCCCCTTGTTCATCTAACTCACCTCCAATACTCACCAACGGCACTAAAATCATTGCACCATATATTGAGACGTGGGTCAAGTCTTTTTGGATATGCTGTTTGAGGTTAAGGGGTCTATCATTACACTCTTTTGCTGTTCGTGCGTTTGTCGTGTGTAGATTTTTTATTACCCTAACGAATTTGTGAAGTTTTACATACATTTTACCCTAACAGCCTTATAGATTTTACATACGTAGTTTATCATGTAAACCGTAGCGAAAAATTTATAAAATTCAAAAAGTCAAAAGGTCAGAGGGGCGAGCTATGGTACAAAAAAATGAAAACCCGATTGAGGGAAAGGCAGTAAAAATAAAGACGGACAAAATCAATTTATTTTACGCAAAATCCCATTGCCTAGACAATATTACCATGGATATTTACGAACGTACGGTAACGGCGATTATCGGTCCGTCTGGCTGTGGGAAAACGTCACTATTGCGTGTGTTTAACAGAATGAATGATTTAATTCCGATTGCGCGGGTGGAGGGGCAGGCGTACATAGACGGCACCCCTATCTACGGCAAAGATGTGTACGATGTAGACCTGCGTAAAAAAATCGGGCAGGTGTTCCAAAAGCCCAATATTTTCCCGCAAACTATACGCGAAAATCTTACCATAGGCCCGCGTAGCCACGGTGTAGAAAACAAGGCTGTACTGGAAGAAACGGTCGAACGCTGTCTGAATAAGGTTGACCTATGGAACGACCTAAAGGATAAGCTCGACACCCCCGCACAGAGCCTTACCGCAGGCGAGCAGCAACGGCTGTGTATTGCGCGTACAATTTCTGTAAACCCCGAGGTAATCCTCATGGACGAATCGTGCAGCGCGCTCGACCCTAAGTCTACTATGAAAATAGAGGAGCTTATGACCGAGCTGGCCAAAACCTACACAATCATCATAGTAACGCACAGCATGGAGCAAGCGCGGCGTGTTTCCGATATGTCGGCGTTCCTCATGGTGGACTCTATGGAGGACGATGCGGGCGGCGAAATGAAATCGGGCAAGCTGGTGGAATATTCCACAACAGTAGAAATGTTTTCCAACCCTAAGGAAAAACGCACCGAGGACTATATCACAGGGCGTTATGGGTGAGAATATAAAAAATCGCCAAAGGCGAATCAAAAAAGAAGAAAGAGAGGAAACAAAAATGAAGAGGAATTTGTTAAGAGCAATTTGTACGGCGGTAGTGGCAAGCGTAATGGTACTCGCTACGGCATGTAGCGGCGGCGGAGATGGCGGTAATGGCGGCGGCGGCGGTAATGCCCCCGAGCAAGCGGTTGTTGTAGGAGGTTCTACGTCTGTTTTGCCCTATATGGAGGATTTAGCGGTTTCGTACCCTGGAACAACGCCTGAGGTACAAGGCGGCGGCACATCTGCGGGCGTTTCGGGCGTTCGCGCAGGAACAATGAGCATAGGCATGGCTTCACGCGCATTGACGGACGAAGAAAAAAGCGAGTTTTGGAACGCGACAATAGCGCGTGACGGAATAGCCATTATCGTAAACACAAGCAACCCAGTAACCGAGCTTTCAGTAGAGCTAATCCGTGACATTTTTGCGGGCAATATCACAAACTGGAGCGACTTGGGCGGCAATGATGCAACAATAAACGTAGTAACCCGCGAGGAAGGCTCTGGCACAAGAAGCGCGTTTGAGGAGCTTGTAATGGGCAGCGAAACCATTATGACAGGCGCGATTAACCAAACCTCTAACGGCGTAATCAGAACCACCGTAGAGGGCGATGCAAACGGAATCGGCTTTATCTCAATCGGCAACCTCGCACAAGGCGGAGTAACAGGCGTAAGCATAGGCGGCGTAGAGCCAAACAACAACAACATCAACAATGGCACGTATCAGCTATACAGACCATTCATTCTCTTTACAAAGGAAGCACCAACAGGCGCAGTAAAATCATTCATGGACTACGTGCTTTCAAATGACGGTCAGACGTTGCTCGAAGGTCGCGGCTTAGTACGCGTAAACTAGGGGCATAGCCCCTTTCCATCGACATTCCTTTGGTGGGAATGTCGTCCCGAGGGGGCGCAGCCCCTTTCCACCGACTTCCCTTTGGTGGGAATGTCGTCCCGAGCCTTTAGTGAATGAATAGGGAGTTGCCCCCTCCCTCCACACTCCCCCGTGGAGGGAGGGGCATAGCCCCTTTTCGCCGACATTCTCGTATCGTGACGGCTACTCGTAGGGGACGGATTTATCCGTCCCGAGGTATGCACGTAACTACGAGAAATGCAAGGCAACGTCCATTAAGCAGGCAGTAAGGTGTTGTCTAAGTGGTTTTCTTAGACAACACCGCACGCCGACCAACGCAGAGCGATGTAACCTCGGGACGGATAAATCCGTCCCCTACAAGGTAAATGGAACGTGGATTTACGCAAGAAAGAATCCGCAAAATCCGTGAAAATCCGTTAAATCCGTGTTTAACAAGCAATAAGCAACAAGCGTGCGAAAATTTAGAAAAAAACATTTTCACACAGAGGCACAGAGGCACAGAGGGAGCGAGGCACATTAGGCAAAAGTACGGAAATTCCATTTTTCATAGGTATTTCTTCTGTGGCACGTTCCCTCTGTGCCTCTGTGTGAAATGCTTTTTTCACTAAATTTTAGTATTTTAGTAAGGAGCTAAACCAATGCTTAAATTCAAAGAAAACCTGCCTGGCTATATCTTTTTCGGGTTCGCGTTGTCTGCCATTGCGGCGCTGTTCACTATCGCGATGTTTATCTTCCGAGAGGGCATACCGGTAATAATAGAGTACGGCTTTATAAACTTTATCACAGGCACGACATGGGCGCCTACTCGCGGCGATTTCGGTATACTGCCTATGATAGTAGGCTCGCTGTCGGTAGCGGTGGGCGCGGCGATTATCGGTGTGCCGTTTGGTGTATGCTGTGCAATCTATATGGCGGAGTTTGCTCCCGAAAAAATGAAAAAGGTACTGCGGCCTACTATACAGCTGCTTGCGGGTATTCCGTCCGTTGTGTACGGCTTTTGGGGGCTTGTGTTTATTGTTCCGTTTATCAGAAACAATCTGGGCGGAAACGGCTTTAGCCTGCTTGCGGCTTCGGTTGTGCTTGGTATTATGATTTTGCCTACGATTATCAGTATCTCCGAGGTGTCGATTATCGCGCAGCCAAAGACGTACAAGGAGGGCGCGCTGGCAATGGGGCTTACGAGGTGGCAGACTATATGCAAGGTACAGCTGCCTGCCGCTAGGTCTGGCATAATAGCCGGCATTATCCTTGGCATGGGGCGCGCAATAGGCGAAACAATGGCAGTAATAATGGTGCTGGGAAGCGCGGCACAAATACCAAAGTCACTGCTCGATTCGGCGAGAACGCTAACCATTAACATAGGGCTGGAAATGAGCTACGCGGTAGGCACGCATAGGCAGTCATTGTTTGCTACAGGAGTTGTGCTGTTTGTCATTATTATGATTTTGAACATACTGGCACAATATTTTACAAGACAGCGGGTGAAAAAGGTATGATAAAACTAACGGCCCGTACCTCGGAACGCATAGCCAAGGTATTTATATTAAGCATAGCCGTACTAATTATGGGTATTCTGATTTGGATAATAGGCGATATTCTACTAAACGGCATACCGCACATAAACTTCAGCTTTTTGAGCCAAATGCCGCGTAACATGGGGCGCGAGGGCGGTATTTTCCCGACTATAGTGGGTACGCTTATGCTTACGGTGCTGGCTATACTGATTGCCGTGCCGTTTGGGGTAGGAGCGGCGTACTATTTGGCAGAATACACCAAGGGCGGCATAGTTACTAGAATTATTCGGTTTGGCGCGGAATCGCTTGCAGGTATTCCGTCTATTGTTTACGGCATATTCGGCGTACTGCTCTTTGTAGAAATTTTGGGGCTTGGCTTTTCCATTATTTCGGGGGCGTTGACGGTGTCCATTATGATACTGCCTACGATTATACGTACATCAGAGGAAGCACTGCTCGCCGTACCAAAAATCTATCGTGACGCGAGCTTTTCGCTAGGCGCGACAAAGTGGCAAACAATAAGATGTGCGGTTACGCCTACCGCCATTCGCGGAATAGTAAACGGTGTAATACTAGGCGTGGGGCGTTGTGTAGCCGAAACCGCCGCCGTTATGCTAACCATGGGCGGCAACGTACTGGCAGTACCTAGCTCGATTTCTTCCTCGGGAAGAACAATGGCGGTACACTTTTATATACTTGCACAAGAGGGCGTAATGCAAAACGCGTACACCACAGCGGCAATCCTCATTATTTTAATCTTCATTATCAACATAGGAACAAACGCAGTTATCGACCAGTTTATATCCAAGAGAACCAAGGGGGCGAGATAATGAGTGGAAATACTGCTAATAAAATAGAAATCAAAAACTTCAACTTTTATTACGGCAACAAGCATGTAATAAAGGATTTGAATTTGAGCATAAGAGCGAACCAGATTACGTCTATTTTCGGGCCTGCAAACTCTGGCGCGACTACCCTACTACGCGCAATGAACCGCCTAAGCGACCTAGAGCCGTCGACGCGTTCCACAGGGCAAATTCTAATAGACGGCCAGGACATAAACGACCCCAAGGTAAATGTCACCGACCTAAGGCGTAAGGTAGGAAAGGTATTTGAAATTCCTGCGCCCTTGCCATTATCTATTTACGATAACGTGACCTATGGGTTAAAATTCTTACCAGGGAAAAAGAAGCAGGAAATTTTGGACACAATGGAGTGGGCGTTAAAGACTGCCGCGCTGTGGGACGAGGTAAAGGACAGACTGCACGACCCTGCGCTTGGGCTTTCTGGCGGACAACAGCAACGGCTATGTGTGGCGCGTGTTTTGGCGTTGAAGCCCGAGGTAATCATAATCGACCGCTCGTGTTCTGGGCTTGACCCCATTTCCACGTCAAAAATCGAGGAATCGCTAATCAAGCTAAAAAAAGACTTCACTGTAATTATTTCGCCGCACAATATCGCGCAAGCGAGCCGCGTTTCTGATAGAATTGCGTTTATATTGATGGGCGAGCTAGTGGAGGAAAACGAAGCGTTGCAAATTTTAAAATTCCCAAAAGACCAGAGAACGAGTGACTTCATAACTGGCAGATTCGGGTAAAGGAGTATATTATGTCCAGAACAAAGTATGACAGGCAATTACAAAACCTCAACGACACCCTAATAGAAATGGCTGGGGTAGTCGAAAGTGCAATCAACGACGCTACGCGTGCGTTGGTAGAAAAAGACATAGCCTTGGCACAAAAGGTAATCGACCATGATGACGATATAGATTCGTTTGAGAAAGAAATAGAAAAGCACTGCATTGATATAATTCTACGTCAACAGCCAGTGGCGGGCGATTTGCGGCTTATTTCGGCTATACTGAAAATGATTACCGACCTAGAGCGTATAGGCGACCACGCTACGGATATTTCCGAAATGACCACGTTTTTGGCTAAAACGGAATACATCAAAAAGCTAGTGCATATTCCCGAAATGGCGCAGGTTGCTTGCACTATGCTAAAAGAGGGGATAGATGCCTTTATACGGCGAGATGTAGAGCTGGCAAAAAAGGTCATAGCAGACGACGACAAGGTGGACGAGATTTTTATTCATATAAAAGAGGAGCTAATAGAGCTAATAAAACAAGATGTAAGCAACGCAAACCAGGCTATGGACTTTATGATGATTGCCAAGTATTATGAGAGAATAGGCGACCATGCTACCAATGTAGCGGAATGGGCGGAATATGCGGTTACGGGTACACACGAGGCGTAGTAGAAAAGAGGTCAGCATATGGCAAAAATGACTAAAATCTATCTAGTTGAGGACGACGAGCATATAAGGGAGCTAGTTCTGTACGCGCTTAACTCGGGCGAGTACGAGGCTATGGGCTTTGAGTCGGGTACGGAGTTTTTTTCCGCATTTAAGCGCGAAAAGCCCGACCTCATTATTTTAGACATTATGCTACCAGGCGAGGACGGCTTGAGTATTCTAAAAACGCTGCGTAAGACACATGCGTCAATTCCTGTTATTATGCTAACCGCAAAATCGTCCGAATACGACAAGATTTATGGACTGGAGCAGGGCGCAGACGATTATGTAACCAAGCCGTTTTCTGTGTTAGAATTGGTTTCGCGAATCAAGGCCGTTCTTCGCCGTTCGGGCAAAGCCCCCGAGCCAGAGGTAGGCGAGGTAATCACCTATGCAGGAATAGTCATGGACGTTCCGCGCCACACAGTGGACATAAACGGCGAGCCGCTCACCCTTGCATTAAAGGAATTTGAGTTACTAAAGTGCTTATTGCAAAACCGTACAAAGGTATTGTCGCGGGATAATCTGCTCGACAAGGTATGGCAGCACGAGTACGGCTGTGAAAGCCGTACAGTGGACATGCACGTAAGAATGTTGCGTAAAAAGCTAGGCGGCAATAGTGATTTAATTGAAACGGTGAGAGGTGTCGGCTATAGAATGAAGGAGTGCTAGGGGGCATGGAGTGCGGATTTGGCGGATTTTAAGGGCATGGAACGCGGATTTTCGCGGATTTGGCGGATTTTCGCGGATTTTTTCTTGGGTTAATTAGAAGCTAACGGATTGCGGATTACGTAGGTTTTTAAAAGGTATCAAACACGGATTTGGCGGATTTACACGGATTACGCGGATAAAAAAACGTGCCAGATAAAATCCGCGTAAATCTGCGAAAATCCGTTAAATCCGCGTTTAATCCATATATTTTTGAGCTGGCTAAATAAAGGCACAGAACGCAGTTTACGCAGACAGAATCCGCGAAAATCCGTTAAATCCGCGAAAATCCGCGTTCCATGCCTTTAAATTTCTGCGTTCCATGCCATTAAAATCCGTGTCCTATCGCTGTTTTAAATATTCGACCGATAGGAGTGCTAAGTTTGATGTTTTGCTAACGCAAAACATCAACTCGTTGGGAGGCGTGTTCCCATGAAAATGAAAACAAAAATAATGCACAGTATGGTTTTGTTGGCCGTAGTGTGCGTTGTTTTATCCTCGCTTATTTTGATGTTCCTAATCAGCTTTATTTCGGGCAACCGCGAGGAAACGGAGCTAGAGAACAGAACGCTTGCTTACGCAAACGCATTAAATCGTTTCCAAGGGCATGGGCAGGATTTTATTTCCATGCCGCAGACTGAAAGCGAGGGCGATTTTTGGCGCGAATTTTCGCAGGCGGGAATAACCTCGGGCAATATTCGGCTTACACTAATTGCGCCTAGCGGCGAGCTTCTTTTTGATACGTATGCGGAGGTCGGCGGCGGCGATTACCGAAGCCGCGCCGAGGTATCGCAAGCCATAAACACAGGCTATGGGCGGAGCAGGCGGTATTCTGACACGCTGTCGCAGTACACGCTTTACCACGCTGTACGGCTGCACAGCGGCGATATTTTGCGGCTGTCCAAGACTATGGACAGCATGTTTTTTACGTTCGCAAATATTGTACCCGTTATGATTTTTGCTATAGGCGTTAGCCTTGTTGTTTGCTTGATTCTTTCGGGTAGCCTAACAAGCAGGTTTACCAAGCCGCTTAACAAAATCAACTTTATGAGCGGTACCTTTTATGACGAAAATACAGAAATATTTGAGGAATTTATTCCGTTTATACGCAAAATAAAAAAGCAAGAGGAGCAAATTATTTCACAATATTCCCAGCTACAGGAAAGAATGGACACAATCAACGCCATTATTTCAAACATGCACGAGGGCATTATTTTGCTCGACAACGAGCAGAACGTCTTGCGTGCAAACAAAAGCGCGGCGCGTTTTTGCGGCAATAATTTCTTATCTGCCAGTAAGCTGTCAAGGCTTCGAGGCGACATTCCCACCATGGAACAGTCGGAGGAAGGGGGCAACGCCCCTTTCTTGGACGGCGGTCACGAAAGGCTTAAAATCAACACCTTTGTGAGGGACATAAATTTTCTTGAGGGCGTAAAAACCGCGCTTTCGGGCATACCGTGCAATCTTTCTGACGAATACGGCGGGCGCGACCTAGAAATTACATTCAGCCCAGTAAAAACAGGCAAAAAAATAGACGGCGCAATCGTGCTTTTTATAGACGTTACCGAAAAAAAATCCGCCGAAAAAACGCGGCGCGAATTTTCCGCAAACGTCACGCACGAGCTAAAAACGCCGCTTACCGTAATAATGGGCATGTCGGAAATGATTAGCGAGGGCATGGTAAAGCCCGATGACGTGAAAATTTTTGCGGAAAAAATATGCAAGGAGGCCGCGCGGCTTTTGCGGCTAATCGAGGATATTTTGAAGCTGTCGCGCTTGGACGAGGGGCTAAGGGGCGAACAGCTCGAATTTGCGGTAATCGAGCTAGGCGCGTTGGCAGGCGAGGTTTTACAGCGGCTCGCGCCCGTAGCGGCACAAAAGCAGGTAACGCTCGTCCTAAAGGGCGACGGCAAAATAAACGCCTCGCGTAACCTAATAGAGGAGCTACTGTACAACCTAATTGACAACGCCATAAAATACAACAAGCCCAACGGCGAGGTAGTAGTCGAGGTTTCCGCAGGCGAAATAACCGTAGCCGATACTGGCATAGGCATAGGTGAGCAGCACTTGGAGCGTATTTTCGAGCGGTTTTACCGCGTAGACAAGTCGCGCGCAAAAAAGACTGGCGGGACAGGCCTCGGGCTGTCTATCGTGAAGCATATCGCAGAGTATCATGGCGGGAGCGTGGGGATAAGTAGTCGGTTGGGGGAGGGTAGTCGGGTGAGGGTTAGGTTGGGGTAGATTAAGCTATAATAGGCACGGCAAGACCGTGTTTCCCGCGGTTTTGCCGTGCCTATTGCGGTTTTTTAAACTACCCTACCTCCGCATAGGACTAACATGTATCTGCGTTTCGTCCATACCGGTCTTACGCTTAATAATATCCACTATCTGCGCCAGCTCCGCCTCGGTCAGTGCCTCCTTGCTCACGATTACGTCTACGGACGAGTCGGAAATACGTACATATGCCTCGACAAAGCCCTTTGCCTCGATTAACGCCTCGGCGGCGGTTTCGCGTTCTATTCGCCGTTGCATTTCCAGCATGGCATCGGCGGCCTTGGCGCGCTGCTCGTTTTCTACGTTGGCGTTGTTTATTAGGTCGTTGAGAATGGCGCGCTCACTGCTTCGGGTTTGTTCGCGGCTTAGCCTGTTTTGTACAAAGGAGGAGTCGCGGCTGCCGTTCACAAAAATAGCCTCGCCTGCCTCGGTCAAATTTTCCTCGTTGGTGGGCAGCTCCGCTATTTGGCTAAAGTCTAGGCCCGTTAGCGTGTGCCATTGCACATCGTCGGCAGATACCGCAATGGCGGGGTCGTGGTCGCTGTTCCAGGACGTACCGATTAGCCCTGCGTATTCGTTGGGGAACAAGGTGGAAAGCGTGCCTACCTCGCCGGTAATCGCCGCTATGTCGCCCTGGTCGGTGAGAATAAAGCCCGAGGCCATATCCGCGTTGCGGGATTCGTTCCAGCTTAAATAGCCTGCCACGGCTATCATCACGACAAGCGCGGTGATGATAATTTGGTTACGTTTTAATACAAACATGGTGTTCTCTCCCTTATATTTTTATTATATTTGCATAGTTAGAACCTGAATCATATGCGCATCTAGCCCCAAAACGGCGCGAGCGGCGCGAGTTAGCGCTTCCCTCACAAACGGGCTGTCACCCCCTTCGGCGATGATTACAATACCCTCAATGCGAGGCTGTATCTCTCGTAATACCAGCGGCGTGTCTGCCCCCTGGCGGTTGGAAATAATTACCGTTTGCTCGTGGCTCTGGTGGCTTCTGGTTTCGCGCGTACCGCCCTGGCTGTCCTGCTCCGTTGTGTGCGACTGGCTCATGTTTGTGTCCACCGCAAAAACCGTTTCCCGTCCCCCCAAGGGGCTTACCATAACGCGAACCTTGCCCGCGCCCTCCACCAACGCGAAAAATTCCTCCAGCCTGTGTTCCATTGCCTGCTCGTAGAAGAATTTTTCCTGCTCGGAGCCGTGGGCGTGGTCGGCGTGCGGTGTTGTTTGCGACAACGCCCCCGCTTCGGTGTAAAATCTCTCGGTAACGTATTCGCCCTGCTTTGGCACAAACCGCCCCAAAAGTAAAATCAACACCCCCGCCGCAATGCACCCTGCCATAATAAAAACAAGTATTTTGTTTTCCGCCAATAGCTTACGCAGAGTTTCATTCATGTATGGCTCACCTCGCTTTTGTATTCGTCATAGTCACATGTATATGCGTGACTGGTAAATTATAGTATTGTGAAATTAAACTTTTTACGGCTTCGGCGGCTTCGTTGGTTTCCGCCTGCTCTGCGTGCGGTGTGCCGATTATAATCGGGCGAATTTGCGGCGGCTCTATTCTTATGAATGGAACTCTCTCGTTACTGGGAAATTCCTCCGCGCTAACGTCCACGTTTACATAGGTTAGCTTGGCGAAATCGTCAGAATACCCAAAGCTCGAAGCATGGACGACAAAGCCGTTTGCGTTTAGCAATTGCGTAAGCTGTGCCTCCAACTGCGCCTCAAACGCGCCGCGTAAATGGTCGTCCCACAGTGCCTCGCCCGAAAACGAGCCTGCGGGCGAAAAATTCGCAAACCATTGCGTAACAGGAATGTCCTGCGTTTTCAGAACCACCGCCAGCGGCTGAATCATCATTAACAATAGCACAAACCCAAGCACAAGCGAAACAAACTTGCGGTATTTGCCCATAGGCGCGAAAATGCCTATGACAGTAGCAAACATCAGATAATACGTTATATTCCGCAGGTACTCAAAAAATGCAGGCATGAGGTCGCCTCCTTGGGGGATTTTTTGTGTTTTAATATATATGTACAAGCTGTGGGGGAAATGCTAAGATGTAACCTAGCCGTAACCTAAAAAGCAGGGGAGCAATAACCCAATGCACGAGCTAATCGTTAAAAAGTCGCGGTTTGTCGCCTATGCCGCAAAAATAAGCGCGGAAGCCGAGGTCAAGGCATATATCGCCGAAATAACACGCCAGCACAAAAAGGCGCGGCACACTACGTTTGCGTATGCCCTGCCGAATGTCGTAAAATACAGCGACGACGGCGAGCCGCGCGGTACGGCAGGGCTTCCGTTGTTGACATCTATACAGCGTAGAAATATGGAAAACACGGTTGTTGTGGTTGTCCGCTATTTTGGCGGTGTTTTGTTGGGAAAGGGCGGGCTAATACGCGCCTACGGAAAAGCGGCAGGAATGGCACTGGAAGCACTACTCTAAGAAAAAGTCGAGGCTATACAAATGCACCCCAAAAAAACCTCCGAAAACAGAAGCGCGTCCGACACTGCCGTAATTTCATTATGCGGCCGTTTTTTGACGTTTATCGGGCGTACGATGTATATCGGGCGTTACGGCACTGCCAACCCGTTGCTTAACGCGTTCACGTTTGCGTTAAATGTGCCGAACGTCATTTTTGCGGTGCTTGGCACTGCGCTTGGCACGGTTATGATACCGATTTACAGCTCGCTTCTCGCTAACGAAAAACGCGACGAGGCCAAAAAGTTTATCGACAATATAATTAGCATAAGTATTGTTTTGTTGGGCTTTTTGGTCTTGGCTGGCGTTTTGGCCGCGCCGTGGATTTCGCGGCTGGTGGAGGGCGGCCAGTTTACCGACCGCGGATATTTGACATTTGCGTTGCGTGTGCTTATGCCGATGATGATTTTTTTCGGCTTTGGCGCGATTTTCCAAGGGCTGTTGCAAAGCCATGGCATATTTCGTCTGCCTGCCTTTGTTTCTGCGCCAGGCGGCATTATTCTCATTTTATATTTAGTCTTTTTGGGCGACAAGCTCGGCGTAACAGGACTGATTTTTGCTACGGCATTAGGCGTGCTTACCCAGCCGCTTATTATGCTCCCTGCGGTAAAACGGCTCGGCTACCGCTACAAATTTACGCTGGATTTAAAGGACAAAAACATACGCGCCGCCGCGCGGCTCTGCGTTCCTGTTCTCATTACCGTGGCATCGTACCAGTTGCATTTTTTGTTCGGTCATTCCATGGCGTTGCGGTTCAATACCACCGCCATTATGGATTATGCACAGCAGCTTGTGCAGGTGTTTATCCTTACGTTGGTTTACGCCATTGCAATGGTTTATTTGCCTAAGCTGTCTGGGCTTTGGGCGAAATCGGACACGCAGGGCTACAACGAAAGCCTAAAAAACGCACTTTTATTTACGTTTTTTCTTGTTTTGCCTGCCGCGCTTGGGTTTTTTCTTATGCGCTTTGAAATAATGGCGTTGTTGCTTAGCCGCCGTGATTCCCAAAACGCGCATAGCATAGAGCTTGCAGGCAATTTAATGGGCTTTTACGCAATCGGCGTGATTGCTACGTCCTTTAAGGAGGTGGCGGACAGGGCGTTTTATTCGGGAAAAAACTCCAAAACGCCCGCTTTTTTCGGCGTTTGTATAATGGTAACAAATATCGCGGCCACCTTGCTGCTTATTCCTGCGATTGGCGCGTACGCTATGCCCGTAGCGTACGGAATAGCGGCGTTTGTGGGCGGCGGCGGTCTGATTTTTGCGTTAAACAAAAGGACAGGCTTTGTTAGCTTGTATTTTGTTCTTGAAATGGGAAAAATAGGCTTGGCGGCGAGCTTGATGTTCTTGGCGGCGTGGCTCGTCCGCGAGCTTTCGGCGCATATTCCTGTGCTAAGTTTAATTTTGCCTGCCATTGTTGGTGCGGCTGTATATTTTGGGCTGGCGTTTATGCTTAAAATTTCTGTACTGCGAGGGGTGCTAAGGTGAAGCGCGTTTTGGTTATTATTCCCAATTTAGACCTCGGCGGTATGGAAACGGTGGTAATGAACTATTTTCGGCATATCGACCGCTCGCGGCTTGTTTTCGACTTTGTTCTGCATGGCGAAAAGGGCTATTTTGAGGACGAAGCAAGCGTGCTAGGCGCGAGAATTTTCCGCGCGCCTACTAGAAAACAGGGCTTTTTCAAAAACGTACTAGCCATGAAAAAAATCTACTCACGCAAGGAATACGACACCGTGATTGTTTGCACGGAACACGCACTTGCGTTTATCGAATTAGCCGTGGCGTGGGCTTGCGGCGTGAGAACGCGCGCCGCATGGAGCCATTTTGCCGACTATCAGGGGCGTTCTCGGGTTAAACGAAGCGTGCATTTTTTAGCGAGGCCGTTTTTGTATATGTTCGCCAACTTGTTTTTTGCCTGCACAAAGGACGCAGGGCGATGGCTTTTTTCAGAAAAGTTTGTAAAAAACTTGCACAAAAAAAATTTTCATATTATAAACAATGCTATAGACATGCAAAGGTTTAAATACGACCCCGAAACGCGAGAGCGGCTACGGAGCGAAATGGGGCTAGGCGCTCGCTTTGCCGTTGGCATTATCGGGCGGCTTGTTCCCGTGAAAAATCACGCTTTCGCCATGGACGTAATGCAAGCAATGCCTAAGCCCGACGATGTAGCCCTGGTAATAATCGGCGACGGCGAGCTACGCGCAGAGCTAGAAGCACGAGCGGGCGAAAACGTCATTTTTACTGGCGCGGTAGGCAATGTCCACGACTATTTGCAAGCCCTAGATGCCGTCATTGTGCCGTCCCTGCATGAGGGGCTTTCTATCGCGGCAATCGAAGCGCAGGCGGCAGGGCTTCCTGTATTGCTTTCAAGCAATATCCCCCCCGAAGCGGCAATTTGTGAAACAGCGCGATTTTTAGAGAATTGTGTGGGGGTTTGGGTTGGTGGGATTTTGGGGTTGATGGACGGTGGGAGTGGGCGAGAACGCGACAGCGAACTCAAGAGCGACCGCAAGAGCGACCGCAGGGAGATTGACTTAGCCGATTCGGGGTTTGATATAAGAAAGGAAGCGGATAGGATTATGGATATATTTGGTACAAATTCACACATACAAAATCGCCGAAGGCGAGCCAAAAAACAAGGAGGTTTTAAATGATTGACAACAAAGGCCGCTTATTTGGAAAAATAAGCCTAGTGGATTTATTCGTATTTACTGTTTTGGCGGCAGTAATCGCAGTCGTTTATTTTAATGTGGGTACAGGAAGCAGACCAGTAACAGGCGCGGAGCAGTCTGTGCTTATTACGTTTTACAACCCTGCCCTGCACGATTTTACCGTACAAGCCGTAGAAATAGGCGCGAGGGTAATAAACGACACAAACGAAACCTTTATGGGGACGGTGGAGGACATCGTGATTGGCGACAGCGTGAGCTTTATGCCAGCCGTGGACGGACACGAGGTCGCCACGCCTATGGAGGGATTTTCTTCCATTTACATCACCTCGCGGGTACAGGGGCGGCTCTCGGAGGGCGCGGTCGTGCTTGGCGGCAATGTGTACGGCGTAGGCGAGGAAATTATTATTTGGGCAGGTCGGGCCAAGACTATGCTTAATATTAGTGATATTAGGCTTGCTGATTAAGAAGCTGTGTTCATAGCCGCTCAACGCCGCCTTGTCGGTCGAATTTCCGCCACTCTGCGTCGGGATTTCGCTTGCGTGCCTCTAGCACGCGGCGCGAAACCCTCCTTGATTGGC
>Ga0099364_10000524_pt1 | contig 64762 bp, 41 predicted proteins | sample TergutTh196P3_FD_73070 | JGI IMG/M metagenome (GOLD analysis project Ga0099364, IMG submission 73070) | Microcerotermes parvus P3 segment gut microbial communities from Pointe-Noire, Republic of the Congo - Th196 P3 | ecosystem: Host-associated > Arthropoda: Insects > Digestive system > Gut ... | reverse complement strand
TAAAATGCAGTAGCTGCGGCCACAATTTAGAAGCCGAAGAAAACATGCAAAAAATCTTTTGCAAATACTGCGGCACACAAAACCTAATCACCCAAGACATCACACACATCCACAACACCACCCACAACACCACGCACAACACCCACCACACCCAACAAATCATCCACAAAACCATCATCGGCAAAGAACAAAACGAAGCCGAAGACCACCTCCGCATCGCCAACGAATTTTTATCGTTAGGCACAACAGAAAAAGCAAAAGAAAACTTTCAAAAAGCAATAGACTTAAATCCTACCGATTATAGGGGTTGGTTGGGGTTGGGTAAAGTAGAAGTGGGAAGCGTTACACGATGGTACAAAGTAGAAGGAATGGGAAGCGTTACACTATGGTCCAAATTCGATTGTGAAAGAGCTAGTAACTATTTCGACACAGCTTTAAAATTAGCCCCAGAGCAAGAAAAAGAGTCCATTAAAAAGAAAATACGTGAATATAAAAACAGCTTAGTGGAAGGTCTTTTACACAATGCGTTTTATTATCTCAATCAAAGTAATGGCGAAGGTTTTGGCGATAGAGTTGTACGAGGAAATATCTGTGGGGTTACTAGTAAAGAAATTACCAGTCGTGGTGCTTTCTGTGATGCAATATATTATTTTAAAAAAGCAATCGAATTTGCAGACAAGAATGATATTAGCAGAATAAAATTTCTTGCCTCAGGTCATTTTCACTTTCAAGAAACACTATTTAATTATGATGGCGGCTATAATTATCCGCAAGTTGAAAGTCTAATCGAAGACTTAAAAGCCGAAATAAAAGCCAAAATAAAAGCCGCTGAAGAAGCGGAGAAAAGACGAAACTCAGGACATCTAGTAATCGACGACGACACAGAATTATCAACAAGTGCTTTCGAAGGCAGAGGCTTTACCGCTGTTACTATCCCAAAGTCTGCAGGACGAATCGGTTGGAAAGCGTTTAAAGATTGCAAAAACTTAACTAGCGTTATATTTGAAAGCGGTAGTAAACTAACGGATATCGAAAGTAGGGCGTTTGAAGGTTGCACAGGCTTAACCTCTATCACTATCCCTGATTCGGTAACGATGATCGAGTATAGCGCATTCGCGGATTGGGAAAAACACCAAACCATTTATGCAAACAAAAAAAACTCCAAAAAATGGCATAAAAAATGGAAAGACTACTGCAAAGCCAAAATCATATATAGAAAATAAACCCTCCAAAAATTCCCCCTCATTGAATGTGATAAAGAATTAACCATTAAAAAATTCCCCTCTTGTAGGGGTGGCTGCCGACAGGCAGACGGGGTGGAAAGGTGTTTTTATTTCCACCCCGTCTGATTAGGGGGGATAGGCTTTTCTTTCCACCCCGTCCGCTAACGCCTACAATGGGTCGTTCGTTCCTCACTCCCCGCTTTGGCTAAAATCACGGTGTGTTTTTGCGGCTAAAGCCGCCGCGTCGCGCCTACAAGAGGGGATTTTTTAATGGCTAATCCTTAACACACAATCAAAGAGGGGAATTTCTGTTGTTTTTATACAATTAAATTTCCCTGAATAAATAAATTACCTTGCCGATTACGCGCATACCTTCTAGCTGTTCGTCCTGAACGCGCACGGGGCTGTATTTGGGGTTAAGCGGAATTAAATCCACATAATCACAGCCTGTTTCGTAATGCACCTTTTTAATCGTGCCGTTTTCAAAATCCTCATAGCAGATAATGGCGATGTCGCCGCTGTCTACGGATTCTTGCTTTAACACCAACACGCGGTCTCCGTCTATAAACTTAGGGTACATGCTGTCGCCCTCTACGCGCAGTACCAATAAATCGTCCGCGCGGCGGCTGCCTAAAATAGAATTAGGAATTTCTTGAAATTCGCCGCTTTCAATCTCATTTACCGAGCTGCCAAAGCCTGCCTGAACGCCCGCCAAAACGGGCAGGGTAATAATTTCTTCACTTTTAGTGCCTACACCTAATAAGTAATCTACGCTTGTTCTAAAATAGTCGGCAATGCGCATCAGCATTTTTGCGGGCGGCCGCCGCTGCGAGCTTTCCCACATGGCAACGGTAGCCAAGCCTATATCAAATATTTTAGCAAACTCTACTTGTGTTAGGTTATGTTTGCGCCGCAATTCTTTTAAACGGGTTGCAAATCTCATATCGAAACTCCTTTTTTTGTATTGTAACATAACGTTTTATATTTTGTCAAGCATTTTTATCACATTTTGTCAAAAAATTTTTTTACGAGTCCTTTTGCGGCCAAAAGAGGCAACAAAAGCGAAATTTTTATGGGTATTTTTGAATACCGATAAAATAGTTTTGTCAAGCGTTTTTGCCTAAATTTTTAAAAAAAAGATTGATTTTATTTTTGTAAAATCTATTGACAAATTGTTTTATATTTACTATAATGAAGTAGTTCGCAACTAGATATTGTGTTAATTTCAAAATCTGCTACTAGATATAGATTTTGAGCAGTTTTCTTTATGTTATTAAAGGAAGTTTTTTAAACAACTTCGGGGAGGCTTTTAGAAGTACAATGGAACGAATTATTAAACGCGACGGTAGAAAGGTAAAGTTTGACGCAAAAAAAATTGTCGATGCAATCGACAAGGCGTTACGCGCCGCGCGGATTGAAGACAGCGCGCGCGCAAAAACCTTAGCCGTGCAGGTGGTGGATAGCTTTCCCGAAAAAGCTGAGCCGTCCGTAGAGGAAATTCAAGACCGTGTAGAAGAAACGCTTATGAAAAACGGGCTTGTTTTAACCGCGAAAAATTATATGCTGTACCGCGCCGAGCGCACGCGCATCCGCGAATCTAAGACGCGTCTTATGAAAACCTTAGGCGATTTAACCTTTAAGGAAGCGCGCGAGGCCGATGTAAAGCGCGAAAACGCAAACATCGACGGCGACACCGCGATGGGCACTATGCTTAAATACGGTTCCGAAAGCGCAAAGCAGTTTTATGAAATCCGCGTGCTTAACCCCAAGCATACCGAAATGCACAAAAGCGGCGACATTCATATACACGATTTAGACTTTCTTACCCTAACCACTACCTGCTGTCAGATAGACTTAGACAAGCTTTTTACGGGCGGGTTTTCTACGGGGCACGGATTTTTGCGCGAGCCTAACCATATTCTTTCGTATTCGTCGTTGGCTTGTATTGCTATTCAATCTAATCAAAATGACCAACACGGCGGCCAAAGCGTGCCTGCGTTTGATTACGATTTAGCAAAGGGTGTTGCCAAAACCTACGCGCGTTTGTACCGAGACAATATAGGAAAAGCCTTAGAGCTTATGGGCGGGCACGAGGACGGCGCACGTTTTGCCGCAGAGGTTTTCCGCCGCTTAAACGAGGAAGAAAGCCTTACGCCCAACGTAGACGACACCTCCGCATACCGCGAGCGCGAAAAAAAGCTTTTAACCTTAAAAGGCGTAAGCCCTGAGGTGATAGAAAAAGCGCAGAAGTTTGCGCTTAAAAACGCGCGCGCCGAAGTAGAGCGCGCGACGTATCAGGCTATGGAGGCACTGATTCACAACCTAAATACGATGCACTCCCGCGCGGGCGCGCAAATCCCGTTTTCTTCTATCAACTACGGCACCGACACCTCTACGGAGGCGCGTATTTTAATTAAAAATTTGTTAAAGGCGACCGAGGCGGGCTTAGGCAACGGCGAAACGCCGATTTTCCCGATTCAGATTTTCAAAGTAAAAGAAGGGGTCAATTACAATCCCAACGACCCGAACTACGACCTTTTTAAGCTGGCGTGCGAATGCAGCGCGAAAAGGCTGTTTCCTAACTTTGCGTTTTTGGACGCGCCGTTTAACCTGCAATATTATAAAGAGGGCGTAAAGGAATCCGAAATTGCTTATATGGGGTGCCGAACACGCGTAATTGCCAACACGTTTGATAAAAGCAACGAAATCGTTACGGGGCGCGGCAATTTGTCGTTTACCTCCATTAATCTGCCGCGCCTCGCGATTAAATCAAAGGGCAATATAGAATTATTTTACGAGCAGTTAGAGCGCGTATTTGATAAGGTAGTCGAGCAGCTGTTAGAACGCTTTGAAATTCAAGCTAAGAAAAAGGTTAAAAATTATCCGTTTTTAATGGGTCAGGGTGTTTGGCTGGGGTCTGAAAAGCTGAGCGCGGAGGACGAGGTGCGCGAGGTATTAAAGCAAGGCACGCTTACCGTAGGCTTTATCGGTTTGGCAGAGTGCTTAAAAAGCCTTATCGGGTTTCACCACGGCGAAAGCGAGGAGGCGCGTGTTTTAGGTTTGGAAATTATCGGGCGGCTGCGCAGCCTTACAGACGAGGCAAGCGAGAAAAAGAAAATGAATTTCTCCTTAATCGCAACGCCTGCGGAGGGATTAAGCGGCAGATTTGTAAAGCTTGACCGCCAAAAATACGGCAAAATCGAGGGCGTAACCGACAGAGAATACTATACCAACTCATTCCATATTCCCGTACATTATCCGCTTTCGGCGTATGATAAAATTAAAATCGAATCGCCCTACCATGTACTCACCAACGGCGGGCATATTTCGTATGTCGAGTTAGACGGCGACACCGCTAATAATTTAGAAGCGTTTATGAAAATCATCCGCTTTATGAAAGAAAGCAACGTAGGCTACGGGTCTATTAACCACCCCGTAGACCGCGACCCCGTATGCGGTTATACGGGCATAATAGGGGATACCTGCCCTAAATGCGGGCGCAGTGCCTCTGACGGAAAAGGCGCGTTTGAGCGTATCCGCCGTATAACGGGCTATTTAGTCGGCACGGTAGACCGCTTTAACAACGCCAAAGCGGCGGAGGAGTGTCAGCGGATTAAGCACGAAATGTAGCGCAAAAAAACCATGAATGAGCGGCAAAGTTTACTACACAGCACTATCCGATTATCGGGCGTAGTTCCGCAGTCCGTTGTAGACGGCACGGGACTGCGTTTTACGCTTTTTACGCAAGGGTGTCCGCATAGATGTCCGCAGTGCCAAAATCCGCACACGCATGCCTACGGAGGCGGCAAGCTGTATAAATTAGACGACTTAGCGGCTTTATATAAAAAAAATCCGCTGTTAGACGGCGTTACGTTTTCGGGCGGCGAGCCGTTTTGCCACCCTGCACAGTGCGCCGCCTTTGCACGGACGGTTAAGGAAGCGGGCGGCAGTGTGTGGTGCTATTCGGGCTACACGTTAGAGCAGCTTACAGAGGCGGCAAAAAAAAACCCCGCCGCTGCGGAGTTTTTACAGTTAATAGATGTTTTGGTAGACGGGCGTTATATTCACGCCCAAAAAAATCATACGCTTAAATTTGTAGGCAGCGACAACCAACGGATAATAGATTTAAAGCAAATGCGCGAAAATAAGTCTGACCAAATTATTTTGTATCCGGTTTAAAACTATATTTTTACCCGCAAGGCCCCTACGTTTGTAAGCGGTTCAAATTTATCGTTGTTGCGCGTTAAAAATTCTTCCGCCAACGCTTGATACGCTATGCCGCCCGTAGAGCGCGGGTCAAACTGCATAATCGAAAGCCCGTAGCTGGGTGCTTCGCCTAAGCGGATGTTGCGCGGAATACGCGTTTTGAAAACCTTTTTGCCAAAGTATTTTAAAATTTCTTCGGCAACGGAATTGGTTAAATTGCTTCTGCCGTCAAACATCGTTAAAACGACGCCTTCGATATCTAACTGTGCGTTTAAATGCTTTTTGCCCAGCTTAATGGTATTCATTAGCTGACTGAGTCCTTCCAGCGCGAAAAATTCGCCGGGAATAGGTATCAAAACCGAATCCGCCGCCGTTAGCGCGTTTACGGTTAAAAGTGCCAAGCTAGGCGGGCAGTCGATAAAAATATAATCGTAATGATTACGCAGCGGATTCAGCGCGGTTTTTAAAACATGTTCACGGTTCGGCATGTTTACCAACTCTACTTCCGCACCCGCCAAATCTATATTAGACGGAATTACATATAAGCCGTTTACACCGGTGGATTCGATGGCTTCGTTCGGTTCGCAGTCGCCTACCAGTACATCGTACACCGAAAACTCTAAGCGGCGTTTTTCTAAGCCCAGCCCGCTAGTGGCGTTTCCTTGCGGGTCAACGTCCACTACCAAAACCTTTTTGCCCATCGCCGCGATGTACGCCGAAAGATTTACGCAGGTTGTGGTTTTACCGACGCCGCCTTTTTGATTCGCAATCGCAATTATTTTTGACATATTTGTTCCTTTGTTTTATTTATCGGGAGTAAACCCTACATCACTATATATAGTATCCCACATCTAACTATAACACAATTTTTTGTACTTTGCAATCGTTTAACAGTAAAACGCGCGGCTAAATATTAAAAAATCCGCCTTTTTTATGCGTTAAACGTCTAAGCCGCGTCTAAGTGTTTGACTTAATAAGACTAAGGTGTTATAGTATACATAAGCTGTAAGCGGCCGCAAATACTTGACGGGAGGGCTTAGTGAAAGAATTTTTTGAAATGCTTGCCGGTGCGTGGTGGGGTATTCTTATTTTAACCGTTTCGGCGGTGTTTATTTGGTTTTTGCTTTCCGCACTGCTGTACCGTGTGTTTTTTAAACGCTTTTACGATATCTTGCTAAGCGGTCTTGCGCTACTTATCTTATCGCCGCTTTTTATACTTATAGCCGTGTTGGTGCGCGCAAAGCTAGGCAAGCCCGTAATTTTTACGCAAGCGCGGCCCGGAAAAAAGAATAAAATTTTCCGCATGCGCAAATTCCGCACCATGACGGACGGGCGCGATGCAGAAGGAAATTTGCTGCCCGACCAAGAAAGGCTAACGCGTTTCGGCAAGTTTTTACGTGCGGCGTCGCTAGACGAACTGCCGGGGATTTGGGATATTTTTCGCGGCAAAATGAGCATTATCGGTCCGCGCCCGCAGCTTATTAAGGATTTGGTATTTATGGATGACGATATAAAACGGCGGCACAGGGTTAGGCCGGGGCTTACGGGGCTTGCTCAAGTTTCGGGGCGCAACAATATCAGTTGGGATAAACGGTTTGCCTTTGACTTAGCCTATGTAAAAAAAATCAACATTTTTTCGGATATTAAAATCTTTTTTAAAACCATTTTTAAGGTGTTTAAACGCGCCGATGTTGCAACCGACGGCATGGCAACCAGCGAAGACTACGGCGACTTTTTATTACGCACAGACCGCATAACCCAAGAAGAATACAACGAAAAGCTAGCGCAAATGCAAGAATTAATCAACCATAAAAAAAATACCCAAGCAGATATAGTTGCTATTTTAGAAAAACCGGAGTATAATTTATTCGATACAGCAATGCAAGAGAACGAGATTATTCAAAGCGAGGCTCAATATGACGAATAAAAGAAATCTACAATCGTTAAGACAGCAAAATCCATTGCTCTTTTCTTGCAGATAGGATATAATAATTAAGAGGTTGTGCGAATATGAGGTTCTCCGTGCTGATGTCGGTTTATAAAAATAGTAAGGTGTCCGAAGTTAAAGAGTGTTTAGAGTCGCTTTATAATCAAACGATTCCGTCGGATGATATTGTAATTGTTTTGGATGGATTTATAGAGCAGGAGTTGCACGATGTATTGCAAGCAGAAGCAGCGGAGCGTGCAGAGATACAATTATATTCAATAGAAACTAATGTAGGCTTAGGTAACGCATTAAAATACGGAATGGAATTTTGCAAGCACGAACTTATAGCCCGTATGGATACCGACGATATTGCCGTTTTTGACAGATTTGAAAAACAACTCCGCTGCTTTGAACAGGACGAAGAGTTAAGTATCGTCGGTGCAGATATCGCAGAATTTATCGGAGATAAAGAAAACATTGTTTCGTATCGAAGATTGCCCTCAGAGCACGAGGAAATTTGTAAGTTTTTAAAAAAACGCTGTCCGTTTAATCATATGACGGTAATGTTTAAAAAGTCAGAAGTTGAAAAAGCAGGCGGATACCTAGAATGGTACTATAATGAAGACAGCTATCTTTGGGTAAGAATGTTTTTGGCCGGTTCTCGATTTAAAAATATTCCGGAGGTTTTAGTATATGCCCGCATTGACAGGAATACTTTTCGCAGAAGAGGCGGTATGAAATATTACAAGTCCGAACGTGATTTGTTTAAATTTATGAAGAATAACAAAATAATAAGCGGGTGCGCATATTTCCGTGCTAAATTTGTAAGATTTCTCGTTTATGTTTTATTGCCAAACGGTGTTCGCGCATGGCTGTTCAAAAGAGCGGCAAGAAAGACGAAATAGCGGTGGAGTTGAATAATGAAATATCTTAAAGTAAAAGATTTTTTTTCTTGTTTAATTTTTTTGTTTATGGCACCAGTGGCTTTAATAGCAAAAATTTTTATTTATGATTTTTGGTTAATTGGTGAGGAAAAAAACGAAGCTAGGGACAACGCATTTTGGCTATTTAAGTATATTAGAGAAAATCATCCAAAACAAAAAATAGCTTATGTTATCAACAAAAAATGCGCAGATTATCAAAAAGTAAAAAATTTGGGTAAAGTAATAAAATGGGGCGGTATTTCACATTGGTTTTGGTATCTTGTAGCAAGAAAAAATATTAGCTCACAAAAAGGCTGTAAGCCTAATGCGGCAGCTTGTTATTTTTTTGAGATTGTGTTGCGAATTTGGCGAAACAAACGTTATTTTTTGCAGCATGGGATTACAGTTAACAACCCCGAATTTTTACATTACAAAAAAACACGTTTCAAGTTGTTTGTTTGCGGCGCACAGCCAGAATTTGAATACGTCAAACAAAACTTTGGCTATCCTGAAAACTTTGTTCAGCATCTTGGGTTTTGCAGGTTTGACCATCTTGTTGATGAAAGTAACGGAAAAAACCAAATACTAGTTATGCCAACGTGGCGAAATTATTTAGCAAGAAGCGATATCAATCAAAGCGAAAAGGAATTAAGAGATTCGTTTACCGATACAGATTATTTTAAGAGTTGGAGTGAGTTTTTAAATTGTGAAGAGCTGATAGAGCTACTTAATACGCACGGAAAAACAGTACTTTTTTATCCACACCGCAATATGCAAAAATTTTTGCCGCTATTTGAAGAAAGTGTTACAAACAAAGAAACCATTAAGATAGCCGACCCCAAATGCTTAGATATTCAAGTAGCATTAAAAGAATCAGAGTTGCTGATTACAGATTATTCAAGTGTTTTTTTTGATTTTGCCTATATGGAAAAGCCCGTAGTCTTTTATCAATTCGACGAAGAGGAATTTAGAAAAAAACAATATAAGCCCGGCTACTTTGATTACGGCAATAATCCCATAGGAGAAAAAACTATAAACTTAGAATCACTTGTACAAACAATTAAAAGCAAGCTAGAAAACGAATATGTAACTAAAGCTTCTTGTTTTTTTACATTAAAAGACGACAACAATTGCAAACGAAATTATTTTGCAATTAAAACAAAGAAAAAAAATGAAACAACAATGTAACATAAAAAAAATTAGTATCGATAATATTTTGATTGGAATCTATTTGCTGATTGCACCGCTTGATTATGCTTTGTTGCTGCCAGCTATGGATTTTACTATTATTAACACTGTCGGATTTGCAATTTTAGTTTTAAAACTAATAAAGTTTGCAGGCAGCGGTTTTCCTTTTAAAAATGCGTCAAAGACACTAGCTGTTTTTTATGTGTATATGTTGTTAAATATGTTAATTAGTATGTTTTTTGGAGCGTCTTTTGATATCCTTTTTACCGTTTTCGGGCTTTTGGCAATTTTGTGCATATCGGATAAATACGATAAAAACGTTTTAATATACTTCAAAAAATGCTTATTTATCAGCTGTATACTTTTGACGGTTGTTGGAATTTCAACTATGAATTTTTCATCTTGGTCGCGCTTAGAATTAGTAAATTTTGCAAGATACGTAGACCCCAATCGCTTAACCAGCGGATTTGTTTTATGTACGGCATTTTTAACCTACGCTATTTTAAATAAACAAAATACAAGTTTAAGTGTTATATTGTTAGTGCTAATTTTCTTTATAATCTTAATGTCTGGGTCAAGAGGAGGCTTGTTTTCTAATATTTTGGTTATAGCTATTCTTTTACTTGCTTCAAAAAAAAGCAAGACTATTTTTTATTTTATTATGGTATCAGCTATAGTATTTGTACTGTATTTCATGATATTGCCCAATAATTTATTTCAACGATTGAGTGTGGAATCCATGATAAGTAGCGGGGGAAGCGGTAGGACGGCTATATGGTCAAATTATATGCGCATATATTTTAATGCCGATATTTTTCAGATGCTATTTGGATTTGGCAGAGGCAATGCGTCGTCTGTATATCTAGCTGCATACGGTGTTGAGTATGTGCCGCATATGTCTTTTATAAATGTTTTGATTAGTGGCGGTTTAATCGGGTTAATACTATTCTTATTTTTATTAGGAAGAAGTTTACAGCTATGTGTTAAATATAAACAATGGTTTGCATTGTCTTTGTTGGCGGGCTTGATAGTAGCGGGGTTGACGCTTGATATGGAGGTTTCAAGAGATTTTTGGCTATTTATATCTGTGGTTCATATACTATTACTTAAAAAAAGAAAGGAAATGCGCTGTTTTAGCGAACAATTAAAGCTTTCTGCTACCCTAGATGAGATTCGTGTTTTTTGTAATTAGCAAAATGACACAAAAAAAGTGGAGAAAAAAATATGATTGCAAAAAATATACCGATATCGGTTGTTATGTGTGTTTTTAACGGTGAAAAGTATCTTGCGGAGCAACTAAACAGTATAAAAAATCAAACACAAAAGCCAGACGAGGTGCTTATATTTGATGATTGTTCAACCGACAAGAGCAGAGAAATTATAAAGGATTTTATAACAGAGCATACATTAAATTGGGAACTTTTTATAAATGAGGAAAATAAGGGTTGGCGGTTAAATTTTTATGATGCAATTTTACAGGCCACAGGCGATATAATATTTTTTGCCGACCAAGATGATATTTGGTTTGAAAATAAAATAGAAGTTATGGCTACGGCAATGCAGCGGAATCCAAAGATTCTTACATTAAGCGGCAAGCAATTTTTAATAGATTCAAACGGTGAATTTATAAAAGAAAAAACGCATATTCGCACGTGCAAAAAAAAGTACAATTTTAAAATTAAAAAATTGCATCTTTATGAAGATTTGCAGGCCATTCATTGGAAAAACAGAGTCGGATGCGCAACTGCAATTAGGCGGGAGTTATTAAAAAGCCTAACTCTTTTTGAAAGAAATCAAGCATTTGTGCATGATGCTTGGGCACTGAACGCGGCAGCTGTTTTGGGCGGGAGCTATGGTATAAATTTTCCTGCAATAAAATATAGAGTTCACGAGTCAAATGCGAGTGCATCTGATTATAAAAAGAAATGCGGCGAAAAATATTTAGGGGTTATAGAAGAGCAAGAAAAATATTTAAGGCAATTGATAAATAGTTTTAGCGGCTTGGAAGAACAACTAAAAACAAAGCAGTATAAAAAATTAAAAAAAGCACACCAATTTCAGTTAAGGAGATTTAAAATATACGCAAAAGGAGATTTTTTTTCGCGGTTTAAAATGCTTAAATATATATTTGCATTTATTAGATATGTAGGTTTATATTATGGTTTTAGAAAACTTCTTTCAGATATAAAATGGGCGCATGCGCGAACATGAAACCAAAAACAAAATCATCTAGGTATACGTATTTTGATTGACATTTTCAGTATTGTTTATTATGATAGATTTTATGAATAAAGATGTCTTAGCAATATCTTAAAAACAACGCAAAATGGAAAAAAAAGGATATAAATCGTGAAAGGGATTATTTTAGCAGGCGGAAGCGGAACAAGATTGTATCCGCTTACCAGTATAACAAGCAAGCAATTGCTGCCGATTTTTGACAAGCCGATGATATATTATCCGCTGTCTACTCTAATGCTTGCGGGCATACGCGAGATTTTAATTATATCTACTCCGCAGGACTTGCCTAATTTTGAAAGGCTTTTAGGAGACGGAAGCGATTACGGCTTACAGCTAAGTTATAAAGTGCAGCCCTCTCCAGACGGGTTGGCGCAAGCTTTTTTAATCGGCGAGGAGTTTATCGGCGACGAGCCTTGCGCGATGATATTGGGCGATAATATATTTTACGGAGCGGGTTTGGGCGGTTTATTAAAGGAGGCTGTCGAAAACGCCGAAAAAAATCGCCGCGCAACCATTTTCGGATACGCTGTTACCGACCCGCAAAGGTTTGGCATTGTAGAATTTGATAAAAACCGCAAGGTTTTGTCGGTTGAAGAAAAGCCCGAAAAGCCAAAATCCAACTACGCTATCACGGGCTTATATTTTTACCATAAAGGCGTTAGCAAAAACGCTAAAAAGATAAAGCCCTCTAAGCGCGGCGAATTAGAAATAACCGATTTAAATCGCATGTATTTAGAGGAGGGCAAGCTAGACGCTATATTGTTAGGGCGCGGTTTTGCGTGGCTGGATACAGGCACTACGGACAGCTTGCTAGACGCGGCAAATTTTGTTCAGTTGGTAGAAAAGCGTCAAAGCATTAAAATTTCCGTGCCGGAAGAAATTGCTTTTCGTCAAGGCTGGATAAACACGCAAGGCTTATTAAATGCGGCAAAAAAATACGGGAAATCTCCTTACGGCACGTACCTAACCGATATAGCAGAAGGAAAACTCTTATGAAATCCAGCGTTGCCTTATGCACCTATAACGGCGCAAAATTTTTAAAAGAACAATTAGACAGTATCGAGGCGCAAACCGTTTCGGTAGACGAGATTATTATCTGCGACGATGCCTCAACCGACGAAACCGTGCGCATTGCAGAGGAATTTAAAGCTGCATCGAAAGCGGAAGTAAAAATATATATCAACGAAACTAATTTAAAATCTACAAAAAACTTTGAAAAAGCAATTTCGCTGTGTACAGGGGAATTTGTTTTTTTATGCGACCAAGACGACATTTGGGAAAAAAATAAGGTAGAAAGCATGCTGCATGCACAACAAGAAACGAATGCAGATATAGTTTTTTCGGATGCATATTTAAATAAAGGCGGTAAAATTTTACGAATTAGCTTATGGGATACACTAGGTATTAGTAAAAAAATAAGGGCGGATTTTAATCAAAACGCGTTAGATTACGGCGCAAGGAGTTTTTTTTTGACTGGTGCATGCGCGCTATTCAGACGGACATATATGCTTGAATGTATGCCTTTTCCCGTTCAAACTGTACATGATTTGTGGTTGTTTATAAATTTTTTGTTACGTGGATATAGGGTTGTGATGCTGGATGAAAAACTGATTCAATACCGTCTTCACTCTGGTCAACAAATTGGGACGCGTCCTAAAAAGAGAAAAAAAGCAAAGCGCTTATTATCTCTTCCAATTTTGGTGAAGTTTCATAACGAATATAATCTTTTAGTTCCAGAACCCTATTTATCCGAGTCGGAGTTGCATTTAAAGCTTGCGCAAAAAAGGGAAGAAATAATTAAACTCCCTTTCATTAAGCGTATTTGGCGCGTAATAGGGTTTTATTTTAAAAAGGGCTATTCGCGCACCACTAAGTATCCTTTTTTGCGGGCGTGCAAGGATATAATCAAGCCAGTAAGAAGCCAAAGAAGGCACAAAGATTTTGAAATCTATTAGCTTAAAATAGCTTGCTTTTATCTAGGAAAAGGATTATAATAATTGTAGAGTTTATGAAACCGCGATGCCTTAACATGAGGAAAAAATAAATTTTATGATTATTAACGAAAAAACAAAAATTTATGTTGCTGTACCAGCAGGTGTGAAAACAGGCGGTCCGGAATTATTGCACCAATTAGGCAGTGTATTAAAATCAAACGGTTTACCTGCGCAGATGTATTATTATGCGGTGGGCGCACAATCATCTGCCGTACCTGAGGATTACCTTAAATACGGCTGTGAAACTGCGGATACAATTGAAGATAATGAAAATAATATTTTAATAGTGCCGGAAGTTAAGACGGCATTACTTAGAAAATATAAAAAAATTCAAAAGGTTATTTGGTGGCTCAGCGTCAATAACGCGGCATTTTTTAATGCCGAAGTCCGCAAACAAAATGCTAAAAAAAGAAATAACCGCTTTATTGCTTTTTTGAAACGCTTGCGTATAAATATGTTTTTTTCTAAGCTTTACGAAAAAGAATATAAATTAAAAAAAATTAAAAAGTTGCGGGTAGTGCATTTAGCACAATCTCAATATGCGGTTGATTATCTAATGCGAAACGGAATAAAAAACGTTGGTTTTTTATCTGATTATTTAGCGGACGATTTTATTACGTCAGAATTTAAGGCGGATAAACAAAATTATGTTGCATATAACCCGTTAAAAGGTAAAGAGTTTACGGCTAAACTAATAGAGGCGGCGGAAGGTAAAATTATTTTTAAGCCTATACAAAATCTTACCCGCAACGGCGTTATTGAATTGCTGCGTAGCGCAAAGGTTTATATTGATTTTGGCGAACACCCCGGAAAAGATAGAATTCCGCGCGAAGCGGCTATTAGCAAATGTATAGTTATTACTAATAAAAAAGGCTCTGCCGCATTTGCAGAGGATGTTTCTATCAATGAAGAATTCAAGTTTGACGATACAGTAGAAAACATTCCTATCATTATAGAATTTATTCAAGAATGCTTTGCCCGTTATGATGAGTTCAGTGAAAAATTTGAATCATATCGGCAAAAAATTAAAAACGAACACGAAACATTCGATAAAGACGCATTAACTATTTTTGCGAGAACACAAAGTGATTAAAATAGGGAACGATAGCCAAAAGCCAATGAGTGTGCTTGGCGCAACGCGCCCGCGCCAATCGTTAAAGCTTAATTTTATTATGAACATCATATTAACGGTAAGTACGATTGTTTTTCCGTTAATCACTTTTCCGTATGTATCTAGAATTCTTGGACCGTCCGGCTTAGGAAAAATAAATTTTACACAAGCGTTTATTGCATATTTTGCGATGTTCGCTATGCTGGGGATACCTGTATATGCGCTTAGATTTTGTGCAAAAATTCGTGACGACAAAAAAGCCTTATCGCATGCGGCACAAGAATTTTTAATACTTAGTGCGATATTTACCGTTATAGTTTTCGGCGCGTTAGCGGTTTCATTCGTTTTTGTCGAAAAAATACGATTAGAATGGGTGCTTACATTGGTTGTATCCTCTTCTATTCTTCTAAATACGTTAAGCCTTTCATGGCTTTATTCTGCATTAGAAAAATACGTTTTTATTGCCGTTAGAAGTATCGCGTTTAATGTTGTTTCTATTATTGCGATGTTCATATTTGTTAGAAATGAGCAGCATTATATTATTTATGCGGCTATCAGCGTTATAGCATCAGCGGGTTCAAGCATATTAAACCTAATATATGCACGTAAATTGATAAGCTTCAAAAAGACAGAAAAGTATAATTTTAAGCGACACATGAAGCCGATATTAATATTTTTCTTACTAGCCGCCACTGTTTCGATATATACTAATATGGATAAGCTTATGCTGGGTTTTATGATAAAGGACAACGATGTTAGCGTAGGGCTGTATAACGCAGCGGTTAAAATTTATCATATACTGCTAAGTATCGTTACGGCGTTGGGCGTGGTTATGTTGCCTAGAATGTCGTATTATTATCAAAATAAGCGATATGCAGAATTTCGTGCTTTAATCAAAAAAGCGGTAAACCTAGTTTTTATTTTTTCCTTGCCTCTTATTATTTTCTTTATATTTTACGCGCGAGATGCTGTATTGCTTTTTGCTGGAAGTCAATACGAAGCTGCGATTCTACCCTTGCAAATAATTTTGCCCGCAATCTTATTTGTTGCGATAAGCAATATAACGGGAATTCAAATATTAGTGCCGATGGGTAAGGAGCTTTTGGTATGCTTGTCCACTTTAATCGGTGCAGTGGTCAATTTAATTATAAATATAATTCTTATACCGTATTTAGGCGTAATTGCAACGGCTATTTCATTAATTGTTGCTGAAATTGTGGTAACAGGTGTACAATTTATTTTTATAAAAGATTATCGGCTTCTATTGCTAAAAAGTATCCATATGGTTAAGCTTCTTACACTCGGCGGAGTGGTAGCCGGTGCTGTATATCTTACAACCCTCATTCCGCTGTCAAGCTTTTTTAGGTTGGCAATAGGAGGTATAGTTATGGCAGTGGTAACTTTTTTGGTATTGTTTTTATTTAAAGAGCCGATGCTTAATGAGATTTTAAAAAAGATATTTAAAAGAAAGACCCACGATAAAAAGGAGGAAGACATGAAAATTACACAAACGGAATTAGAGGGAGTTTATGTTATCGAGCCGCAGGTATTCGGCGACAGTCGTGGCTGGTTTATGGAAACCTTTCGCGCGGACAAGCTGCGAAATGCGGGCTTAGATATACAGTTTGTTCAAGACAATCAGTCTTATTCTGCCCAAAAGGGTACGCTGCGCGGCATACATTTTCAAAACTATCCGTATGCGCAAAGTAAGCTGGTGCGCTGCGTAAAAGGCGAAATTTTGGATATTGCGGTAGATTTAAGAGAATGGTCTGCAAACTATAAAAAGTGGGTGGGCGTAACGCTTTCGGCCGAAAATAAAAAGCAGCTGTTAATTCCCAAAGGATTCGGGCATGCTTTTTTAACGCTTACAGACGACGCGGAGGTTGCTTACAAGGTAGACGAGTACTACAATAAAGGTGCAGACGGTGCTATTCGCTTTGACGATGCGGATATTCATATCGACTGGGGCGAGGCAGAGCCGATTTTAAGCGACAAGGATAAAGCCGCCCCGCTGTTAAAAGACAGCGCGCATAATTTCGGCGCGCGCGTGTTGGTAACGGGCGCGAAGGGGCAGCTAGGCTACGATGTGTGCAAGCTGTTAAAACAATGCGGCATCGAGCATACGGGCGCAGATATAGACGATTTTGATTTAGTAGACGAGGCGGCGGTTAAAAGCTTTGTAGAAAATTACAAGCCCACCGTTATAGTGCATTGCGCGGCTTATACCGCCGTAGATAAAGCCGAAGAACAGCAAGAGGCATGTAGAGCCGTTAATGTAGACGGCACTAAATACCTTGCGGCGGCGGCGCAAAGTACGGAGGCGAAATTTCTTTACGTCAGCACGGATTATGTATACGCAGGTAAAGGAAAAAAACCGCATAAAGAAACAGATTTGACCGCCCCTTTAAATGTGTACGGAAAAAGCAAATTAGACGGCGAGCAAGAGGTAGTAAAGCTTATTAAGCATTTTATCGTAAGAACTAGTTGGGTGTTCGGAAAAAACGGCGGCAATTTTGTAAAAACCATGTTAAGGTTGGGCAAAGAAAAGCCTCAGCTGAATATCGTTTCCGACCAAGTCGGTTCGCCTTCGTACACGCCCGATTTAGCACAGCTTATCGTGTCTATGATTTTTACCGAAAAATACGGTATTTACAACGTATCTAACGAGGGCTGTTGCAGTTGGAAGGAGTTTGCCGAAGCTATATTTCAAAAAGCCTCTATGAAGGTAGAAGTAAATGCCGTTACTAGTGCGGAGTATCCCGCAAAGGCTGTCCGCCCGCTAAACAGCCGCTTAGATAAAGCTAAGCTAGAACAAAATGGATTTTCTAAGCTGCCCGCATGGGAGGACGCATTAGAAAGATTTTTAAAGGAGATAGAATAAGTGAAAGTTTTAGTTACCGGAGGAGCCGGGTTTATCGGTAGTAATTTTTGTTATTACATGTTAGAAAAATACCCCGATTACCAACTTGTCTGTTTAGACAAGCTAACGTATGCGGGAAATCTTTCTACCTTGTCGCGCGCACTTAAAAACAAACGCTTTACGTTTGAAAAAGGCGATATTGCGGATAAGAAATTTGTAGACGGCTTATTTACACGCCATAAATTTGATTATGTTATTAATTTTGCCGCCGAAAGCCATGTAGACAGAAGCATCGAAAATCCGCAGGTATTTTTAGTTACCAACATCATCGGAACGCAAGTGTTAATGGACGCCTGCCGCGCAAACGGAAATATTAGGTTTCATCAAGTTTCAACCGATGAGGTATACGGAGACTTGCCCCTAGACAGACCCGATTTATTATTTACTGAGCAAACGCCTATTCATACGTCTAGCCCGTACAGCAGTTCTAAGGCTGGCGCGGATTTGCTGGTGCAAGCGTACCACCGCACGTTTAACCTACCCGTTACCATATCGCGTTGCAGCAACAATTACGGGCCGTATCATTTTCCGGAAAAATTGATACCGCTTATGATTTCGCGTGCGCTGGCTAATCAAAGCCTACCCGTTTACGGCGATGGTAAAAACGTGCGTGACTGGCTGTATGTAGACGACCATTGCAGCGCGGTAGACCTTATCGTACATCAAGGCACGGTAGGCGAGGTGTACAACGTAGGCGGACACAACGAAATGACCAACCTAGACATTGTCAAGCTTATTTTAGCCCAACTTAACAAGCCCGAATCCTTAATTACCTTTGTTTCCGATCGTAAAGGGCATGATTTACGTTACGCGATAGACCCTTCCAAAATACATGCGCAGTTGGGCTGGCTTCCTAAAATCAAATTTAAAGACGGCATAAAGATGACTATCGAATGGTATTTAAACAACAAAAAATGGTGGCAGGAGATTATCAGCGGCGCATATAAAAATTATTACGATACCATGTATAAAAACAAATAGATTTGACGATTAGATAAATCCGTGCTACAATAAACCGTATGCTGTTGATACAATCAAAGGATTTTCATAGTTCTTTTAAAGCCGTTTTAGGCGATTTGCAAAAGCGCGAGGTTAGCTTAAAGCAGCGTCATTTTATTATTGTTCCCGATAAATGTTCGCTGTATTGCGAAAGGTTCTTTTTTGCGCAAAACAACAGCGGTGCGTTTGATGTGGAGATTTTAACGTTTTCGCGTCTTGCCGACAAGCTGATTAAACCGTGCGGCGCAGAGGCATTGCCCAAAAGCGGCGCGGTTATGCTGGTTAAAAAAATTGTCAACGCGCTAAAAAACAAATTTAAGGTTTTTAAATCGGGCGCGCATTTTCACGGCTTTGCCGAAAAGCTGTACGAGGCGTTTTGTTTTGCCGCCGCCGCAGGTTTAACGGCGGACGATTTAGCGTGCGCAGATTCTGTAAAGCTTGCCGATATCGCCCCCGTTTACGCGCAATACCTAAACGAAACACAGCAACTATTTATAGACAACATCGGCAAAATGCGTTTGCTGCGCGAAGCAGCCCAAACCGCCGCGCTTTCGGATATCCACTTTTATGCGGCGGGCTTTGACCGCTTTAACAAAACAGAGCAAGACATTTTAAATATTCTGTCGCACCGCGCCGCATCGTTTCGCCTTTACGAAGCCGAGCCTGCCCGCGCCGAATTCGGTGATGTCGAGTTTTACGAGGCGGCGTCATATTCAGAGCGGCTTAAAGCGGCCGCTAAGCGTATTCGGCACGGCTTAAAAAGCGGCGCGCGGCTTAGTGATTTTTGCGTTTTAACTTCGGATGAGCAGCTTTACGCGCCCTTATCGCGCATTTTTACCGAATTTGAAATTCCGTTTTACATAGATAAAAAAATGAAGGCTTCCGAAAGCGAGCTTTTTAGATACATAGAGCTTTGCTTTGCCGCGCAAAGTCTGCGCCGCGAAACGCTTACCGCGTTGGCTAAAAATCATTATGCGGGCATTTCCGCTGCCGAAAGCGAAATTTTTGAAAACTATGTTCATGCGCACGCAGTAAATTTTGCGCGCTTTTCACGCCCGTTTGAGCGTATTTACGAAACAGATGCAGAGGCCGAAAAAATTGCCGAATCGGTGCGCGCGCGCATCATTAAGCTTGTATCGCTTTTCGGTCAGGAATTTAACCACGCGAACAGCCCCGAAAAATTTTACGCCTTTTTGCAAGCGGTTCTTTCCTCCGCAGACGCGGCGGCGAAAACGGCGGAATTATCCGAATTTGCAGGCGTAGATTTAAGCCAAATAAACCGCAAGCTTTTAGAAACGGCGCGGCTGTTAACAAAAACCGCGTCCGAATCCTCCCGCCCGTCCGAATACTTTGAATTGTTTTGTCAAGGTGCGCGCAGCACCGAAATAACGCTGCTGCCGCCTGTTGCGGACGCGGTTACGGTAGGCGGTGCGGAAACGTTTCGCGGCGGAAAATTTGCTTGCGTATTCGTGCTTGATTTCAGCGAGGGAAGTGTTCCGCCGCTGATAGAGGACACGGGGCTGATTGCCGACGCGGATGCAGCTTGTTTAGACGCAGACGGCGCAAGCGGTTTTTTGACCGCCGCCGAGCGCAACCGTTTAGCGCGCGACGAGGTAATTCGGCTTTTTAGTTTATCGGACAAGCTGTTTTTAGCGCACGGGCCAAACCGCGTTTCGCACCTTGCGCGTACCGTTCGCAGCGGCGCGAAAAGCATAGCACAGAATTCTGCCGTGCAAGAAAACGCATGGTTGTACGATGCAGATGCCTGTCAAACGGCGCGCGCGCAAAACGATGCCGCGTACTTTGCGCGTGCGGCGCGGCACATTTCAACAAAGGCTAACGCGTTGGAAATGCTGATTGTATCGCAAAGCGAGGTGCGCGCGCAGCGTCCTGCTTTACCGATGGCGGCAAGCATATTAGCGGCGGCAGGCGGAGCGGATACGGCACGGTTTTTGGGTTCGGGGTTGGTTGGTATACAAAATTTGCGCGGCGCGGGCGCGTTGTTTTTCCGCAGCCGCGCGGTTTCGGTAAGCCGTATCACGCGCTATTTTGAGTGTCCGTATAAATGCTTTGCCCAAAACGCACTGGGGCTTAGTAAGCGCGATACGGGCGAGCTGACGCCTCCTGAGGCAGGAAGCTTTTTACACCGCGCCGCCGAATTATTTGTAAAAGAGGGAAGCTTTGAAAACGCGCAGCTAAGCATGCGCCAAATTGCACAAGCCTTGCTAGACGGCGAATTTAAGCTGTTAGCCGATAAAAATCAACGCACGGCGCAGGCACTGGTTAGTGAAGCAACGCAGCTTTCAGCCCGCATAGCGGATTCTTTTACCAAAGGGCAATTCAAAAATTACGGCGCGGAGCTGCGGTTTGGTTTTAACGACAAAAACGATTTGCAAACCGTATCGTTCAGCGTCCCCGATGCCGCGCAGTCGGCTATTACTTTGCGCGGAAAAATGGACCGCGTTGACGTGTACGGTAAATACGCAAGAGTTATCGACTATAAAAGCGGTGCGGCGGCTAGCTTAAATTCCCGCAGTGTATACTACGGGGTGGGCTTGCAGTTGCCGCTGTATCTGCGTGTTTTACGCCAAAACGGGTTTTTGCCTGCCGGTGCTTTTTACTTTCCGCTTTCGCTGCGCCGCGCCCAAAACACTTCGCGCTATGTGTTAAACGGCGTATACAACCGCGCCGAAGAAGTGCTGCTTGCCGCCGACATCGGGCTAAGCGGGGCGGGATATAAAAGCAGTGTAATCGCCGCGCAGCGCAATGTAAAAGCGGCTAAGGACGGAAGCATTCCTATCCGCAAGAGCACGTACGCGCTTACGCAAGCAGATTTAGATGCGCTGGCGGATTATGCAGAGCGTGCGGTTGAAAACGCGCTGTGCGAGCTGCACGAGGGCTATATTGCCGCCGCCCCCAACGAAAACGCGTGCGAACGCTGCGATTACGGAGCGGTATGCGGATTTGATAAGCAAACGGGTAAAAGGCGCGTGTACGCTAAGGCGCAGCCCTCACTTTCGGAGAGTTAATATGGCGCGTAACGAAAAATTCACACCCGCGCAAAATGCGGCAATAAACGACGAAAGCGCGGAAATTTTAGTTTCTGCGTCTGCGGGCAGCGGTAAAACTACCGTTATGGTAGAGCGGATTTTAAGGCTGCTTGCACAAGGCGCGCCCATTACCTCTATGGTTGTCTGTACCTTTACCAACGCCGCCGCCGCCGACATTCGCGAAAAGCTGTTTAAACGGTTAGAAAGCGAAAACACGCCTTACGCCGCCGCCGCGCTTTCCGCGCTGAATTTGGCGCAAATTTCCACCATCGACAGTTTCTGTGCATATTTGGCGCGTTCGTATTTTTATTGCGCGGGCATAGACCCGTCTTTCGAGGTTATGGAAAGCCCCGCCGCCGCTGCACTCTTACATAAGAGTTTAGAGGAGGCTGCCGCCGCGCGTTTTGAGGCGCAAGACCCTTTCTTTACCGCGCTGTATGAAATTTTAGTACCGTTTAGAAACGAAACGCCGCTTTTTAAAACGGCAGAAAGATTAATCAATTTTGCACGGCTGAATCCCGACCCAGAGGCGTTTTTAGACGCGGCCGCGCAAAACCATTTAAAGCACGAAGAACATATAGACGCAATCCGCGAATACTATAAAAGTTTGCCGCCGCAGATTACAGAAAGCTTAACGCCGAGCCGTTATAAAACTTTTTGCACTACGCGGGAGGACGATTTATCCGCCGCCAATCCTGCCGATTTTGCGCATCATATAAAAACGCTAACCGACTTTGCGCGCGAAACGTTAAAAATCTATGCGGCAAAAAAACATAAAAAAACGCTTGCGGATTTTTGCGACCTGTCTCACTACGCGCTGCGCATTTTATCCGACCCGTCCGCCTCCGCTGAAATCAATGCAAAATTCCGCTATTTATTTGTGGACGAATTTCAAGACGTAAACCCCTTGCAAGACGCGGTTTTCAACTTGCTAACGGCGCGGCGGTTTTATGTGGGGGACGTTAAGCAATCTATTTACGGTTTTCGCGGCAGCCGTCCGAGTATATTTGCCGAAAAAGCGCGGCGCGGCGGGGAAAAGCCCGACACGCGCGAAATTTCGCTTAACGCAAACTTCCGTTCGGACAGCGGAATTTTAACCTTTTGCAACCGCGTTTTTGAAGAGCTTATGACCGAAAATTTCGGCGGCGTTACCTATGCGGAAAAGTCGGGCTTTGTGTCGGGCAGAGGTACGCTGTTCGAGCCGTCGGTTGTATGCAATTTTATTACCGAAGCCCCCGCGCCCCAATCCTCCGAACCGCCGCCTTCTTTTGATACGGTGTACAGTGTGCGCAACCACGCCTACGACGAGGAAAGCTTAGACAAATCCGAAGCGGAGGCAAACCTTGCCGCGCAGCACATAGCGGGGCTAAAAACGCAGCGCATTACCGAAAACGGCATTTCCCGTGCGGTTCGGTACGGCGATATCGCGGTGCTGCTGCGTTCGATGGACGCAAAATTTCCTGCAATGCTTGCCGAAAAACTAACCAGGCTGAATATTCCCCACACAACACTCCGCGAAGTAAACGCCGAAGAAAACACGGCGGTTGCTATGCTGATGAACTTTTTGCGGCTGCTGAATAACCGCCGCGACGATATTGTGTTGGCAGCGGTTATGAAGTCGGTTTTCGGCGGCTTTTTTACGGACGCAGAGCTAGTGGATATCCGAACCGCCCTCCCGCACGAAAAGCCGTTTCATGCTTGCCTAGAAGCCCCTTTAAACAGTGAAAAACTCAACGGCCTGCAAACGCGGCTAAACCGTTACGCGGGCTTAGCGCGCTGTGTGCCTTTTGGCGAGCTTGCCTCTGCCGTGTGCGCTGATTTTGATTTTTTTAAGTACGCGTTAGCGGCGGCGGACGGCAAAAATACGGCAGAGGGCTTAAACGAATTTTTATCCGCGCTGTGTAAACTTCCCAAAGAATTCAGCTTAGCCGAATCGCTGTATGCGGTAGAAAAAGGCGCGGTTAAGCTTACGTCCGCTGCGTCGGCAGACGCGGTTAAAATTATGACGGTTCACTCCGCAAAGGGTTTAGAGTTTCCGTTTGTGCTGCTGCCGCAATTAAATAAGCAGTATAATTTTTCTGACCTTTCAGCGGATTGCTTGCTGCACCCCGATTTAGGCGCGGTGTTAAAAACTAAGCCGCTTTCAAGCCTGTACGCCCGCGCGCGCATCTTAGCGCGGCACGCGCAGTTAGAGGAAGAGCTGCGCATTTTATACGTCGCTTTAACGCGCGGCATATACCAAACGGCATTGTTTGCTTACGTTAAAGAAGGCTATGTGCCCAAAGCAGGAATTTTTGCCGACCGTCCGCTAGACTTTTTGTACCGCGCCGCCAAAGAGCGCGCCGTAAGCTATTCTGCCGCCGAATGCGTATTGCCTTCTCATCCGCCGCGTACATTTATCTACGCCCAAGCAGATGCGCCCGAACATATAAATACCTTGCGCGCCGCTATGGAATATTCCTATCCGCGTACATCCGCGCCCTTAAAGCTTACCGTTACTTCACTCAGCCGCGCCGCTTTTGACGACGAGCCCCGCGTATACGCTTTTCCTACGGAGACGCGCGGGGCAGAAACGGGTGCGGCATACCACAGGTTTTTAGAAACGTACGATTTTGTCGAATCGTTTGAACAAAACCTAAAAAACTTTAAAAGCACCGAACCTCTGTACGCGCCCCTTATAAAGGCTGCCGTTGCGCGCGCCGCCGCCGAAAAAATCCGCGAACGTATCGCGGGGCGTCCGTTTTACCGCGAACGCGCCTTTTTATACCGAAATGCGCAAGGCGCGCTTATTCAAGGCGTTGCGGATTTGTTGATAGAGCAAGAGCAGGGCATAGAAATCGTCGAATACAAAACAGGCAAAATTTCCGCAGCCTTACATAAAATATATCAAAAACAAGTTTCTCTCTATGCCGAAGCCGCCCAAGCCGCACTGGGCAAACGCGTAGTTTCTAAAAGCATTTTTTCGGTTTCGGATGCCATTTTTATAGAACTTTAAGGCATTTTAAGCAAATTTTAATGAAAAATCACGAATTGTCGGCAATTTTTTGTTTAAAAAGGATAGCCTTTCTTAAAAAGCTATGATATACTGTTAGGTATGGGAGTATTACTACACGGGGATTTATGCCCAAGAGTACGGAATTTTTAATAAAATTCGGGTTATTGAAATACACTAGACTGTAAGGAGAATTACTATGATTCAGATACTTAAAGACCTAATCGGAGGAATATCCGCGGATATTTGGCTGTATATCGCACTGGGCATAATCGGAGCGGTGTTTTTTGCCGTACTGATTATGATGTTGCTAACGGGCGATGTGGTTAAATTTAAAAAGGCGGTTAAGATTTTATTAAAAAGCCCCGATGCGCAATCGGCCATCCGCTGCGCTAAGGCTTGCCCCGTAAAGGTAACTAAGCTATATAAGCGCGCCAAAGCAACCGGCGAAAAACCGGGCGATGTAATCGGCATTGACGCGGCAATAAACGCACCGTATCAATTGTCCGTCGCGCCTAAATTTCCTACCCTTATGCTGTTTATATCTTTGTTTGCCGCACTGTTAGCGGCGGGCGGCGGGTATGTTTGGGCGGCGCAAAACGCCGCCGACGGGCTTACTACCGCTTTCACCTCCGCCGCTGTTGTATCCGTAGTAGGGCTTTTGTTTACGGTGCTGGCGTTTGTTTGTTCGTCCTCATTTTATAAAGGTGCGGTAAAAGCTTACGATAAATATATCTCCGCATTAGACACGTTAAGCAAGGGCGGTGGGTTTGACCATGTTTCGTTAGAAGAGCCCAAAGCTGAAAGAGCGGCGGCGTCCGAGCCTAGCCAAGAAAGCTACGCCGAATACGCGCCCGCGTCCGAAAGCGGGGATACCTCCTCTCAACCCTACGTACCCGAATATCAAGGATACGGCGCGGCGCAAGCACAAGAATATACCGAAGTTGCGCCCGAACCTGAATTTGTTCAAACCGTCGAGCCCGAGTTAGAGCCTGCGGCAGAGCCTGTATACGCGGCGTATGAGCCTGTGCAAGAAGAGCCTGTATTTGCGCCCCCTCCGCCTCCTCCGCCCGAACCCGAGCCTGTGTTTGCGCCTCCTCCGCCTCCTCCGCCTCCGCCCCCTCCGCCGCAAGGTGTTTCGGGTTCTGCGGATGAGCTGATTAAAAAAATCGAAAAGGTGGGCGAGGGTATGCCGCTTTCCGCCATGAAAGAGCTTGCCCTGCAATTACAGCAAGAGCGCGCCAAGCCCGAAAATAAAACCCCCGAAACGCAGAAAAAGCTTTCGGAGGCACAAGTAATGTTGATTAAGGCCATGTCCAGCGCAATGCGCCGCTAAAAAAACGGCAAAAAAGCACCGTGATGCGGGCTACGCTTTAATTTTTTACACGCTTGCGTACATTTAGGTACGCGGCACGTGTAAAAAATTAAACTGTTGCCCGCCTGACAGTGCTTTTTTGCCGTTTTTTTAGCGGACAGTGTTTGCCGTTTGTAAGAAAAATTTTTATACGGAGGAAAAGGATATTATGAAAACCATAAAAAAATGGTGCTTAGTGTTAGTTTTGCTTATGTTGAGTGTAGCGGTTTTTTCTGCTTGCGAAAAAGACGGGCCAAAAATTAATCCAAAAGACGCCCTTATTCTTACCGTCAGCGTGGATAAAGACGAACTGGGGCTTGGCGATACGGTGCAAGTTACCGTAACGTTAGAAAATATTTCCGATAAACGTATAGATATGTGGGATTATTTATGGGGTTGGGGCGGCCAAAGCCTTCCTGCAAATCCGCTTGACAGAATTGTAGAAACTGCACTGATTCCGACTGGCAAAGATACAAACGGAACTACTTGGAGTGGACTTGGTGGACGCATTGTTCCCAACGTCCACCCAGACGACCCCTACTGGCGGAACTTTACGATGCCTGCGGGCGCACGGTATTCTAGAACAGACAGCTTTACCATAGACGACTCCATGTTGTGGTGGGAGCATTTTGAATTAGAAAACAGCGATACAGAGTATTATTTGGTACAGGCTTATATTTGCTTTTATTCCGAAAGAAAACAGACGGACTTAATGACCATGCTTTGGGCAACTCAAGAAATTACGCGGATTATATAGCTTTGTAAGTACTTACATAAACGCTGAAAAATTTTTTAAAAAACTTTGTTAAAAATGCTTGACACGGTTTAGGGCTGTGTGTTATATTGCTTTTAGTACAAGTAATTAACGGAGGTTAGACAATTGGATTATCAAAAGCTTGCGCACGAATTGATGCAAAAAATGGTTTCGATACATAAGGCTAAGCATATTAAAAATATAGAAGACGATATCAGGGGAGAGGTTTTTGTACTGTATTATATCAACCAAAAAAGCACGGGAGAGGTGCTGCCTAGCGAGTTAAGCGCGGCTACGGGCATTAGCACCTCACGGATAGCCTTAACCCTAAACAGCCTAGAAAAAAAAGCCTTGATAAGCCGTTCAATAGACGTAAGCGACCGACGCAGAATTTTAGTTAAGCTGACCCAAAAAGGAAAAGAAGCCGCGCAGCAGCAAATAAACAAAATTTTAGCCGACATCACAAACATGCTTACTTTGTTAGGAGAGCAGGACGCAAAAGAATACACCCGCATTATGGGAAAAATTGCCGATGCCATGCTGCAACTAAATAACTAAAAAATGTATTCCGTGTTTCCTTAACGGCTGCCAAAATTGCGGCCGTAAAAATTACCCGATTACCTTGTAGTAAAAGTATATCAACACACAAAGCTAAATAAAGTTAAAAGGAGAAAACCAGTGTCCGTTATACAAGTAGAAAATTTAACTAAGGATTACGGCGACAGGCGCGGCGTGTTCGGTGTGTCGTTTGAGATTAATCAAGGCGAGGTGTTTGGTTTTTTAGGCCCTAACGGGGCGGGCAAAACCACCACCATCCGTCATATACTGGGCTTTATTAAGCCCGACAGCGGAAAGACCTATGTCAACGGAATAGAAACGTGGGGCAACGCGCACAACACAAACCGCGACATAGGCTATATTCCTGGTGAAATCGCCTTTCCCGAAAAAATGACGGGCATGGATATTATTAAATGGCTGGGCGAATTAAGCGGCGCGAAAAATTTGGATAAAGCCAAAGAAGTGCTGGACTTGTTACAGCTTAAAAACGCCGCCGCTAATGTAAAAAGAATGTCCAAAGGCATGAAGCAAAAAATCGGCATCGCTTGCGCGTTTCTGCACGACCCCAAAATTTTAATTTTAGACGAGCCGTCCAGCGGTTTAGACCCGCTTATGCAGGATACCTTTACCGAATTGCTTAGGCGGCAAAAAGCGGAGGGCAAAACCATACTGCTATCCTCACACATATTTTCGGAGGTAGAAAAAACCTGCGACAGGGTAGCGATTATCAAGCAAGGCGAAATAGTAACCTCTTTTCATATGGACGAAATTAAGCGTCCTAAATTTAAAACCTTTAAGGTTAAGTTTTCAAAAGACGGCGAAAGCCGCCGCATAGCAAACGAAAAGCTAAACTTTGCCGAAATCAACCACGAAAAAAACAGAGTGCGGATAACCGTTCTTGATGCTCAAATAAAGGGCTTATTAAAAACTCTTTCGGCTTATGAAATCGAATATCTATCCGAAACTAAGCTTACCCTAGAACAGCACTTTATGAAATTTTATTCTACCCAAAGCAGCGGAGGTGCAGTATAATGTTTTCTAAACCGTTATTTAAAAAAACCATAAAAGACAACTATAAGCTTTGGCTGGGCATTACGGCGGCCTTAACCGTCATGCTGGTACTGCTGCTGGTTATGACCAACAGCGTTATAAATAACCCCGATATCGGCGGCCGTCCAAACGGCGGCGGCGGGGGCGGTATGAGCATCAATTTGGTATTAGAGCAATTTTATACGATGTTTGCTATGCTGCTGGGCATGATTTATGTAATCATTACAGCCAACAAGCTAATCGCCGCACAAATAGATAACGGGTCTATGGCGGTGCTTATGTCCAGGCCCGTTAAACGAAATCAAGTATCCGTAACGCAGGCGGTGTATTTATTCGGTTCGATAGCCGCTATGTTTAGCGTGGTTATGGGTGTCGGGCTTGCCGTAATCGGCGCAACGGGCCTAAACATAGCAATCGGCGGCTTTATGCTGCTAAACTTAGGAATCGTTTTATTTTTCCTAAGCATAAGCGGTATTTCGTTTTTAGCCTCTTGTTTATTTAATGTATCGTCTAAATCGTTATTGATGGGCGCGGGCATTCCCGTATTGTTTTTTCTGTTTAATATGCTGGCGGGCTTTTCGGGAATGGCGGAATTTATGGAATTATTCAAATACCTGTCGCTTAATACCTTGTTCAGCGTTTCCGATATTATGGCGTACAGTACGAATTTAATTTGGCAGTTTATCATCTTATTTGCAGTGGGGGCGGGCTGCTATACCGCAGGAATATGGTATTTTAAGAAAAAAGATTTGCCGCTGTAAAACACGCGGTAAAAGCACCTCCATGTCATAACCGCAAAAACATTTGCCTTTTATCCGATTATGCGGTATACTTGTACCAACGGACGGCTTGCTTTATACGGTAAGCGTCGGGCGTTTATATGGATGCAGAGATTAAAAAATACAAAAAAATCGTTTCGTTAGACTTTGAATTGTACAACACGATGTACTATTGGAGTATTTGCTGGGCGGGTGTTGTAGTTACCGATGCGCACTTTGCACCGATTACCGCTTTTGATATCCGCGTGAATCCCGTAATCCGCCACCGATTTATCGGGCGCGATATAAAGTTTCCGTTCAGCGGCGCAGAAATCAGGCAAGAAAAGCTGTTCGGGGACGTTGCCGATAAGCTATTATGTCTGCTAGACGCCGACACGCTGGTTATAGGGCATGCGTTTGATAACGACGCTAAAATGTTAATTGACGCGTGCCACCGCTACCGTATCAAAGCACCGCCGTTTGATTATGTAGATACCAACCTTTTATATAACGCAGCGCACGGGGGCGGTCAGCGCAGTTTAACTAAGATAGCAGACGAATTTGGCATAGAGTTTACCGCGCACGACCCCCTAGAAGACGCGCGCGCCGCTATGGAGGCGGCTAATAAAATCACGCAAGGGGATATCTGCGGATTTTTAGTTCAGCACGGCATAGAGCCCTCACGCGTAGAAAACGGACTGATGTATAAAGGTGCGACGGCTGACAGCCCGCAAGAAAAAAAGCGCAAAACCGATTTATACAACTTAGCGTTTTTTAAAGGGCGCGCTATCACCGAGCCTGCAAGCCGCTATTATTTCGAGCCTAATATTTTAGCCGAACAGGATTTATCGCCGCTTTTAGACGCGCTTATACAAAGGGGCTGTTCGTTTGCGTCTACGCCGTATTCGGCAGAGTTTGTGGTAACCAACAATCTATTGCTTACCGCCGACCCTAAAATCACGCTGCTGCGCACGGTGGTGCGGCAGATGGGCTTGCCGTTTGAAAAATTCGATTTTAGGCCTAAACGCATACGCGACGCCAAAAACAAGCCCATCACCATACAGCAGTATTACTCTGAGGCATATGCGGGATTATGTAAGGACGGCGTTTTAAACGGCAGGGGCGTTGCGTTTTCTAAATCGGTAGAAAGAAGCGAAAAACTAGAACCGCTGTTAGATGGTATTGTGCAAAACGGCGGACGCATTTGCTTTGAAGTAGCAGAGGCGGCGTTTTTTATCGTTGCGGCGCATACGGATATCAAAAACAAATCCGACAGCCGCGTGCGCGCATACAGAAAAAGCCGCCGTCAAAAAGTATTAACGGCGGAAGAATTTACTGCGTTTATTCAAGAACAAACGGAAAAGGAACCAGGAGTATGCGACGTAAAAAAAGGATAATATTGCTTATTATTTCAATTTGTGTCGGAGTCATTGCCGCAGTAGTCGGAGGTATATTGTTGCTTTATAACGATGAGGGCCCAGTCCGTATTGTAGCTTGGGTGCTAATTGGAATAGGCGTGCTTAGTTTGTCGATTATCTTCGAATATATCGTTGATAGTATTAGGTAATATTGCTTATTATTTGTGTTGGAATTAGATTTTTTTAGACGAAACCGCCGTTAATGTATGCGCAAATAGCACTACGCTAACGCCGCATAGTAGGGCAAGTGCGGTGGGTACGGCGGGCGAAACAAACGCGTTGAATAAGCCGCCCCAGTATAAGCCGAACAGCGAGGGGAAGATTATCGTTGCAAATATTGCTGCCGCCGCAAGCCCTAGCATAGCCGCTAAAAGGATAAAGCCCTTGATAGACGGCTTTTTTATTTTAGCCGCGCCGCGCCGAATTTTTTTAATGCGTTTAACAAGCATTATCAGCAGTATCAATAATACAATCGCTAAAACGATGCTTGCGTAAACGGCTATTTTATCTAACAGCGCGTACAGCGAACCGCCCGCAAGCGCGGGTGCGCCGCCGTCTAAAATGGCTGCTATGCCGTTAGAAAGCGCGATAAAATCCGCAGAGGTGCTGTTAAGCAGCACGCACACAGCCGTTTGCGTATCGGGGAAGAACGACACCCGCGCCGTAAAGTTAGGGATTTCGCCGTCGTGGTACAGCATTTTTCCGTCCTCGCTAACCAGCCAGCCCGCCGCGTAATAAAAGCCGTCTACCGCCGCAACACTTTTGTCGGGGGCTTGCGATTTTGCAATCAGCGCACTCCACTCATCCGATATATAGGTAATGCCTAATTGAATTTTAAGCCACTCTATAACGCCCTGTGCGCTAGCAATGATATGCCCTGCGGGCTTGTTACCCTCATACATAGCTTGCGGAGTTTTAAAGGAGCGCGATTTTAAAAATGAGGGCTTATGTCCCACAGACATTTGTCCTACGGGGATATCCTCTTTTTGCACAAACGTATTTTTGTCTAGCCCCAACGGAATTAAAATTTGGGTTTTTAAAAATTCCTCATAGCTTTGTTTAGATACAACCTCAATTAAATAGCCCAGTATGTTGTAGTTGGCTGTTCCGTATTCGTAGCGCGACAGCGGTTCAAAATCTAACTCCGCGCCGTTTAGCGCGCGCACGTTTTTCTCGTGCATATTGCCGCTGCCCTCTAATAAAACCAGTTTAATGTGCGATTGATTGGTTAAGCCGCTTGTATGGTAGAGGATACTTGCAACGGTTAGCTTTTCCATATCTACGGGGCTGCCCTCAAAGGTAAAGCTTAGCCACGGAATATACTTAGTTATAGGGTCGGATAAGCTTAATGCGCCGCGTTCGTCTAACAGCAGTATTGCCAAAGCCGTATACGATTTGCTAACCGAACCTAATTCAAAATACGTGGTATCGCTTACGGGGATTTGATTTTTGCGGTCGGCATAGCCGTAAGTATAAAATTCGGTTTCGCTTTCGGTTAAAATGCCCGCCGCAATCCCAGGCACGTCGCTTTTTTGCGCGGATTCGGCTATATAGCTTGCGATATCCTTATTTGTGCCGCTTAGCGTAGGGGAGGCGGCTTGCGCGGGCGCGGTAAACGCGCACAACAACAATGCCGCCAGTATAACCGTTAGTAATTTTGCTGCTTTCATAAAATGTTTCTCCTTGACGATGTACCGCGTTTTGCATACATCGTTATACCTAATACTATACAATACATAGTATTAGAAAACAAGCAGAAACTCATTAAAATATGATTAAGAAAAATATTTTAATAGGCTTTTACCGTATTAAAACTTAGTTCCTTAGAGTTAGGATCGGGTGCCCGAACATGTCGCTGTTGTACCCAGCCGCCCTCTCCTTTTTTTATGTCGTAGCGAATAATATAGTCGTACCACGTGTTATTATTAACGGACGTATAAAAAAGATAATCATTGCATCGAACGGCATCACCGGTTTCATAATTTCTCGGCATGTGGGCGTGCGGGTCTTTGCGGCGGCTTTTGGCTTTGTTAAAGCTTTTGGTTGCATAATCAAAGCGGTATATTTTTGTATTCTTTTCGTTTTTGCGCTTGCTTATAGTAATATAGGCTTTATCATTCCAAAACGAAACGTTATGAATTCTCCATTTAGCGTTTACCTCAAAGATTTCCTCGAATTGTCCGTTTGCATATTTATAAATTTTTGTATATAAATCAATCCTTTCGCTAGGGGGTGTGTTGTTTGAAAAATTTAATTTTTTAGTTAAAACAAAATAGTCGCTTTTAGAATAAAACATAAACAATCCTTTGTTGTATTGCTTAGGAATAGGGTCATCCGTAAAAAATATATGCTCAAAAAACTCAACATTAAAATGTGCAAGCGTGTTAATTTTCGGGTCGTACCGCCAAAAGTAATAACCCCTACTGTTATTTATATAAAAACGAATATCAAAATAATCTCCTGCGGTTATTAAGTGATGATTTTGGTTAAAGTGCTCCGCATCTGACCAACGAAGGCTAAGCTGCGCTTGCTGCCACTCGCTGTCTGCGTAGCGTTTAGAACGAATAATTATTATACCCGAATATTGCGTTGAGTCTTTCTCGATATACCCTATAAAAGAAGGGGTAAAAATAGTAGCTTTTTCGCAAACGGTTTCTAAACGCGTACCGTTAAAATCTACGGTATCAAGATTGCTAAGAATGACACGTCCTTCAAAAACTGCCCGTATACTAAAAAAAGTATCAGCCTCATAGATTGCGGCGGACGTTTTATTTTTTATATGGTATTTAATAAGGCGGTTTTCCGAAGTAAAAAATATATAATCTTGAAAATAGGTTGCGGAGGAAGATGAAACATCCTGTAAAATGTTTTCTTGTTCAGTCCCGTTGGTGCGCATGCGCGTATTTCCGCTGTACATCCATAAACCGTCTTTAATGTGTGAAACGTCCTTTACAAAACCGCATGAGAAAAATACTAAGCAGCTTAGTATCAGCGCAGCCGCCGCCACAATAAAAACAAGCTTTTGTTTAAATTTGCTTACACCTTGCATGCCGCTAGTATACATTCATTTTTAAGAATTGTCAACTTTTTCACCCAAAAGCCGATTTATTAAGGTGTGGCCGTGTTTAACTAAAACGCCTGTTTTTTGGGCGGACGCTTCGCTATATACCGAAACGCCGCTAGTAAAAGGTACATTTGAATGATACAATATATACGGCACGGGGTCGCAGGTGTGCGTTTTTAAGGATAGCGGCGTGGCGTGGTCGGGCAGCAGCAGTATAGAAAACGGCGCGTCTTGCTGTGTTAAGGCGTTATAAATAGGGGAAACAATTTTTTTATCAAGCAGCTCGATAGCTTGAATTTTTCCTTTTTTATCGCCTTGGTGGCCGCACTCGTCCGCCGCCTCTATATGGATAAACACAAAATCATGCGCGTGCAGTGCGTCTAGCGCGGCGGCGCATTTGCCGTCCCAGTTGGTGTGCAGCGTACCCGTTGCGCCCTCTACGTTTAGTACGGTAAGCCCTGCGGCTGTTCCTATCCCTTTAATTAAATCTACCGCCGAAATTACCGCGCCCTTTACCCCGTGCGCTGCTTTAAAGTCAGGCAGGGCAGGTTTAGTTCCCGCGCCCCAAATCCACGCGGAGTTTGCGCGGGTAGGATTTGCAGAAGAGGTAAGAACTTCGGCGGATTTTTCCATAAACGCGCGAATTTCGCCTTGCGGCAAAAAGTCTGCAATTTTTTTGCCCGTAATATCGTGCGGCGGCGTAAACGTTTCGCTTAGGTCGGGCGCGCAAGAGTTGCGCTTTACCATACAATGGCGGTACGATACGCCCGCAAACAATTCGTACTGCTGCGGCACATGCGGCCGCAATAATTCTATCAGCTTAGCCGCGTCCTTAGTAGCAATTTCTCCTGCCGAATAATCTAGCATGGTTTTTTGCGCGTAATCGGCTTCATCGGACAGCGTTACCAAATTAAGGCGGTACGACACGTCGTGCGGCGAAAGCGTAACGCCCATAGCAAGCGCTTCTAACGGAGAACGCCCCGAATAATACTGCTGCGGGTTAAAGCCCATAACAGCCAAATTAGCGGTATCAGACCCTGGATTCATGCCGCACGGAATAGTCTGCACTAAGCCTACCTCCGCTTTTGCCGCTAACATATCCATAGCAGGCTTTAGGGCAAGGGTAAGCGGAGTTTGCCCGTTTTCGTCTGCATAGTCGCTCATTCCGTCGCCCAGTATAATAACGTATTTGTGGTTTTTTTTCATAGCTTTTCCTTATCTGTTAGATTTTTTAGCTTATCGGAGGGCTTTATAAAGCGCGTTAGTAAAAAGATTAGCGGTATGCTGGCGGCAGCTGTAACCGCCGCAATCCACAGGTATTTCGGTTCGGGCAGCGTTAAGTGCAACAGCGGCAGAATATCGGTTAAAAACCAAACCGCAAAAAAGAATCCTAAGGCGGAGGTAATAAATAAAAATATGCGTAGCTTATTAAAGCGCAAACACGCCTTAAACAGGGCGGCAAGGCTTATAAATCCTACGGCAAGGTACATGAGGGCAGTAATTTGCGCGGCGGGAACGGCACTCAGCCAGCCCACAATACTCAGCGCGGAAACGCAGACCAAAATCACTAAGCCAAACGGCAGGGCGTTCATAATAGACGCATTTAAAAAAGAGGTTTTAATGCGTTTTGTATCTCTTTCAAACGACATAAACAGCGCGGGGTATCCCTCGATTGCCAAATCAATTAGGGTAATTTGTATCGGCAAAAAGGGGAAAGGCTGATTTAAAATCATAAACAGCACCGAAAGCAGCACCGAATAAATGGTTTTAATAAAGAAGATGCCCGAAACGCGCGTAACGTTGTTTACTACGCGCCGTCCCTCCGCTACTACATCGGGCAGTGCGGTAAAGTCGGAGTTTGTTAAAACCAGCTGCGCTACTTGCCGCGCCGCCGCCGAACCTGAGGCGGGCGCGATGCCGCAATCGGCCTCTTTTAGGGCAAGCACATCGTTTACGCCGTCGCCCGCGAATGCTACGGTATGCTTTTGCGCTTTAAACGCAAGTACCAACTGCTTTTTTTGTTCGGGGCTTACTCTGCCGAAAATGGAATAAGTTGCCGCCGCTTGCGTAAGCGCGCCGCCCTCAATGCCTGTCATGTCGATGTAGCTTTCGTATGCGCTAAGCCCTGCCTCGCGCGCGGCGTGCGAAACGGTTAGCGGATTATCGCCCGAAATAATTTTTACCGCTACGCCCTCGTCTTTAAAATATTGCAGTGCGGCGGGCGCGTTTTTGCGCACGGGGTCGCTTAATTCGATAGCGGCAAAAACGGTTAGCGGAGGCAGAGTGCCGTCTGATACGGGCTGCGCCGAGAATGCGGCAAACAATACGCGTTTTCCGCTTGCTTCGGCGCGGGAGAATTTTTCGGGCAATACCCCTATATGCTTTTCGGCTAAACGTTCGGGCGCACCCACTAAAACCGTCCCCTCGCTAAACGTTACCGCACTGAATTTACGCGCGGACGAAAACGGCGTTTGGGAAAGCGCCGTAACGGCTTCGGCGGCAGCCTTTTCCAAAAAATACTGCTTTAATGCCTCGCTGGTGGCGTTGTTATCCAGGGCGGCGGCGGCAAACCGCTGTAAAAGACGCTGCGGTTCATAGGGCAGAACGGAGGCATTTTCGTATACGGCATCCGTTACGCGCATTTTTCCTTCGGTAATCGTACCCGTTTTATCCAAACACAGCACGTCCGCGCGCGCAAGCGTCTCGATGGCGTAGGGTTGTTGCACCAACACCTTTTTCTTCGCCAGTTTAATTACGCCCGTTGCCAGTGCGATGCTAATCAGCAGTACCAGTCCTTTGGGCAGCATGCCCAACAGTGCGGCGGCAGAGGCAATCACCGACCCGTCAAAGCCCTCTTGGCGCAAAAAGAATGCTTGCAAAAATAAAATAATTCCGATAGGCAGTATGCAAAACCCCGTAAATTTGGTTACGGTGCGCATAGAGTCTAATAATTCAGACTTTACCTTTTTATGTTTTTTTGCCTCGCGGGCAACACGCGCGGCAAAATTGTCCGCGCCCACACGTTCGGCCTTTGCCCACGCCTTTCCGCTTATTACAAAGCTGCCCGACAACAATTCTGCGCCCGCCGTCTTTATAACGGGGTCGGATTCGCCCGTAAGCAGCGATTCGTCTACTTCAATTTCTCCAAATAAAACCGTAGAGTCCGCACAGATTTGCCCGCCTGCCTCCAACAGCATTACGTCGTCTAATACTATTTCGTTTACGGCGATTTCTGTCTCGCGCCCCTCGCGAACCACCTTTATCTGTTGCGCGGTGATTAAGGTAAGCTTGTTTACCAATCTTCTGCCGCGCACCTCTTGCACAATGCCTATGCCGATGTTAATAAGGATAATCAGCATAAAAAATAAGTTAGTCCACGCGCGGACGGCCGCTAGCGCAACGGCGATAAGCAAATTAAACAAATTAAACAGCGTTAAAACATTGTCTTTAAAAATAGCGGCGTTGCTTTTGGCCGCGCTTTTTTGCGCAGCATTAATAAGCCCTGCGTTTTTGCGCGCCTCAACCTGTGCGCCGAAAAGCCCGTCGCCGTGCGGCGGGTGGTAGCGCGGTATATCTTTTTTCACCTCAAAGCCCATATCTACATATATATATTACCGATTATGCGTTGATTTGTCAATTTTAATTGACAGCAGAAGTAAAAATAAAGTAAAATAAATTAGCGGGCTAGTTAAATAATAGATAAAACTGCCTTGCTAAAAGCTTAAAAAGTTCAGTCGGATTAATTAGGCGTTAAAACTAACACAATAAAAAGGTGAAGCAAATGGGTAAATATTTCGGAACGGACGGTATCAGAGGCAAGTACGGCGATAATTTAGACGCGGGGCTTGCGTATAAAACAGGGATGGCGCTTGCGGAATATTTCGGCAAGGGCGAAATATATATCGCGCGGGATACGCGTGTATCGGGCCCGCAAATCGAAAACGCGCTGTCAAGCGGCATTTGCGACGGCGGCGGTTCGGCGGTTTTGTGCGGCATAATCCCTACGCCCGCCGTAGCGCATTTGGCAAAAAAGCATAAGGGCTTAGCGGCTGTTATGATTTCTGCTTCGCACAATCCCGCCGAATATAACGGCATTAAAATTTTCGACGGCAGCGGCGTTAAGCTTAACGAAGAGCAAGAAGGCAGTGTTGAATATTATATAGATAACCTTGCGCCCGCAGCCAATCAAAAAGGCGCGGTAAGGCAATTAAAATCCGCCGCCGCCGAATATATAGACTTTATTGTTAAAACCGCCGACACCGACTTAAAAGGCTTAAAGGTGTGGTTGGATTGCGGCTACGGCGCGGCAAGCACGGTGGCAAAGGATATCTTTGTAAAGCTGGGCGCGGACGTAACGGTAGAAAACTTTAAGCTGCGCGGCGAAAAAATAAACGCGGGCTGCGGCGCGCTGCATCCCGACTATGTGCTTAACAGCATGAAAGGCACCGACACCAGCTTAGGGTTTTCGTTCGACGGCGACGCAGACAGGCTTAGCGTGGTTTATAACGGCGAAATGATTGACGGCGACAGCGTACTGTATAACATCAGCAAAATCCGTCCGCTTTCGGGCGGCGTGGTGGTAGGCACGGTGTTGTCTAATTTCAGCCTAGAAAAAAAGCTGGCAGAGGAAGGCAAGCGGCTAATCCGTACGCCTGTGGGCGATAAATATATCTGCGATTTAATGTTTAAAAAGGGCTATAACTTAGGCGGCGAGCAAAGCGGACACTTTATCGTGTATCCAGAGGCAACCACCGGCGACGGAATTTTAAGCGGCGTATTTTTTTGCAAAGCAATTTTTAAAAACGGAAAGCTTTCCGCGCCCGCAAAATTAAAGCTAACGCCGCAAAAAGCGATTGCGGAGTACGCCGAGCCGGGCATTATGTACAACAAAGAATTATTAGAATTGATAGATGTGTACAACACAAAATTAGTCGGCAGCGGCCGATTAATCGTGCGTATGTCGGGCACAGAGCCTAAAATCCGCGTTATGGCCGAAAGCGCAGACGCCGCACTCGTAGACGAAACCCTATCCGCCTTTAAAAAGCTGATTACAAGACTGCGTTAGGGGATTTAGACAGACAAGATAATAAGTGCGATTGTTGGACGAAGCTGCAAAAATTATTTGAAAACTTAAAATATAGAAAATAGCCTTGACTTAATGTATAAAAAGGCATATACTAAGGAGTGTTTGACGCAGCTTAACGTTTGCGCAACATATTTTTTTCGGAGAATTACGATATGACCAAAGAATTTAGTTTTAAGGATTTTTTCTTTTATTGCATATACAGATGGTTTTACGCTGTAATATTTGCCGCATTGTTTGCCGTAGGCGCGATAGGCTTGACGTTTATGGGTGGTTCAAGTGATGTTTTGCGTTTTGAAGCTACTGCCGAAATTGTCGGACCTATCGAGTACGCAAGGTTTTTTGAATTACAACAAGGCATCAGCCCGGAGCCCGAATGGTTGGTTTTTGCGTACAACGAGGATTCCCGCAGAGTAACGGATTTACTGGGCAATTCTCCTGATGAAACCGAAAAAAATATTTTTGCTTTTTTGGATACGTTGGATGAGGCGCACGCAGAACTTATAGAAAGAGTAGCGGAAAAAAACCCGCGGAGGTTTTTAGAGGAAAAGCTTATTTTTAGAGGAACATCGCGCAGCGTGAACGTTGCGTTGGAAATTAATGACGAGGATGACGAGGAGTATGAAGCGGATGTGCAGGAATTTTTAAACCTGTATGTTGCGTTTGTAATAGAACGGGCGTATGATTCTTTAACCGACAGCGGACCGGGCAGTACATTCAGGCGCATGCGGGACGAGGCAGGGATAGAGGCAATTGTGCATATACGCGCAGATTTAGTAGACCGTTTACCGCCGCCGCCGCGCGGAATAGTTTCCGCCGCCTTTAACGGCTTATTGTTAGGCTTAATAGCGGCATTAGTTTTATGGATTATACTGTATTTTGCCGACCCGAAAATTAAAAGCTTAAACGAGGCGGGACGCTTAGGCTTTCCTGTTTTAGGCGAAAGCCCGCAAAAAGAATTTTTAGACGCAGAAATTTCCGCTTTAAGCGTAAAGCTGGACGGCGCGCGGCGCGTTTGCATTACAGAAGCTGACGGCGCAGAGCTGGTAAACTTTACGCAAAAGTTAGCCGCGTTTTTATCCCGCGCAGGCTACAAGGTATTATTGATTGACGGCGTTTCCTTATCGGACGGAAAATTCAGCGCGTACCTTACAGGGGCAAAAATTACCGACTGCGTAGAGGTTGTAGACGGAATAGACGTTATGCGGTTAAGCAGCACTAAGGATTTTACTAGCCTTTTAGCCAAAAAAGAACGTTTTGCCGAATTAGACAAAGCCTATGATAAGGTGTTGTTTATGTGCGGGCTTAATCAAAGCGGCGCGCTGACGGCAGCGGCAAGCTTATGCGATGCGGCGGTTTGCTTATTTAATAAAACCCTTGCCAAAAGTAAAAATATTAGTAAAGCATACACAAAAACCGTCGGTTCGGATGAAAAACTGCGGGCAGGATTTGCTTACGGCACTCCTAATTAAAATTTTTTGGCGCATCGAATGAGGTTTCATGGATAAAAACCAACGAAAAGCTAGCGGCTTTAAAAAATTTTTAGCCGGAAAATATACCAAAATTTTATTGATACTTTTTTTTGATATAGGCTTTGCCGTTGCCTCCTTTTGCTTTGCCCGCCTGATTTTTTTTGCCGACACGCCGCTTGACGGCCCTTACGCGCGGTACAGAGTTTTTGAATACGCTGTTGCGGGCGTGTTGGTCTTACTAACGGTTGCCATGCTGATTTTCTTTGACTGCTACAACAGCGTGTGGAGATACGCAGGCAGAGTTGCGTTTTTTAAGGTGTTTTTGGCGTATTTTACCGCACTGGCGTCGTCGCTGCTTTTAGCGGGCGTTTTGCGCATACCGTATTTTAACATCCGTGTACCTATAACCATGGTATTAGCCTATTCGATGTTCAGCTTTACGCTTAGCGCGGGCATGCGGTTTAATTACGGAATCCGCAACTATGTGCGCCATTTGTCGGTGCGCAACCGTTCGTTAAAGCGCGGCGCATCCGTCGGGAGGGTAGCCTTGCGGACGGTGGTAATCGGCGCGGGCTATACAGGAACGGCATTTGTAAACCGCTTAGTTAATAACCCCGAAGACGGATACTTTCCGATAGCCTTTATCGACGACGACCCCGAAAAACATAACAAAAAAATTCACGGTGTACCCGTAACGGGCGGCAGGCAAAAGCTTAGCGAAACGGTGGAGCGGTTCCGCGCCCAAGCCATTGTTATTGCCGTTACATCGCTTACAAAGCCAGAGCTTAAAGAATTGTTTTTTACATGTTCCGCTTTTAATCTTCCCGTAAAAATTTTATCTGATTTAATAGATCCGGGGCCGGGCGAGCTTACCCATCAAACGCTAACGCTTAGAGATATTAAAATAGAAGAGCTTTTAGGGCGCGAGGAGTTTAAGGTAAATAAAACACTGTTAGACGGCGCGGTTAAGGATAAAACCGTTTTAGTTACGGGCGGGGCGGGCAGTATAGGCTCAGAGCTTTGCCGGCAAGCACTTGAATTCGGCTGTACGCATTTAATTATTTTCGACAACCACGAAAACGGAATGTTTGAAATCGGCGAAGAATTTAAAGAAAAATACGACACGCAAAAATACTCCCTTATTATAGGTTCGGTGCGCGAAAAGCAAAAATTGGAAGAAGTGTTTTTACATTTTAAACCGGATATCGTCTTTCACGCAGCCGCCTATAAGCATGTGCCGATGATGGAGCATTCTGCCGCCGAGGCGGTTAAAAACAATGTATTCGGTACACTCAACGTAATCCGCGCCGCCGAAAAGGCGGGCTGCGCGCGCTTTATCTTTATTTCTACCGATAAAGCGGTGAACCCCGCAAACGTTATGGGCGCGTCAAAAAGGATAGCCGAACTTGCGGTGCAGGAAATCGGAAAAACCTCTAAAATGCACATGGCGGCGGTGCGGTTCGGAAACGTGCTGGGGTCTAACGGCAGCGTAATCCCCATATTCTTGCGCCAAATAAAAGACGGCGGCCCGATTACCCTAACGCACCGCGATATCCGCCGTTATTTTATGACAATCCCCGAAGCCGTGCGTTTGGTATTGCAAGCGGGAAGTCTGGCAAAAGGCGGAGAGATTTTTGTTTTAGATATGGGCGAGCCGGTATTGATTTACGATTTAGCCTGCACACTGTGCCGCATAAACGGGCTTATACCGGAAAAGGATATAGAAATCCGCGAAACGGGATTACGGCCGGGCGAAAAAATGTTTGAAGAGCTTAACTACGACCAAGAGAGCGTAGATATAACGGCGCATGAGGGCATTTTTGTAACCAAACCGGAAAAGCCGAATGTACAATCGTTTCGCGAAAGCCTTGTTCAGCTTGAAAAAACCGCTCTTTCGGAGGACAACCAAAAAACCGCCGAGTTTATTTTTAAAATCGTTCCAAATTTATATAGGGAGCAAGCATAACGGATATGAACATTTGGCAAGCAATAGTTTTAGGCTTTATACAAGGCGCGACAGAATTTATTCCCGTAAGTTCAAGCGGGCATTTATTGCTGGCGCGCAGTGTAATGGGCATAAACGGCGAATTTTTACTCTTTGACGTGCTGGTGCATTGCGCCACCCTAATAGCCGTGTGCACCGTATTTTTTAAGGATATTATAAAGCTTTGGAAACCGCCGTTTAAAATTTTCGGCATAATTCTGCTAGTTTCTATTCCCGCCGTACTGGTCGGCTTTTTGGTAATGCGTTTCGGGCCAGACGAAATTTTTGACAGCGCGAGATTTATTTGGATTTTCTTTTTATTATCCGCCGCACTTATGCTTAGTGCAGAAATCATTGCTAAAAAATTTGCAAAAAAAGCGCGGCAAGCTGCGGAAAAGGTTGAAAACGCCGCTAACCCCGCTTTAGAACCCAATAAACCGTCTGACGAAAGCCCGCAGCCCGAACAGGCACAGCCCGATGACGGGTCTAAGCAAAAATCCGCCGCGCCGCTAAAAGGATTAACGGTTAAAACAGCGGCGGCAATGGGACTTATGCAATCGCTTGCATTATTTCCAGGCGTTACCCGCAGCGGAAGTACGCTGTTCGGTGGAACGGTAACTAAGGGCAAGCGCGAAGACATCGCAAAATTTTCGTTTTTAATGAGTATCCCGATTATACTGGGGTCACTGGTGTTAGTGGCGTACCAATACGCCACCCGCGCAAGTGCAGGGGTTGTTATGCCTGCCGTTTCGTGGTATGCGTATCTAGCAGGAATGATAACCGCGGGCATTACAGGCTTTTTTGCTATTAAGCTTATGCTGCGCGTGATAGCAAAGGCTAATTATAAATGGTTTGCGCTGTATCTTTTAGCGGTAAGTATATTTTCGTTTGTGTATAATTTTTTACTGGGCAATTAATCTAAAAACATGGAAGCAATCATACAAGAAAAACTTAATTGTAAACGGCTGCTGAGACGCGCCGAAAAATTTATAGGCTCGGAGTATGCCCTTGCGCCGCTTGCGCTTGCCGTTATATTTTTTCATACGTTTGGTTTCGATCTTGCAGGCTTTACTTTTTTAGCCGCTTACTTGTTATTTGTGTTTTTTTCAAAAGCACCGATTCGCGCTTGTTTGCCGCCGCTTTTATTTTTGTTATATATAGTTTCTTTACATAACGGTGTTTCAAGCCTTGTTCCTAATGAACTAGACGGCGCGTTCTTTTTCCGTAATGCGTGGTATTTAGGAAGTCTAGGCGCGGTGGTTATAGCTGCGGCGGTTTACGGAATGTATAAGCGCAAGTTAAAATTTCGCGTTACATACGGATTAATCGGCGTTTCAATCATGGGTGCAAGCATGGTAGTGGGCGGCTTTTTTTCCGAAAACTACACCGTTCTTAATTTAGCGGGCGGGTTAAGCTTTGCCGCGTACTTTATTGTATTTTTTATATTCTGCGCATTTATCGCACCGCAGGTCAGCTTTGACTATATCGCTAAAACGGTAATTGTATCCACCCTTATTATCTTGTATCAGCTAACGGCGCGTTTTTTAAATTTAGGTATTTTCCAAGGCGGTTCACTGCCCAAAAACAGCGTTTCGCTGGGGTGGGGGATATCTAACAGTATTGCGCCGATGATTGCAATCGGGCTGCCCTTTACCGCATATTATATGGCGGTCTGCAAACGTCCGTGGTTTCATTTTATCGTGTTTTGTCTGCAAATGCTGGCAATAATATTTTGTCTTTCGCGCGCGATGATTATTTTTGCAATCCCTGCGGCGGTTGCCTTACTGGTTTGGGCGCTGCTGCGCAGCCGCGGGCGCGAACGCAAACAGCTAGTTGCGGCAGCCGCTGTAACCGCGCTGTTGGGCGGCGTTATTCTAACGGTATTTTGGCAGCAGTTTTCCGGATACATTAACTTTTATATTACTGCGGGAACGTCAGACCGCGGGCGCAACGTATTATTCAGCGAGGCGATAGAGGCATTTTTACAGTATCCGTTTTTCGGGGCGGGTGTAGCTTACCGCTTAGGACAAATGAACGTAGGCATTTATTTGGTGCATAACACCGTACTGCAATTTATGCTGTGGAGCGGGGTATTTGGGCTGTTAGGTCTTTTGGCGCATTTGGTGTTTGCAGGCATGACGGCTTTTAGAAAGCCTAACGAGCAGCGCATTTTTTTACTAATTCCCGCCGCGTTAATCTTTTTACATTCCATTTTAGATATTGTTTGGTTTATGCCGACTACCACCCTTTACTATATGCTGTTTTTAGCAAAAGCCGAATCCGATTGCATCCAAAAAACAGGGTTCGGGCTTACAAAGGGATAATTTTATATTTTCCATTCTCCAAAACGCAATCCTTTGCATACCATGAAGTATGAAGGTTGCGGTTTTTTTCGGCGGAAAGTCGTGCGAGCATAACATCAGCGTTATTACGGGCGTACAGACCTTGCGCGCACTGCGCGGACGCTTTGAAGCAATTCCCGTTTTTATCGACCCTAGCGGCGCGTTTTGGACGGGACGCTTTGACACTATGGAGGCGTTTAAAAAAAGCGCGCACGTAAAAAAAACGCGCGTCGCACTCATGCCGCCCGCGCCGTGCTTGTACGACACAAAGGGAAAAGTAATCCATACGTTGGATGCAGCGATTTTAGCCACGCACGGGTTCGGCGGCGAGGACGGCTGCATACAAGGGCTTTTAACGCTGTGCGGAATTCCGTTTACAGGAAGCGGGGTAGCCGCGTCCGCCGTAGGCATGGATAAAACGCTTATGAAAAAGCTTTTTACCCAAGCGTCTTTGCCCGTACTGCCGTATGTAGGCTTTACCCGCGCCGAATACAACGACGGGCTTTACGCGGTAGTAGAACAAATCAAAAAAAACCTGCGCTTTCCTATGATAGTAAAGCCCGCCTCAGGCGGCAGCAGCATCGGGATAGCGGTAGCGCACGAATATCCGCAACTGTTCGAGGCGGTTGCGGCGGGGTTTATGTGGTCTAACGCCGTAGTGGTAGAAAACGCGCTTACCGATTTTACCGAGCTGAACTGCGCCGTTTTAGGCAGCGGCGCGGAGATAACCGCAAGCGAGATTGAGCAGCCCGTAGATTTTAAAGAATTTTTATCCTACGCCGACAAATACGAGCGCAAAGGTAAGTATAAAGGAAATCCCGGCCGCGTGTTTCCTGCGGACATCCCCCAAGAGTTAGCAGAAAAGGTTAAAAGCTTAGCCCGCCGCGCATTTAGCGCAATCGGTGCAGAGGGCGTTGCCCGCATCGACTTTTTATACGACGGCAAACAGCTGTACGTAAACGAAATCAACACCATCCCCGGCGCGCTGTCGCATTATTTGTTTGACAAAGGCAGCAACGCCCTAAGTTTTGCCGATTTATGCGCGCGGTTAGTTGACATCGCACTAAAAACCAAGCGCGACGCAGACGAACTTAAATACGTCTACGAATCCGCATACTCTATCCCCAAATAATTGCCGTTGCGGTAGTAGCCAGCGGAGTGCTGTTGGCGCGGTGTAATCTAAACTCCTCCATCGGAGAGGCGGTAAACGTTGCGCCTTGCATAGGAGCTACTACCGTTTCCGCGCCCGTCGCAGAGTTAATGCGGTACAGCATAAACGAAAACGGCACAGGCGGTAAGGTTATGCTTTTTGTGCCGCCCGTAGTAAAGGTAATATATATACTAAAACCACTCCAACTGCCGTTAGCATTTTGCTTAAACTGCGCACTGATTTCGTGCGAATAGCCAGGGTACACCGTTACCCCGCGCGGCTCAAAAGACGCAATCTGCAACGGGCTTTGCAGTATAGCAAACGATAAAGCGTTCTGTGGATTTATGCGGTAGCGTTCGCCCGCAACAGCAGTAAAATTTACTCTGCCGTTTATATTAGCCGTATCTCCCACCCGCGTTACTGTGCCGTTTGGATTTATTCTCAGCACTACCAAAAGTGAACCGCCTTGCATGATAAGCGGGCTGGTTTGCTGAACCGTCTTACTTCCGCCCGTTAAAAACGTAACATACGAATCTATTCCGCCCGAGTGATACTCAACGGTAGTTTCGTAGCGGAACCCCCCTTGCACAAAAATTTCGGAGGGATTATTCTGCGTAACTAAGGTAGGGGATTGCATGATAGCGTAGGTAGATTCTCTGCTAGACAGCCCAATTATTCTAACGCGAATCCGTTCGCCCGCCGCAACGGTAAAGTTTAGCAGAGGATTTGCGGTGGTTAAATTTCCCAACGATGTACCCGAAGGCATTCTAGTAATCTGAATGCTATGCAAAAGCCCCAATTCTATTAAGCGGATAGATTTTTGCCCACCCATAGCAAAGAGGTAATTATATGTTCCGCTACTGCGCGTTTCTCTTAGATAGCTTTCTTGCGGAGGCAACCATTCAGCGGCAAGCGTTAGCGCGGCGTGCGCATTTAATCTACCGCCCGAAACACATAAATTAGTAAGCCGCGAATCCTTAGTAACGCTTGCTAGGATTATTTGTTTTAAGTCTGTTGCTGTTAAGCGAGGATATTCTGATAGCAAAAGGGCAGCTACCCCCGAAACGTGTGGTGCAGCCATAGATGTACCAGATGTAAGGGCATAGCCTGGTAAAATTTGAGTATCAGTACTTCCAAAAAAAGTTTCAGGAAAAGTGCTAATAATTCCATCGCCTGGTGCAAAAAGGTCTACGGTACGCGCGCCAAAATTTGACTTCTCCCATTTATCGCCGTTTTGTTTTATTGCGCCTACCGAAATTAAGTTGGGTAACCGATAATTTGCAGGAATTTGTACGGCACTGTCATTATTGCTGTTATCATTGCCCGCAGTAGTTACAAATAAACCAGGATAGTTTTTTATTGAGGTTTCTAATGCAAATATTGTACTGTCTGAAAAAAAGTAATCTCTATTTCCATTGCTGTTATTTAAAATAGGAATTTTATGCGCAGTTGCATGACTAATTGCTAAAACAACGCCCGATGCGTATAGGTCTGCTCCGCCATGAGTAGGAACTCCTGTAAATACATTTAATGAAACTAAGCGCACATTTTGGGCAACACCAGAAATACCGATAACATTATTACCCTGCGCCCCTATTATTCCCGCAACATGAGTCCCGTGTCCATTTAAATCTGCAACGGCATTCGGAATATGCGGCGCAGGCAATATGAAATCTCTACTTAAGTTTGTATCCATACGATTGATTAAATCGGGGTGGTTAGCTTGTATCCCCGTATCAATAACCCCTACTCTAATGTCGGACGAACCCGTTGTTATTCCCCACGCAGCAGGCGCGTTTATGCCAAACGCGCCGTTCAAACCCCATTGAATTCCTGCGCGAAAACAAAAATCATTTGGATTTTCCGAAGTTAGTTGTAGTGCATAGTCTGGCTCTGCGCTGAGTACATCGCTGCGCCGCTCTAATTTTTTTATAGCTTCTAATACATTTTCTTTGCCGCGTGTATGTAGCGTAAGGCTTAAAATAGTTCTAAAACTATCCTCATTTATTTCCATGCCGCCCGTTTCTTGCGGCGGTACAACATCTGCCTGCCGTGTCTGTATTTGCTCTTGCAATGTTTCTCTTGCGGCTTGCGTTAACTCTTTTACTTCTGCTACGCCTGCTTCTACAAAATCCCGCGCGGAAAAATTATTTCTAAAAAGCTGCGTTTCTTGCTTGTTTAGTACCAGCAAAACCCTATCGTCCGCAAATTCGTCCTCTAACGTTGCACGGCTGTAAAACTTTTCTTCAAAAAAGCTTTCTTCTTGCGTAGCTTCCGCGCTTGACTTGTCCGCTATGGAAACGCCTTGCGCCATGCACATAAACAACACCATCAAAATTGACAACCCTACTGAAACCCGTTTTTTCATTGTTTTATCCTCCTGTTTAATTAAAAATTTCTACCTAATAAATTCAAATGGATTTTCTAGACGTAAACTTGTAATCTCTGATACGTCCGATTTTTTTACCTCTATCAAGATTGTGCCATAATCCACTACAGTTAACATGGTGCTGTTTACATCAACAGTAACGATTAATTCAGTTTGATTGATAGTAAGGGCAACCGCATTAATACCCTGTAATTGGTTGCCCGATGTAAATGCACAAAAAACTAGCGCATTTTCTACAAAAAACTGCGCAGAGTATTTCCGTGTCGCACGCTCTATGTTTTGTCTGCCTTTAAGTGTTGCGTCTAATTCTTGCGTGGTATTTATTAAGGCTTGCAAGCTATTTGCAAGTTCATTTATAAATCCAACATTAACAAAGCCGACTATAAAATCTACTTCGCCCGCTCTTTGAATATTAAGCGGAACTGCGTCAATTTGATTTTTAGACGCAAGCAACGCGGTATCTACAGCAGCTTTGTTTTTAGCCGCGTCGATTTGCGTTTGTCCGTCCGCTATAAGGTTTTGAATATGCAGCCAATCTGTTGTTCTATAATGCCATTGCTCACTGCTTGACGGATAGGCATTTAACTGCTGTATAGCGTCTTCTTTATAGGCCGAAAGCGCATCGCATCCGCTAAACGCAAAAGCTAAAAAAACTAGCACAACCGCCGTAACTATACATAAAAATCTTTTTTTCATGAGATTAACTCCTTTGATATAATTTTCAAAAATTATGGAAGCCAAATTTGCGGTGCAAATTCATGTTCTGTCGTAAGCGTTTCGATATCTTCTAAAACCGATTTATTAATCTCCATGATGACAACAGGGTACGTCTCTGCTGGACTTGATACGGTAAGAAAGAATTCCGACTTAATAAATAAATTGTTTTCGGTTTTTTGAATCGTGATAGAATTGAACCAATAAAACTTTATATCAACGTAAAAAGCATAAAAAATTAACGCATTGTCGTTAAAAAACTCTTTGGTATATTTTCGGGCTACGCGCTCTGTGTTTTGTCTGCCTTCAAGTACTACATTCAATTCTTCGGGGGATTGTAAGGTAGTTAGCAAGCAATGTGTGCTTAAATGATTTCCGTGCGCGGCATTTATAAAGCTAATAGAAAAATCAATTTCACCCAACGGTTCAATCACCAACGGCAAATCGTCTATGCCGTTTTTTGCCCAAAGCAAAGCAGAAGCTATTTCCTCTACATTAACGGCCGTATCAATTTTATTTTTTCCCTCTGCAATAATGCTTTCAATCGCTGCCCATACTGCCTCACCGTAATGCCGTTGTCCTGAATAAACGGGATAAGCAGATAACTCCCGCTTAGTTGTTTCTTTATGTTTTTCTAGCAAGTCTTCAAAAATTTCGCCTTCTTTACACCCGCTAAATGCAAAAATACAAAAGCATAACGCCACAATCGTTACTACCACCATAATCCTTTTACGCATAAGTCTCAACCTCCGAATAATTAAATTTTAAGTACACAAATAAACTTGCTACCTACATTATACAAGTAATTTCTATCTATTGTCAACTTATTTGCAAAGTTTTTCATTGCTTTAAATACTATCATGTTTTACAACTTAACTGCTTACATTGCTATTTAACCGAACAGTTAAGTAACGCCCTCAAAGCCTACTTTTTTTATTAAGGTGCGCAAGCGTGCCATGTTTTTGCAGTCGGACTCCTTAGAGTTTGCAATGCACAATACATCTTGCGCAAAGCATGTTAAAAAATAAAGCATATCGTCTTTCACATCGTCGGTGCTTAATAAAACAGGATACTGTCCTGTACGTTCTAAAAGCCACAAGCAAGGACGCGTCTTTTTTATAGATTGTATAACTGCGTTGATAACGTCCATATACCTAATTATACCTTTACTTATAAGTAAAGTCAAGAATTATGCAACTTATAAGTTGCATAATATAATTATATATGAGAAAGTTTTGTGAACGTCTAAAAGAATTAAGGTCAGAAAAAGAAATATCCTTAAATAGTCTAGGTAAGATAATTAATGTAAGCGGCGTTTCAATCAGCAGGTGGGAAAACGGCAAAGCGGATATCACCAGCGATTATTTGGTTCAGCTTGCAAGGTATTTCGGCGTAAGCACCGATTATTTATTAGGGGAGGAGGAGGATTAACTTAAAAAATTCCCGAAAAATTTTTTTATATTTTAGGAATATTTTTTTAAAAAGCTGTGTTAAAACTGTTGACACGGCTTGACTAATTATGATAGAATGCTAAAATGCGACATTCTGCACGAGTGAAAATTTAACCCCGACAAAATTCGCGAAAAGCTGCGTTTTATGGCGGGAGTTTTTTTGCGTATTTAAATAAATTTCAATTTAAACCTAAACCCCAAGGAGTAATAGTTTTAGTATGGCCGAGAGAGTAACGAAGAAGGTTAAATACGGGAACACAGAACGTATTTCATTCGGAAAAACCGAAGAAATTATTGATATCCCGTTTTTAATCGAGGTGCAAAAATCCAGCTACCGCGATTTTATCGAAAACGGAATCGGAGAGGTGTTTCGTGATTTTTCCCCGATAACGGATTTTTCAAACCGTATCGAGCTGCATTTTTTAGATTACAGGCTTGAAGACAAGCCCAAGTATACCGAAAAAGAATGTAAAGACCGCGACGCAACCTACGCCGCGCCGCTGCGCGTAAACGTGCGGCAAATCAAAACCGAAACGGGCGAGGTTATCGACCAAGAGGTTTACATGGGCGATTTTCCGCTTATGACGCCTAACGGTTCGTTTATTATAAACGGCGCCGAGCGCGTAGTGGTTAGCCAGCTGGTTCGTTCGCCCGGCGTGTATTTTGATTTCACGCACGATATGAAAACCGGTCAGCCGCGCTATACCGCCACCAACATTCCTTCGCGCGGCGCGTGGTTAGAATTTAACGAAGACGACAAAAATATTTTGTGGGTGCAAGTAGACCGCACGCGCAAAATTCAAGCTAGCGTGCTTATGCGCGCCCTTTCGGGAATTGTAAGCGACCCTAAGTTTTTAGCCAACGAAAAACGCGCATGGATAAATCCCGGCTTTGATTTTTCGTCCGACGAAAGCCTTGCCGCTGTTTTTCATCAAGACCCTTTAATTAAGTCTACATTGGATAAAGACGTAAACAAAACCTCCGACGACGGCATTATCGAGCTTAACCGAAAGCTGCGTCCCGGTGAAGTTCCGCACATCGAATCCATAAAAACCTACTTAGAAAATCTTTTCTTCGACCGCCGCAAATACGACCTCTCCCGCGTGGGACGTTACAAGTACAACAAAAAGCTAAGCTTAGCCGCAAGGCTTACGGGCAAAGTTGCCGCCGCCGACATCGTAGACGCGGACGGCGTTGTGCACGCCAAAGAGGGCAGCCTCATAGAAGAGCCTTTGGCGATACAAATTCAAAACGCGGGCATTAACGAGGTACCCGTGCAAGCAGACGCGGGAGCGGGCGAGACGCGCGTGCATACCATTATCGGAAACGCGCACGTAGATATTCGCGGCTTTATTTCCGCCGAGCCTAAATCGCTGGGCATTAACGAAAAGGTTTATTATCCGCTGTTAAAACAACTCATTGAAAAAGCAGGCAGCGACAAAGTAAAATTAGAAAAGCTGATAACCGATAACCGCGACAAGCTTATTTCGCGCCATTTACTCATCGAAGACGTTATCGCAACCATTAACTATATATTAGGCTTGCGTTGCGGCGTAGGACGCTGCGACAACATAGACCACTTAGGCAACCGCCGTGTGCGCAGCGTGGGCGAATTGCTGCAAAATCAGTTTCGCATCGGTATTGCCCGCTTAGAGCGCGTTATCCGCGAGCGCATGCAAATTCAAAACGAGGCAGAGGTTACGCCGCAAAGCCTTATGAATATCCGCCCCATAAGCAGCGCGATTAAAGAATTTTTCGGTTCGAGTCAGCTGTCGCAGTTTATGGACGAAACCAACCCGATTGCCGACTTAACGCATAAGCGCAAGCTGTCCGCGTTAGGGCCGGGCGGCTTAAACCGCGAGCGCGCAAGCTTTGAAGTGCGCGACGTTCACTATACGCACTATTCGCGCCTTTGTCCGATTGAAACACCCGAAGGTCAAAACATCGGGCTTATCAGTTCGCTTTCTAGCTTTGCGCGTATCAACGAATACGGCTTTATCGAAGCTCCTTACCGCAAGGTGGACAAGGATACGGGCAAGGTAACGGGCGAGGTTCACTACTTATCGGCAGACGAAGAAGACCGCTACGCCGTTGCCCAAGCAAGCGAGCCGCTAGACGAAAACGGCTGCTTAAAAAATGAACGTATTTTAATGCGCCACTGGGACGACATCTCCGAGCGTCCGCGCAACGAAATAGACTATATCGACGTAAGCCCGCGCCAAATGATTTCGGTTGCTACCGCGCTGATACCGTTTTTAGAAAACGACGATACCAACCGCGCGCTAATGGGTTCTAACATGCAGCGGCAAGCCGTTCCGCTTTTATGCCCCGAAGCACCGATTGTCGGCACGGGCATCGAACATAAAATCGCCTACGATTCGGGCGTTATGGTGTTAGCGCGCGCAGACGGTACGGTTAGCTACGTAGATGCAGACACTATCATTATTAAAGAACACGACGGCAAAAAAATGCAGTACAGCCTTAAAAAGTTTATCGGTTCTAACCAAGGCACGTGCGTCAATCAGCATCCTATTGTGTCTAAGGGCGATAAGGTTAAAGCAGGACAGGTTTTAGCGGACGGACATTCTACCGAAAACGCCGAACTTGCGCTAGGCAGAAACGTGCTTATCGGCTTTATGAGTTGGGAGGGCTACAACTACGAGGACGCCATTTTAGTAAACGAAAAAATGGTTAAAAATGACGTGTTTACCTCTATCCATATCGAAGAACACGAAATGGAAGCCCGCGATACCAAGTTGGGCGAAGAAGAAATTACGCGCGATATCCCCAACATCGGCGAGGACGCTTTGCGCAACCTAGACGCAGACGGCGTTGTACTGGTGGGCGCAGAGGTTAAATCGGGCGATATTTTAGTAGGCAAGGTTACCCCTAAGGGCGAAACGGAATTAACGCCGGAAGAACGCTTATTGCGCGCGATTTTCGGTGAAAAGGCGCGCGAGGTGCGCGATACGTCGTTGCGCGTTCCGAACGGCGAGGGCGGTATTGTTGTAGACGTAAAAGTATTTACGCGGGCAAATAAAGACGAAATGAGTCCCGGCGTTAATAAACTGGTGCGCGTATATATCGCGCAAAAACGTAAAATCTCCGTAGGCGACAAGATGGCGGGACGGCACGGAAACAAGGGTGTTATTTCGCGTATTCTGCCCGAAGAGGATATGCCGTTTATGGCGGACGGTACGCCGCTTGATATCGTGCTTAATCCGTTAGGCGTTCCGTCGCGTATGAATATCGGACAAGTTTTAGAGGTTCACTTAGGGCTTGTAGCCAAAGCCTTAGGCTGGAAAATCGCTACCCCTGTATTCGACGGCGCAAACGAGGCAGACATTAAAAAGCTATTGTTAGAAAACGGCTTTACCAATTCCGAAGGCAAGGTAGACGGCAAGGTTCAGATGTACGACGGGCGCACGGGCGAGCCGTTTGAAAACCGCGCCACTGTCGGGCAAATGTACATGATTAAACTGATTCACTTAGTAGACGATAAAATCCATGCGCGTTCTACGGGCCCATATTCGTTGGTAACGCAGCAGCCGTTAGGCGGAAAGGCGCAATTCGGCGGACAGCGTTTCGGCGAAATGGAGGTTTGGGCACTGTACGCATACGGCGCGGCAAATATCCTGCAAGAAATTATGACCGTAAAGTCCGACGACGTAGTAGGGCGTGTAAAAACATACGAGTCTATCGTAAAAGGGCTTAATATCTCCGAGCCGGGCGTGCCGGAATCGTTTAAGGTTTTAATTAAAGAATTGCAAGCGCTTTCGTTAGACGTTAAGGTATTAACCGACGGCAAGCAGGAAATCGGCATTAAAGAGCTGATTGAGGATGAGGGCGAGCAAGAAGAAACCGTGCGCCGCAAAAAACACTTCGAGGACGGAAAGATTCACAGCGAGGACGAGGTGGATTTCGGCGACAATATTTTTGACGACGATTTAGAGGGCGGCGCGGCTGCCGGCGGCGATGCACCCGCATCGGGCTTATTCGACGACGAGGACTTCGATTTTGCAGACCCGTTTGCCGACCGTATTTTATCCGACGAAGACTTGTTAGACGACGAGTTAGAAGAAAAAGATAAAAAGACCAAGCCGTCCAAAGCTAAGAAAAAGTAAGTTTGCAAAAAAATCACAAGTAAGAAATTTTTAGGAGAAACATAGCACATGTTTGAATTAAATAACTTCGACTCAATTCAAATTGCCATAGCGGGTCCCGACAAAATCCGCGAATGGTCATACGGCGAGGTAACTAAACCCGAAACCATTAACTACCGCACGCAAAAACCCGAAAAAGACGGGCTGTTCTGCGAGCGTATTTTCGGGCCGACTAAGGACTGGGAATGTCATTGCGGCAAATATAAGCGCATCCGCTATAAGGGCGTAATTTGCGATAAATGCGGCGTAGAAATCACGCGCTGCAAGGTGCGCCGCGAGCGCATGGGGCATATAGAACTTGCCGCGCCCGTAACGCATATTTGGTATTTCAGGGGCGTTCCGTCGCGGATAGGGCTATTATTAGATATGCCGCCCAAAGCATTAGAGCACGTGGTATATTTTGTGCATTATATCGTTACCGACCCCGGCGACTCCGATTTAGAATACAAGCAAATCCTTACAGACGCGCAGTATATCGAAGCCAAAGAAAAGCACGGCAATTCGTTTAAGGTTGCAATGGGCGCAGAGGCGATACGCGAGCTTTTATCGCATATCGACCTAAAAAAAGAATACGAAGAAGCCAAAAAAACCGTCGAAACGTCCACAGGTTCTAAAAAAGTAAAGGCGATTAAACGGCTGGATATTTTAGATTCGTTTCTATCCACCACCAATTCACCCGAATGGATGGTTACCGAAGTGCTGCCCGTACTGCCGCCCGAAATACGCCCTATGGTTCAGTTAGACGGCGGACGCTTTGCCACCAGCGACTTAAACGATTTGTACCGCCGCGTTATTAACCGCAACAACCGCCTTAAAAAGCTTATGGAATTAGGCGCACCCGATATTATTGTTCGCAACGAAAAGCGTATGCTGCAAGAAGCGGTAGACGCATTGATAGACAATGGGCGCAGAGGCAAAGCCGTTTCGGGCGCAGGCAACCGCGAATTGAAAGCATTAAGCGGATTACTGCGCGGCAAACAAGGCCGTTTCCGCCAAAATCTTTTAGGCAAGCGCGTGGACTATTCGGGCCGTTCCGTTATCGTGGTAGGGCCGGAATTAAAAATGTATCAATGCGGCCTGCCCAAAGAAATGGCACTGGAATTATTTAAGCCGTTTGTTATGCGCGAGTTGGTTCAGCGCGGCAAAACGCACAACATTAAATCCGCCAAGCGCATTGTAGAGCGCGGCGGCACAGACGTTTGGGGAATTTTAGAAGACGTTATTAAAGAACATCCCGTTTTATTAAACCGTGCGCCCACGCTGCACCGTTTAGGTATTCAAGCGTTCGAGCCCGTTTTGGTAGAGGGACGCGCAATCAAACTGCACCCGCTAGCGTGCGGCGCGTTTAACGCAGACTTCGACGGCGACCAAATGGCGGTTCACGTTCCGCTTTCGATTGAGGCGCAAACGGAAGCGCGCGTACTCATGTTGGCGTCTAACAACATTTTAAAGCTTTCCGACGGCCGTCCCGTTTGTTCGCCTACGCAAGATATGGTTATCGGCTGCTATTATTTAACAATCGAAAAGCCCGGCGCGAAAGGCGAATATAAGGGCGAAGAGGCAAAAGGAAATTTTGCAGGCATTTATTCCGACGCGGACGAGGCGAAAATGGCTTATGCGAACCGCGAAATCGAATTACAAACCCGTATTAAGGTACGCCTATACCGCGAGGTAAACGGTAAGCGGCTGCATAAATCCGTGATTACTACGGTAGGGCGCATACTGTTTAACGACGCTATCCCGCAGGACTTAGGCTTTGTAGACCGCACAAACCCCCAAACCATGTTTGATTTAGAGGTAAACGAAACCGTAGATAAATCTAGATTACAGCGCGTTGTAGAGGCGGTTTTTAGAACGAAGGGTTCTACGCAAACGTGTATCGTGTTAGATAAAATTAAGTCGCTAGGCTTTAAATACTCTACCATCGGCGCAGTTACTACTTCGGTATTTGATATGCACATTCCCACCGAAAAGAAAGATATACTAGATAAAGCCGAACAAAACGTGGTGCGCTTTGAAGAATTATATAAGTACGGCCACATGACCCACCGCGAAAAATACACGCTGGTAGTTTCCGAATGGTCTAAGGCAAACAACGAGGTAACGGACGCGCTTAAAAAAACGCTTAGCAAATTCAACCCGATTAACATGATGGCCGTATCGGGCGCGCGCGGCAGCATGAAACAAATTGCGCAGCTGTCGGGTATGCGCGGGCTTATGACCAACCCGCAAGGCGAAACACTGGAAACACCCGTTCGTTCGTCCTTCCGCGAGGGCCTTAGCGTACTGGAATACTTTATATCCAGCCACGGCGGCCGCAAGGGCTTAGCAGATACTGCGCTTAAAACCGCCGAGTCAGGCTATTTAACGCGCCGCTTAGTAGACGTAGCGCAGGATGTTATTGTGCGCGAAAACGATTGCTTTGACGGCACAGACCCCAAAGGCGTAAAAATCGGTGCGATTACCGAAAGCGGTCAAGTTATCGAGTCGCTTACCGACCGCATTATCGGCAGATACGCCGCCGAAGAAATCAAAACCGCCAAAAAAGAAATCTTAGTCGGCGTAAACGAAATGATTACCGAAGAAATCGCAAAAAGCATAGTAGAGGCGGGCATTAAAGAGGTTGCTATCCGCACCGTGCTAACGTGCAAAAGCCGTTACGGCGTTTGCGCAATGTGCTACGGCAAAGACATGGCGTCTAGCGAGCGCGTAAAAATAGGCGAGGCAGTAGGCATTATCGCCGCACAAAGTATCGGCGAGCCCGGCACACAATTAACCATGCGTACGTTCCACACGGGCGGCGTTGCGTCGGCGGACGATATTACCAGAGGCTTGCCCCGCGTAGAAGACTTATTCGAGGCGCGCAACCCCAAAGGCGCGGCGGTAATCGCCGAGTACGGCGGCAAGGTGCGCATCGAAGAAAAAGACGGCGCGCGCTACATTTTTATCAAGCAAGATAACGGCAAAGAAGATAAATACGTTATTCCGTTTTCGGCGCATTTAAAATCCAACGTAGAAAAAGGCGCAATCGTTACGGCGGGCGACCCGCTTACCGAAGGCCCGATTTACCCGCAAGACATTTTACGCACCAAAGGCAAGCGCGATGTTCAAGAATATATCTTAAAAGAGGTTCAGTCTGTTTACCGCAGTCAGGGCGTTTCGATTAACGATAAGCATATCGAGGTTATTATCCGCCAAATGTTAAAAAAGGTACGCGTAGAGGACGGCGGCGATACGACGCTTTTGCCGGGCGAGCTTTCCGAGCTTGCGTCGTTTGAGGAGGCAAACCAAAAAGCGATTGCCGATTTATCGCGCCCCGCCTCCGCAAAGCATACGCTGCTAGGCATTACAAAAGCCGCGCTGGCAACCGATAGCTTTTTATCCGCCTCATCCTTCCAAGAAACCGCAAGGGTGTTGACGGACGCAGCCATTAAAAACAAAATAGACCCGCTGTTGGGGCTTAAAGAAAACGTTATTATCGGTAAGCTAATCCCCGCAGGTACCGGCATGAAAGCCTACAAAAACGTATATCCCGTAGAAACCGCTGCCCCCGAACCGCAGCAATTAGTGCGCAACACGGCAGAAAATTGACAAAATACTACTGACAACTGACAACTGTATTGAAAATCACGAAGTACAATTGACAAATTATTGCTAAAATACTATTAAAATACTTAGCCGAAATTCGTCAGTTGTCAGTTGTCAATGATATTCCGAAATTCGTCAGTTGTAAGTTGTACTTCGTGATTTTCAATACAGTTGTCAATAACCATATCCCTAATAAGCTGCGCAATCATAGCCGTTCCGTCTATGTGCGCGGCTTTTTTACATGCGGCGCGGTAAGCTGCTCGATTTTCGGTTAAAATATCCAGCGCGCTTAATAGGGCAGCGGGATTTTTAGTAAGCGTAAGCTGGTCTAACACCCGCATACAGCCCTTGCTTTCAAAATACGCCGCATTTTCTATTTGGTCACCGCGCGAAATTCCTTTGGGCAGCGGCACCACAATCGAGGGGATTGCCAGCGCGGCTAACTCAAACAGCGCGTTCGCGCCGCCGCGTGTTACGCAAAAATCCGCCCACGCAAAGTAGTCGGCAATTTGCGTAGTAAACGGGATAGGGTAGTAGCGCGGATGCACGGCGGAGGGCGTATAATTTTTACCCGTTATATGTACCACATCAAACCGCTCGCACAAAGCCTCTAAAACTGCCGCTACGGCGTCGTTAATAGCCTTTGCGCCGCTAGAACCGCCCATAATCAGCAAGCTTTTCCGTCCGCGCAGCCCGCTTTGCTGTTCGGCGCGAAAGCGGCTGCCCGTGTAAATTTCGGCGCGCAGCGGCGCACCCGTACAGAGTCCGTTTTTTGTTTTAGCGGCAAGCGGCGCAAACGAGGTGCAAACCACCGCGCTTTTTTTCGCGCCCATGCGGTTGGCAAGCCCCATAGAAAAATCCGACTCATGCAAAATCAGCGGCGTTTTGCCTGCGGCAAGCATTACGGGCAGCGAAACAAAACCGCCTTTGGAGAATATTACTTTGGGCTTAATTTCGCGCAAGATTTGTTTTGCGCGATTTTTTGACGCCAAAAGCTTAAACGGCAGGGCAAGCAGTTTCAGCGAAAGCTTACGGTTAAATTTTACACATTCCAACGGATGAAAAATAATGCGCGGGTCGGTTTGTTTAACCAACTCCTCCTCCATAGAAGCCTTTTGTCCGATATAATGCAATTCAAAATCGTGCAGATGCGGCAAAAGCGCAAGATTAGGTACAATATGTCCGGCAGTCCCGCCGCCGGTTAATACAATCCTCTCCATATTACCTAGTATATGTGCATATATAAATTTTTATTTTTTTTTATTTTGCCTATTGACAAGCCTAATATTATATGGTAAAATGTACCCAATATAAGCAGCACAAGAGGGTACCCTCTTGTATTATCTTATTCTCTTTGAGAGTAAGATAATAGGAAAGACTTAATAGATAAAAAAATTTTTGGAGGAGAAAAAAGATGAAAAAGAAGCAGCTAGGTTTGCTAATTAAGGTATTGTTGGCACTGGTTTTGGGTGCGGCGATTTTTGCCGCATGTAATAATCCGCCCGACCCCCAGCCGACAGAAAAAGCCTTAACCAGCATCGCAATTACCGCGCCGCCTACCAAAACGGCGTACATCGAGGGCGAATCCTTTGCCGCAGCAGGCATGGTGGTTACCGCCTCTTACGACGACGACACTACGGCGGCGGTTACCAACTACACCGTTTCGCCCAGCGGCGCACTGGCGGTAACACACACCGCCGTAACCGTTTCGTATACCGAACGCGGCGTTACCAAAACCGCAACCCAATCCATTACGGTAAGCGCGTTAATTGCAACGGTTACGTCGGTAACGGTTTCACCGTCTACCGCTACCGTTTCAACGGGCAACACCCAAGCCTTTACCGCAGAGGTACTGGGCACTAACAACCCCAGCCAAACCGTTACGTGGACGGTAGAGGGCTTTGAAGACCCCGGCACGGAAATCAGTTCGGCGGGCGTACTTACGGTATCGGTTTTAGAAACCGCCCTTTCGCTTACCGTCCGCGCAACCAGTGCCCTAGATACCGCTAAATCCGCAACTGCGTCTGTCAGTGTAGTGATTCCTACCGTAGACTCCGTAACCGTTTCACCCACAGAATTGCTTTTAGCCGCAGGTGGCACGCAAACCTTCACGGCAGTGGTAACAGGCACTAACAACCCTAGCCAAGCCGTTGAATGGACGGTTTCGGACAACACAAGCCCCGATACGCAAATCAGTGCGGCGGGCGTACTTACAATAGCGGCGGGCGAAACCGCCTCTACGCTTACCGTTATGGCAAGGTCTGTAATCGATGCAACCAAAACGGCAACCGCTACGGTAAACGTTGCAGTAGCAATTACTTCCGTAGCCGACTTTGATTTAATCCGCAGCAATTTAGCGGGCTACTTTATCCTTGCCAACAGCATAGACATGCAAGGCATTGCGTTTGACCCGATAGGCGCGGAAACCAATGACGCTAACGCCTTTACAGGAGTTTTAGACGGCAAAGGCTTTGTCATACAAAACATGCTGATTAACTCTACTGCCGAAGGTAAAAACGGCTTATTCCGTCAAATCGGTCTTAGCAACGCAACCGCCGCAGAATCAGAAGCAGGCGAGAATGGCTTAGTGCAAAACTTAGCGTTTGTAAACAGCGTCGTGTACGGCGCGCCTGGCCATAACGGCACCGTTGCTGGCAACAACTACGGCTTAATCCGCGATTGCTTTGTGCAAGGAGCGGTAACGGCGGCGGGCGGCGGCCCGTGGCAATTAGGCGGCATAATCGCAGGCGAAGGAAGCGCGGCTTTGGGCTTTATTAAAAACTCCGTATCGGTAGGTACGGCAGGCAACAACGTTTACCCGATTACCAGCAACTTCGGCAAAGGCATAAACAACTTTGCTATTGTAGATAACATGGTGATTGTCGATGTGCTTGCGGTTGCGTCCAACAGCGGGGCATTCAATCAAGACGCCTCTAATCATGTATTTTTGGCAAGAGACGCCCACACCGTTAACTTTGACGCGCTTACCGCCGAGCATTGGCTAATTAAGCAAGGCTTTTACCCGATTTTCCGCAATGCGTACACCGCAGTAGAAAGCATATCGATAGAAACAGGAAACGGCGTAACCTTTAACAGCCAAACAGGGCAATACGAGCTAACCCTAAATGTAGGCGTTTCGCAATCGCTAGTCAGCGAGATTGCCCCGCAAAACGCAAGCTTTACTACGGTGGAGTGGCTGTCTAGCAACGAGCTTGCCGCTATCGTAGACCACACGGGCAGGGTAACCGTACTTTCGGCAGCGGCAGGAACGGTTACCATTACCGTCCGCGCATTAGATAACACCGACGTAACGGCGCAATGCGTAATCACCCTCACCGACGACCAAAACCCGATTACCGCATTTGAGTTTGCCAGAAATACCGCATTCTTAACGCTTAACGTAGACGGGGCAAACAGCGAATCTTTCAGCACGCTTACCCTTAACTACATTTCCGACCCCGAATTCCACACCGACACCGTTGTTTGGGAGGTTGTAGGCGGCGGCACTTCGATTATTACGGTAGATAATTTCGGCGTAGTTACCGCGCACGGCACAGGCACGGCAACCGTTAAGGCACATGTACTAAGCAACCCCGACCTTTATGACGAGTGCATAATCAACGTAAACGATTACGACGATTATAACGCAGACTTAAACGGCTTTATCAGGCTGTCGGCGGCGGAGGACTTAGATTTAATCCGCCTAAAATTAGACGGCAGATATCTATTAGTAAACGATATCGACATCGGCGGAGAGCTTGCCGCTATCGGTGCTAACAACGATGCAGGCGCGTTTAGAGGAATTTTAGACGGCGGCGGTTACGCGCTTAAAAATTACACCATTAATTCCAGCGGACGCACAGGCTTATTCCCGCGGCTTGGCGCAGAGGCAGGCACCAACGCAGCTATGGCAGAGGCAGGCACCAACGGTTGGGTAAGAAACCTCAACATTATCGGGGCATCCGTAACCGGAGAAGCGGTTTCAGGTGCGATAGCAGGTGAAAACCGCGGCCTTATCGAAAACGTATATGTAGAGGCAACAGTTACCGCAACCAGTCCGGATTGGTCAAACAGCGGCGTAATTGTCGGCGCGAATGAGCAAGACCGAGGCTTAGTAAAAACCAGCATTTCTAACGGCAGTGTAACCAGTGCGGCATCGGGCGGCGTAGTCGGTTGGAACGCACGGATATACGATACGTTTGTGGTAGGCGATCTGTTAGACCAGCAGCGTATCAGCGGCAGTCAGCCCAACACAAACGCCGCTATCGTAAACAGCCATGTATTTATGTTGGACGACATCGCCACCATCGATTTCAGCGCGCTGCCCGCTATGTACTGGCGCGGCGCAGAGCTGGGCGTAACCGAATTACCCGTTTTAGGGCCGTACCGCTATATCGAGGTAGAAGAAGTTTCCTTAAATAAAGATAATCTGGTTTTAGACCCCGGCGATATCGAAACTCTTTCGGCAACCGTTCTGCCTTTCATTGCCGAAAATAAAGCGGTAACGTGGGCAATCGAAGACGTTGCGGATATTCTTAATCCCGACCCGACACAGCTTGTCGGATTAGGCACCCAAAACGTAGCCTCCGTTACGCAGGGCGGCGAAATAACCGCGCTTTCCTCTGGCTTTGCGCTGATTACCGTAACTACCGTCAGCGGCGAACTAAAAGCATACGCCACTCTAACGGTAACTAATAACTCTATCAGCCTAAGCGAAACCGCACTTACCTTTACCATGCCCTTCGAATCCGATCCAGGCGATATGAACCCCGTTACACTGATTGCCGAGGCAGAGGTTTTAGGCGTAACCGTTCTCAGCAGTGTAGACGCGGCAGCGTTTAGTTGGGCTTCGGATAATACAGACGCAGCAACGGTTGCAAACGGCGTAGTAACCCCCATAGGTGAGGGCAGCGCAACCATTACCGTTACGCACATTGCCGCAAACCTATCTACTACTTGTACGGTTGAGGTGGTCAATCCCGCTACCGAAGCCGCACAAGCGCGTTGGTTGGACTTGCGCGGATGGTTATTTAACGGAACGGTAGGCGGCACATGGAACGAAGACAGAACCGAATATACGGGCGGCACGGCTCAAGCCGACTTTACCCTAGACGGTCCCGTAGACGCCATAGAAACCCTTCCCGTTGCACAAGGCGGTCTAGACTTGCCGTTTACGGGCAACCGCACAGCATTTAACGGCACGTTCGACGGCGGCGGGTTTGAAATCCGTAACCTCTCTGCCGCTGCGGCGCGGGTTAATGACCGCGGCGGATTATTCCAAACCGTAGCCAACGGCGCGAAATTCCAAAACCTTAATTTCACAAACGCACAATTCGCCGTCGGCGGCGCAACAGGACACGGGTTTCTTGCAGGCGCAACCGCAGGGACGGTAACGGTAGAAAATGTAAAAATGTCGCTTACCATGACAGACCAAGTAACCAACGGCGAATATTACGGCGCGTTGTTTGGCAGAGCATCTGGCACAACTACGCTTACCGTTATCGATTGCGATATTACCGTAGTATCCGCTACGGTGCGTCAATACGTCGGCGCGGTATACGGTTGGCTTTTAAACAACAGTGTAGTAAATGTAGACAATAGCCGCTTTGATGTACGCTATACCGCAGCCGCCGGAGCAGGAAAGGCAGGATTAATCGGCGGCATAGAAGGCGGTGGAAGGGTAACGGTAAACGATTCTTCCGTTCAGTACGAAAGTGCCGCAACCGCAGACAACAACGGCGGCATAGTAGGTAGATTTTCAAATAATGTAAACAACGTGCTAACGCTAAACCGTGTAGAGGTAAACGCAAAATTCACGGCAAACGGCAACAATCAAGGCGGCGTTGTGGGCGGAACAAACGCAGGAGACGCCCCGCAAACCATTACTGTCACAGACTGCTTAATCACGGCTGAATTTGCTGTCGGCAACACACAAACAAGGCGCGGCGGAATTATCGGAAACCCGAGACAGCATAACAGAGGAAACCTTATCCTTACCATAAGCCGCAGTGTGGTAGATATTTCGGCATCGCACGAATCTAGCGGCGCAAGAGCGTTGATGGGTACGGCAAGTAGTCCTACGCGGGATACCAACTGGACGGGCGGCGACGCAAGCAACCGCCACCGCGCTACGGTAAAGGTGGACGATTCGATATTTGTAACGCCTTTTGCGGCGGACACGGCGGCGGCGGCAAAAGCGGCGATAGATAGTTGGGTAGGTACAGACAACGGTCAAGCGGGCGGAACACCGATAGGCGACCAAATCGACGAAGCTACCGTACAATACGTAGAATCCGTAGCAGGAGGCATTGCCGCTATTACACAACCCCTAGCAGAAAACTTTATTTTAGCAGCCTCCCCCAACGAAGTATGGGAATGGACAACAGTTCTACTCTTTAAAGGCGGCCCCGACATTTCCACCTGGCCCGCATGGATGGTTTAAATTATTAAAATCCTATTAAAAATCCCTTCTGCGCACAAAATCCTATTGACGCAATCCTTTTGCCGTGCTACAATTAAGCCATAATTCTACAAACTTCGACACAGGAGAACTATGGTGAAAATTACTTCGTTTTTATGCGATACTTGCGGAGGCGCGTTGCAGCAAGCAAGCGGCAGTTTTTACGATTGTCCCTTTTGCGGCGGCAAAAAATTTATCAACCTTTGCACCGACGAAGAAAAATCACTCATCCTATTAGG
>Ga0099364_10000523_pt1 | contig 64824 bp, 50 predicted proteins | sample TergutTh196P3_FD_73070 | JGI IMG/M metagenome (GOLD analysis project Ga0099364, IMG submission 73070) | Microcerotermes parvus P3 segment gut microbial communities from Pointe-Noire, Republic of the Congo - Th196 P3 | ecosystem: Host-associated > Arthropoda: Insects > Digestive system > Gut ... | reverse complement strand
AACTTGTTGTTAGCGGAAATCGCGTTAAGGTTGTTTTGAATTACCATTGCCATGTTAATTTCCTCCTTGATTGTGTACTCACGAAGTCCATATCGTGAGCCATCATAATAAAATAATAATAGTAAGTCGGGTAAGGCAACTGCGGAAACAGTGTGCACACCTGAAACAACACCTGCCAAACCGCTTACAATTGTTATATCGGCCGCTTTTTTTAAAACTTTAGCTTTTTTTAAAACTTTTTTATTTTTTTTCGGAGAGTGCGAAAAAGGGGTTGACAAGTGGGCGGGAGTGTGGTATTATATGTATAAATCAAAGGGTATACTGCGACAAATATAAAAAGATAGTATATAATTGGTATATTGGCACATAGACCCATGAGAAAGGAGGTGTAGTAATGGCACGAGAAACAGATGCAATACTGCAATCAATTTTGTATCAGCAAAACAAGATTAAGAAAAATGCAGGAACTATTGACGAATGTATAGAAGCGGTTGAAGCTATGTGTACTAAAGAAAATCTTGATGCAGTAAAAGCACTTATGGCAAAAGACAACGAAAACAAATAGGAATATTTTTTTTGTAAAAGGGGTTGACAAGTGGGCGGGAGTGTGGTATTATATGTATAGAATAAGGCAGAATCATCAAGCGGTTCAGCCAGTATCGTTACAAGAAAGTAACCGAACTGTGAAGAGGGCGGTTACTTTTTGTTTTTGGTGTTTTTCTTGTTTTTGCGGTGTTTGTATGTTTTTTTAGCTCAACTTTTATAACCTCGCGTTTCGTCAATTTGCACAAAAAGGCACTAAAAATACTATAACACAATAAATTAACATAAAAACATATCATATTATGTTGAAAAATACATATGTTATAGGTTAAACTTATTATTGAATATTGGGATGAATATTAAAAGCGGGATTCCGCTTAAAGATGGGAAAAGGAGGTGTTACCCGTGCTGAAACAAGATATTCAGAAAAAATTTGGCGAGACGTTGAGACAATACCGCGTTTTAAGTGGTAAAAGCCAAGAGGAGTTGGCGTTTGATGCAAACATGAGTACGGTCTATTTCGGTATGTTGGAACGCGGTGAGCGTTGTGCTACAATTGACAAGCTCTTAAAAATCAGCACTGCGCTGAAAATCGCGCCGTCAAAATTGGTTGATTATAATGAAGAAGCTGAAAGCGCGGAGGCGCAAGCAATTCTCGTCCATTGCCTGAAGGATATAAGAGCCGCCGACAGAAAAAAGCTGGCGTTAATTTTCGAGCAGATTGTTAATGTCTATAACCGTAAATATTAGAAACTGTTCTCTTAGACCTCATAAACTACTATAACAAGCCTTGCCCCTTAACTTAATAAGGGGCAAGGCTTGTATATTCCCTATCCGCGAACCCACTGCAATACACCGTCCATCCCGACCAAATATTTCAGTATCTCCAGTACATCAAAAATAGTCGGAGTCTCCTCGCTGACAATCAAGGCGGCTTTCATCGCATTTTCAGCCGTTATCAAATCATTCCCTGTAGTGATTACACCGGGAATTCCCACTAAATACTTGAGTATCTCAAGTGCGTCAAAAATAGAGACCCCGCTTTCGCCGCGAACGCTCCCGAGAACCGTGCTGCAAACACAGTAAAATTCATATTCCCCGCACCTGTCACAATGTATGCAAATGCAGTTGTCTCGGAGTTCATCGCAGTAATCGCAATACACGCATATGCATTCAACTTTAAGCTCGCCGCAAACGGCACAATAAAAAACCTCGGGAGTCAATGACAACAGCGACAAAAACCCCTTGACTTTGAGACTTGCACGTGCCGAATCATTGACAAAAATAACATAATCGCCCTCTAATCCTCGTAAATCAAAGATGATTCTGCCCGGTTCATGCAAAAGTATTCGCCCGTGCAACCGATTTTGCGAACTTTTGAAAAAATTCACGCCCTCAACCCAATCCAAACTTTCGGGACTGTTTACAACAAAATAATAATTGCCGACGAGATTTTCGTACTCGATTATAAGCGTTTCCGCCTTTGCATACACTTCCGCAGGCGGATGCCATTCAAACATCCCATTTAAAAAAGCGTGGTTCACCTCTAAATTATAAGGGAACATAGCGGGAGAAGTCACGGCTTTTATACAGTAATTATCGTTGCTGCTCTCGAACACCCCGCCTAAACCAGAGCTTGAAATAAACGCCGTCCCCTCCGGGGCAGACTTTGCAACACGTGCAATTCTCGAATGCTCGTGATTGACGGAAAACGCCCTCACGATTACGGCGAACTCGCTCCCCACAGCACCCAATCTGACGGGAGAATCCAATTCAATTGTATAATACCCCGGATGAGTTGTAACTTTGCTCCCCTTTATGTTTCGGCGGAATGTATCCTCGTTATAATCGTCCTCGGAAAAACCTTCCCAAACAGGTATAACATCGACAGAAACAGTAACACCTGGTGTAGGTATTGCCACTATAACCTGTTCGAGTTGTTCATTGCCTTTTTGAACGGTAAATATACGGGCATAAAAATTGGCGGTGTCGTCATATCCGTCCCATCCGCCCCACCTTAAGTAGTCATATTCATACACTGTAGCCTTGGGATTATAAGGCTCAACACCGTCAACAGCATATATATTAACAGGGAAATTCGTGTCATCGTAAGAAATCCAAAAAAATCCCTCATCGCCCCATTCATCGCCCCAACTGTTTTTAACTCGCCACGCGCCGCCCCGTCCGGGTTGAACATTAAAGTTTTCGCGTCCGAAACTATCGTCCCACCCTACAATAGTAACAGCGTGGTTGACACGCGGGATAACCCGCCCGCCTGAGTTAGCTTTAGGGGCAGTACTCAAATAATAAGCATTGGTGTCGAAATTATAAACGCTGTCATCGTTTTCCCATTGCATCGAAGCGGAAACCGCACCGTATTTTAAAATCGCCTGCTTAATCTGCGATTCGGTTGTGTCTTCCTTAAATTCGCCGCTTAGGTAAACAATGTTTTGAACAGTATAGCTTTGCGGTTTGCTCTCGGTAATGAGCAACTCGCGCGGCGGAACGTAATCGGTTATGTAAGGGTCGTCTGCCTCGTTGACCACCCCGCTTAGTGGAATCCCCCTCATAAGGTAAGATGCGGCAATCCCGCGGTTTCCCCCGTAATCCGGGTTTACCCGCATGGAATCGCCGTATACCGCACCCGCATGAGATACTGAAGTGGAATACCCCATATGAAGCTCGGAAAAGTTATGCAAGCCCTTTGCGTTTTTCAGCATATTAGATTCAACCGCCGAAGTAGCCGCAAATGCCCAACACAAATCACTGTCCTTTTGATTCTCAACAACCGATACATAGCTGTCGCCGACATACCGCACGGGAAACTCGGAAAACGAAGAAGACCTCGCTTGAAACGAATTAAAAGGGTATACAAGCCGTATTTCATCTTGAATATAGCCCGAAACAGGCACGTAAGAAGGCTCGACGTTTGTCGGAAAAGTTGTAATTGTTATTATGACAATCAACAGTATGGGCAGTAACTTGCTTCCCATATCTCTTTATCCTTTCAGAAGCTGTGTTCATAGGAAATGCTTCTCTACATTCATCGCTTTTTGCTTTTTACTTCAGGAGTTTTAATGACTGCTCCAAATTCCAGCGGATATGCTTGCGTACTTCGCTTTCCCCGGTAAATTCCAATCCGAGAACGTCTTTCATTTTCTTAACGCTGAACATCATCGGAGTTTCGCCGTAGCCTTGGTCATATAACTCAATCGTTGAACGCGACTCGGGATATTCTTCAAGTGCGATTTGGGCAATCCGCTCCCACGTAATATAGGTGTCGCTCAACGCAAAAAAGATTTGCTCGTTTAAATCGCTTTCAAGCAAAGCCAAATACACTTCGGCAATCTGCTCGGCGGACAAAAACTGAGTTCCGTCATTTTTGACAAGCTGAATAGGGTGGTTTTTTACAACAGAATCGGTTATATCGCGAAACCGCCTGTCAAGTTGTGACGACGCACCGGGGTAAGGCGGGTTAGAAAAAGTATAACCGGGGCGAATAATATTGCGTTTCATTGTCACTTGTTCCCCGATAGTACCCGATTCGGCACCGTATTCCCTAAACCCCAATACATATGCTTCTGCCGCCGCTTTAGTGCTTCCGTACAGCCCGGTAGGCGAAACTGCAAGACTTTCCTCCATATCGGGTTCATAATGCCCCAACACAGCGGTCGAGCTCGTGTAAATAAACTTTTCAACCCCCGCTTTTTCCGAAATTTCAAGGAGGTTAATGGTGGGGACGGTGTCTTCCATGCACATGGTAATCGGCTCGTTTCCCCAACCGAGTGCGATATGAATCACCGCATCGCAATCGTTTACGTACTCGGCGAGCAATTCATACTGATTGATAAACCCTTGCACAAAAGAAATGCGCGGGTTCATCCGTGACAATCCCGAATACTTTTCGGGAGTCCTCGAAAGCACAACAACATCATGACCTTTTTTGGCGAAGGCAATCGAAACATATTGCCCGATATTCCCCGCACCCCCGGTTACAAAAATCCTCATATTTTTACCCTTGTCCTTTCTGCACAATATGTGCTATAAAAGTTTCGCTTTCCCCATTTACGTAGATTTACTTCCGAACTTTTGCCCTTGTCCTTTCTGCACAATATGTGCTATAAAAGTTTCGTTTTCCCCATTTACGTAGATTTACTTCCGAACTTTTGCCCTTGTCCTTTCTGCACAATATGTGCTATAAAAGTTTCGCTTTGCCCATGCTATAAATATAAATCAAATTATCTCTTCCAAAAACTCCCCTATTCTTTTTATCGCGGTAGTGAGGTGTTTTATGGAATAAGCATATGAAATCCTTACATAGCCCTCACCGCATTCCCCAAAAGCATCGCCCGGAACTACCGCAACGCTTTTTTCCTTAATAAGGCGGGTGCAAAACTCCTGCGATGTTAATCCCGTTTGTTTAATCGACGGGAATACATAAAATGCCCCCTCGGGAGTAAAGCAGTCTAATCCTATTTCCTCAAGGCTTTTAAGCACTAACCTTCGCCTCATGTCATATTCCTCCGCCATTTCGCGAACCTCGGCAATACAGTCATTCAAAGCGGTAATCGCCGCATACTGGCTGACAGTCGGGCTACACATAATGGCGTATTGGTGAATCTTAAGAATCTGTTCCGCAATAGGTTCGGGTGCGGCTACAAATCCGAGTCGCCAACCTGTCATGGCAAAAGCTTTGGAAAATCCGTTGACGACAATTGTCCTCTCGCGCATACCGTCAAGTTGTGCAATTGAAACGTGCGGTACGCCGTAAGTCAACTCGGAATATATCTCATCGGAAATAACTATTATATCCGTCCCCCGCAAAAGCTCCGCAATTGCCTCAAGCTCATGCCTGCGCATAACTGCCCCCGTGGGATTGTTGGGGAAATTCAAAATCAAAGCCTTTGTATTCGGTGTTATAAGCGGTTTAAGAATATCGGGATTCAGCTTAAAGCTGTCTTTCATTCGGGTTTCCGCAACACGGGGAATCCCGCCCGTTAATTCGACAATCGGCGAATACGAAACAAAGCACGGTTCGGGAATAATTACCTCGTCCCCCGGATTAACAAGCGCGCGGATAGCAATGTCAATCGCTTCCGACCCGCCGACAGTTACAACGACTTCCGTATCGGGTTCATAATCGGTGTCAATTGTCCGCTTAAAATATTCCGAAGCGGCATTTCGCAGCGGAGCTAACCCGGAATTGCCCGTGTACGTTGTTTTCCCTTTTTCAAGTATGCGGATTGCCTCCCGCCTGATTGCCCACGGCGTTTTAAAATCCGGTTCGCCTACCGAAAGGGATATTATATCGGGGACTCCTGCGGCAATATCGAAAAATTTTCGGATTCCCGAAGGTTTAATGTCTTGAGCTTTTTTTGACAAAATGTCGTTATAATTCATAAGACCTCCGCGATTCATACAGTGTACAACCCTCTTTCATCTTCTTCCGGTGCGAAATCCACACCCATTTCTTTATAATGCCCTATTATAAAATGCGTTGCTATGCTCAACACACCATTAATGGTAGAAATCTGCTCGTCTACAAGCCGCCCGACTTTTTTTAAACTATCGCATTTTACAATAACCGACAAATCATAGCCGCCGCTCATTAAATGCACCGATTCAACCTCCGGAAATTTTGCGATGATTTTTGCAATGTTTTTATAACCGTACTTCTCGTTAGGAGTAACCTTGACTTCAATAATAGCCGTCACGCTGTCGCCGTCAACCTTGTCCTCGTTAATAATCGCGGTGTACCCTTGTATGACTCCGCTTTTTTCGAGTTTGTCAACCGCATCGCCGACTTCACTCTCCAAAACGCCGAGCATTGCCGCCAACTCGGCATTTGTAAGCCTTGCATTCTGTTTCAATAACTTCAATAATTTATCCTGCATATTTTTACCCTTGTCCTTTCTGCACAAGTAGGCCCTTTCTGCACAAGTACGCCCTTTATGCTTAAAATTTCATAAAATGCAATCCTCTGTCTTTATAATATGCGCATTCGGTAAACCCTGCCGCTTTTGCGACTTCGATTCCTTGGTTAATCCCTTGTGCGATTGTATCAACGCTGTGAGAATCCGAGCCAATGGTAATAAGCCTGCCGCCCAACTCGTAATACCGCCGAACCTGCGGCAATTCCGTACATACATCAATTTTAGCGGTATTAATCTCCAATGCAATTTCGTATTTCAGCATGAGCCTGAACAACTCGTCAATCGCCGCTTTATGCTTGGTAATATCGCCTTCGCCTCCCATATACCTGAGCGGGTACAGCAAATGCGCCAATGAATCAAACCGCTTGTTATTCCCGCACCATGAGCATAACTCGATTAACTCGGCAAAGTATTGTTCTAAAACAATATCGGGCGGATTCTTTTCATAGTCCATGTGGTAAAAATCAATGTGTTTGCGTATAATATGACAAGAAGCGATTACAAAGTCATAATTATGGGAATCAAGCCAGTTTTCGGCAATTTCCTTATGTTGATGCGCTTGCCCTATCTCTATTCCTTTTAAAAAATCCGTTTTGCATTCGGGGGAACGCCGATGTTTTAAGTCGGTAAGCCTGCGGTATGCTTCCTCAGTCCCCGCTCTGTCAAACATTGAACGGCTTACGGGGAAATCGTCATGAATATCAAAGTGGTCGGTAATCGCAAGAAACCGAAATCCCGCATCCTCGGCGCGTTCAAGCATTTCTTCCGGGGAATTCGCCCCGTCCGATATTGTAGTATGGGTGTGAGTGTCAAACATTTTTACTCATCCCCTTTCTGCACAAGTTCGCTATGAAAGTTTCGTTTTCCGCATTTACCTAGATTACTTTCACAGTTTTTACCCATTCCCTTTCTGCACAAGTTCCTACACAAATTTTCACAAAAGCTTCATAATAATTCTATAATAACATAAATTTTCTTTCTTTGCAACCCTTGCGGAAAATAAAAATGTGTGATATACTTAAATATGCTCGGAGGTAGTGTATGAAAACTGTATTAATTGATAAAAGTCTTGTCGGCACAAGCTTTACAAAAGGTTTAGCCGATGATAAAAAAGCTGTATTTCTGTACGTATGCGCACTTATTGAAGCGGGAGCGTCTTACATAGAGTTGGATTTCGACTCCGTGGTAAGGCTGCCTAAGCCATCGGGGGCGGAAAACTATATATTCCGCCTAAACCGCCCGGAGGAATTTGTAGTGGCAAACGCGCTCAACTTTTCCTATGCGGTATTGCCGCTTAGGCTTTCTTATGTGATGTCTAAGTTGGAGCTTCCGGTAATCCTTGAGATTGACACGGGTGACTCTGATGTGTTCGACATTTTGCAAATCGTTGCATCGAACATAGACTTGTCCCAATACGGCATGATACGCTTAACGGGCGACTTTGAACCCGATTCAATCCCTGAAATAATCTCGACTTATAAAAGGCGGACAATTATTCCGATTGATATTTGCCCGAAAAACTCCATGCTGACCGCGTTGAACTCGGCAATTGCCGCCGTCAGCGCGAACAGTGACGCTGTTACCGTAAGGTTCGGCGATTACAAGGACTATGCCTCTTTAGAGGAGCTGTTAATAATGCTGTCGTCAATGCACAAGCTAATAGTAAGCCCCGATTATCTTGAGGGAATATGCAAGGCGGCCCTTATTTCATCAATATTTTCGGAGGGGGTCGGCCGCTCAAACCTGAGTTTAATGATGCAAAAGTATATGCACGGTCCGCTTCGAATCCCGAACATTGACCGAGTTGCTGAACCCGAGACCGCTGAATTAAGCCGACTTCTCGGCTCGCGCATACGAATGAACGATGTGTCCGACCGAGGTAATCTCATGTCGCGGGTATTAGGGAATCTCGGGCTGGAACAGGAAGTGTCCGGTAAATTGGCGGATATTCTCCAAAACTGCAATATTGAATTGTTCAAGGTTATTAAAGAAGATGATGAATAAGCTGAAAAAGCTCTGCTTTATTATTGCGGCATTGCCGATAGTTGTGTTGTTGGCATCGCAAGTACTGCCGAAGCAAAAAGTCGCCACAATAGCCGAACCCGTTTCCGCCATTGAGGCTCGCGCAAGGGAGCTGGCCTCGCTTACTGCGGGCGAAGACGGGATTGATAATTCATGGGCATTATGGCTGATTAATGCCAAAAACCCCCTGCCGTACGGCTATCTCCCCGAATTGCGTTCAATCGGCGTGCTTGAGTTTGACAGCCGCGCGGCTGTATACGCATTGCTTATGATAATGGAGGCGCGGAATGCGGGCGTAACTTTAACCCCCGTCTCGGCTTACAGGAGCGTTGAAAGGCAAAGTGCTAACTTTGAAAGTTTTTACAATAACGCATTGAACGAAGGTTACTCACCCGCTGAAGCGTTTGAACTCACGGTCGCAAACATAGCAGTCCCCTACGCAAGCGAGCATAATGCGGGTCTTGCAATTGATTTTAACACGGTTGAGGAAGAATTTGACCAAACCGATGAATTTAACTGGTTGAGCGATAATGCCCGCAAATTCGGATTTATCATGCGCTACCCCGAAAACGCACTCGAAACAACGGGAATAATATACGAACCGTGGCATTTTAGGTTTGTGGGTCTTTACCACGCCAAGCAAATCTACAATTCCGGCTTGACTCTTGAGGAGTATATCGGGTATTGCCGAGGCGATAATACAGCGGTTGATGCGTTTAGGGAGCGTTTTGAAAAAAGCTTCTAAATGTAAGGTAACACCGCAGGGCAAGCCCTGCACCCCTCGCCTGCGTGAGAGAGAGCCGCCCCGGAGGGGCGGGGTATTACACCCCTACTTTCAAATAAACAATTGCCCGATTTGGTTGATAATCCCCCCGACTAATAACGCAAACAAAACCGTGGAAATGCTTATAGTTGCGGCAACCCTGAGCTTAAACTCTTTTACGAGAATCCCGAATACAGACAGGCAGGGCAGATATAATAATGAAACAGTCCCCCCGACAAATGCCTGCAATGAGGTTAAATTAAGCTCAAGCAGGGGGGCTACCGACATTTCCCTGCGTATAATCCCGAGCAAAAGCCCTACAACCGCCTCCGCCGGCAATCCTAACCAATGGCTGACCAAAGGCGCGGCGTGTACCGCTATTGTGTCAATCGCGCCTGTTTCTTTAAGCAAAGCGGCAATCACGATTGCAACCATCATCGGGAACTCGGCTTCGACTAAAAAATGCTTCATTCGGGTCGCCAATTTCCTCAAATAAGCTTTAGGTTCGGGCATAAGCAGATTAGGCACTTCGATTAAAAGCGGCTCTACTTTGCCTTTGATGACTTTTCCCGCGATTAACGATGCCGCCGTAAACAGGAACATTCCAAGCAACCCCAACGTTGGAATCATCCACCAAGAGTATGCCGACATAAGGCTTATTAATGCACCTGTTTGGGAAATACAAGGGATTGCGAAACAAATCGCCGCGGTTATGACCAACCGCTCTTTTCGCGAAGTCGCATTACGGCTGCCGATAATGGCTGGAACTGCACACCCGAATCCCATAGCCGCGTAAATCAAGCTTCCGCCTTGAACTCCTATTTTTCGCATAATATTGTCAAACAGTACACTGATTCGCGGGAGATAGCCCGAATCTTCCAAAAAAGAAAAAACAACATAAAACAAAAATACATACGGCAAAATCAAAGCGACAATCCACTCAAAGCTGATTACAAAAATCCCGTACTCGCCGACTAAAATATTAAGAAGCATACCCTCGGGAATAAACAGGGCGAACAACCACTCAAAAAACGGCACTACAAAAGCGTCTATGAGCGGCCCCAGCACCACTTCTTCCAAGAACTTTCCGCCGCCTACAACAACTGCGATTATTGCACCCATTACGACTGCCGCAATGGGTATTCCGGGAAACGGTTTAATCATGCCGTCCCCCAGTTTATCGAGAAAACTTCTGCCTACTCCCTCTTTTTTGCTGACACGGCGCGTTATTTCTTTCGCAGTCTTCCACAAATCGCAGCCGCCTTTTGTCGGGCAGGCATTGCAATCATTGCAAGAGGCTGAAATGTTTCGGGAGTTATCGGCAGTGTTCTTTTTTGACAAGAGCGTTTCAAGTTGCTTTTTAAGCTCGTCCAACCCCTGCTTTTTTACAATCACCGTCGGAATAACGGACGCGCCGAGTTCCGCGCCGAGCAATTTCGCTTTAACGCTTATTCCACGCCTCTCCGCTACGTCAATTAGGTTCAGTGCGTACACTACAGGTATATCATATCGGCGCAACTCCAATGCTAAATGCAGGTTGCGTTCTAAATTAGATGCGTCCAACACGCAAATAACGGCACTTGCCCCGCCCTCCATAAAACGAGCCGCAACCGATTCAGCCTCGGAAGTAGGTTTCAGCGAATAAGTTCCGGGTACGTCAATCAGCTTAACCGACAATTGCTCACCGTCAACAGTCAGTTGTACTTCGCCTTCCATATAACTCACAGTCGTCCCCGCGTAATTAGAACTTATTGCGTGAACTCCCGTAAGCTCGGTAAAGAAAACGCTTTTACCGACATTCGGATTCCCCATAAGCAGGATTTTTACGCCATTTCTTTCCGCCCCCCCATTTCTTTCCGCCCCCCCGCTCATATTGTCACCGACTTTCTGACAGTCGCCGCTATCGGCGTTTTCTTATTAGCTGTGCCTACCTCGGCAACCTTGATTTGAACAGCAATGTCTTTCCCAATTGCGACCGAATATGTATCCTCGACCCGCAACAACATAGGCCCGCCGAATACATAACGATTCTGCACTGTTACCTTAGTCCCCGCCCGTAATCCGATGTTTTCAAGCAACCCTATTTCCGGGATTGAAAGGATTTCAAAATCGCCGTTTTTCTCGGAATCATATAAGTTCTGCATAACGCACCATCCTTAAAATTTTTACCGAAACACGTTAGTTAAGACTAACTTAATTAAGATATTAGCATAGACTAACTCATTTGTCAATAGCAAAATTAAAAATTTTTTAAATTTTTTTATTTTTCTTGATTTTATTAAATTTTTATGTTATATTTACACTATATGATATGAGGTACAAACATATGAAAATTAATGAATCTGCCGAAACATATTTGGAGACGATTTTGATATTAAGCAAGGCGAAAAAAAACCAAGTCCGCTCAATCGACATCGCAAACGAGCTTGACTTTTCTAAGCCGAGTGTCAGCATTGCTATGAAGAATTTGCGTGCATCCGGGCATATAACCGTTGACTCCGGCGGTTACATCGCCTTGAGTGAAACGGGACGCAGGATTGCCGAATCTATGTATGAGCGGCACATGACAATCTCGGACTGGCTCATTTTTCTCGGAGTTGACAGGGAAATCGCGGTAAACGATGCTTGCAAAATGGAGCATTCCATGAGCGAGGAAAGTTTTGTCGCGATAAAAAAGCATATCGAGGAATGGAAAATCAGCGTGTCCGGCAACTCACCCGGAAGTGAGACTGTAAGAAAATAGGCAAAAAAAAAGACCTAAACATAGGAATAGGCCTGTCAAATATTTAATTGTCGGCGGAGTTTGCCTTAAACGCGAATCGGTGCTTGACAATACGGGCAATAGTTTTTGCCGTTGCCCCAAAGCCAGTCACAGTTTGCGCATCCGCATTCCAACGAACTCGCCGTCTTTGTCGAAGCTTTCAATTTCAGCTTATTTGTCTCTGTATACTTATCTTTGTTTACCATTCTTCTCACCTCCCTCTTTTTAAAGTACTGCATTAGTATATCATAATAAAATGCAAAAGTCAAGCGATTTTTTGTAGAATGTGCATATAAACTCGCCTTTGTTTTTGTGCAATTTGCACAAAAGCGGTTTTCCCAAAGAAATGTCCCTCCTGAAACGAGAGGAGGGACCAAGCATGAAAAAATTCAATTCACCAATCCGCCATGTCACAATCATCATGACGAAATGAAAACCAACAAATACTATTGTACAGCAAAAAAATGCACTTGTCAATACCTTTTTTAAAAAAAATAAAAAAATTTTTTAAAAGCGTCACCCCCTCCAAACGGAGGGGGCAAACGACAGAAAGTAGTACCATGAAACCATGCTCGCTAACAGCAACAAGCACAATCAATCGGTAACCCTATTGTAACACGTAAATTTTCACTTGTCAATAGTTTTTTTGGAAATTTTGAAAAAAAATTTTTGAAAAAATAAAACAAAATTTTTCTTGCATTTCCTCTTACAATGTGTTATAATGTCAATTAAAGCTAAATAAAAAAAGGCGTTCGCAGTTTGAAAATAAATCAAGTAAGGAACGTGGTAAACCGCGAATTTCACTGTTCGGCTACGTCAAGTAAGCAAAGCTTGCTCTTGGTAGCTTTGGTACGTGCGGTAAACCACACATGGTGTGTTATGGGCAAGATAATAACAATCGCCAACCAAAAAGGCGGCGTAGCTAAGACGACAACGGCTATTAACCTTTCTGCATCATTGGGTCAGCTCGGTAAAAAAGTCCTCGTAGTAGACTTAGACCCGCAAGGCAACACCACTACGGGCTACGGGATTCGCGCCGAAGAAAAAAAACAACTTAAAACAACTTCATACGATGTAATAATGGGGCTTGCCCGCCCGGGTGAAGCCGTAGTCGGGACAAGATTCCGCAATGTATCGCTTATGCCGGCAACAGGAGAACTGGCGGAGGCGGAAATCCGTCTGCTTAAAATTACTGACCACTCTACATTGCCCGCACCGCAGGGACTGAAAACTCTGCAATTGCGTAAGGCACTTTTGCAAATAAAAGACGAGTATGACATAGTAATTATCGACACCCTGCCTTCATTGGGGATTCTCGCCTTAAACGCACTCGCCGCGTGTGACTCAATGATTATACCCATGCAATGCGAACCGTACAGCCTTGAGGGAGTCGCCGAACTTTTTACCACAGTAAAGAGGGTCAAAAAAAGCGTTAATAAATCGTTGCAGGTTTTGGGAATCGTCTTTACAATGACGGACAAGCGTCTTATGATAAACCGCGAGGTCATTCGCGCAATTCGCGCAAAACTCCCCGCAGATGCAATATTTCACACTGAGATTCCGCGCAACGTAAAAATCGCAGAAGCTCCGAGCCATGGTGAACCGATTGTGTACTACGCCCCCGATTCCAAAGGCGCAGATGCTTACTTGCGGCTTGCAAAAGAGGTTTTAAAGAGAATTTAGAACCTGTCTTCACAAGCGATGTGCGCTGATAAGTCGAGCGATATTTTTCGCCGATTTAGCAGTGCATTCGCTTATAAAGACAGGTTCATAATAGACCTCCACTCGCGGTTAATTTTCGTGGAGGTCTAATACCAACTCTTTAAAATGTGTTCCCCGCTCCTCAAAATTTCGATAAAACCCATAGCTTGCCGCCGCCGGAGAAAGAACACAACATTTTCGGCTCACCTGTTTTGCATAAGCGACAGCATCCGCCAAATCAACCGCTTTATACACATTCGAGAGACTTTCCGCAATTTTATGTCCGCTATCGGGGAGAGCTATTACATTAAGCTCAACACGCTCCTGTAAAAAACGGGTTAATATCGAATAATCAACACCCCTGTCCATTCCGCCGATTATAATCGTATCCGCTTCGGGGAATGCCTCTACCGCCGCAATTGCCGCCTCGGGAATTGTGCATATGCTGTCATTGACCCATGCGACACCGTCAATCTCCGCAAACAACTCTAACCTATGTTCAAGTCCGCCAAAGCCGCACCCCGCTTTAATCGCCGCCGCCTTGTCAATGCCGCTTCCGCTCAATTCAGCCGCCGCAATTGCCGCCTTAACGGCTACTGCAATATTACGGAGGTTGTGTCTGCCCCTAAGCTTTGCATTAGTCACCTCGCGTTCAATCTCCGACACTTCTGCATCCTCGCCCCGAATAAGAACATCGCCCGGGCGTTGGAAGCGGAAAATGTTTTCCTTTACATATTTGTAATGAGCAAAATCAATATAGTGGTCTAAATGCTCCTCATAAATGTTAAGCAAAACGGCAATTTGCGGCGATTCTTCAACATATTCAAGCTGATGACACGACAACTCGGCGACAATAACATCGGCATCGTCCGTTTCATAAGCAATATCAAGCGGCGGGACACCTATATTCCCGATTAGCCGCGACTTAACGCCGCACTCGCTCAAAATATGGTGTAACAAACTCGAAGTGGTAGACTTGCCTTTAGTCCCGGTAATCCCGACAACAACAGGTTTGCGTTCACGGCAAAAACGCAAAAACAAATCCGCCTGCCCGGTAATACGCTTGTCAGTCTCGCCCGGTCTTTGAAACAAGGGGATTCCCGGTGATTTTACAATTATGTCGTATTCAAGCGGCAATTTTGTTCCTACGGTATGGTTATACTTTTCCCAAACCGTAACAGCTTCGTCATCAGCAATATTCAACTTTTCCAATAACCGCAGAGTAGACTGCCCCTCTAAGCCAAAGCCGAGGAGCAGAATTTTTTTATCCTTAAAAAAATCATAAAGTTTATCAATCATGTTTTTACTCTTGCCCTTTCCGAACAAATGTACTTTGAAAGTTTCGTTTTCCGCATTTACGCAGATTTACTTTCAAACTTTTTACTCTTGCCCTTTCCAAACAAATGTGTTCTATAATTCTAAACCCGATTAAAAAAGCAGGAGTATTCCCCGGTGTGGCAAGCATTGCCCACCTGCTCAACCATAACAAGCAATGTATCATCGTCACAATCAGAGTATATTTCAGACACCCTTTGAATATGCCCCGATGTTGAGCCTTTATTCCAAAGTTCGCCGCGTGAACGACTCCAAAACCACGTTTGACCCGTCTCAATCGTTCGTTCAAGGCTTTCTCGGTTCATGTAAGCTAACATAAGAACCCTTTTAGTCTTAATATCCTGTATAATAGCCGGAATTAATTCCGATTTCGCAAAAAGCTTATCCATATTTTTACCCTTGTCCCTTCTGCACTATTTACGCTATAAAAGCTCGTTTTCCGCACAGCCTCAGATTTATTTTCAAACTTGTTTACCCTTGTCCCTTTCCGTCTACGTCTACGTCTTGAGCTTTTTTTATTGCTTTTGCTAAATCAAGAGTTCCGCTGTAAATCGACTTGCCGCAGATTGCCCCGTATATTTTGTTCTTTTTAAGTGTCATTATGTTATTAATTGTCTTTATCCCACCCGATGCGGTGACATTCCCGCCAAAATCCGCGACCTCTTCCTGAAGTCTTTTCGTCTTGGCGTGATTGGGTTGTGAAAGTGTCCCATCCTTATCAATGTCGGTAAAAATAAAGTAGCGTACTCCCGCCGCCCCCATTTCACGCGCCAAAGAAATGAAGTTGACTTTGCTTGTTTCGAGCCAGCCATTGGTGGCAACCATGCCGTTTTTCGCGTCAATGCCGACTGCGACTCGTTGTGCACCAAACTCACGTACTGCATTCTTGACTAATTCGGGTTGTTCCACCGCAACCGAGCCGAGGATTACCCGCGAAACTCCGCCTTTTATATAGCTTTCGGCAATCTCAAGGCTGCGAATCCCGCCCCCGACTTGCACTTTTAGCGGAGTGTTCCGTGCAACATCAAGAAATATGTCCGCATTCTTCGGCTGTTTTAATTTCGCCCCGTCAAGGTCAATCATATGAATCCATTCAGCCCCCGCCTCGATAAACCTCGCCGCAGTGTCCATATAATTGTCCGCTACCTTAACAACAGTAGAAAAATCGCCCTTAGTAAGGCGTACACATTTCCCACCCTTTATATCAATCGCCGGAAAAATAACCATTTCACCCTTGTCCTTCCTATACTATCATTTTATTTAAGTTTCGTTTCCCATTCACGCAGGCTAACTTTTAAACCTTTTTACCCTTGTCCCTTCTGCACTATTTGTACTATAAAAGCTCGTTTTCCGCACAACCTCAGATTTATTTTCAAACCTTTTTACCCTTGCCCTTCCATACTATCATTTTATTTAAGTTTCGTTTCCCATTCACGCAGGCTATCATATGCTATACTGTTTAAGCGAATCACCATTGATAACCGCGCAATTCCGCCCGTTATTTTTCGCCTCATAAAGTGCCTTATCCGCATTGTCGTACACTACCTGCACTGTGTTTGAATCGCAACAGTCCGCAACATAAACACCGATGCTTACCGTAACGCGGTCGGAAATGTCCGACTTTTCATGTATCAAATTCAATTGGCGGACTTTTTCCTGCAAACTCGAAATAATCGAGTTAATACGCTCTGCATCTTGCTCAAACCAAAGCAGTGTAAATTCCTCGCCGCCAATCCTCGCGGCAGTAATCCCGCCCGCGCCGCCATCGTGCAACTGCATACTGCCGAGTGCCTCCCCAAAAGCGCGTAAAACCTCATCCCCTTTAGGATGCCCGTAATAGTCGTTATACCTTTTAAAATAATCAATATCAATTATCGCCAAACAAATCCACTTGTCATCGTCCCTGTAATTAGTTACATACCGCTCAATCCTGTTCATAAAATACCTGCGATTTTTAAGCTGAGTAAGCTCGTCAATAGTGCTTTGGCTATAGTATTTGCTCCGCTCTTCCTCCAATCGGCTTGCATTTAAAACAGCGGACAGCCTGTACATATTCATTACCCAACCGAAAACCAAACTCATACAGTAAGCAATCAGCGCGTTAGCTATGTCGAAAACCCAAATATCGGACTCCTTTAAAAGCACGCTTGATGCCGAAAAAGCGACCAATGCACAAGTTGTAAGGCATAGATTAAACACGGGCGGATTAACCAAAAGCAACAAAGCGACTATCAAAAATCCCATAAAAGTCACCGCTAAAGTATCGGTAATCGCCCACGCACCCAAATAAATCCCAAACAACATTACATTTGCATAATACAAAATGGTCATCGCATAAATAAATCGGCTGTTCAGATTGTCTGTTCTTTTTGCCGCCTTCAGTTTAAATCGCGAAATAAGACCGAGTAATAACGAAATTGCTGCTACAATAACGTAAATGAACGCCTTTGAAAAGTTTCTTTCAATAAAAATCGGGAAAATCGAAAAGCCGGCCGCCAAAATGGCGACCACCAAATTTAATTGCCGCAATGCCTTGAGGTTATCGGCAAAAACCGTTTTCATACATTTATTATAATCATCTCTGTGCAGAGAATAAAATCGCCACGAATTAAAAAACACTTTTACCCTATTCCTTTCCGATGCCAACGAGACGTGAAAGTGCGTTTTCCGCACAACTTCGGATTTGATTTCAAGCTTTTACCCTATTCCTTTCCGATGCCAACGAGACGTGAAAGTGCGTTTTCCGCACAACTTCGGATTTAGTTTCAAGCTTTTGACCTATCCCTTTCCGATGCCAACTTTATAAAACGCCCTTTGTGGAAATAACGCCGTCGACATTCAGCTTAACTGCCGACTTCACAGCATATGCCAACGCCTTAAATATTGCCTCAATCTTGTGGTGGTCGTTGCAACCGTATGCCCCGACATGAAGCGTAATTCCCGCATTAAACGCAAACGCACGCAAAAACTCCTCAACCATCTGCGTATCAAACGCACCGACCTTTTCAGCCTTAAACTCGGCATCAAACACCAAAAAAGCCCTCCCGCTTATATCAATGTCACACCATGCGAGGCTTTCATCCATGGGAATCCTTGCCGAGCCGTAACGCTTAATGTCAAAACCCCCTAAGGCGGATTTAAACGCACTCCCGAGAACAATCCCGACATCCTCGGCAGTATGGTGGCAATCAACCTCCAAATCCCCCTTGCAATCTAACTGCAAGCCGAACCCGCCATGCACTGCAAAAGCAGTCAGCATATGGTCAAGAAAACCCAATCCGGTATTCACGGCACAATCTCCGCCCTCGAGAATCAAAGAAACGGCTATTTCGGTCTCTTTAGTCTGTCGGTTTATAATAGCTTTCCTCATGCCCTCTCCTTATACTATTCCGTATCAAAAATACTTGCATATTTGCATTAATTATCAATAGTAAGCTGTACACTTTGTGCAAATCTTTTATTAAATTTATCTTCGGGGACTTCATCGGGAACTTCCACCGGGTATTTCCCGCTGAAACAGCCGTCACAAAAACCGCACTCGGCATCCGGCGCTAACTTTGATACATTTTCCAAGCTCAGAAATCCCAATGAATCGGCGTTAATAGACTGCCGTACTTCATCAAGGCTCATGCGGCAGGCGATTAGCGCGTCCCGGTCTGTAATATCCGTCCCGAAATAACAAGGGTGAACAAACGGCGGCGACGAAATCCTCACATGAACCTCCTTCGCACCCGCCGAACGCAACAACTCGACTATAATGCCCGTAGTAGTCCCGCGGACAATGCTGTCATCAATAATTACCACGCTTTTGTCCTTAACCGATTCCGCCAAAGGGTTCAGCTTTATTTTGACCGCATTGACCCGCTCATTCTGAGTAGGCTGTATAAATGTCCTCTCAATGTACCTGTTTTTGATAAAGCCTATTCCATACGGGATTCCCGACTCGCGCGAATACCCCAACGCCGCATCTAACCCCGAATCGGGAACGCCGACGACTATATCAGCCTTAACGGGATGCTCCTGCGCCAAAAACTGCCCCGCTCTTATTCTCGCGGAATGAACCGATGCACCTTCTATAACACTGTCCGGGCGGGCAATATAGATGTATTCAAAAATGCACAGACTGCTCCGCTTTCTGTCGGCGCAATGCGTGTTAATCGAACTAATCTCACCGTCCTTAATAACAACAATTTCGCCCGGTAAAATATCCCGCACAAATGTTGCGCCGACACTGTTCAATGCGCACGACTCGCTCGCAATTACCCAGCCCTTTTCATTCGGCAAAGCCCCAATACAAAGCGGACGGAAACCGTTTGGGTCACGGGCGGCAATCAGCTTTTTCGCCGACATAATTACCATAGAGTACGCGCCTTTAAGCTTGTACATCGCCTGCTCCAAAGCCTGCTGAATTGTGGGGTTGGAGAGCCTTTGCTCGGTTATTGCGTATGCGATTGCCTCAACGTCGGAGGTTGAATGAAAAATTCCGCCTTTCATCTCGAATTCTTCTCTAAGCCCCGCGCCGTTAATTAAACTCCCGTTAAAGGAAATCGACATCGGCCCTTTAATATGCCGCGCAACCAACGGCTGAGTATTATGAGGAATCCTCTGCCCCTTCGGCGAATAGCGAACGTGTGCCAACGCAATCTTCCCGTCCGAAAAGCGGGAAAGACGCTCCAATGTCCGCGGCTTTATATTGTCCGCCACTAACCCCAGCCCTTTGTGATACTCAAACACCCCGGAATCGTTTACAACAATCCCGCAACTGTCCTGCCCTCTATGCTGTAAAGCGTAGAGCGCGCGATAGCAATACTCGGTTACATTTATTCCCGAATCGCCGGGGGAATTTGAGTAAATCCCGAATACTCCGCATTCATCGCGCGGTTTATCTTCTTCTTCGAACCCGCAAAATACGTCTTCTTTTTTATAATCAATATTCATATTATATATATTACATCAGATTACAAAATTTTTCAAGAGGTATTTACAATATTTTTTACAACTTTTTATTAGGTGTATTGCCGGCATTTTTTATAACAATAGCTTTTACATAACAGTTTTACAGAAAAATTGTGGATTTTATACAAAATTATTCAAATTTAACTGGGGATTTTGCTGAAATTCTATAAAAAGTATTGACTTTTTATTTTACTCTGTGTTATAATTAGCAAAAATAACAAGTATAGGAAATTTATGGTAAGATGATTAATTTAATAAAAGAGGAATATAACATTCCGTTGCACCTTTACCGAGAGGGTGAATTGCTTAGAGGCTATGAATTTTTCGGTGCGCATTTCACAACCTGCCCGGTTACCAAGTCAAACGGGGTAGTTTTTCGTGTGTGGGCTCCCCGCGCAAGGAGTGTCAGCGTTGTGGGTGACTTTAACAAGTGGGACAGGGCGATTAACCAAATGTCTCAAATTGAAACAACCGGAGTGTGGGAGGCTTTTGTCCCCGCACTTAAACAGTATGACTCGTATAAATACTCAATTGAGACACCTGAGGGCAGGATTAAGTTAAAAGCCGACCCATATGGATTTCATATGGAAACCCGCCCGGATACCGCGACTAAACTTTTTGATATTTCGGGATACAAGTGGAAAGATGAGTCTTGGCGCGAAAAAGTCAAAAACTGCGATGTCTATCGTTCACCCATGAATATATACGAGGTTCATTTGGGTTCATGGCAGAAAAGAAACGAAAACGGTCTTTTTAATTACATGGAGGTTGCAAGTGAGTTAATCCCTTATGTAAAAAAAATGGGGTACACCCATATTGAGTTGATGCCCAATGCCGAGTTTCCGTTTGACGGCTCGTGGGGGTATCAGGGAATAGGTTATTACGCGCCGACCTCCCGCTTTGGAACCCCGCATGATTTTATGCAGTTCATTGACTACTGTCACTGTCATAATATAGGCGTTATTTTGGACTGGGTGCCCGCGCATTTCCCGAAAGATGCGGCGGGATTGTATGAATTTGACGGCGAATGCTGTTATGAATACTCCGACCCGCTCAAGCGGGAACATCACAATTGGGGGACAAGAATCTTCGACTGGGGCAAGGGCGAGGTTCAATCTTTCTTAATATCGAATGCCTACTATTGGCTGAATGAGTACCATATAGACGGATTAAGGGTTGATGCGGTTGCATCAATGCTGTATCTCGACTATGACAGGAAAGAGTGGCGACCGAACAAATCCGGCGGACACGAAAATATCGAAGCAATTTCATTTTTGCAAAAGCTGAATGCCAATTTGTTCAAACACTTTCCTAAGGTTTTGATGATTGCGGAGGAATCCACCGCATGGCCCATGGTAACTAAACCTGCCGATGTCGGGGGGCTTGGTTTTAATTTCAAGTGGAACATGGGATGGATGAATGATATGCTCGGTTATATGTCAATGAGTCCCGAATTTCGCCATGATTATCACGGAATGCTGACTTTCTCGTTCCATTATGCTTTTGCGGAAAATTATATACTCCCTATTTCACACGATGAAGTTGTCCACGGGAAATGCTCAATGCTCGATAAAATGAGCGGGCCACGCGACAAACGCTTTGATTCGCTCAGAACTTTTTTGGCATATATGACGGGGCATCCGGGCAAAAAGTTGATGTTCATGGGACAGGAGTTCGCCCAGTTCAAGGAATGGAACTTTGCATCCGAGCTTGACTGGAGCGTACTTGAATATGACGAACACGCAAAGATGCACGATTTTGTCCGCGATTTAAACAAGTTTTATTTGACATCGAGAGAACTGTGGGAAAACGAAAGCGACTGGAGCGGGTTTAAATGGATTGTCCCCGATGATAATATGAACAGCGTTATTGTGTTCCGCAGATTAACGTCAAACCCCGATAATACTCCGGACGGGGCGGACGAACTGATAGTAGTCTGCAACTTCCTGCCGCGAGTGCACGAGGAGTATTCGTTCGGCGTTCCTTATGCGGGCGATTATGTTCAGGTTTTTTCCACCGATGATGAAGCATTCGGCGGGAGCGGACTTGTAAACGACAATATTACGGCTGTCCCCGAGAAAAACTTGATGCACGGCGAAAATTACTCGATTACCGTGAAAATCGCGCCGATGTCGGCATTTTTCCTTAAACCGTTAAAAAAAACCGAAAATAAACCAAAAAAAGGCGCAAATAAAGACACTGAAGCCGACTAAAAATAAGAAAAGGAATGGTGTAAAACACTTGAAAATAAATCTGATGTTGTGCGGTAAACGCACTTTTATAGCTTGTTATTGCCGGAAAGGAATGGTGTAAAACACTTGAAAATAAATCTGATGTTGTGCGGTAAACGCACTTTTATGGCTTGTTATTGCCGGAAAGGAATGGTGTAAAAGTATGAGACACGTTAAAAAAGAATGTGTGGCTATGATTTTGGCGGGGGGACAAGGCTCAAGGCTGTACGCACTCACGCAAGATATGGCAAAACCCGCCGTCCCTTACGGGGGGAAATACAGACTGATTGACTTCCCGCTGTCAAACTGTGTCAATTCGGGATTTGACACCGTGGGTGTGCTTACACAGTATTTACCGCTTGTACTCAACGAGTACATAGGGAATGGTCATCCGTGGGGACTAAACAGCATCCACGGAGGAGTCCATGTACTTGCACCCTATGAAAACCCGGAAGGAAAGTCGTGGTATTCGGGAACAGCCAACGCGATTTACCAAAACATGAACTTTGTTGACAGGTATAATCCCGAGTATGTGGCAATATTGGCAGGCGACCATATTTATAAGATGGATTATGCGAAAATGCTCGATTATCACAAAATGCAAGAAGCGGACGTGACTATAGCAGTATTGGAAGTCCCGTGGGAAGAAGCATCCCGCTTTGGAATCATGTCTGCCGATGAAAACGGAATTATTACCGAGTTTGCCGAAAAACCCGCCGAGCCGAAGTCCAATTTGGCATCAATGGGCGTGTATATCTATTCATGGCAAAAACTCAAAAAATACCTTATCGCAAACGAACAAGACCAAACCGCAAAAAAAGACTTCGGCGGGAATATAATCCCGGATATGCTGAAAGACGGTTGTAAAATGGTCGCCTATAACTTTGATTCTTACTGGAAAGATGTCGGAACTATTGACAGCCTGTGGGAAGCTAATATGGACCTTCTTGACCCGAAAGTCCCCTTAGATTTATACGACCCTGCTTGGCGGGTTTATTCGCGCAACGAGATTATGCCTCCCCATTTCTGCGGGGGTGAATGCGTTATTGAAAACTCAATGATTTCGGAAGGCTGTAACATTAACGGGCGGGTGGATTCGTCAATCCTGTTCGCGGGAGTTACAGTCGAAAAAGGCGCGGCAGTCCACGACAGCATTATCATGCCGGGTGCGTATATTAAAAAAGGCGCGGTTATCCAATACGCAATTGTAGGCGAAGACACGCTAATCGGCGAAAATGTGCAGATTGGCGAACGCCCGGAAAGAATCGAGAATATAAACGATGAAATTTGGGGAGTCGCCGTTATCGGACATAGAGTAAAACTAAAGGACGATACGGTGATTAAACCTAAGGCTATGATTGATAAAAGCAATTGAGGTTTATTTTTGCAAGTGGGGGTTAATATGGGAAAATTAAGGAAAACTAAAAAGCTAATCGGCATGGCGTTGATATTTGCCGTTGTTATTGGTACAATAGGTGCGGTTAGGGTAGAAATCACAGAAAGGTTTGGCGACGAGATTGCAGAATCGGGAGGAAAAATCTACAAAACAACCGAAATTCCCGATTTTCAAACTCCAAAAGGGCAACGCCTGTTAGATGTGTTTAACAACTCCATTGAAAGGTTGCAGTTTGATGCGCCTATGGACTATCCGGCGGAGGATGTGACGGAAGATAAAGCGGAATACAAGGAGTTTAGGGTGTCCGAATCCGTTTTGGAATCTGTTAAGGAAACGCACTCTGTTGATTGGGCTATAGCCCGCATTGAGGCTCTTTATGACTTTGCCGAAAATCTATACACTTTGATAGAACTTTCGCCGTTCGGCTACATGATTTACCACAACGACTCCGGCGTTTTCGCCGAGCGTTCCGGATTTGAGACATCGCCATATGAGGAAATATACGGTGACTTGTATTACGGCGGCTACTCGCGGCATTTTTACGGCAACACAGACGGAAGTCTAACCTGTGTTTATTCGGAGTTGCTTACCGAGGCGTATGTCATCGAAAGGGAAGATTGGGCTCGGCAAAGCGAAGAGTTTACCGATATTTTATTTGCACAAGCTGATTTTTCGGTGATTGATTACGTGGAATACGGTACGTCAATGATACGGCAAAACAGCGGTGGACGTTCCGGTGGCACGCCTGTTTATATTACAGTCGCATACGGAGCAAACGGCGGGAGCGGAACAGTGCCGCTGCCTCATCTTAATATACTGTCGGGCAGCACCATAACAGTGGGAAGCCCTAATCTGTCAAAAGCCGGTTTTTCATTTAGAGGTTGGAGGTCTGCATCCAGCAGTATTATTTACCAAGTCGGCGAAAAAGCTAAAATAACAGGTAGCGGGACGGTATACCTTGAAGCTTTATGGATGCCGAATCCTAACGGAAATAACCCGCAAACGATTTCGGAAAGGGAAAACAATGACGGATTTAACAGGGCTAACCCTATTCCGGGAGATTTGGTAGACATTGCGGGAATGATAGGCCCGGGCGATGAAGACTTTTTCAGGCTATACAACAACACTAATTCCGCGGTGGAAATAAGTTTGCTCGCACCGCCTAACTCAATTTGCAGGATAGATATATTTTCCGGTGCATCGGATTTATCTTGGTACGGCACAACCTCAAATACAAATACAAACTCAATCGGACGATTCGCAACGATGACCGCTTCGTTTGAGGCTGGAAAGTCTTATTATATCAAAGTCAGCTATACTTCCGGCTCTTCCGGTTCTTACTCAATAAGCATAAGGCGACCTGAGTGGGCATATATGTTCAGGGCGAGAACCGGATTCGCTAACAAAATTTCACACGGATACCCTCATTATTCAGATTGTTACGGGACTTGCGGAAGCTCCATGTGCCACCGAGGACTTGATATTGTCAACAAAGAAGGGGGCGGTTATCGGACATACGGAATGAGCGTTTACTCCGTTGCCGCCGGAACGGTTGAGTGGTCAGGATTTTTGGGGAATTATGGTCATTGTGTAGAAATCCAGCATACAGGTTCAAATTCAAATCGCCGTACACTTTACGCACACTTCGGAACCGATGCTGCCGGCAATAGCACTATCCCTGCTTCCGTAAGAAAGGATGCTACGGTTACCAACGGCACTATGTTAGGTAAAGCAGGGTGGTCCGGCAATGTAATCCCTAAAAACATTTACGGCACTCACCTGCATTTTGAAATAAGGGTGAATGGTTCACTTGTAAATCCGGTAAATTATTTCCCGAGCGGTACATTTGTATATTAATAAGGAGAATACTAAGTTTGAAGAAAAACAGCGGGTCGAAGCTCCGCTTCGAGCAGGCTGTTAGACACGGCGAATCTTCACGACTCGTTGGCGTCGGAAAGGAATGGTCTTTAATATGAAAAAATTATTAACACTATCCCTGCTGTTGATTTTAGCTATATCAACAGCGTGTACTCAAACCGATACGATTAGTACATCGCAAGAAACTAACACAACCGAGTTAAAAACGGAAGCTTTGACAGAAGAAGCAACTACCGATTCGCCTCAACCGCTATCAACGCAACAACCACAATCAGACCCATATGAAACAGCCGGAATGCCAAATCCCTTCAATGACACGAGGGAAGCCGGGGGCGGTTCGTTTGCGTTGTCGCTGTTTACAATGCCGTGTTCTGAAGGGCCGTGGGATGCGAAAATTGAGTGGATAGAACTCCATTATATTGATGTATTTGTCGGCAACGAAGAGGATGGAGGATGGTTTGCAGAGCGTATGGAAAATCTTAGAGAAAGACCTGCAACAAGTTTAATGGATTACCCCAACCTTTATTCGTTCATCAAAGCTTTTAATGTTCCCATTGACGAACTGGAAGCAATCCTAAAAGAAGACCAATCCATCGGGATTCGGAATGGATTTAGCGAAACAAACTACTTCACAGATGAAGAAATCGCGCTAATTGTTTCTCTTGACGAAGCGGCAATAATGGAATATTTTGTGTCTGATTACACCCTCTACCACAACGGGAAGGTGTTTACGCCAATGTGGTTTTATTTGCACACACCCGATGATTATCGCGCCGAGGGAATCACTTTGGAAATGGTTGAGGATAAATTGAGTTGGTTTGCGAATATTCCGATTCAAAGGGAGGCTGTCGTTGCTTTTGAGGAGAAACTGTCGGCGTTTGTCGGCGATGAGGTGTCGTTTGATGAAATCAGAGCGACTGTGGCTATTGATTGGGATTAAGTGAAATGGGAAAATGAATTTTAATTGCACACTTGTGCAGAAAGGAAATAGGTAAAATTATGGCAACAACAACAAATGTAGCGGGGATTATCTTCGCAAATATGCACGATTCGACTATAACAGATTTGACAAAACTCAGAACAATGGGGAGCGTTCCGTTCGGGGGGAGGTATAGATTGATTGACTTTCCCCTGTCTAATATGGTGAACTCGGGCATTTCATCAGTCGGGGTAATAACAAAATCGAACTATCAGTCTTTGCTCGACCATTTGGGTTCGGGCGTGGCGTGGGACTTGTCCCGAAAAGCAAGCGGACTCAGAATCCTTCCGCCTTACGGCAATGCCGCCGAAAGCTATACCTACGGCGGGCTTTACCGCGGAAGATTAGAGGCATTGGCAAACGTAATCCGCTTTATTAAAAACTTGACTGCGGAATATATCGTTATGAGCGATTGTAACGTCATTGTCAACATTGATTATAAATCGGTGCTGGATTTTCACTTGAAAAAAGGCGCGGATATTACTGTTGTTTACGGCAGAGGGAGCTATAATGCCGAAGAAATGAGAACAAAGACGATACTTAATATCAATCAAGACGACCTCGTCTATGATGTATTAATTCGTCCGGAAATCAACTCCGACACTCCCGAAGACAATCAAGTAAACGCAAGCTTGAATATGTTTGTAATGAGCAAGCAGTTTTTGCTCGATATAGTAACCGAATCGGCATCGCGCAGCCTGTACAGCTTTGAGATTGATATAATGCAAAGACGCTGTAAAGAACTTAAAATCATCGGCTATAAATACGACGGGTATTACTCGCAAATAGACAGCCTTATAACTTATTTTAAGGCAAATATGGAACTGTTGAACTTAGATAAAAGGGCGGCACTCTTTAACGCGAACAGACCCGTTTACACTAAAGTCAGGGATGAAGCCCCCGCAAAATACGGACTGAAAGCAGAAGTCAGTAACTCTCTTATCGCCGATGGCTGTGTTATAGAGGGAACAGTTGAGGACTGTGTGTTGTTCCGCGGAGTAAAAATCGGGAAAAACACAACTGTAAAAAACAGCATTATTATGCAAGACTCGGTCATTAACGACAAAATTGACCTCGGATATGTAATCGCCGATAAAGATGTTGTTGTGCCGAGTTACAGGACAATGATAGGAACTGCCGACTTCCCCGTTTTTATCGGAAAAGGCGAAAAAATTTAAAACCTGTTTAGGCTATTTAAACGCCCAAAACTTGTTCAAAATAAAATTAAGCGGAATAGTCAGACAAAGATTCAAAACGGGTGCGATTTTATCGGACATTCCAAATGTCTCAACTAAAATCACGCTCATAAACAAAAAACCTGCGGCAGTTGTCAAGCCATAGGAAATATAAACCTTAACCACCCTCCCTGCGGTGGATTTTGGTTTTGCTAACGTCAAGCCTTTAGGCTCTTGTTTTGCTTTTGCAAACACAAATTTAACGCTCCAAATGTAGGCATTGATAACGCTCACAAAAAAGCCGATAAGGTAAGCAATACGATAGTCAACTATAAATAACAAAAGGTAGTATACAGCAAGATAAACAAGCGTATTTGACAAACCGACTATCCCGAACTTTAAAAACTGGATGAAAAGCTGTTTATTTTTCAAACTTTTACCTATGCCCTTTCTGTACTGCATCCTTGACAGTCTTGGTCATTATATCGAGCATTTCATCTGTCATTCCGGAATAAACGCCCACCCAAAATCCGGAATTCATTATAATGTCTGTGTTGGTCAATGTGCCGACAATTCTGTAGCCGCTCCCCGCCGCCCGCATTTGGTCAAAGCAGGGATGCTTAGTAAGGTTTCCCGCAAAAAGCATACGAGTTTGTATTCCGCGGTTCTCGATATAATTCACAATTTTTCCGCGCTGAACTCCTTCGCGGCAAGTCATAAAAAAACCAAACCAACTCGGATCGGATTGCGGTTGCTTCTCGGGAAGTATAATCTTATCCGAAACGCTTTTAAGTCCATCGTAAAGTATTTTAAAGTTCTGCCTGCGCTTTTCGACAAAGCCGGGCAGCTTTTTTAATTGAGCAACGCCTATTGCCGCTTGCATATCGGTCGCTTTAAGGTTGTAGCCGAAATGCGAATATACATATTTGTGGTCGTAACCGACAGGCAAATCACCGTATTGTGTGTTAAAACGATTCCCGCATACATTGTCGATTCCCGACGGGCAGACACAATCTCGACCCCAGTCCCGCATAGAAAGAGCAATTTTGTGCAAAAGCGCATCATTAGTGTAGACCGCGCCGCCTTCACCCATTGTCATGTGGTGAGGCGGGTAAAAACTCGATGTTCCTATATCGCCGAATGTGCCTGTCTGCCTTGCCTTCGCTGAGTCACCGTCAATTGTAAAAAGCGAACCCAACGAGTCACAGTTATCCTCAATTAACCACAGCTTATTGGAATCACAAAATGCCTTAACCGCTTTAATGTCAAATGGATTACCTAACGTGTGAGCGAGCATGACTGCCTTTGTACGCGGCGAAAGTGCCTTTTCAAGCATTGTGGTGTCTATATTATATTGGGGAATGCTCACATCGACAAAAACGGGAACAGCCCCATACTGGATAATCGGCGCAACAGTCGTAGGGAATCCCGCGGCGACCGTTATCACCTCGTCCCCTCGATTAATCGCGCGTTCGCCCAGCAAAGGCGAAGTCAACGCCATAAACGCGACTAAATTGGCAGATGAACCCGAATTTACCAAAAGGCAATGCTTGATTGACAAATACTCGGCAAACTTCTCCTCAAACTCTTTTGTAAATCTGCCCGATGTGAGCCAAAATTCCAAAGCCGAATCTGTCAGGTTTACCATTTCATCGCTGTCATAAAGCCGCCTCGCATAATTAATCCTGTCACCCGCCTTGTACTCGGGGACAGAATGAAACTCATCGGCATATTCTTTCACAAGCCGCAGTATTTCTTTTTTCATGCTTTCTTGTTTTTGATTAATCATGAGCCTTTTCTCCTTCTTCTAATTTGCTGTAACAGCTCTTTATTTGCTCCTCACAAATTGCATTTACATCCCGATTTTCGATATACGCTTTTACCCATTCAACTGTTTTTAACACCGCCTCGTCAATGCTGTAGAGCGGCTTCCACCCCAGTCGGGATTTTATTTTTGAACAGTCGAGCTTTAAAAATGATGCCTCGTGCGGTCCGCCACAATCGGCACTCATCCGCGACATTCCACCGCCCCACATTCTGCAAAAAACGTCAACTAAGTGAGACGTAGTAACACAGCCCGCATCATCGGGTCCAACATTATAACAATCGGCAAGGCTAAAATCCAGGCTCTGTTTTTCTGCAATCATCAAGTAGGCAAAAAGCGGTTCTAACACGTGCTGATACGGGCGAGTAGAATAGGGGTTTCGGATTTTTACCGTTTCGCCGCATTGAGCCGCCCTTACACAATCGGGAATAATCCGCGCCTTTGAAAAGTCGCCGCCGCCTATGACATTGCCCGCGCGTGCAGTTGACACGGGGATGCCCATACCCCTGAAATAAGATTGATTATAGCTGTATGTCACCAACTCTGAACAAGACTTGCTGTTGGAATAAGGGTCATAACCGCACAACGGCTCATTCTCCCTGTAGCCCCATTCCCACTCGTTGTTGGCATACACCTTGTCGGTCGTCACATTCACTACCGAATGCGCATTGCCTGTCAGCCGTATACACTCAAGCAAATTAACCGTCCCCATAACATTAGTGTGATAAGTGTAAACGGGGTTTTCGTAACCGTCATGTACAATCGGTTGCGCCGCGAGATGAAAGACTATTTCGGGCCGTGCATCGCAATACGCCTTATAAAGCCCGTCAAAATCGCGTATATCGCCTATTACCGAGTTAAGCCGCCCGCCGAAATCCAACATCTCGAACAGATTGGGCGTTGTATGCGGCGGCAACGAATACCCGGTGACTTCCGCACCCAAATCGGTAAGTATCTTTGAAAGCCACGCCCCTTTAAATCCCGTATGCCCGGTCAGGAACACTTTCTTGTTTTTATAAAATTCCATATACCCACCTTTATCCTTTATTCCAAACAGCCCACGGTGCATTACCCGACTCCCAATACTTTTCAAGGAGCAGTTTATCCCTTTGAGTGTCCATACACTGCCAAAACCCGTCATGAATATACGACATCAATTGATTCTCGTTCGCCAACGCTTCAAGCGGTGTTTTCTCCAACACAGTCGCATCATCGTCAATGTAGTCGATTACAGTCGGTTCAAGTACCATGAATCCCGCATTAATTTTGCTGCCGTCGCTGTTGGATTTTTCCCTGAATGACGAAATTGAGTTGTCGCTTTTTATGTCAATAACTCCGAATTTCTGACTGACGCTCACTGCGGTAAGCGTTGCCGCTTTGCCGTGGGATTTATGGAACTCCAACAGCTTATTAATGTCAACATCGGAAACTCCGTCGCCGTAAGTAAGCATAAAGGATTCGCCGCCTATATAATCGCGAACCCGCTTGACTCTGCCGCCTGTCATGGTGTTAATCCCCGTGTCCGCAAGTGTAACCCGCCATGGTTCAGCCACATTAGAGTGAACCGTCATTTCATTATTGTTGGAAAAGTCAAATGTAATATCGCTCCTTTGCAGGTAGTATGACGCGAAATACTGTTTAATCATCAACGACTTATACCCGCAACAAACAATAAAATCGTTAAACCCGTAATGCGAGTATATCTTCATTATATGCCACAGCATCGGCATATTTCCTATTTCTATCATGGGTTTTGGTTTAAGATAGCTCTCCTCCGATATTCGTGTCCCAAATCCCCCCGCCAAAATCACCACTTTCATATTTATGACCATTCCTTTCTGCACAAATGTGCTGTTGAAAGCTTCGTTTTCCGCATTTACGCAGGTTGACTTTCAAACTTTTACCCTTGTCCTTTCTAAACAAATACAAACTGCAACATAAAATAATCGTAACATAAAAAGTAAACTATGTCAAATTATAGTCGGTCATAGACCCATATACCGTGGCTGTGTGTCACAAAAAGATAATCGTTTTGAAGAGTTTCGGCGATTAACTCGTCAAATCGCCCTTCCGAGAGTGAAATCTGCTGCATAAATATATTCTGCGCAATAAACAGCCGCCCCTCATAATCCCTTATAAACTGCACAACTTCTTCATGGTCTTGCTTTAATAAAAGGTCGCCTGCGGCAATCCCGTTATACTCGTTTTTAAGCCCCAAGTGGCTCATAATAAAGGGTGAGTATTCATCAATAAAAGCCATGTTTTCTGCCCTGTGGGTAAAAACAAATTCCGACACGCCCGCAGATACAACCACGTCCCACCCTTTGCGCCTTTCATTATACAGCCTAAATCCGTCACTTTTGTTTAAAGTGAACACAGAAAACCCGACAAAAAACAAACCGATTAACATAACTCCGGAAGCCGCTCCGAAAACACACCGGGTAGGGACACTAAAGCGACTGCCCTCGCTCCAAACCGTCATGAGTCTGTCACAAAAAAGTGCGATAACTATAAATACCGGCCAAAGGCATAAGGCAAATACAAACGGGTGACTCCTGCCAAAAAAGTAGCTGACTAATCCGAATCCCATAATGCCCAAGGTAAACAAAAGCGAATTATCACCCGTATGCCGATGTTTTTGTCGTTCTTGAGTGCCAAAACGAAACAGTTTAAGCCTTGCCACCGTAAAAATCAATGCAAGCGAATAAACAAGCATGACAATAACATACGGATGATTCTGCGGCAAAGGCAACATAAAAAATCCATCACCCGCAAAGCTCTTAATGCTCCAAAAAATCCCGGCAATATCTAATATTTCGCCGCTTCGCACAAAAGTAAAACCCATTAAAGTCAAGACTGCGGCAAACACCGTCACAACGACAATACCTAAACGCTTACCAAACAGCTTCCAAAAACCCACACTGTTAATATAATGCGACTCAGCGGATATATATGCCGAATAAGCAATTAAGCTCAATATTGATACAATTCCGCTTTCGGGATTCCACAAAAGACCGATTGCCGCCGCCGCCGAGGCAAATAAAAACAAGTGCCGCTTTTTATTATAAACTTGGAACAACGTAATAAACAACATTGTCAACACAGGGAAAAGCAGTCGAATCGGCGTATATTGAAAAAAAGTCATATGCTGATAGGACAGAGGGAAAAGCTCGGTAAAAAATATTATCGACAACAATGCCAAAACCGCAATAACCCTGTTCTTCAGCATTTTACAAAGGATGACATAAATCGCAGAATTTGAAATAACGACTAATACACCCATCAGCAATGTCGTTGCCCAAACGCTCACTTTGCCGAATAAAAAAGTCTCGACCGCCCAAAAGAAATAAGCGTAAAACCCGTATAACACTTTTAAATCAACGCCGAGCGTTTTGCCGTTTTGCACCTCGTAAACAGGATTAAACACAACTGCATAATGATGTGCGTGAATCCGTGAAGAACCCGGGTTGGTGCTGTTATTAATAAAAAACGATGCCGCATATAAAATAACAACAACAGCAAAAACATGAGACACAATAAGCATATACTTTTTTAAGTCAAAGCTAAAATTGGGCTTATCCGGGCGACTGCTAACCCTATAAAAAACATTATACAAAATCCAAAAAGCCGAAATCACCGAAAACGCAGCAATTGTGCTGCTGTAATCGAGTTTAACGCTAAGTGCGGCGGCATAAAATCCATCGTCATAAGCCATCAATTCAATAAGACTGTAAACTACGGCGAACAAACCCGCCGCACACAATAACGGCGCGGAAAATGATGCAAGTTTTAACCATTTTTCCGAGGGAGTAAATGCGGTTTTATTATACAATAGACGCGCCCCGATTGTAAACAAAACCGTAAACGCGCAAATCAATACTATATAAAGAAGTAGCCCGTTCATCTCGTGGGAATTTGAATAAAACTGTGAAATATCCCATGAGTACAACTGCTCAATCCTTTCGACATCAAGCGGTTTCGGTTTCATAAGAACTGCAACAATCAATTTCGACAAAAATATTGATAAAGCCGCCATCACTAAATAAAGCGACAATAACACATCATATGGCAGCTCCCCGATTTTAGCTTTATCTTTGTTTGATTCCACACTATCTCCTTTAACTATCACTACTACTCCATTACCACTAAAAACTTTGATTGTTGTTTTGCCAAACAATCTGTCTTCGTCAGGCTAAAGTGAGGCAAATGAATTCCCTCATTTTAGCCCTTGTATTAAGTCGCACGATAAGTTGCGACTTAATCGGCCACCTGTGTCGGTTGTCTGCCGAAGGCAGACGAGACACAGAGCCATTTGAGCGAGAAAAGTCCTAATCGGGCTTTGCCTGATTAGACAAGACTTTTCGAGCGGAGTAATATTGCACTACACTAAAAACAGCTTCCTTATAACCGAATATCCTATCGGAATAAAATACAACACGGTCATGAATCCGAACCAAAGCACCATGTATAATATATAAGCTCCGTCAGCCGCATCGTTTAACACTGTCTTGTTTGCTATGCGTTTGTTCCGCGAAAACAGCAAAAATGCCGCAATAAGCAACAGCGTTCCTCCGCTGACGGCAATGCCCTCAAGCATTCCCTGCGGAGTAAAGCTCATTTGTATATCATTGCCGCCTTTTTTAATCGGAACGCCGATAAACGAACCTAATACCTTTTCGAGGGTGACTTTCTCGCCGTTTACTTTACAGTCCCACCCGCTGTCATAACTTATCGGCAAAAACAGCAAGTCATGATATTCATCGGCGGAATTGACGTTTAGGGAAAGGTTTCTCTTCCCTGCCCTCGCATTTGTTTCAAAATCGGCCCACTCTTCGGTAAGCTTGGACATAACCCCTAAGTCCAATTGCGCAATCATGCCCGAACCAACGTCCGAATCGGCGGCGTAGTTAATTCGGATATTAAGCGATTGATTTTCAAATACGCCCAAAAAAACGACATTCCGGTCAAATGCAACAGGGAAATAGGTAGACTCCTTGTCTGCAAAGGTCGGTATCGGAACAATCTCATCGTCAACGCTGAAATAGTGAATCCGCGAATCTCCCAACGGTGCATAATATAAAGCTTTTTTTTCGCCGACTTCAATTGTCAGAGACAGCGTTCTGCCCGCCGAGGAGTGTCCCGTAACATAGTCCGGGTCGGTGTTGGAATTGTATTTTATGATGTGGACAAGCCTTTCATTATCGCTTTCCAAATTTGAAAAAACGCGGGAGTAAACCTCCTGTGTGAAAAAAAACGGATTCGACTTGGCTTCAACGGCATTAACCGCCGCCGAATTAACAGGGATTCCAAACGGGAGCGTGTATCTGTTTTTATAATAATTGTAACCGCCGCCGCTGTTAATATACTCATAGATACCATCGTCAAGTTCGGACACCGAGAGGGTGTTCCTTACATTAAAAATCGCGTCTGAAAAAACCGTCCCCCCTGTATCGAGCATTCTCGTAAAAATGCCGGAATAGCCGAACGCGGTTACAGCTTCCTGCCTCTCAAGCGGTATCGTATGAGTCCAGTTTGAAATCGACGGACGTGCCAGTATAAAAGGATAGTTCGTGTTAAGCGTATGCCCCGCTGTTTTTATTCTTGTGAGCCTGTCCGCCGTTATATCAAGCTCCGCATTTATCGCATTGGTGTCTTTAATATATTCGGACGGATTGCCGTTATAACCGATATAAATATAGGAAAAACAAATAACCTCAAGCAAAAGAAGCGCGGCAACAGCCCTGTAGTTAATAATAGTGTTGCCCTTACTTAATAGCAGCATATAAAGCACAAAAACAATAATCGAAATTATTACTGCAACGGTCATCAGCTCGGGGGAAAAGATTGAGGGATAAGGATTGTCCGTTTGGAATGTACGCGCTTGTGAAAAAATTTTGTAAACCATCCATGCCGTTGCCAAAACGCTTACAAAAATCCCAAATGCCCTGACAAGCAAAACCGAAGTGCTTTCATCATTGAGAATCTGCACCCGCTCTGTTCGAAAATTAACGGACTCAGCCGAACGCGACTCCGAAACGGAAATGTAATAGCAAGCTCCGGTAACCACCATAAAAGTCAGTATAAAAGCAAATCTCACCGGGAACAGCACATAATTGCCGCCGTGCCAAATAAGGTTAGTCGATTCGATAAACACGGGCAATACCGCAAGCAAAATGCCGCAACTCCAAAATGCCGCAATCCTTTTGCCGCTTTTGCCGCCGTTTCGACAGTTGCGGAAAACCCCGTAAATAATCACCGCCAAAGGCAAGGCACAAGGAAAAAGAAGAAACCATTTCCCAATATCAAGGCTGTTAGGTGCTTCGATTATCCGTAAATAATGCTGCCACCATGCTCCGCCGATAAATTCCGTTCTCGCAGATGCATTAATCTGATAATAAGACGGAATAAGCAAAAACGCCGAAAGCGCGGCGGCGGCAACAGTTGCGACTCCTAAGCTCAGAACTCGCCTTTTACACGCTTTTGATTTTGTTATAAAAAGAAAGTACAATCCCGTTATAAAAAAGATAAAAAGCACAATCATTATCGAAATATACATATTAATAATAAGGCAAGCCGCTAACACAATCGTGTAAGGAAGAGCGCGAATAAGCTCGGAGCCGCCTGTACTCCGCTTAAAAATCCGCCAAAGTGTGTGCATTAACAAAGGGAAAAACGCCATAATATCAATCCATTGGCTATGGGAATAATACATGACGGCATATCCCGAAAATGCATAACAAACGCTGAACACATTAAGCCAAAACGCGCTTATGCCGAAATTCCTTTTAAGAAAAAAGTACATAAAAGCGGCGGATGCCATAAATTTAATGCAGGTAAACATCCCCATGCTAAGGTAAACGTCCTCGCGCGGAATAAACAAAAAAAACAAATTAAACGGGCTTATCAAACTGACAATGCCGACCGATTCCGCCATATTTACCGTCAACCCGGTATACCAGTCAAAAAACAAACTCTTGCTGCCGTGTACAGCATCCCACAAGTGATAATAAAGCGGGACATTCATCTGCGACATATCGGTGACATCAATGACCCCTCCGCCAAACGGGTATATGCCTTTCATTCTCATAATCATGAAAAAAATCAACATTACTGCCAAAGGCGAAACAAAATATTTCAACACCGAAAAAACACGTTTCCTATTAAGACGGCTTCTCAAAATTAATCCTCTCTTCCTCAACAACTAACGGTCTTTTCATGAGCCTTGTATTAATGCTTAAAATATATTCGCCGAGAAACCCTATAAAAAACAACTGAACAGAGCCAAACCCGAAAACACCGATTAAAACGGGGACAGAACCGCCGGGGAAGTTGTCCCAAAACAAAAGTTTAAGAATAAGGTAAACAAGCGCAATCAATAAGCCGAAAACAGACATAACAGAGCCGAATATTGTCGCAAGTCTAAGCCCTATTTTTGTATAAGAGGTAAACGAAATCATCGCCGCGTCATACAGAGTATACCAGTTATTCTTGGTTTTCCCCGCTCTGCGTTTCGCCTGCCTGTATTCTATTATTTTAAGCTCGGGGCTTAATTCCGCAACAATTCCCCTTAAAAAAGGCATTGAATCATCGAGACTGCGCAAAACCTCAATAAAGCTCTTGTCGTATAATCCAAACCCGGTAAAATGTTCAATTTGCTCAATACTGCTGAGTTTCTTTATCGTCTTGTAATAAACAGTCCTCGCGAATCGCACAAGGGCGTTTTCCCTGCTGCTCGTTTTAACGCAACAAACCGTTTTATGCCCGTTTTCCCATTCCTTCACAAGTGTCGGGATTAGCTCAATCGGGTCTTGAAAATCGGCACACAGCATTATCGAACAGTCACCCGTTGTCTGCATAAGTCCGTAATAAGGCGAATTAAACTGACCAAAGTTTTTGGAGTTTAAAATCGCACGAACGTTCTTATCATCGCGGCAAATCTGTCTCAGTTTTTCCCGCGTTGAATCTGTGGACTTGTTGTCTATAAACAATATCTCATAATCATAATCGCTTAACAATCCGACACCTTGGCTTTGAGAAAACAACTCCTTAACAGCCGCATGAATCGGTATTACATTTTCCTCTTCGTTATAAGTCGGTATAACAACGGAAATCTTTTTACGCATGGTGTTTCCGCCCTCTCTTAGAACCTGTCTTCATAAGCGAACGCACTGTTAAATCGGCAATTTTTCCGCCATACCGTTGACTTCAAGCAGCCTCGACGGCGAAGCCGCTGACACCGCTACTCTCGTCAACTCTGCGTTAATTTTTCCTCAAATATCAACGGATATTATCGTCAAAATTGCCTTGTCTGACGAAAAATATCGCTCGCTTTACCAGCACGATGCTTATGAAGACAGGTTCTTATATTTTCCGGTCTTTCAGCAACTCCTCAAGCAACGCCCGCTCAATCGGCGGGTCTTGGTCATAAACAGGCTTATTGTAAGCCAACTTCGGCGTAACATAAGTCCTGTCGCCAATATCAACATCAAACAAAACGGGGGTGTTGTCAATCAACCGATTTTTATGCTTCTCCAACTCCGCCGCACTCTTGATTCTAAATGCATCAATCCCGTATGCTTTTGCAACTTCAATAAAATCGGGCGAAGTGTAGCCGCCACCCTTAACAGTGTACGAATAAATCGAGTCAAAATACATCTCTTGGAAACATCGTATCATTCCGAGCGAACTGTTATTCAGAACAAATATTTTCACGGGCAGGTTTTCACTGCGAATAAACTGCAGCTCTTGAATGTTCATCTGCAACCCGCCATCCCCCGAAAAAGAATATACATTGCGTTTCGGCAGAGAGTAACACGCGCCTATTGCCGCCGGAAGTGAAAACCCCATCGCGCCGTGCCCCCCCGAAAAGAGCATTCTCTGCCGCTCTTTAAACTTGAAAGACTGTGCAAGCCAAACTTGATTTTGCCCAACATCGGCAGCCAAAAACGTATCATCGGGAATGAGCAGGCTAATGTCCTCAATAAGCTTATTAACACGGTAATCATCAATACCGCTGTCGTTCAACTTTTCCCTGTAATAATCGCATTGCAATCTCCAACTTTCCCAATCGTCATTTTCATAAGGCGAAAACTCCGTTTCCGAAAGCAAGGGCATTACATCTCTTAAATCGGCATTGATTTGCATTTCATCGGGCTTGATTTTGTACTTCAACTCCTCAACATCGGTGTCAATCCGTATAATCTTTGCCTTAGGCGCGAACTTAGTTATATCCGCTCCCGTCTGGCGATTATCCATGCGTGAGCCGATTGATATAAGCAAGTCACACTGTGACACAATCATGTTGGCGCATCTGCTCCCATACGCGCCTATAAACCCGTAACAGCCTTTGAAATCCGCCGAAAACAAGTCCACCGCAATCATGCTTGTAACAAACGGGATTTTAAGCTCATGCGTTTTTGCGAAACGCTTAAAATTGTCGCGTTCGCCTACGGAATTAATGCCGTTGCCCGCAAGTATTACCGCTCTTTTCGCGCTTTTCAATTCCCGCTCTAAATCGGCAATCGCTTTAGCGGCTTCAACTTCGGACGTTATATCAACGCCTGAATCGCAATCAATATTAAACTCTACTTGACTTCTTTGTACATTCATCGGAATGTCAAGCAAAACCGCACCGGGGCGACCGCTCACGGCAATTTGAAATGCTTTTTCCAAACACTGCGGCAATTTTGAAACATCATCAACATATTCCGCGTACTTAGTAACCCCGCTCACCATTTGAACAACATCGGTCTCTTGGAATCCTTTTTGCCGAACTCTGAGATTAAATTCCCCGCGCGACTCATAGGTATTAACCTGACCTGTGATAAAAACAACGGGGACAGACTCAAAATAAGCGTGGCAAATCGCAGTAATAAGGTTTGTCGCACCCGGCCCGCTTGTCGCGAATGCAACTCCCGGTTTCCCGCCGGCTGCGGCATAACCGCAAGCCGCAAATCCCGCACCCTGTTCATGGCAGCATATTTTGGTGCTGATTCCCGAAGCTTTATACAGCGAATCCATCAAATGTGTAACCATTCCGCCCGGATAGCCGAAAACAGCTTGTACACCTTTTTTAACGAGAAACTCAACAATATAATCCGTTGCCTTCAAACTTTATTTTCCAACTTTCTGCGGTATTTTATTCAATTATAACATTTTTATCAGCAACAGTCAAGCGTGAAACGTGTAAAAAAACACGGAAATTCAGCTTAAAAGCAAAATTTCCGTGAAGTTTAGAACCGGTCCCAATAGGAAACGTGCCGGAGAAACGAGCAAATTTTTCGTCAGACAAGGCGAAATTTTTGCGAATATCCGCTGATATTTAATAAAATTTCAACGCAGTATGGCGGGAAATTTGCCGTTTAAACGGTGCGATTTTCTATTGGGACCGGTTCTTAGATTACATCGGCATTGACAAAAACCTTTTATACTCTTTAGGGTCTTGACATCGTGATAGTCCCGTTGTTTCGGTAATCGTCCCCATACGGGTAAGCCGTGCCAAGTCTTGGTCGAGGCTTCTCATTCCGAGCGTTCTTCCCGTGGTAATTACAGAGGGGATTTGGAAGATTTTGTTCTCGCGAATCATCGCACTGATTGCATCATTTGTCGCCATTATTTCAAAAGCGGCTACCCGCCCTTTCCCGTCGGCAGTCGGAACTAATGTCTGTGACACTACCGCGACTAAGTTAGTCGCAAGCTGTGAACGGCATTGACCTTGCGATGACGGCGGGTAAACGTCGATTATACGGTCAAGAGTTTCCGCCGCGCCTGTAGTATGCAGCGTTGACATTACCAAATGCCCCGTTTCCGCCGCGGTTATCGCCGCGCTTATTGTCTCAAAGTCACGCATTTCCCCAACGAGAATAACATCGGGGTCTTCACGCAACGCGGCACGTAATGCAAGCGCGAAGTCGCCTACGTCAACATTGATTTCACGCTGATTTATCATTGACTGCTTATGAGTGTGTAAATACTCTATCGGGTCTTCTATAGTAATTATGTGGGAATTTTTGTTGCGGTTTACATGGTCAACCATTGCCGCAAGCGTTGTCGATTTACCCGAACCCGTAGGCCCTGTTACCAGTACAAGACCGCGCGGACGTAATGCAAAATCGCTCATGACTGCCGGCAATTTTAGCTCGCTCGGCGTGGGAATCTCGTTGCGCAACAAACGAAGCGCAATCGCGTGATACCCGCGCTGGTGGAAAACATTGACCCTGTTCCTGAATCCGGATGCGGTAACATAGCTGAAGTCCGCATCTTTGCCGCTTCTGATAATATCCTTGTGTACATCGGAGGCAATCTGATTAACAACTTCAAGTATCATAGGTTCTGTAAAATCGGGATATTCAGGAAGCTTTTTAATGCTCCCGTGAAGACGTATAATAGGGGGAAGCCCCGCAGTAAAGTGTACGTCGGATGCACCCATGTCCCGCGCTAAATCAAGAATCGTATTAATATCAATCTTATTATTCATTTTTTACCCTTATCCTTTCTGCACCAGCGTGCCGTAAAAGTTGTTTTTATTGGGGGGTTAAACCGTGTATGTCGCTTTTACAAGCTCTTCCATTGTTGTTTTTCCTTCTAAAACCATTTCCGTTACATTATCGCGGAGGAGTTTTGTGCCGTTTTGTTTTGCAAGCTGCCCGATTTCTTCCGCCGTGCCGTTTTTGGAAATACATTCTTTAATTGCGTTGCTCGGAATAACTATTTCAAAAATAGCCGTTCTTCCCGCATAACCGGTGTTCCTGCAAGCCCTGCATCCGTCATGCTTAACCGTCCTCGCTTTTACCGGGACGGTACTCCCCACTAATTTTAAATCGGCGGGGTCTTCAAGGGTTACCTCTTGCGCGCATTCGTTGCAAAGCAGTTTCACAAGACGCTGTGCAATTACACCCACCAAAGAGGATGCAACCATGTACGGGGCGATTCCCATGTCCACAAGGCGCAAAATAGAACCTACCGCATCATTTGTATGAAGCGTTGACAAAACCAAGTGACCCGTAATCGCGGCGCGGATTGCAATATCGGCTGTTTCGCCGTCACGTATTTCCCCTACCATTACTATGTCGGGGTCTTGACGTAAAATTGCGCGAAGTGCAATTGCAAAAGTATATCCGGCTTTTACGTTCATTTGACATTGATTAACGCCATCGATTTTTTTCTCCACCGGGTCTTCACAGGTGACGACATTGTTGTTGATTTTAGAAAGCTCGCCGAGTGTTGCATAAAGCGTAGTAGATTTACCCGAACCGGTCGGACCCGTTACTAACATTACCCCGTGCGGGCAACGGATAATTTGCTTAAACATTTCATAGTTATACTGGCTCATGCCTAAGTCGGTGACTCTTCTCGTTTTTTCGTCGGCAGTCGAAAGCAGACGGATAACAACCTTTTCCCCGTAAACAGTAGGCACACTTGATACACGCAAGTCAAGATTAACCCCGTCAATCTTTACGCCGAAACGCCCGTCAAGCGGAATACGCTTTTCAGCTATATTCATTGCCGCGAGGATTTTAAGGCGGGTGACAAGCGATGAGTGTACAGCGGGTTTTACCATCATCTTTTCCAAACACTCGCCGTCTATCCTGAATCGAATCCTCGTTCTGTCTTTAAACGGCTCAATATGTATGTCAGACGTGTTTGAACGATAAGCCGACTCTATAAGCGTGTTTACGAGCTTAACAATAGGTGCGTTGTCTACGCGTTCATCGGATGCCGCCGCCTCTTGCTGTGCTTTCAGGAGTTCCGCGCTTGCATCGTATTCCTTGTCAATATCGCTCATTACCTCTTCCTGCTCCGAATCGGAGTAGGCTTTGTTAATCGCGTCGAGAATCGCTGTCTTAGTTGCCAACATAGGGTGAATTTCCATCCCTGTCTTGACTTTTAAGTCCTCAAACACAAAAAAGTTTACAGGGTCGTTTGACGCAACGCACAGCCGCCCGTTAGTTATTCTGTAAGCGATGAGGTTATGCTTTCGCGCCTCTGCCTCTGTAATTTTTTTGACCGCCTCAACATTTATATCGGTTGTAGCCAAGTCAACATACGGGACTTTCAGCCGTGACGAAAGCGCGTGTACAAACTGCGTTTCCGAAATATAGCCGAGACTGAGTAGTGTGTCACCTAATTTAGTCCCCAATTCTTTTTGCTTAACTAACGCCTTTTGGAGTTGCTCGGATGTAATAAACCCGCTTTCTACAAGCAGTTGACCTATTGGTATATTTTGAAGCATTTTTACACCGGTCCTTTCTTGCTTTTATTTAAATTTTATGTTATACTCAATTTAAGAACTTTTGAACTTTTGTAGGAGAATTTATGGTTTTTTTTATTTTTGTATCAGTTGTAATGTGCATTTACGGGACAATTATCGGCAGTTTCCTCAACGTAGTCATCTACAGAACCCCCAAAAAAGAGCAGGTTGTAAAAGGACGTTCCCGCTGTATGTCATGCAGTCATGTGCTTGCTTGGTATGACTTGTTCCCCGTTATAAGCTGGATTTGCTTAGGCGGGAAGTGTCGCTACTGCAAAGTAAAAGTCTCGCCGCGCTATGCAATTGTCGAATCCCTTTGCGGCATTTCTTACGCAATTGCGTTTCTCGCTCTCGGACTGAGCATTAATTTGGTATTCGCCGTCGTTTTGTTCCCTATTTTAATCTGCCTGTCTTTCCTCGACATTGACACAGGCGAGATTGAGTACATCTTCCCTATTTCAATCGCCGCTCTCGGCATTATCGCAATGGGGTTGTCTTTATTCGGAGTAACCGACATTCCGTGGCACGAACACCTAATCGGCGCGATAGCAATTTCAATCCCTTTCGCAGTTTTGGCATTGTTCGGCGCAATGGGCGGAGCGGACATTCAATTAATGGCGGCAGCCGGGTTGCTCTTAGGTTGGAACATAATCCCCGCCGCATTAATAGGCGTTTTCTCCGGCGCAATCGTCGGCGCGGTTTTTAAAGCAACCGACAAACACGTCTACAAAAGCGAAGACGCACTCCCCGCAAAAGGCACGGCAATCCCGTTTGGCCCATTCCTCGCAGTCGGAATCGCCGCGGCATACCTATACGGCGATAAAATGATTGCTTGGTATTTGGGGTTAATGGGGTAGTACCCTATTAACCCTACATCTCAAACTTGTCAATTAACTTTTCTGTTTCTTCAATCGTTTTGTCGCCGAGAGTAACAAATAACGTCTGTATCAACTCTTCTTTGCTGATTTTGCCGCGCTTACATTTAACGGCAGGTTGTGCTATACTGCGTTTGAAAGTATCAAATTCTTCTTTAGTCATCTTAACTCGCCTCCCCTCTCTTTCTATTATACCACAATTCCGCCCGTAAAACCGCCGACCGTAATCGGCGGTTTTACTTAACTCAAAACAAGCTCATACTCTCCCGCACCGCCTCCCACCGTGAGGAAGGTTTGCATCAACTTCAAGGTCTGAACGTAACAGTAGAAGTACTCCATGATTGCGCATTCGAGGGTTGGTAGTCTCGCAACATAAACACATACGTGGTTTGCCCCGGCGGAACTGACAAATTACCATTGCTTGATATTGTCAAGAGGTTGCCGCCTGTTACACGCCATGGGAGACCGCCGGTGCCACCACCAAAGTCGGGATTAGTAGTGTTGTTAGCGTTAGGCGAACCGCTTGGAACATCAAAGTTGAGTTCCCATTCACTAACAGGGACTGAATCCGGGTTGTTAATTTGCACATTAAGAACAATTACGTTACCCCACTCCCTGCGTACCTGCGTTACTGTAGCGCTCATAGGCTCGGGTCTTATTCTATCCCTTGTTCTCACACAACCGATGCCTGTGCAACTTTGAGTTTGAGTACCACCCACAGGTGCTGTTGTCGGTAACCACTCGCCCCAAGTATGGTTTTGGTTTTGTGTATTTCCGCAATTGCCGCAAGTTCCTGCGTGCTGTTCCGCATTTAAGTCTGCCCATGTGTAATCATGTGCCCCTATTACACTGCTTGCAGTAATAATTCCTCCGCTGCTCGGAACACCACACGCGGCGATTTGGGTACAGAAGTTTATCCTAATCCACATTGTAGATGCCGGAGTAGCCGCCCCCGCCGCAATAGTGCCTGTGTAAGAAAGGGTGAATGTGATTCCTCCTTGAGTGGTATTAGCAGTACTCAAACCATTATTTCCGTTATTTTGGGTTTCGCGCCACCTTCCGCCATTGGGAAGGGTGACTTGTATCGTAGCCGGGTTGGCAGATTCCGCAGCACCGACATTCCTGATACGCGCTTCAAATTCAAGTAGATGACATTGGTCATCGTTACCGCCATGATTTGTATGCCAACTATTCGTTGCATTATTGCGCCTGATTAATTCCCACACAAGCACAGCTTCTCCTTGCACATACTCACATCTGGTACACTCACCGCCGACAAAGTCGTGTAAATCTCGTGACAGCGGATAACCGCAATCAGCCGCACAACTTGCCTCACAACGTGTATCATCGGTGGCAACCGGAGTCCATGACACATCGCAAAGTTCCCTGTCGTCAAGGTCAGTTGAATGCTCTCCGCAAACAGTACCCGCAGGATTCCCTACACAGGATTTTACATGATATGGGGTTGAACTCAAATACCTCCACCCGCCGCTGTAATCATGCGGCAAAGTCGAAACACCTTCCTCGCTCCAACCGCAACCGTTGCTCTCGCAAACAGTCAGCGAGCGTTCGCGGCAGGTAGCTTCCCTTGTACTCGTTTCATGCGGAGTGGTAACAGTGTCCGGCTCATCGCAACCGGGAGTTCTACACACTAAAGCGTGGCTACTGTCGTTCACACTTTGGAATACTTTCGGAGTGCCGGAGTCGTAGTCGAAATCATGCACACCCGTAGCGGGCAATATCAACTCGTCACTTTCGCCGCATTCCGCACGTCTGCACGTTCTTACTTTTTTGCCTTCTGAAATACACCTTGCTACAACGGAAGGCGAAACAACGTCCCAATCGTCCCTGTCATGACCAAGTGCATCCACAACAGTGCCGCCGCGCCTGTGTCCATCGAATTCGCCCTCACAAACCTCACAAACCTCCCCGTCAATGTAACCGTCAGTCGTACAAGTAGCGGGTACATCGTCAACGGCGATAAACACTATTTCGAACACAAGCACCCGAGTGTCAATTTCTTCGCGGCAACCGTTACGACCGCAAACGAGGGCTTCCTCACCGTCTTCAAAACAGGTTGCAGCTCGTTTAACCGCCCAATCATCGTGTTCATCATCGTGACCCAAAGCGGGTATCACGGAAGCAGACCTTCTGTGCCCGTCTGCATCCCCGTTGCAATGGATGCAAACGTACTCCGTTCCGCCGTCTTCGGTACAAGTGGGTTCATCTTTTACTATTGTGAAAGCATCATCGTCTTCGTCATATTCGGGCGTTTCCGGCGGGACAGGTTCGGTACTCGTTGCGCCGCATATTTCATCGCCTATTTCGCGGACACACTGCCGCGTTACAATTCCGCCAAAACATCTTTCCCCGATACGTGAAACATCTTCTAATTGATGTCCGCCCAAACTGTCATCGCCGATTTCCGAGTCAAAACGGTATCCGCAATCATCAAACCTCACGCAATTTACATATGAATATTCGGGTTCTTCGCAAGTTGCGGGGCTACGTTGCTCCCAAGCATCGAAATTGTCGTAATCGGCCTCATGACCCAAGGGCAACAATAAAGACTCAAACTCGTTTACAATGCCCTCACAATTTTCGCAAACCAATCGGTCTTTCCAACCGAATTCGGTACAAGTTTCTTCTTTATCGGGTACTTCGGAATGTTCGTAACCCGAGTGGTTACAATCAATGACCGAGATTACAACTTCAAATACATAGTCGCTTTCGGCGCGTATTTCCAAGGCACTTCCCGTTGACGTGAGTTGAGCCGTTTCGGTATTCAGCGGGACAACTCGAAGGACCGAACCCTCGGTAACAACCGCATTTACTCGCCTTAAAATCGACCTCGCGGGGACATCTGTTACTACCGTCCATGTAAAGGCACTTGCCGTCTCACCGCGATTGCTGACAGTCACGATTCGCAGACAATCGTGTCTTCCTCCGTCGGACACTACAGGTTCACATTCACAATCGGTAATGCTCGCGACTACGCCGCCCGTCTGCTCGGCATCACAGTCAAACACCGTACAGTAGCGTCTGCGCTGACCACGCTCATCGGGAGCTGAGTACGAACTCCATATATGAGAAGCCGTGTCAAAGCCGCCGCAACCGCTGTAATAAGTGCAGTTTCTGCGATGTTGCGCATCATCGAGTTTCTCCCAGTTGATGTCGGTGTAATCATGGTCAGCAAGCGGAAGTGCATGAATCGTAGTATCACCGCAATGGGTACACTCAAAGGTCACAGAACCGTTGCCGCCTACCTCGCAAGTCGATGGAACAGAAGAAAGTTCTACATAATCATGAGACCCGGAAACCGGGCAAGGCGGGCAAACGCAACCTAAGTGCGGCGGCATTTTGCAACCGATACAGCAATTGTCGCAAATAAGCCCTGTTATTTGCTTCCTGCAACCATACTCCCCGGCTACTTCAACGCAACGATAACGGCAAACCATGCAATTTGCCAAGTCGCCGCAATCACAGCAGACTTCGGATATGCAAATATCACCAATCCAGTTTTCGCCGCAACCGAGACCCACTGCGTTGGGCGGAGTAACACAACCGAGACCGCAATCGGGATAGCAAGGTAAGCCGTTGGGCGGCGAACTCAAGCAATTGAGGCAACCCGAACGGAAACAATCTGTCGCCACAGTCGGAGGCGGACAAACGTAGGATGGGTCGGAAACACTGCACACCGGCAGACATCTCTCAACGCACGACCAACACGGAAGTGTTCCGGGGCAATTAACCGGGTGTCCGCTAACAGAAGTGTCGCACGGCACACCGGTACAAGCAGCGAGACATGGAGTATCCGAAACGGGAATCTCCGGCGGCGGGCGGTCCATGTCTATGTTGTTATGGTAAAGGATTACCCATACATTACCTGTAGGCGAGGTTTCAATCAAACTCGCTTTATTAAGCTGACCCGCCTCAAACTTGGTTTGGTCACCGCCTTCGGCAAGCCCTATCCACGACAGCAATATGTTAGCGTGAGTTGTTGCACCCGATGCCAAATTGATTACACCATCGCGGCGAGCTTCCAATTGCAGTTGCAGGAAAGTCCGGTCGCGTACTTGGTTGTCTGGAACAAGCTCGTTCAATCCGACATTAACTCCAAGCTCAATATCGGAATAAAACGCGGTATTGAACACGCGAAACGCTTCAAGCTCTGCCATAGTAGTCGGAATGCTTATCACACTCGGCGAAGGAGCGGTGTCGTGCAGCCGGACATCGTAAATAAGAGTCGCCCCCGGTGTAGCCAAGGTGGACGTGTCCCATATTATAAGCGCACGCGGGTCATCGCCCGGTTTGGTTCTGCCGTTAGTGAAAGGGTCCATTATTGACGTATCCGTCAAAACTTCGGTGAAGGGGTCATCAACCCTGTGAACCTCAATTTCTACGGCATTCCTGAGTTGACGTGCAACATAGTTTTCCGATGCATTGACTATTCTTTGCATATCGTTGTCGGAGCGGACTGAACCGGCAATCTCGACAATAGGCTGATACATAGTAAACGCGGCAAGCGTAATCAAGCTGAAAATAACCGTAGCTATCATCACCTCAACAAGTGTCAGCCCTTTCTTAGACAACAGTCTCTTAAAATCAAACCTCATAACCCTTCTCCTCCTTGATTATTATTACATAGCACAGGCAGTACAGGCTTCACCATCCGCAACCGGCTTGTCTTTCACACGGTGCGTTTCCGCAAGCACTGCAAATTTCTAACTGCAACCATTTCTTAATGCTGCCCGTCTCGGCAACGGCTTTAGTATGAGTCGTAACATTTCCGTCTCTCCAATCACGGCTGATTGGCTCTCTTGTAATCAATGCCAAATTAAACACATCAAATCGCACCTGCCCGACAGGTCTTTCCAATATTATGTCATAACGCCGTTCCCTCGAACCTACGACCGCGGGATTAAGCCAGTGTTTAACAGCCGTGGGGACTGTTTCAAACCACACCTTGCCTTGCAAATGATTCGGAAACGCAACCCCGATAACACCTTTAGGATCGTCAATCGGTGTCGCCCCCGTAATATCCCGCACGGGAACGTGCAAAACTATTCGGCAGGGTTCACAAGTGCAATTCGGTGCGGGCGGAGCAGTCTCGCCCAAAGGACAAGACGGATTATGCCTCGCAGGCGGTATGTCCTTATTGATTAAAAGCTGAACCATGTTCGCATAAAGCACACTTGTACCCGGTGTCACAGTGTCGAGGGGTCTTTGCCCGAACCAATCCAAATGAGCCGAATCGGCAACATTAGGCATCGACACCGGGGTACCGATTGTATCACGGAACTCTTTAAGGCTTTTCGCCCCCGCATTGGAATTAACCCAAATGACAGACTGTGCGGGAATAAAACCGACATCCCCGTTATTAGTCCCGCTTTGAGGCGGGATTATATACGAGAACAACTCTTTAGTGTTCACAAACGGGATTCCGGCAACTCCGCCATCCCCCAGCCAGCGTTGCGTCATAGGGCTGTTATTCAATACCGTGGCATTGGGCGAACCCATTGCCACACCCGCAACACGACCAACGGCAATTGCATTCCACGGGACTTGTGAAAGGCTTATCGGCTGAATATTATCAGTCTGCCGCCTATCCCCCAGCATACTCGTTTCATACTCGGTCAACTGAAGCCCCTCCGCATTTGCGGAGACATTCGCGGCATCGAAATCATATGTCGGGCTGATTGTTCCGCCGGCACCGTCGTCAAAGCTGAACTCAATGCTCGGTTTAGTTGCGTCCCCCCTGTCGAGCATATTTCCACCCGCAACCCCCTCCATAAAGTCATTCCGTTGCGCCCGTAAGGAGCGGGTCTCGCTAATATTGCTCCTATGGGTGGTTATCGCCGCATTTAACAGCATAGCCACTATCAACGACATAATTGTAAACACACCGATAGCAACCACGCATTCAACAAGCGCGAATCCCTTTTTTGAGTTTAGTTTTTTCATATGGTTTTCCTCCTGTAAAATTAGCTCTTTCGCACCCGCTCACTCCGTGCCGCCCCCTCCGGAAGGGGGATGCCCAACGGGCAGGGGGGATTACCGCCGACCCGGGTCGCTACCGCTTCCAATCCCGTCATAAGGACTAAACGTATCACTTCCCGCGCCACTGCCGCTTACATCGGGTGCGCCGAATCCGGGCGGGTCATAGGGAGTCGGTGGGATACCAATCCCGCCACCCGGCATCATGCTTATAAAGTGGTCCATTGTACCTATATCAAGGCGTGCAACAAACAAACTGCCGAACAGCACAACTCGGTCACCGGCACTCGCCGTGTACACAAAACTCATTCTCGGCGCGTACACCGTTACCGCATGGAACGCCCACTGTCCAAACCTAATCCTGTCGGCAGTATTGCCGTTGTTTACCAAATAAACGTGCAAATTCAATGCCGAACTGTGATTACGCTGCCTTATACCGCGTGCCAAAAGCTCATCATCGGAACGAATTGCACCGCTCCCCTCGGAATCCAACAAACCATTCAGCCAACAACCCCACTGGCAAGCCCCCGTATGCCGATTAGCACCATTAGTGAAATTACAAACAACTAATACCGGGCAAGCGGCTACATGGGTTATGTGACCACCATCGTTACAAACTCCGGCAGCTCCGGCCGGGCAATCCCCTCTGCGGCAACGGCAACTTCTTGCTATACACTCAGGCATATGGTATCCGCCTTGACATCCGTTGGTACAACCGTTGTAGTGTACCACGCCGTCAACGCACGGGCGTATACAACCGTTTTCGTGGAAATCTGTGGCGGGGTCACATCCGATGAGTCGCCCTACTCTGCAATTAATACCGTGCTGTGACCAACCCGGCACACACCATAATCTCCTGTTATCGCCGCCGCCGACTTCTTCATGGTCCGGTCTTCCGGCAGGTGTTGTAACGCATCGACCGCATCCGCGACCGCACACACAATTAGAGGTAGTACACCCCGCATTCACGGGAATACACGCTCCCTCAACGCACGCCCCGCCACCTGGTGGAACGCATATATCGGCAGAAATAGGACTGACACACCCTTGGTAAGTGGTACCAGGTACATGAGTCGGGACTCCTACTGTGTTTAAAGCTCTCGTGAAATCCATAAGTCGCGGACATTGAATCCAGTCTGTATTCGCGGTGTCGCGCCCGACAGCTAAGTTAAACGGCCCTACAAAGAGGTGTCGTCCGCTTCCGTCTCCGCCGTTTTCGCCCCCGGCAAGATAGGTTACGTTAGTGGAATTTATAACCACAACACCATTACCCAACGTCAAAACCGCAAGCCGAACGCTGTCTTCCAAACCGTTTCTCCAACGGAAGTTGCCGCCTGTTGTATTTGCGCGTAAATCAAGGTGGATTTCTTTCGGCTTCTTCTCGCCGCAAGTACCCGAGCCGCCGTTTGACAGGTTTTCGGGGCAGGAGGAAGACGTAGCATCACATTCTACCGTTCCTTCCAATCCCGTATCGACTATAATCAGCAACGTAGAACCGGATGCAACACCATCCCCGGCAGGGTTACGAATTACAGCACTTTCGTTAATATAAAATATTCCGTTTCTGATTGTATCGTTAATCGCAATGTCATATTGATTAGTCAACGGGTTATTGGTATTGGTGCTTGTTCCCCAGTCATCAGCCTTAGCACCGTCCCACCGCGGGGTCATATCCCTTGGTGTCGCAGGCGACGGCCAACTTTTATCCGTATCTGTAGGCCCCGTTCTGAAATCTATGGCATCATTAATTTGAGCCGTCTCTTCCACAGTCATACGCACTACCCGCGCAGGTAAATTATTTGTTTCACCACTGCCGGAAATTATTGAGGGGTTATTGCCCGTTCCGTTATAAACCCCGCTGTTCACGCCTACATAAAAGGTCGCGCTTCCGGGAGCAGACGCGCCGTTAAGGAACAAGTCACCGTCCGTGACATAATAAGTTACATTATCCCCGAAATGTCCGCCGCCGAAAGTGTACAAATCGCCTTTGACTTTCACTTCCACAATCCCGGTAGTCGCGCCACCCCCAAGGTTATTCAAACCGCTAATTTCGCGATTGCCGCGTGCTTTTGCCGATTGTCCGCCGACGAGCAGGTTTTCTCTTACAGTTATTTCAATGGGTTTGGTTCGTATAACCGGGTTGTCAATATAAACGTCCCCGATTAGCAAGCTGCCCAAGGTCGAAATGTCACCTCTGAAATATCCGCGTCTGCTTCCGTGAACATCCTGCAAAACCGTCCACTTTGTATCATAATGGGTAGGGGAAGCTGTTCCCCTGTTTGCTATTGTGTTGATTGATTCCGCATCACTCAAACCTATACCCGTAATGTGAAACGCATCCCTCTGCCTCCACGTGAACACGCACGGAGGCCCGTAGGTATAAGTCCCATCATCGTTTCTGCCAACCGGTTCGGGCTCGTCGGAAGGGTCAGGCGGCGGTTGGCCCGGTGCCGGACCGGGTACGCGCCCAATCAGCCACGCTTTATTAGGGTAAGTAAACGGCGCAACAGCCGAACCCCTGCACACACACGCACTGCCCAACATTTCGCCGTCATGACACCAATTATCCCAACGCACACCTGCCCATTGAGTCCCGGCGGGAGCTGTAGAACCTGCCGCGGGTCGCCCGCCCGTTCCGGTAGTGTCGCCTACCCAAATCCACCAGCCGTTGCCGATATGGCAAGCGTCCCAGTTTGTGGAGTGGCAACCGCCTATAAGCTGATATTGGTTTACGCCTGTTATATCGGGGTCGTTATCATTCCCGCTTCCAGGTGCAGAGCCTACTCTTGTGGGGTCGAAACAACCTCCTGTCGATGCTTGCGGGCATTCATCGGCGTTACGGTCAATACACAAATTCGCTTTGCGGCATATATCGTTCACCCGCCTCCTCGCATAGCCGTTATTGGCGTTCCCGCCGAGCCAACAAGCGTCAAACAGTGTAGTACCTACGTTCACTTGGGAATAAGAGGGGTCAAAAGTACCGTCCGCAAGTGACGGTCGCGGTAAATCTTTTTCAACCCATTCCCAGTGCAATGCTTTACCTTCGGTTACACCCGGGTTAAGCCAATACGCGGCGAACTGCCTTTGGTCGCCGGCAGAATAAAACCGCGACAAATTAACACGTCTGCCGTTATATTCAACAGTGACTTCAATAACAATTTCGCCGTGCCTGTTTACGTAAATGAGTACATCAACGGTGTCGCCTCCGCCACGCAGATTGTTTACGGTTTGTCTGCCTCGAAGGTAATGCACACCTTCCTTAAAAGGAACGAGGGTTGTCGGTAACTCACTTTCGGCAATAAGTTGGTCGAGCGTTTTCCCCATATTAGATGCATCGTTCCAAACCGCCGCGCCGCAGTATTCACCTACGGGTGCGGGGTCGGGGCTGTTGCTCGGTCTTACCGCGCGGCAGTTTACGTAGTCCGCGTGACCAAACGGCAGTGTACAATCCCGCGCCGGATATAGCGGCGGGCTGGGAATCACAGTAAGCCCGCAGTTAGTTTTAAGCGTGGAAATCGCGGTATTGAGGTCGCCGATTCCCGATGAGGCATCGGGGACTAACGTAGTCAAGTACCTGTCCATAGCGTTAAGTACATCGTTAGCCGTCTGAAACGCCTGTTGGTCGGAATAGTCCATGACAACGCTCTGCCTCCCGTTTTGAACCGCATAATACACGGCGGAAGCGAGAATAATCATAAACGACATAATAACCAAAACGATAAACAGCACACTGCCTCGTTTCGACGAAACCCGCGACATTCTTTCTCCAAAATTAACATATTTCCCCATAATTTTACCCTTGCCCTTTCTGCACAAGCATGAAATTCATAAAGTTACGTTTTCCCGGTTACATAGATTTGCTTAAAACAATGTCACCCTTGCCCTTTCTGCACAAGCATGAAATTCATAAAGTTACGTTTTTCCGGTTACATAGATTTGCTAATTAATAATAACAGCTTCCCAATTAAACCGATTTGCGTAATCGAAGTTAGGTTCTTCCATCGGTTCGACAATAAAGAACATCATATCAACGGTATAAACCCGTCTGCCTCCGCCGTCCGCCGCAACAACTTCCCCGTCCGCATTAACAGTGGAAGAAGAGTTAAACTCTTGGTTAGTCATGCTCGTAATATACGATGCATTATTAAGGTTATAGACGTGCATTGAAAGCGCGAAAGCCTCCTGCCTTGTCATAAGCATTTCAAACCGCACACTCTGCACAGCAACGGTTTCCGACTCGTTAGCCAAAAACTCCCTCATAGCAGTGACCACATAGGCCGCCCTCGCTTGATTGGTTATATTCTGCTCAAAAAAGTCAAGTGCTTGAACTCGCGGGGCATTCATCATAAATGCCATCATTGCATCTAAATCTCCCGCATCCTCATCGGGAACAGCCGCAGAAACGGGTGCAGTTGTTGCAGTGGGTTCGGCGACAGTTTCACCCTCCGCCGAAGTCTCGGCAACAACATCCCCCCCTTCCGAAACCATGTCCTCGGCTGAACCGATAGTAGCCATATCCTTTATACCGTATGTTATGTCAATATCCCGAAAAATGCTCATAACCAAGCTGTGAGTAGTCAGCGGATTAACAACAAGATTATTGGTATCAAGATTAACCCCGCGCAACACGTCCCGAATAAGTCGGTCAGCTTCATAAGAACTCATCTCGTTGTCGTAAAAAGCCGCTGAAGCCCCTCTCCCGTCCTCATAAGCCGCAATAATGCTCTTTTCGACATTTTCAAACTTTTCGAGCCCGAGTTCTTCCTCAAGCCGCGCATATTCCGCTTTCCGCGTATTGAGCATATTACGGTTCTCTTCAATTTTGTTATACTCGGGCATTAAAAACAAAATCCCCCCCGCAACCGCGATTACCAAGAAAATCACCACATAAAGCGCGATTTGTTCATTTTTGCTAAGTGCCATATTTACCCCTGTCCTTTCTGCACAAGTGTGCTATAGAAATTCGTTTTCCCGACAACGCCCCCTTGTTAATCAACTGCGCCGTATCTTCTACCGTCGGATTCAAATATATGACCGCCTTTCAGCCTCATTGAAAGCTCAAATGCGATAACCGAACCGCCCCCGGGGACTGAACCCTCGGAAACATAGCCGACTTCTCCCGCCGAAACAGTCCTAAATCCTCCGTAAGTTATATTCTCGAAAAATCCAAGCTGATTAAGCGCATCAACATAATCGGCAGGGAAAACAGTGTCGCCGCAATATACAGTCATCCGCAAATCGTAGCCACTCCACGAAACATCGCTTATAGCATGGAACGCGCCGCCTAATTCCGGGTTTTCGCCCACTACGCGAACCGCATCGAGCAATTGCGTTGAAATCTGCGGCAAATCCCCCCGCGGCAAAAAGTCAAACATAACCTGCGCCAATTTTACCGCATATTTATAGTTGGAAAAGTTGCCGAGAACATCCTGCATCAGCTCCATTTCCATTCGTTTTGCTTCATAGTCACCCGCCCGAATCAACTCATTGACTTGGTTTGTCTGATTGACTAAGTTGTTGTTGACCCGCCCGATTATCATGTAAACGCCGAAAACCAATCCGGCAGTTATTCCCGCAGTCAAAAGCAGATTAACCGGGAACATTCCCCCGCCCTGCTTAGATTTTACCGCAACAGACTGAAGGAGGTTTACGTGTTCCATAATAGGGTCAACTTTATAAAACGCACCGATTGCATTAGCGTATTTGGAAAAGTCAACCTCACAGAATTTCACTATATTATTGGGCATAGTGAGAACGTGTGCGGGGACATTAAAGGACGAAATAGAGTTTGAAAGAGCAACAAAGTCCTTAATTATCCCGTAAAACATGATTTGTTTCAGTGGCTTCGCCCCCGGTCTTTGCCCGATAAATTGAATCATACGGAACAGGTTGTCAAAAACGGCTATATTAACATAGTCCGGGTTATCTTCATAGTCGGCGGGGTCAATCTTTATGTAGCGCGAGATCGAAACCTGCCCGTCTTCATAAAGATTAATGTTGACAAAATCGCTGTCCACTTGGATGCACAAAAACGGCATAGCATCCTTGAGCTTTGGTGTGTTCATAATAAGGCGGGTAATGCAGTTGTTGCTGATGTTGATTTGAGTAAGCTTCAGCCCCGCCTGAGCAAACAAGGTCTGATACCCGTCAACCATTCTCTGCGGGCAGGCTGTCGCCATTACCTTTATAGTAGGATTACCGTCCGCATCGGCATTCCCATCGCCTACTACAGAGTAAGAAACATTATAATCTGTGGCAATCCCCATTTGAGCCACAATCATAGCCTCAATAGTCGCAGTATTTTTCAGCGACTTAGGTTTAAGCACCTCTAACTCCTTGTAGAGAATCGAACCCGAGTTAATACAAACGACAATATCCTTATCGGAAATTTTCTTTGCAGAAGTCATTCCGGTAATTAAATCGGCAACTGCGGCAAAGTCATTTACATACCCGTTTACGATTGCCCCCTCGGGAATATCACGCGTTTCAACGGCATTAATACGGATTTTGCTCCCGGCAAGTGAGCCTTTTACAAGCTTGATTTGCTTGTCGGTAATGTCGAATGATAACATAGAACACCTCTGTATCTTAATATTTTCCGAACCCCAATTGAACCTCTATAACCCCTATGAACCCATAGTACCCATCGAACCGTAAATCAACGGGAATATTCCCGCAAGAACCAACGCAACCGCCCCGCCCAATACGATAATCAGCAAAGGCTCCATCATGCTGACAAGTGAGGTAATCGCCATATCGGATTCCTCGTCATAATAGTCGGCTGTCTTAGACAAAATCGAATCCAAACTCCCCGACTCCTCACCGACAACGACCATCGCCGTAAATATCGGATTAAATACATTTATCTTAATAAGTGCCTGCGAAAGGGGTTCACCCCGTTTCACATTTTCCACAACCTCTTTAAAACGCTCTGTTATATAAAGGTTGCCTAATGTTTGAACCGATTTTTCGATACACTCAACCATTTGCAAACCCGACGCAAACAAATTCGACATTGTTCGCGCAAAACGCGCAGTGTAGATAATTCCCAAAAGCTCGCCCGCTTTGGGTAGTTTAAGTATCGCCCTGTCAAATTTGAATCTGATGCTCGGCGTTTTTAAGGCAGTCCGTATGCCTATAATAAGTGCGAGAGTCCCCCCGATAAGGATGTACCAATAAGTAGTCATAAAGTTGCTTATTGATGCCAACGCACGAGAAAGCGGCGGAATATCATCGGCGTTGTCGAACATATCCATAAACATCGGGAAAATCAAAGTGAACAACCCGACAACAACGACTACCATCAAAACGCCGAGTATAATAGGATATATCATCGCGCTTTTTATTTTGTTGTTTGTCTTATTTTCTTTGGCATAATGGTCGGCAACGCGAACCATTATCATATCTAAGTTACCGCTCGCCTCCCCCGCGGAAACCATGCTCGTAAACAAATTGGGAAAAGCCCCCTGCTTAGTGGCAATCGCCTCGGACAAGGAACGCCCCATTTGAACCTGCTCATAAATCTCGGTAAGTAACATTTTCGCTTTTTTATTTTGTTCCTGCGAAATCATAATGTGCAAGGCGCGGACAACGCTAATCCCCGCAACAAGCATGGAACTCAACTGGCGGCAAAGGAACGCAAGCCCTTTGGTCTTATACCGATAAACGACTGCTTTGGCTCTTTCGCCTAATTCCTTGTAGGACGTACAGAAAAGCTGCTTAGTTTTGAGCCTTGCAATTAGCTCGTGGTGGTCTTCGGCAGTTTCCTTTCCTCTTGAAATACGTCCGTTCGCATCAGTTGCAACATATGAATATAAAGCCACAAACGCACCCCCCGTTTCATTTAGATTCGCCCCTCATTTCCAAGCAATTATTTTAAGTTTAAAGTGACGCACTACCATTATAGCATATTAGTTTAAAAATTACAACCAAAAAGTCACCAGAAAATATTAACAAACTTAGAGCTTATTTTTTGTTAATATTGACTAAAACTTCCATAAAGAAAAGAAATTCACTACGGACTATGGCGGGTTTGCGCGAAAAATGACAAAAACAACTTTATAAATTATTGCGCTTTTTATAAAAATCTGTTATAATAGGAAAATGGACTCACCTGTGTAGAAAGGGAAAAGGTAAAAGTTTGAAAAATAAGAAAGGAAGAACCACCATGCCGCAAAGTCAAAGAAAAGCAGCGGCGCAACGGGCTTTGCTCGTTGGCAGGCTGCTTGACATATTGTGTTTTGTGCAAGGTGGGGCGGCATGGTCATAAGAATGGCTTTTGATGTGAAGTATCATATTTTGGCGGAAAGTGAGTTAAAGCAGCGCAAGCAGTCGAATGCAAAGCAACTGCGACTGCGGCGGAGCGAGATTGAGCGGCGTTTCCCCGAGTTTGCCAAGCTACGCGCTGTAATGGCTTCTACGGGGGCAAAAATTGTGGCAATCGCGCTAAAAGGTGGGGATGCAGAGTCGGTGGAAACAAAACTTCGTGAAATTCAACAAGAAAACGCAAACGCCGCCACACGTATAAAAGAGTTGCTGGTAAAAGCAAAATATCCCGCCGATTACTTAAACACTTTCTACTCCTGCAAAACCTGCCGCGATACGGGGGTTGCGGGCTATTCACGCTGTGACTGTTATAAAAACATTGTAAAGCGGCTCGCGGCGGAGGGGATTAACTCAAAATCGCCGCTGACGCTCACCGGGTTTGAGAGCTTTGATGTTGAGCTGTACCCGAATGTTGAGGAGGACGAGTGCAATGTAAGAGAAATTATGCGTGACAATTTCAACTATTGCAAGGATTATGCCGATGAGTTCCGACTGCCTAATGCGGGTCTGCTTCTGAGCGGGAAAACAGGATTAGGCAAGACGCATCTCTCGCTCGCAATTGCGGGGAGGGTGCTTTCCAATGGGTTTAACGCAGTGTACGGCTCTGCCCCCGATTTGTTCAGGAGAATTGAGGGCGAGCATTTCGGGCGTGAAAAAGGAAACACTATGGACTCTCTGCAATCGGCGGAGTTGCTTGTCCTCGATGATATAGGAGCGGAATTTGAAAGTGGATTTTATACATCAATGTTTTATAACCTTATTAATTCCCGCATGAATTCGGGGAATCCCACAGTGATTAACACAAATATGACTATGGGGGAATTGAGGCAGCGGTACGGCGACAGAATTACATCTCGGTTTTTAACAATGAAAATCCTCAAATTTTACGGAAACGATATACGCCAAATTAAACGCGGCTCGGCACAAAGCCAAACAAGAGATAAGCTCAAATAAAAATATCGCATAAAACGACAAATTCCCCCGAGAATCGCACATACTTTATAACAGTATAAAAAAGAATCCGCCGTAAAAGGCGGTTTTTTTGTTGCATTCAAGCAAAAACGCGGTTATAATGTCGAAAATTTCTTATAGCAAAACAGTCATATATGTGGTATAGTCTTAGACAGACAGATACAATTTATTCGTATAGCACGCTTGTGCAGAAAGGACAAGGGTAAAAGTATGATATTTCAGAGGTTAGTACCTGAAAAAATTGAGCCTGACACCGGAGTCGTTAATAAGGTTGTCGAGATTGAGGTGATGAAAATCATTCCTAATCCCGCACAGCCGCGAGTAATATTCGACGACTACGGTCTGTCACAGCTTGCTGTTTCAATTCAGCAAAACGGGATTTTGCAACCGTTGACAGTCCGCGCGGCAGAAGGCAATAACGCAGGCGTGCAACAATACGAGCTTATTGCCGGAGAACGCAGACTGCGCGCCGCAAAACTCGCGGGCAGGGAAAAAGTCCCCTGTATAATAATGAATACATCAAGCGAAAACTCGGCGGTACTTGCAATTATGGAAAACCTTCAACGCGCCGACTTAAACTATATCGAGGAAGCGTTTGCAATAAGCCGCCTGATAGAATACCTCGGGATTACACAAGAAGAGGCGGCACTTAAACTCGGGATTGCACAATCAACAGTCGCAAACAAACTGCGGCTTTTGCGCCTTTCGGACGATGAAAAAGCAATGGCACTGCGCTATCGCCTTAACGAACGCCAAGCAAGGGCATTGCTCAAATTGCCGGAAGGAATGCGGGTTCATGCGATTGAAAAAATCAGCACACTCGGGCTTAATTCCGCGGCGACGGACAGGCTTATCGATGATATGCTGAAACCCAAAAAGCCGGTGATGAGAAAAACCTTTATTGTTAAACAGGCGGCATTGTATATTAATACTTTTAATCATACAATAGACTCGATGAAAAAGGCGGGAATCGCCTGCGAAACTAAACAAAAAAAGACCGATGAGTTTGTAGAGTATCTCGTTCGGATTCCGCTCAAGTAACAAAATTCGACTATTGTTAATATAATGGTTCATAAAGGTTAAGTAATGATACCAAGTTTGAAAGTAAACCTGCGTAAACGCGGAAAACGAAACTTTCAACAGCACGTTTGTGCAGAAAGGGTATGTGGTAACTATGAATCAAAATATTGACAATCACGGCTGCGGTTGCGGCTGCAATTGCCGTAACAAATGCGGATGCCGCTGTTGTTGCCGAGGGCCGCAAGGTGAACGAGGGCCGCAGGGAGAGCAAGGTCTCGAAGGCAAACGCGGGCCGCAGGGGGAACGAGGTCCCGAAGGTAAGCGAGGCCCGCAGGGCGAACGAGGTCCCGAAGGCAAACGCGGGCCTCAAGGCGAACGAGGTCCCGAAGGTAAACGCGGGCCGCAAGGCGAGCAAGGTCCCCGGGGTGAACAAGGACCTCCGGGTGAACAAGGACCTCCGGGTGAATGTGAATGCCCATGCACCTCTCAAGGTGAATTGGTGTTTAACGGGGGACTCGAATCGTGGAGTGCATCAAACGCGCCTAACGGGTGGACTACTACCGGAAACGGAATAACATCGGGAGTCTTCCGCATTGACACACCCGGAAGCGTGCATAGCGGGAACTTTTCGGCGGGAATTAAAAACGCCATTATGTCACAGGTTGTCCCCGTGACCGCGGACTGTTTTTACGAGTTTTCGTTTTTCGCACGCAGTAACGTAGTAGAATCGTCGCTTATCGCAACGGTGGACTTTTTGGACAGTGACGGCGATATAATAACACAGGCGGCGGCAATAGAAATAAAACAAGGCAGCCTTTCAGTAACAGACCGGGTTTTCAACTACTATCGCGTAGTTACCTCTAAAGCTCCACCCAACGCTGTCACCGCACGTATAACATTTACTGCATCAACTCCGGGGAATCCGCTCCAGTATGTATTTGTTGATGATGTTTCGTTTAACGGATTGTAAGAGCCAACACTCCCTAAGAGCCTGTTTAGATTCTCCGAAAATCTGCCGTGAGCGAGATTCTAAACACTCCTTCAATAAGCCCGACTGCGGAATCATTCCGGTTGTCGGGCTTATTGAGGGAGTGTTGGCTCGGCGTAAAATTTTCAAAAATCCCCAAAATGCAAAGAAATAATTTGTCAAAACCCTTGACACATCCTATTAAATAGGGTATAATAAAATACAGAAAGAGGGTGATGTCATAAAAGACAAAGGCAGAATGTTCTTCTCAACATCCGAGTTCGACAAACAATGGGAGATTATGGGTCTTGATATGGAAGATCGGCGGCGTTTAGAAAACGGGATTGTCAACAACCCGCAAATCGGTGCTGTCATGAGCGGCACAGGCGGCTTGCGGAAAATGCGGTTCGCACCCGAAAACAGGGGCAAGAGCAGCGGCGTTCGTGCCTTGTACGTTGATTATGTCGTGTTTGAGCGGATTTACTTAATCACCGCATACCCGAAAAGTAACAAAGAAAATATCTCCCAAGCAGAACGCAAAATATTCAAGAAAATAATCGAACAAACCGAAAAAGAGTTAGGGGGTAGCAAGAAATGAACGTATCCGAAAGCATTAAACGCGGATTAGAAGAAATACTCCGTCACGCCGAGGACAAAATCGAGTTGAAATCACATTATGTAACGGCAACACCGCCAAAAAAATACACAGCCGACGAAATCCGCAGAATTCGAGACAATCTGAATATGTCGCAGGGCTTCTTTGCTGATGTCATCGGCGTATCTAAAAAAACCGTGGAATCATGGGAGTACGGACGCGGCAGACCGAGCGGAGCGGCATCGAGGGTTTTAAGCATCGCCGAGAGTGACCCCGAAGCGTTGCGGCGTTATGGGTTTGCGGAGTGGTAGAGGGGTGGTTGCGATAGCGGCAATGTATAAGAGCCTGTTTAGATTCTCCGAACGAGTGAATTTTTGAGCAATTTTTTTCGTCAGACAAGGCGATTTTTGTGCGAATACCCGCTGATATTTAAGCAAAAATCAACGCAGAGTTGACGAGAGTAGCGCTGTCGGCGGCTTCGCCGTCGAGCAGGCTACTTGAAGTCAACGGTATGTCAGAAAATTTGTCAAAAATCCGCCGTGAGCGAGATTCTAAACAGGCTCTAATATCCCACCTTATTTCACCAAAGGATTCTTCCCTATATTAACCCGTTTGCGCGGATACCGGCCGGGGCAACCACCGCTCTTCCGCACCACAACAAGACTGCGCTTATCGCCGGAAGGGAGGTTGTATTTTATAACCCCATCAAGCTCCCCACCCAATTGCTCAATTGCGAAATCCGCCGAGTCACTCTCGTCATTTTCACCTTTCATAGCAAGGAACACTCCGCCCCGCGCAACAAAAGGTAAACAGTATTCACACAGCGACGGCAGGTTCGCGACCGCTCGCGCGACTACAACCCCGTATTCCTCTCGAAACTGCAAATCATGCGCCAATTCCTCGCTTCGCGCCGTTACAACCTCACAATCAACGCCGATTTCCTCAAGCAACAGCCTCAAATAATCAGTACGCTTCCGTGACGAATCCAACAGCGTTACAGTCAAGTCGCCGCGAAAAATCTTCATAGGAATACCCGGAAAACCCGCCCCGCTCCCTACATCAAGCACATATGTTCCACGTGGAACATTATATAGAGTCAACGGCAAAATCGAATCAATATAATGCTTTTCAACAACCTCGCGCGGTTCAACAATCCGCGTGAGGTTGAGTTTTTTATTATAGCAAAGCATAAACTCTGTCAGTTTTTGAAGCAAAGCACTGTTTTCTTGTATAAACTCCATACTTTTACCCTTGTCCCTTCTGCACAAATACGATATTAAGAACCTGTCTTCATAAGCGATGTGCTGATAAAGTAAGCGATATTTTTCGTCAGACAAGGCAATTTTGACGATAATATCCGTTGATATTTGAGGAAAAATTAACGCAGTATGGCGGAAAATTCGCCGATTTAGCAGTGCGTTTGCTTATGAAGACAGGTTCTAAAAGTTGGCGGTAGTCGCAAAATGTGTTGATTTAGTTGAGTTGAGCGAATCACCGTTTCGCGGAATTGTCACTTTTGCTTGTGCAAAAGTAACCAAAACACACTCCTCAAACGCCGGAGCGGCTACGAACGCCCTCGGTGATCGAACTTTCGCTTGTATTCGGCGAAAATTCGCCACAGGTGCGTTCGGTGCAAGGCACGATGTGTAATTTGCTTGTTTAAAGCTACTACCCTAACAATGGTTATTTATCATCTTAGTTTTGGGGGGGGCAATGAGGTGCAGAGGGGCAAGTTGCGGAAATTGAGCAAATCAACACATTTTGCGACTACCACCTAAAAGTTTCGTTTCCGCATTTACGCAGGTTTAATTTCAAAGTTATACCCTTATCCCTTCTGCCGTTTCCTCAATTAAACCAAATAAGCAGCACAGTAACGTCTGCGGGATTGACCCCGGGGATTCTGCTTGCTTGCCCCACATTAAACGGCTTGTGAGCATTCAGCTTTTCCCTTGCCTCGAGCCTCAAACCCGGAATGTTGCAATAATCAAAATCAAGAGGAAGCTTTTTTCGCTCAAGCTCCCTAACCGAACGTATTTTTTCGTTTTGAACCTTAATATACCCCTCATACTTAATCACAGTGTTAATCTTGGAAACAAGATGGTGCGGCAATTTACAAGGCGCGGAAGAAGCAAAACTTTCATAAAGCACCTCAGGTCGTTTCAGTAGCTCATACAACTTGACAGCGCGGTTAATCCCCGCAAACTCCGATGGTTTAACGGTTACTGATTTAAGCCGCGCTATTTCAGTCGCAATAACAGCCTGCTCTTCCCTAAACTTGTCATAACGCGCTTGACTTAACAATCCCAGTTCATATCCGATTTCACACAACCGCTCGGGGGCATTGTCTTGGCGAATCTGTAATCGGTATTCAGCCCGTGAAGTCATCATTCGATATGGTTCGTCACAGCCCTTGAGTACCAAATCGTCAATCATCACCCCAATATACGAATTCGACCTGCTCGGAACAAACGACGGCATTCCCTTAATCTGCGCCGCGGCGTTCACCCCGGCAACAAGCCCCTGTGCCGCCGCCTCCTCATAACCGGAAGTCCCGTTGAACTGCCCCGCGCCGTAAAGCCCGCGGACAGCCTTAAACTCCAATGTAGGAAACAACTCGGTAGGGTCGCAACAGTCATACTCAATCGCATAAGCAGGGCGAATTATTTCCGCATTCTCTAACCCCGGAATAGTCCGCACCAAATCGCTCTGCACATCCTCGGGCAAAGATGTTGACAGCCCCTGCAAATAATACTCATTGTTATCAAGCCCCATAGGCTCAATAAACATTTGGTGACTGTCCTTGTCGGCGAACCTCACAATTTTGTCCTCAATGCTCGGGCAATACCGCGCGCCAATCGCCTCAATCCGCCCCGAATACATGGGCGAACGATGCAAATTTGCCCTGATAAGCTCGTGCGTAGCCTCGTTAGTATGTGTAATATGACAAACAACCTTATTCTCCAAAATAGGCGCGTCACTAAAACAAAACGGAGTTATAACCTCATCGCCATGCTGCTCAACCAACTTCGCAAAATCAACCGAACGCCCGTGTACACGCGGCGGAGTCCCCGTCTTAAACCTACGTGTCACAATCCCGATTTTACCAAGCGACTCAGTCAACCGCAAAGCAGGTGCAAGCCCGTCCGCCGCCCCGTCATAGCTAACCTCGCCAACATGAATCCGCCCGCCGAGATAAGTCCCCGTAGCAATAATAACAGCCTTAGCCCCATAACAAGTCCCCAACCTTGTCCGAACCCCGACAACACCCATCCTCTCGGACACGGTTTCCGACAAGGAAGTGTCAATGTCGCGCGGAGCTGCAATAA